>Ga0131853_10000184_pt1 | contig 109752 bp, 86 predicted proteins | sample TergutLab28metaG_FD_92764 | JGI IMG/M metagenome (GOLD analysis project Ga0131853, IMG submission 92764) | Labiotermes labralis P1 segment gut microbial communities from Petit-Saut dam, French Guiana - Lab288 P1 (version 2) (version 2) | ecosystem: Host-associated > Arthropoda: Insects >...
CCGTGCGCGAAGTGGTTGTGTCGGTCTTGGGAAGCAGCCCGACACCAACCACATAACGCGCCCGTTCGCCGCTAATCGCCCGATTTTGTAGGCGCGGCTTATGGAACATCCGCCCGCCCCCGCTCCACTGGTTTCCGGTGTATTGGCACCTCGTTTTTTCTTTTGGAATATCCGGCTCAACTTCTGACCTATTAGGTCAGAAGTTAAAACAGGCGTTTTTCCGGTTGTGTGGGTTTCAACTTCTGCTCAATTTGGGCAGAAGTTAAAGTAATCGTCTTTCTGCTGTTGCTTGCCTTCGGTAGCTTTCTTGTTAAAAACATCCCTTATTTAACGTTGATTTTGATACAACGAAATGCTATGATTTATCGTCGATAATTTATATAACATATGGAAGGCGGTTAATATGAAAAGTATTGATTTTTCTAAAATAACAGCGTGTGGAGAATGTTGCGTTGGGTGTAAGAAAAGAGAAGAAGGTTTATGCGAAGGTTGCATTGAAAGCGATGGGCATTGCAAGGAGTGGGCGCAGTCGGGGCAATGCCCGGTATATAAATGCGCGAAAGAACATGGTGTTCAATTTTGTGGGTTATGTGATGAATTTCCATGTGATGAATTGCTCAAAAAAATACATTGGAATCCTAACATTGTTGAACACTTAACCGAACTTGCAAAGGCATATCATTCACAATAGTATAAGCATTATACGCGCTACCCATGGGGAGGCACCATTACACGAAAATTCCATATAATCGTGTTATGGTTGGGGTCTCGTGTTAAAGCAAGTGTATAGGCAATAAAAATAAATGCAGCGAACACCCCTTGCTTTTTGTCTTAAACTATCCCAAACCAAGTCCCGACAACAAGGAAAGCCCCAAACATCAGCCGTTTGGGGCTTCTTGCATTTGTATCAACCTCGACGTACAAACGCCCCGTTTGACCTTAATTGTGTTTCCCGTCAAGCAGGGCGGCAGGGTGGGGGGATGTTCCATAAGCAGCGCCTACGCAATCGGACGATTAACGGCGAACGGGCGCGTTATGTGGTTGGCGTCGGGCATTTATGACCGACGCAACCACTTCGCGCACGGAGCCGTTCATCGTCCGATTGCGTTCAGCGCGGCGTTGGAACTTCCCCCCGCCCTACCGCCCGGGGCAACACAAACAAAACAACCCTTCGTATACTTCGAAGATATTTACGCCTCCCAAGCGGTCGGCATGTATATTTCCCTAAAACATTTCATGGCGAAGCGGTCGGTCATACCCGCGATGTATTCGGCCGCGGCTTGCGACAAGTCATCACATCGGAAGCGCAGCTCGTCGGGCAATTTATCGGGATTGATCAGGTAGTATTCAAATAACAAGCGCAATAGTGTTTGGATTTTCTTGCGCTCGGATTGGTGGAGCTGATGGGCGTAGGTATTTTCGAAGAGATAATCGCGCAGCTCGGATAAAACGCTTGCCACGCCGGGGGAAAGGGAAACCGTGTTTTTGTTTGCGCTGTAACTCACCATGTCGCGTACGAGGAAGTCAATGCGGGCCGTGGAGGTTTCGCCCAGCACCTTTCGGGCGGAAGATGGTAAATCGGAGGGGGCGAGTATCTTCGCGCGGATCGCGTCGTCGATATCGTGGTTTATGTAGGCGATTTTGTCGGACAGCTTAACGACCCAACCTTCCAGCGTAGCGGGGTTGCCGCTGGTCCTGTGGTTTAAAATGCCGTCGCGTACTTCGTGCGTAAGGTTTAAGTCCGAAGTGACGCGCAGGCTGTGTTCATTGTGGCGGAAGCCGTCGTCCAGCAGGCTGTCCAGCGCGTCCTCGCCCGTGTGGCCGAAGGGGGTATGCCCCAAATCATGCCCCAAGGCGATGGCTTCGGTCAGGTCTTCGTTTAACGCCAATGCGCGGGCGGCGGTGCGGGCGATTTGCGCCACCTCCAGCGTATGCGTGAGGCGCGTGCGGTAATGGTCGCCCTCCGGCGAAATAAAAACCTGCGTCTTGTGCATCAGTCGCCGAAAAGCCTTGCAATGGGTGATACGGTCGCGGTCCTTTTGGAACTCCGTACGGATCGCGCATTTCTCCGCGGAAAGGGCGCGCCCCTTGGTATCGGCACTCCTCGCCGCGTAGGGGGACAGGCAATCCGCTTCATATCTTTCGCGTTTTTCGCGTAGGTTCATCGCATGGCTCCATGGGTGGGATAATGGCGCCAACATATCATAAGCCATTGAATGTTGTCAAAAATTAGATACATCAGACTTTTAAATTTACCTTGCGTTATATTATACGTCATGCAATATTGTACGGCTTCAAGGAGGGATGTAATGAATATACAAGCAGCCGGAAGCCTGCTGGAAGGATGCGTGTTGTCCTTGCTTTCACAAGAGGACGAATACGGCTACAGCCTAACGCAAAGGGTGAAAAGTGAACTGGGCGTTTCGGAGTCCACTTTGTACCCCGTCATGCGCCGTTTGCAAACGGATGAATGTCTGACCGCTTACGACATACCCCACAACGGGCGCAACCGCCGTTATTACCGCATCACCGAACGCGGCCGCGAACGCCATGAGCATTGCAAGCGGGAATGGCAACTATTTAAGGAAAGAATCGATGGGATTCTCGTAGGAGGAAAAACGCAATGACAAAAGCAGCGTACCTTGAGCAATTGGACCACAAACTTCGCGTACTGCCATACAGCGAGCGGCAGGACGCGTTGGAATACTACGACGGCTATATCACGGATTCGGGCAGCGAGGAAAACGCCATCGCGCAGCTCGGCACGCCCGGTGAAGTAGCGGCCGTGATTTTAGCTAACTTCGTCGCCAATGAACCGCCCGTAAGCGCGGGAGCGAAAATGTCCGCCTACGCACCCGTGCGCAAGAGCGGTTTTAAGGCCGCTTGGATGATCATCCTCGCGTTGTTCGCATTACCGGTAGGGTTGCCGCTGGTAATCGCCGTGGGGGCGACGGCGTTCGCTTTGTTCGTCGCGCTTGCCGCCATCATATTTTCGCTGGGCGTAAGCGGTTTTGCGGCGGTGTTCGCGGGGGGGTTGAGCCTGCTTGCCTTCCCGTTCGCGTTTATGCAGGATACGGGATTCGGCTTGATTACCGCGGGTATGGCGTTGATGGGAGCGGGTATCGGGATATTGCTGATACAAATCGCCGCCCGTTTTATGAACGGATTCGCCTGGATCGCGAAATTCGTCGGTAAAAAAATAAGGAACATAACAAAAGGGAGGGACCACCATGGACGACCGGCAGTACAATAACGACGGAACACGCGCAGGGGACTCGGCGCCCCACGTCACCCCTACGGAGGCATCCTACGCTCCGCCGTGCAGACGCCGCTTTTCGTGGAGCCGTTTGGCATTGATATTAATCATCCTCGGCGCGGCCTTGTTCGCGGCGGGTTGGATGGGCGGCTCGCGGGGAGGGCGGATTTATTTCCAAGGGGGGACCCTGCGGAATTTTTGGGGCTTCGAAATCCGGCCGGAAAACCGGGATACCGGCGATGCCGCGGTGTACAACCTGCCTGCCAACGTTGGGGATATCCGGGGCATAACCGTCAACACAAACGCGGCCAATATCGTTTTGCGTCCTTCGGAAGGCGGGAATCCCCGCTTGGTTGCGTACAGCGATATCGAACCCGATATAACCTTTTCAAACGGTATACTGTCCATCAATGCGCGGCAACGGGAGCGTGAACTAGGCATAGGGTTTCCGGTATTAAATTTCGGCACTTACCGAAACGAATTGGTCCTGTATATGCCGAGCGGTACAGCATATAACGCGATCGAGTTGAGGAGTACCTCCGGAAATATCCGTATGGACGGGTTCCGTGCGGAAACGCTGACGGCACAATCGACTTCCGGCAATATCCGTATGGACGGATTCCACGCGGAAACGCTGACGGCACGTTCCAACAGCGGCAATATGCACATGATCGATTCGAATATCACGGACGGCAATATGCAAGCCACATCGGGCAACATTTACGTAACCGACGGTTCGATCCTTAACCTTAACGCCGAAGCCCGAAGCGGGAACATCACGGTCGATACGACGGTACTCAACGGCGGAAACGCGGAGGTACGCACCACTTCAGGCACGATCCGCTTTACCGGGCACAACGTTACGAACGGACGGCAAACGCCGCTCAATTACAACGTAAGAACCTCGAGCGGCACCATCCGCGTCAACGGCAACCGTACGGGCAACAACCAAACAACAACGCCGAACCCCGGTTATTCGATTGAGGCGCGTGCCAACAGCGGCAACATCCATCTTAATTTTCCCGCGTTTATGGTCAGCATACCTTAGGGCCATTACGTAATTGACAACCCCCCCTTCCCTTCTTTATACTGCCCGCGAAGTTAAGAACGCTTATTTCGCGGGCTTTTTATGATAATAAGCGAACAGGAGTGCATCTTTATGAAATATATGACCGTTGACCAAATCCGAGAGCGATTCTTGGATTTTTTTGTTGGGAAGGGGCATTTGGTGTTGCCGAGCTTCCCCGTTGTGCCGATCGGGGACAACAGCCTGTTATTGATCAACGCGGGAATGACGCCGATGAAGCCCTTCTTCACCGGCCAGCAAGTACCGCCGTCCGTACGGGTGGCTTCCTGCCAAAAATGTATCCGTACATCGGATATAGACGAAGTGGGCAAAACCGAACGGCACGCTTCCTTTTTTGAAATGCTGGGAAATTTCAGCTTCGGCGATTACTTTAAAAAGGATATCATCCCTTGGTCATGGGAATTTGTAACGTCGGTAATGGAAATGCCTGTAGACAAACTGTACGCTTCCGTATACCTTGACGACGACGAAGCGTATGCCATATGGCGCGACGTGATCGGCTTACCCCCCGAGCGCATCGTACGGCTGGGGCGGAAGGATAATTTTTGGGAACACGGCGTGGGCCCGTGCGGGCCGTGCAGCGAATTGCATTACGACCGCGGCGAGGCGGCCGGTTGCGGCAAGCCCGATTGTGCCGTTGGTTGTGACTGCGACCGCTTTACGGAATTTTGGAACCTGGTCTTCATCCAATTCAATAAAAGTGAGGACGGCGACTATACACCATTACCATCCCCCAGCATCGACACGGGTATGGGTTTGGACCGTATGGCCATGATCATGCAAGGCGTCGGCAGCTTACACGAAATCGATACCGCGGTCGTCGTACGTAATAAAGTACGCGAGCTGGCGGGTATCATCGGTGAGGAAACCCCCGCGCAAAAAATCGCGTTGAATATCATCGCCGACCATGTGCGCTGTACCACGGTCATGGCGTCGGACGGCGTACGCCCCGGCAGCGAGGGGCGCGACTATGTGCTGCGCCGTTTGCTGCGCCGCGCGGTGCGGTATGGGCGTGAAATCGGGTTAAAAGGTTTTGTCGGCGACGTATCGCGGACGATGATAGACGTATACGGCAAGGCATACCCCAATCTGGTTGAAAAATCCGCGCATATCCTGCAAATGCTTTGCGCGGAGGAAGCGCGCTTTTTGGAAACGCTGGAAACGGGCCTTAGCCTGTTGCAAAAAATGATAGATGCTTTGACCAAAAGCGGATTAACCCGCTTGGAAGGCGCGGACGCCTTTAAACTGTATGATACCTACGGCTTCCCGCCCGACATTACGCGCGAGATATTGGCCGAGAACGGGTTAACCTTCGACCAAGAGGGTTTCGATGCGGAAATGCAAGCGCAAAAGGACCGCGCGCGCGCCGCCAGGGGGACTTCGACTTATATGGGCGCGGCCGAAACGGTCTATCACAGGCTTCCGCCCAATCTCCCGACGGAGTTCACGGGATATGAGCTTGCGGAAACCGAAAGCGAAATATTAGCGTTGATCGCCGACGGCGAAATCGCAAGCGAAGCGGCCGAAGGTCAGGAAGTAGCGGTCGTACTTTCAAGGACGCCGTTTTACGCCGCTTCGGGCGGGCAAACGGGAGATAGGGGTAACTTTTTCGCAAATTGCGGAAAAGTCGAAATCACCGATTGCGTAAAGGTGGCGGGCGATAATACCGTTCATATCGGAAGGGTAGCCGAAGGCACGATCCGCGTGGGCGAAACCGTAACCGCGTCCCTTAATTCATCGAGCCGTATGGACATTACCCGCAACCACACCGCTACGCATTTATTACAAGCTGTCCTGCGCGAAGCCGTGGGCGGCCATATCGAGCAAGCGGGATCGGAGGTTACCGCCGACCGTTTGCGCTTCGACTTCACCCACCACGCGCCGCTCACCCCCGAACAACGCGCAAGGGTAGAGGCGCGCGTTAACGAACTTATCCTATCCGCGTTGCCCGTCGCAACCATGGTCACCACCCCCGAGGAAGCCCGCAAACAAGGCGCGGTCGCGCTCTTCGGCGAAAAATACGGCGACGCGGTGCGTATGGTTTCCGTCGGTTATAGCGGCGAGGCGTACAGCATCGAGCTTTGCGGCGGTACACATGTGAGGAATTCCATTGAAATCGGCCCCTTTAAGCTGCTTTCCGAATCGGGTATCGCCGCCGGAGTGCGCCGTATCGAAGCCACTACGGGTTCATGCGCAATTACTTTATACCGCGAAGCCGCTTCGCAGTTAGCGATGATCGCCGAACAAATAAAATCCCCGCCCGCCGAACTCCATTCCCGCGTCGCCGCGCTGATGGCGGAAAATAAGGAACTAAAAAAAGACGCGGCAAGAATGTCGGCGGAATCCGCGAAGGGGCAAATCGAGGAAGACGCGAAGGGAATATTAAATTCGGCGGAGACGTATAACGGCTTAACGATAATCGCTGCCAAATTATCGGGCTACGATATCGAAGCCCTGCGCCAACTTTCCGACCGTCTAAAGGCTTCCATGCCTTCCGGTTGTTTGCTGCTCGCCGCTGTTAATCCCGAAAACGGCGCGGTACAATTCATCGCTTCCGCCACCGACGACGCGGTGAAAAACGGCATCCACGCGGGCAACCTCGTAAAAGCCGCCGCAACCCTGTGCGGGGGCAACGGCGGCGGCAGGCCCAACCACGCCCAAGCCGGCGGCAAAGACGCGTCCAAAATCGAGGAAGCCCTTAAGCAGGGCATTGCGCAAATGAAGGAAATGATGAAATAAAGGAGTATTGCTTAATGGACATCGACAAAAAGCCCGGCTTATTTTCCCGAATCAAACAAGGCTTGACCAAAACCCGCGACAGCATCCTTTCCGCTTTCCATTCCGTGGACGAGGAAATGTTTGAAAACCTCGAAGAAGCCTTGATCCTCGCCGACATGGGCGTGGAAACGACGCTTTCTATTTTGGCTGTACTGCGCGAGCAAGTAAAGGCACGCCGTATTTCCGACCCGCGGGAAGTCAAGCAATTGCTCGCGGAAGAAATCGCGAAGATCATGGAAGCGGACGTAAAGCCCTTTGAAGTCACATTCCCCGCCGTGTTCCTGATTATCGGCGTCAACGGCGTGGGCAAGACAACCACCGTGGGCAAACTTTCCAAATGGTATAAATCCGAAGAAAAATCCGTCCTGGTAGCGGCGGCGGATACCTTCCGCGCGGCGGCCATCGACCAATTGGCCGTGTGGTGCGAACGCGCGGGCGTTACTATGATACGCCAAAGCGAAAATTCCGACCCGGCGGCGGTCATCTTCGACGGCGCGTCCGCGGCCAAGGCACGCGGCATCGACCTGTTAATCTGCGACACCGCGGGCCGTCTGCACAATAAAAAGAACCTCATGGACGAACTGCGCAAGATAAACCGCATCGTCAACACCCAACACGAATCCGCCCATAAAGAAGTTTTACTTGTACTCGACGCAACAACGGGCCAAAACGCCATCCAGCAGGCGAAATTATTTAAGGAAGCCGCCGACATCACCGGCATCATCCTCACCAAGCTGGACGGTACCACCAAAGGCGGCATGGTCGTGGCGATAAAAAAAGAATTGGATATACCCGTACGCTTCATTACCGTAGGGGAAGGCATCGACGATTTGCAACCCTTCGACGCGGGGATGTTCGCGCAAGCACTCTTCGACGAATAACGCCTGGGGGATAGAAATCCCTCTCCCGTACATACTAATTCCCATGAAACCACGAAAACACATCTCCGCCCTCATCGGCACGATCGCGGGCGCGGCCAACGGCTTGTTCGGCGCGGGGGGCGGCTCGATCCTGGTCCCCGGTTTGGAAAAATTCATCCCGCTGGAAACGCACAAGGCACACGCCACGGCGCTTGCGGTGATGTTGCCGCTGTCCGTCGTGAGCGCGGTAATTTATACCGTCAGCAGCAACGTTGAAATAGAATGGCTGACGGTACTATACGTTTCCGGCGGGGGTGTCATCGGCGGCGTCATCGGCGCGAAGCTGTTAAAAAAGCTCTCCGCCGCGTGGCTGAACATACTCTTCGGTTTGTTCCTCGCCGCGGGCGCGATACGGATGTTAACGCTATGAATTGGCTTTGGTTCGCCCTCGCGGGCTTGGCGGCGGGGATTATCAGCGGCATGGGCATCGGCGGGGGCGCGGTATTAATCCCCGCGTTAACGATCCTATTGGCGACGGGCCAGCGTGAAGCGCAGCATATCAACTTGCTTTTCTTCTTACCCACGGCGGCGATCGCTTTATGTACACATATCAAAGAAGGAAATATCGAAAAAAAGGGCCTGTTGAAGCTGACCCTTTTTGGCGTACTCGGCGCGGTCCCCGCCGCGTTAATCGCCGTACGTATCAACGCGGATTGGCTGCGGAAGGGGTTTGCGGTGTTCCTTTTGTGTATGGCTGTATATGAATTGGTTAAGGGGTGGAAGAAGCGGAAGGAACGGAAAGGATCATCCGCCGCTCCCCCGCATACGGTAAACCGCCGCCAGTAGTTCAAACCGCCTGGGCATGTCCATAAAGCGGTTCATTTCGGTGAAGAAGCCCGTGTCGATAACACCGAAGCCTTCCTTTCCGATCCGCGCGAACAGGTTATCGGCTTCCTTACATATATCGATTTCGTTTTTCCCGCTCTTTTTGGGCGTTAAGCCGCGCATGGCAAGCGCGATCGCTTCCAGTTCGTTAATATCCGTATTTTTACTTGATAGATGGCGCAGCATAAACGCCAGCGTATTCGTTTGCGCCGCCGTAGCGATATCATGCAGATAACGGACATCGATCCGTTCGTCGCCGATGATGATGAACCCCGTGTCCGATACCTCCAGCCGTTCGCGGGTTGTACCCGTGGGGAAGGAGGAAAAGGCGTTAACCGTTTTGCGTGCGTTTTCCCGGAAAACTAACTTGTCCTCCATTGGGGGACAAGTTGCCTCTGTACCGCCGCGGACGGATGAACCTGCCAGCGACTTCGCACGCGCCGTCGCGTCCCCCATCACGAATTCATCCATCATGTAAACCCTATCCGCTATACCCAAATATTCGCCGCTGCCGCCGATGACCAGGATCGTGGATACGCCGTTTTCGGCCAATTCGCGCACCCTGTCCGTAAATGGGATGATGGGCTCCTTTTCAATCAACGCTTTCATTACCTTGTCGCGTATCATGAAGTTGGTGGCCGAACGGTCCTCGTCGATGAGTAACAACCCCGCGCCGAGGGATACGGCTTCCATGATGTTCGCGCCCTGGGAAGTCGAGCCCGAAGCGTGCGTGGTGGAGAAACGCTTCGGGTCGCCGTTCGGCAGCCACTTGATAAACGGTGAAATATTCACGTCCGTAACCGCGCGTCCGTCCTCCGCGGTGGTCGTCACAGCGGTTTCGTTCGCGATGCACAGCTCCCGCCCATCGCCGCGTACGTGGTTGTATATCCCCGCGGAAACGGCGTTAAGCACCGTGGACTTGCCGGAATACCCCCCGCCCGTGATGACCGTTACGCCGTCCTTGATGCCCATACCCTTGACGCCCGCGATTTCGATCCTGTCCCCCGGCGGGCTTTGGAAGGGTACGGAACCCTTCGCGGGTTTATCGCTCCCTTTTTCCCGCGCGAGGGCGCTCCCGTCGGCGATGAACGCGCAATAGCCGTTTTCCCGCAGGAATACGCGGATGGCGTTTTGCGTTTGTTCCAAGCGCAGCGCCGCTTTAAGCCCTTGTTTATCGAATTCCCTGACGAAGCGTTCCGTCGTTTCGGGCAACTGCTTAAGCAGCATGGTTTTCGCCCTGTCCAGCTTTAAATACGGCAGTTGGATTTCCATACGGACGCACAAGCACAGGACATCCGGCGGCGGATCGATGTATACGCACACGAAAATGGTATTTCCCTTACCCTCGGTGTAGTCCGGTACGCACACCTCGGCAAAATACGCCGCGTTACGCGCCAGCACCTTTTGCCCGGGGTCGTATAGGATAAACTTACCGTTATCCCTGTCGGGCCGCGTACGGTTAAAGTATTCCGCATTGATACCTTCGAAGAAGGGCGTCATTTGCCGCAAACATTCATCCGCCGCGGCAACCGTGCAATCGTTTATACCCAACATACCCACGGGGATGTGGACCGTAACGGTGGGGCGGTGCAGGGCCAGCTTGTGCGTACGGTCGAAGGTATAACCGATACCGTTTTGCCAAAAGGTCGGCTCGCGGCGGATGCCCGTACGGTCCCCGTTGCCGTCCACCTCCCCGTTGGGCTTAACATACACGACGATACATTCCCCGTCGTAGATTTCCTTTTGTACGGGTTTACCCTCCGCTACGTCGTTGTAGCGGTAGTTCACGGTCCTTTGGTCGGTGATGCGGTTCAAATAATAACGCAAACGCTTCATTCAATTATTCCTCCGTTTACGGAGCAGGGCAAATAAAAAACGCCGCGGATAAAACCACGGCGCAAGGAAACGGAATTTGTCGGAAACTAAATCCGCGGGGGCGCAGGCAAAATGGTTTTATCTTGTTTGGATACAATTGGCGTTTTCATTTTGCCCTACCTCCTATTATTCAATATGGTTGCCTTCGCAACGATGGCATCATATCACTTGAATTACCGCGGCGCAAGGATAAAAAATAATTATAATTCAATTTATACCCATCCCGTCGGTACTCCGGACGATGGGGTATGTGTGAACGGGCGGCTTAACGAAAAAACGCGGTTTACGGCTCCATCCGGGAAGTGAATCCGTTGGTCTTAACGCTTGGTTGTAGGGTTGTTTTTAGTCACCGTAAAGCCCGCTTATAAGCCCAACGGATTCACGTAACCCGGCTGTTCGCCGTAAACCGCGTTTTTTCGTAGGCCGCCCGTTCACACATACCCCATCGTCCTGGATACCCGTTATCGGTAGTTAAGTAACTTATTTTTTACACGGGGGCATCCGCACCCCGGGGATTGCTTTAAACGCCCGCCTTGCGAAAACAAGCGATTTCGGCGAACAGCGGGCTTACGTGAATCCGTCGGGCTTGTAAGCGGGCTTTGTGTACAATCAATCCCCGCGTGAACCCAAGCGTCAAGACCTACGGATTCACTTGCCCGATGGAGCCGAAATCGCTTGTTTTCGCATAAGCGGGCATTTAAAGCAATCCCCGGAGGATCGGACACAAGGACATAGTACCCGTGTCAAGCCCCATGAATATATTGGCATGAATCAATAACATAGGGGCTGATGGCATGAATAATCCTCCCGATTTTACGAAAGGAACCACCATCCGCGAATGGTGGCCCAACTCACTTGATTTGCGTGTTCTGCGCCAAAATTCCGAACTAAGCAACCCGATGGGGCCAAGGTTTAATTACCGCGAGGCGTTTCTGACGCTCGATTTGAACGCGGTGAGGGAAGACCTTTTCGCCCTCATGAAGGATTCGCAGCCGTGGTGGCCCGCGGATTACGGCAATTACGGGCCGTTCCTCATCCGTATGGCGTGGCACGGCGCGGGCACCTACCGCATGGGGGACGGCCGCGGCGGCGGAAGGGACGGCTTGCAACGCTTCCCGCCGCTCAACAGTTGGCCGGACAACATTAATTTAGACAAAGCCCGCCGACTGCTCTGGCCCGTTAAGAAGAAATACGGCCGCAAGCTGTCGTGGGCGGATTTGATGATCTTCGCGGGTAACTGCGCCATCGAGTCCATGGGGCTTAAGCCGATCGGCTTTTCCGGCGGGCGCGAGGACGTTTGGGAACCGCAGGAAGACATCTATTGGGGTTCGGAAACGAAATGGCTGGGCGACGACGAACGCTACGAAGGTGACCGTCAACTCGACAATCCTTTAGCGGCGGTGCAAATGGGCTTGATCTACGTCAACCCCGAAGGCCCGGGCGGCAACCCCGATCCCCTCGCTTCGGCGAAGGACATACGCGAAACCTTCGCCCGCATGGCCATGAACGACGAGGAAACCGTCGCGTTGATCGCGGGCGGCCATACCTTCGGCAAGACGCACGGCGCGGGTCCGCCCAAATTCGTGGGCCCCGAACCGGAGGCCGCCCCCATCGAGCAGCAGGGCTTGGGCTGGAAGAACTCCTTCGGCACGGGCAACGCAAGCGATACCATCAGTTCGGGCTTGGAAGGCGCGTGGAAACCCAATCCCACCCGATGGGATATGGGCTATTTGAAGGTACTGCTTAAATACGATTACGAATTGACCAAGAGCCCCGCCGGGGCCTATATCTGGCTCGCGAAGGACTGCGAGGAAGAAGACATGGTCGCGGACGCCTTCGACCCCAACAAGAAGCACCGCCCCATGATGAGTACGGGCGATTTGTCCCTCAAATATGACCCCATTTATAAAAAGATCGCCGAACATTATCATGACCACCCCGACGAGTTCGCTTCCGCTTTCGCCAAGGGATGGTTCAAGCTCACCCACAGGGACATGGGCCCCCCGTCCGGGTATTTGGGCGCCGAAGTGCCCAAAGAGCATTTCATTTGGCAGGACCCCATCCCGAGCAACAAAGGGTACGTCCTGTACAACCGCGATATCGACGAATTGAAAAATATGATCATGGCTTCGGGTCTAACCATCCCCCAATTGGTCGGTACCGCGTGGGCGAGCGCGGCAACGTTCAGGGGCTCGGACCTTAGGGGCGGGGCCAACGGCGCGCGTATTCGGCTCGAGCCGCAAATCTCGTGGGAAGTAAACCATCCGGAACGTTTGAAGAAAGTCCTAAACGTATACGACAAAATCCGCCAAACGTTTAATACGAAGCGGTTTGTATCCATGGCTGATCTGATCGTTTTGGGCGGCAACACGGGCATCGAAATGGCGGCGAGGAACGCGGGTGTAAATATTTGCGTACCCTTCACGCCGGGCAGGATGGACGCCATGCAGGAAGAAACCGACGTCCAATCCTTCGCCGTATTGGAACCGATCTTCGACGGCTTTAGGAATTACCTTAAAAAACCGTTCCGCCCGCGGCCGGAGGAATTGCTGATCGAAAAAGCGCAGTTCCTGACCCTTACCGCGCCGGAAATGACCGTGCTGCTCGGCGGTTTGCGCGTCTTGGGCAACAACTACGGCGATTCCCCGCACGGCGTGCTGACGGAATCGCCGGGTTCGCTCACCAATGACTTTTTCGTCAACCTCCTGGATATGAAGACGGAATGGAAGCCCACCGACGACAAAAATGTTTTCAACGGCGTCTGCAGGCTTACCGGCGCGCAAAAATGGACGGCGACCCGCGTGGACCTGGTCTTCGGTTCCAACGCGCAATTACGCGCCGTCGCGGAGGTATACGCCTGCGACGACGCGAAAGAGAAATACCTCCACGACTTCATCGCGGCATGGAACAAGATCATGAACGCCGACCGCTTCGACCTATGAAAAAAGCCCTGCTGATCGCCGCGGGCTTCGTTTCGCTAATATTGGGTGTGGCTGGCATCATTTTACCGGTATTGCCTACCACACCCTTTGTTCTGTTATCGGCGTCATGCTTCTCAATGAGCAATGAAAAACTCGAAAAATGGCTGCTAAAAAGCCGCGTCTTCGGCCCCTTCATCGATAACTACCGCACAAAGCGAGGTATCAGCATACTGCACAAAACCGCAAGCATCGCCTTTTTGTGGACGGGGCTGATCACTTCCATGTTACTCACGGCGGCTGTTTGGGCTTATATCCTTTTGCCAATGGTAGGGGTTGGCGTGACCGTTCATTTGCTGATGATAAAGACGGCTGTAAATAAATCGCTATAATGATTTTATCCGCTCGCGTTTTCGGTGCCGATATTTTATATATTAACAAAGAACTAAATACATATTGAATTACGAAGACCTTAAATACCGCACCCGACATTATGCGGTTTGATGTGTTAATAAACAATAAAACGGTTCATTCAAACGGAATGGATCGTTTTTTATGCAAATCAACGTGCGCTAACCTGGGTTGGCGAACGCGTGACGCGGATAAAAAATCCGCACAGCAAGTATCATACGCTCCATACAAAAATCGGAAATTAATTTCAAAAACCGGAAAGGAGAAAGTATGAAGAATCTCAAAAAGAAAGTAGCTTTACTGTTGGCGTTTGTGATGGTGCTGTCACTTGTGCCGATGAATGTGTTTGGGGCACCGGCGGTTAACGTGGTTAGAACCACACCGGCAGTCACGGGTATCTCCCCGGCTGTCGCTAACCAAGACCTTCCGGCAAACACAACCGGAATATTAAGGTTTGATGTCCCCGTTAGCTTTTTTGAAGGGGTACTCACCCCGGCTAATTGGAACAACGTCAGTCTTATCGCGTCGCTCGCAAACAGAGGTCACGCGGATGGTAATGAAGCATCCGGAACCAGGGGATTGCATGTTTCTGTTGTACTTGCAAGGGTCGTTAACAGCCTCGGTCAAACGATCAGTCTTCCCCCCGGATATGCTCTTCCCGGTATTAATAACACTCCCAGCTCTCCTCGTCATGATACTAACAGCCAAGCTTTTATCCCGATGACAACCGGTGCCGGTGTAGCGATTTCGGGTTCTACTTTGGCATCGTTGGCTACTACACCCGGTGGTGCTTTCTTCCAATTTGAAGCCACCGTGACTAATGTAGCCCGCGGAAACACGACACTCGCATTATCTGTGTCGGGGTTACCCAATCATGCTCCGGGCACAGCTCTTTTACCCCCGACGAATCTTGTTACCCGCATTGCTCCGGCACCTGCTCAACCGCAAAACCTCTCCGTCACCCATTGGGTTGATACACCGACGAGGTTCCGAAATGACGGCAATGCGCAATCGATCGCAGTCATCGAAATAAGGGAGCGTACCATTACCACAGCTACTCCGGCAGCGTTCAATATAACATTGGATGCACCCCGCGGGTATGTATGGGCAGGAAGCGCCACTTTAGGGAACACGGACGGTCAACGTGTGAATGGTTGGGGTGCTCCCTCGGTGACTTCGCTAACCAGGACATCAGATGGAAACGGCAGAGAAAATGCACGCTTGCAAGCTACCGGCGTAACCATCCCAAATCGTAGCGTAAGCCCCCTTACGCAAGAACGCGGCTGGCTCAGAATAACAGGGGCGCAACTTGTCCCCGAAGCCGACTACACCGTACGCAATGAGAACCTCCGCGTTACCTTAAATGTAACGAGGAATAGCGCAAGCATCCTGCACGATATCGGAATGAATGAAGCGGTATTCACCGCCGCCGTACAGGAAATCAGGGATACACGTATTTCTTCTTCTGTCGCGCGTGTAATTGAATCCGGTGTTCTTAGCGCAGATATTCCGGGCGCTAATGACTGGGACGACGAAGACGATTTAGCGAAGACCGCAGTTATCACCTTAACCGAACAAGCCGCCAATTCGCTTATGAACGCCCCCGTTATGATTCAAATCAACACCCCCGGTGTTTCGATTGCCGGCGCACGGGCAAGACACACCAACAATGACGGCGATTGGCCGGATGACGACGCATGGCCGACCGGCATCACAACAATGGCACCCAGCATGGTAATCATTGACAATCCGGTAGGTAGCGGTAATCGCGCTCGCGCAAGAACGGCGGAAATCCAATTAATTTTGCAAGTAGCTCCCGGCCTTGGTGGTATCGATATTCCCGCGGTTGTTACCATTATGACCTACCCGGATACGATAACCTCAACGGAAGTAATCGCTACTATCGTAGACCCCATCGAATTGAGTGTGGACGAAGTACGTGAAATACCCGTTAGAAATAATGCGGAGTTCACCTTCCTTCCGGCACGCAGATTGGGTTCGGTAACCGTAACCCCGCGCAACGCGGATGTATTTAAAGTGGACGACGTGTTTAACGTATTCCTTCGCGCCGTTGATGCGGAAGGTAATGCATTTTCACTTCCCGGACTTAGTATGACTTGGAACGTTACGGCGGAAGTCGGAGGCGAACTCTTTGAAGTGCGTGAAGGCGTTCCCTTTAATGTACCCGCTAACTTCAGCTCGATGCTTCCTCACCGCATTGACGGCCAACAATTTGAAGTAAGCAGGGTTGGCACGCAAGTGCCGAGCATCACCTTCCACAGCACATTGACCGGTGCGATGATCAACGAGCCCGGCATCCAATTCGAACTTGTTGTATTGGGTTCCGCTGTGCAGGAACACGATCAAGCCAACGTTGCAACAACCATAGTACCCATGTCCTTGCGCGCACCTTACCGTATCGTTGTCGGTAAATTAGTTGGCGAACTGGTACTCGGTGAATATGAAGAGGAAGCAGCACCTCCTCCCCCGGCACCGACACCCGCACCCACGCCCGAGCCGGTAGTTAACGAGCCCGCAAGGCTGGATGTGAACACAGCGGCAGTAAACTCAGCCGGTCAACCGATCTTCATCACCTCCGGTGACAGGACCCTCGTAAACCTTCGCGGCCTGTTCCAAGACGTACTCCCCAATGGTTCCGTAACCAGGGCAGACAGCATCTCCACCTTCGCCGCACCTTCCGCTGACGGACCCATGGTTCAAATCATGATCCCCGACCCGAGATTGAACGAAGAACCGTTCATCAGGACCGGCGGCGTGCCCGTACCCGCAAGAGTAGCTGCAGGTTTCGGACTCGTAGCGATCGATGAAACCTGGTATGTACCGATGACCGTATTCACCGACTTGCTCGGCTACCTCATCAACTGACAAGCAGCACAACACCTAAACACAAACTAACGAATGACGAAACCGAACGCCCCGCTTACGCGGGGCGTTTATTCTTGAATTTTTTATATCAAATTTCTATATGTCAAAATTTTTATATATCAAATTCCAATGTATCATAATTGTGTAGCAATAAATAATAATTATGAAATAAAAATAAACCCGCGCACAACTGATTCTTGCGAAGCCGGAAGTACGCGGATGTTTTCTTCAATACAAAAGCATACTACCATAACTCGGAAAACAACGCAAATCCCCGCTATCCGTTATGTAATCCGCGTTTGTGTCGTTGTCATTTATATTATTGTGGTATACCGCAAGTGTGTTTTCATATACAAAACACCCCGTTACGGAAACGGGGCGTTTTGTGTTTATCATTCGTTGGTTAATACGTGGTTAGTCGTTGGCTGATATCTGTCAGTTGATGAGGTAGCCGAGCAAATCGGTGAAGGCACTCATCGGAACGTACCAAGTATCATCAACAAGTTGAAGCGCGAAGCCTCTGGCTACTACTGCGGATACGACTTGGCCGTCAATCCTAATAAACGGATCTTCGTTAAACCTCGGGTCGGGAACCATGATTTGAACCATGGGACCATTATTAGCTTGGGGTGCGGAGAAGGTGGAAACGCTGTTCGCCCTGGTTAAGGAACCGTCGGGGATTACATCCATGAACAGACCGCGAAGGTTTACGAGGGTATTACCGCCGTAGACGATGAAGTTCGGTTGGCCTGCGGAGTTTACTGATGTCGTGTCAATCGTCAGCCTTGCGGGCTCGTTAACAACGGGCTCGGGCGTGGGTGCGGGTGTCGGTGTCGGAGGAGGAGGAGGTGCTGTTTCTTCTTCATTTCCAAGTACCAGTTCGCCTACCAGTTGGCCAACAACGGCTCTGTAGGGGATGCGTTGTGACAAGGGCACAACCGTCGTCCCAATGTTAGAGGCGTTGTGTTCTTGTACAGCCGAGCCTAATACAACAAACTCGAATTGGATACCGGGTTCGTTAATCATGGTACCGGTCAGCGTACTGTGGAAAGTAATGCTGGGTACAGCTGTTCCGATCCTGTTGACTTCAAAGAGCCAACCGGCGATTCGATGCGGCAGCATCGCGTTAAGTTGTGCTACTGAACCTAACGTAGTTGAAGCGGTAGGAACTAAGAGTTGTCCTTCGTTGATTTCAAAGAGCGCGCCGTTTGCTACCGCTTCTACTGTCCAGGTAATCCCAAGTTGGGGAAGCGTAAACGCGTTTCCTTCGGCGTCAACGGCACGCAAGAAGACATAGAAGGTGTCGTCTACATCAAATACGTCTGCGTTGCGCGGGGTAACGGTTACGGAACCCAACCTGCGAGCCGGAAGGAAGGTGAATTCCGCGTTATCCCTTATGGGGATTTCACGTACTTCGTCCACGTCAAGTTCGATGGGGTCTACGATTGTTGCGATAGGAAGCCTTTCCGTTTGCGCATCTTCGTGAGTCATGACGGTTACCAATGCTTCTACATCAGTACCGCCAAAACCGGGAGGTACTTGCAAAATCATTTGTATTTGGGCCGTCCTTGCCATGCCGCGATTGTTAGAACTTCCCACCGGATTGCGGACGATTGCCATGTTATTGGTGATGTCCGCTCCCGGAATTCTATTCCAGCCTTTGTCGTCGTTATCTTCGTATTCGTTGTCATCACCTTGGGTGAATCTAAGCCTGACGTCGCGGATTGTAACGCCGGGGGTGAGCATTTGAACCATCACGGGCGCATCCGCAAGTGAATTTCTGCCGCCTTCGGTAATGGTGATGACGGCGGTTTTTGCCATGTCATCTTCGTCCCAGTCGATATCATTACTGAGAACGCCGGATTGAATGACCAACGGGGTGCCGGCTGTAATTTCCGTCCTTCTGATTTCTTGTACCGCTACAATACGATCTACCTCAGTAACATCGTGCAACAGATTGGCTCCGGCCGTTGTTGCAATTTTTATTGTAGCACGGAGGTTTTCCGCACGCAGCGTATGGGTTTCCAAAGGACGCAATTGTAAGCCTTCAATCCGAACAAAACCCGGACGAATCGCAAGAGGCCCTGCAGCGCGGCTTCCAATGGTTATGGTAGCGGCAATCGTATCGGTACCTACACCGCTCCAAGATCCGGTGTTAAGGCCGGCCCAACCGTTCATATCGCTAGCCGAACCAAGAACGACAGAAGGATTTTGGTGCCATACATATCCGCGGGGTGCTTCCAATGTTACGCGGAAAGCGGCCGGGGTAAGTTCACCTGTTGTACGGACTGTACGTTCATTAATGGTAATGTTGGCTACTGCTTGACCCCCTTGGGGATGCTCCCTGTTTTGCAACCTCGGGGGGTTGGATACCGCTCCGACGGTAAAGTTTCTGGCATCTTTATCCAAACCGGTAACCGGAGCGATGCGGGTAACTAGTCTCGTAGCTCCCAAGAGAGGCGTGTTAAGACCCGAACCGGGCAAACCGTTAATGCCAATAGCGATTGTCGCATCGCCGTTTCTTACGTTAGTTACTTCTACCCGGAACTGGACGTTGACACCGCCGGGTGTAATGGCTAACGACGCCAAGGTAGTACCGTTAAGCGTCACGCCGGCGCCGGTCGTCATGGGAATCATGGCGGTAGCGGGGGCGTTGGCACGTAATGAACTGCTGTTTGCAACCACGGGAAGTGAATCGCCACCGGGGATGCTGACCGCTTGTCCGAGGTTGTTGACAAGACCATCAATATAGATATTGATGCCTGAAGCCAGGGTGCCTGTGGTGTCGGAATTCCCTCCCCTGCTGCCCAGCGTCGCGGTAAGGCTCATGGCGTTCCAAGCTGCTTGGTTGGTAACACCAATAAAGGAGCTGAGGGGAACTTCAAACCTTACAACACCGGTAACACCCGCCGCAAGGTTAATGCCATCTGCCGGTTCAACTACTTGAGCTCCGCTGGCTACCGTAGTAGCGGTGATGTTAACCGCCGGTGCCCCAAATACATTCATCGGCACAAGTGACAGCATCATCACAAACGCCAACAGTAAAGCTACTTTCTTTTTGAGATTTTTCATACTTTCTCCTTTCCGGTTTTTGAAATGAATTTCCGATTTTTGTATGGAGCGTATGATACTTACGGTGCGGATTTGTGACCCGCGTCACGCGTTCGCCAACCCAGGTTAGCGCACGCTACTTTTTGTGTATAATTCCAAAAAAAGAAACGCCGTTATTGGCGTTTCTATAGGTGCTTTGCGGGTGTGATTTTATAACCGATTAAAACCGTATTTAAAAATCATTTCAACCCCTACACCAACTCCACATACTCCCACATAATCCCCACGGCGCCGGAGTATTCCATATCCTCCGACTCCGTACGTGACAGGAACTCACCGTACGCGCCGGGGAAGGGATATAGGGCTTCTTGCAAGCGTTTCTTCATGGCATGGTAGCCGCCCTTGTAGAATTCTTCCCGCTTGAGGGATGGTTTTTCATAAGTTCCTGTTCTAAACTTTTCTGCGATAGGGTAGGTCATTGGGTTTTCACCGCCGGATGTATTTTGTTCCCCTCTATATTAATACATTCGGAACGGTTATGCAATTTTTACACAGGGGCTTCATTCATTTCTCGCACGTTTATTAAAAATGAAAAACCCCATGCGGGAAGCTCAAGCACCATAAGATGCACCCGCACAGGGTTTTCACCCGCCTCCCGACGTTACCGGGGAGGCGTTCTTATTCATTTTTACTCTTTTTCCGTTTTTTGCTATATCGTAGAAAAGGTCAGGCGGATATCCATTACATGCATACCTGTGACTCGGCTGCGCAGCCTTTTATGAGTCGGTTGTAAGCCTCGGCGAAGTTAAATCGGGAGCATAAGCATCAGGGACGATTGTACGCAGAAATCGGGATGATCGTATGGCGTCAGGGTCGTATGGATGCCGTCCGTCAAGAAGATGGCCTCGGCTTGTGTTGATTATATCCGATTCGAATATATTGTCAATCCTTTTTAAATAGAACTTATGTTTTTATGGTGCAGTCCTTATTGCGGCAACGCGAAAGGAGGTGAACGCATGAGTGATTTTGCTCTTTCTCTATTCAAATATTACTTGAAGCATTATTTTAACAGTAAGAAAAAGAGTAATATCCCGAATTTTATTGACACGGATGGATATGATATTTATAATGAAAACAGAAAACGGCTCTCGTGAGAGAGGAGCCGATTCGTGACCTAATTATTAAGTTAAGTCGGAACCGTCCCTACTATCGATAGGGGCGGTTCTTCCTTTTCTTCGGTATACTACGTACTTGGCGATGGCTGTAATGAAAACCTTAACGATCGCTTTTGCCGCAGTTTCGAATAGAGAAAGAGCAAAATCACTCATGCGTTCACCTCCTTCCTAGTTGCCGTAATGAAAGCAAGGTGGATGCACGAACCAGCCCCCTAACAAGAGCCGTGGCCAGTATTATAACACGAATCGACAGGATGTGCTACATATTGTTGGGTTTCGAACTTTGTTGACCTGCCAAGCATCAGCACGCCCGGTTCGATTTTTGCATAGCCGACTTATGAAGGATTCAATGGGTTGGCGGATATGTAATAACCTTTGCTGCATCTTGAGACCGTAACTGTTGATTCGCATTATTATATTCTGTTATATTAAAGCGAAGCGATAGATAAAATATTATCGTGTAGGAGAATGAAATATATGATTATCGGAATAGGATATGCTGAAATTGAAAATTAAATTTGAACGTCAAGCCGTTAAGCAAATCGAATCCCTCGAAAAAATATTAAAAGAGAGAATTAAAAGAGGTATCGACAATTTGCCGAATGGTGATGTTAAAAAATTACAAGGGTATACTGCTACCTATCGCTTGAGGATTGGCGGATATAGAATCATTTATTCATATTTAGGGGATTCATTAATTATCAAAGCCGTTTTACCCCGAGGTTCTGCATATTAAAGCGTTTAGGAGGGTTTTGATGAGCGTCACGAGAGAAGCATTGCGGCAATTGGTTGATGAAGTGGATAGCGGAGACATTAACCTGGTTTATCAAATACTGGTACGTTTTACACCGGAGGTTGCCCCCTTAGGTGATGAAATCGCGGCTATATCAGAAGCGGATGAAAGCATCCGTCATTTTGGCGTCATTGATTATGAGGATGTAAATTGGGATTAAACCCTGTTCATTTCCCATCGCTTCATTATATATAAGTATGTTACATTCCCCTAACAACGCGCCGGTATGAGGATAAAATCGCCCCTTCAACAAATAATATATTCTGCGGGGAAGCGACATGGTTTGTTACAACTATATTACATTTGTATTAAATAGGTTGAACGACAAAAAATACCATGCTATATTTCCTCGGTATTGAAGGGAACCTGCGGTGAAGGGAGCCGCTTGCGCGCGGAATGTTACATTTTGCTAACATTGAGGCCGAAAGCGTTGACCGACTGCATTTGCCGGATATACTACCAATATCACGGCGGCAAAGCCGCTATGTACAAGGGAAAGGAGGTACTGGTTTTTACCGGAAAGGTCAAAGCGTGACGACTATTTACCGCTAAAAGACCCTGTACGGTCGATTCAAATGGAGCGTGCGCTAACCTGGGTTGGCGAACGTGTTGCTCGTTACGCGGGTCACAAACCCGCACACCAAGCGGAAACGCTCCATACAAAAATCGGAAATTCATTTCAAAAACCGGAAAGGAGAAAGTATGAAGAATCTCAAAAAGAAAGTAGCTTTACTGTTGGCGTTTGTGATGGTGTTGTCACTTGTGCCGATGAATGTGTTTGGTAGGACTGTAACCCCTGTGCTTACAGAGGCACAACTTACGACCGCAGCCCATCAAACCTTTACCATCGCGCTTGATTTAGCGCAATTTAGGGGCGTAAATACCGCTGAAGGAGCTAATTCTACAACCACCACGGCTCCGATCGAAATTCGCCTGCAGCTTACGGGAGATGGTGGTAACGCCGCCTTCCGTGATGCTACCGAGTTTAACTCTACGATTACAACCACAGGAGCTTTATTTGGGCCCGGCTTAAGCCCGGACGCGAGTTCATCACTTGGATGGACTGTTGGAACGAATCACTTTGAATATGACCTTCGCCTCGTTCCTCAGACCAATGGTAAAGAAGCCGTTCTTACGATATGGCTTATGCATACTAACCAAGCCGGAAATAACGACACCAGCATAATTCCCTCCCACGCAACGGGGCAACTGTTGATTCCGGTTTCGATCCGCGCCGCACACAGTTCGGCTAACCTTGTCGGGACCAACCAACGCAACGGTGTTCAAATCTTTAGCGAACCGTTGATCGTAGCCCCGGGCGGCGGCGTAACCTTCCGCCGTCAAGGTGCCCCAACAACCTTTGAAACGGCCCTTCGCATGGGTCATACCGATCCCATCACGAATCAAATGGATTACAACCAACGCGTACCGGCCGGCAGCATCGTCATGACTGAAAATGTTGCCCGTGTTTTGGGTAACGGTCAGCATACGGTTATTTTGCGCGCTCCCGAACATTACGCATGGGGTGCTCCGGGTTCCGGCTTGATCGGCGTCGGCGGTGCCGCGACAATTAACACCTACAGACCCGCAGGTTCCGTAATGGAAGTTGCATTATCGGGTAATGAATTCCAAATCGGCGGACCGGACAACAGGTATATGCGTGTAACATTTACCGTTTCCCAAAGGCCTGACGGTCCCATGGGTAATATCGCGGACGGTATCGTAATCCGTGGATTATGGCTTGCGCCTTTGTTGGCGGCAAACCCGACAGGCGACGTTGAAGTCAAAGCCTACTTTGGATACGATTTCCCCGTAGAAAGCTGGGGGGTAAACTACTGGCATGGTAACGTAGCCGACATCGTCGTAGGTGTTCGCGCAAGCGCACAACTCAACACGAGTTTAGTAGGTACTGTTCCCAACCGCACCACCGGTGCTGCGGGCGATGACCAATGGGGCAAAAATGATTGGTCCGCTGCCATCAGACTGGAAGAAACCGTTCCCGGCGCATGGGACGTAGGTACGGCAGGCTTCTTGAGCCAATTGAGCTTTAATGTTGTTAACCCCGGCGTCGTCATTACCGGCGTAGAAGCACGCGCCACCCGTTTTGACCGTTGGCAAGGCGACGGCATCGCATATCTTGGCTACCATGAAAATGCCGTTCTCCAAACCGTTGATTTCGTAGGCGTTAACCATACCGCCGGTCGTTGGAATGAAACGACTTTAAATATGGCTCTTGCACGCGTTATCCCCGGCGTCAGCGCACCTCGCGCGATTGAAGTCCGCTTCCAATTTGATGTGGAACCCGGCTATGAAGCAAACGTAGGCACCGACATCGAAATCGCAATCGCAGGTTCTGCCCTCGGCGCGCTTAACCCCGGCGACCCCATCCAATTTGTTGTGGCAAAAGCCGTTGACCCCGTAACTGTAGAACGTGTGGACGATGTAGCGGCAGCTACGGTAAGCGGTATGATGAACCTGATTGAACCCACCGCTGTTTCGAACTTTGTGCTTACAGAAAACTTTGCGGGCGCACTTCGTGCAAACAGCACCATTTCCGTACGCATGGCTGGTGGTCTCGAAGGCTTTGGTGCGCTTTTGACCGCACCGACGGCTACCGTAACCAATAACACCATTCGTTTGGCAGGTCCCGTGCGTTCCGGTACCGGGGCAAATACAGTCTACACATGGACTGTGTTGACACAAACCGCCGGAGCTCAACGTGCGGAAATCACATTCAGCAACATGTTTGTAGCAGCCGGTTTTGTCCTTCCCTCCGTACCTTATTATATATCAATCGGAGGATCAACCATTGCTCCTAACGTAGGATCCGGTAATAGCTTCCCCGATTCGCTTGCGTATCATGAAGAAGCTATCGTCTTCAGCGTCTTCGACCCGAACTTCGTACACGGCGTAGGCGCACCCGACACCACCCCCGGCGGCCAAGAAGTACCCGAAGGCCCCGGTGAAGGCCCCGGCCAAGGTCCGATTGAACCCCCCGTAGTCAACGAACCCGCAAGGCTGACCGTAGACACCGCGGCAGTAAACTCGGCAGGCCAACCGATCTTCATCACCAATAACGGACGCACCCTCGTAAACCTTCGCGGTCTGTTCGTGGATGTAATCCCCAATGGTTCTTTAACCAGGGAAAACCGTGTATCCACCTTCTCCGCGCCTCACGCTAACGGTGCTTCCATGATAAACATCAGCATCCCCGATGCCGGAGCTCCCTTCGTGGTAATTGGCGGCACGCCCGTACCCCCGAATATCGCTGCAGGTTACGGCTTCGTGTTAATCGAAGACAGCCCGGGTGCAGGTGCAGGTACCTGGTATGTACCGATGAGCGTATTCACCGACTTGCTCGGCTACCTCATCAACTGACAGGTAACACAGCATCTAAACTAAACACACATTAACGAATGACGAAACCGAACGCCCCGCTTATGCGGGGCGTTTGCTGTATAATTAAAACATTAATAAAATAAATACCATATAAAAATGAAACTATATTTTAAATTTTTGTAAACAATTCAACCAAAAATCCGCACCCCCGGAAAATTTCGGCGGGTTTCCCGTAAAGTACAAAAATGGTATTGCGTTACATGCTATCTTCCTTTCACAAATTATTAAAGGAGATGGCAAAATGAAGAAAAAATTGCTTGCGAAGACGTTAAGCGTCGTACTGGCAGCGGTGATGGTTTTTGCTGTTATGCCCGGAGGGGTAAACCCGATTGTTGTCCCCGATGACGAGCCTATGCAAACGACAAGTGGACCGAAAATACCCGACCAACCGTGGATTAATGGTAGAAAATAAATTTATTCAAACGTAATATTAAAGTGTTCCTTCATATGATTGCTTATTAATATTTTATATGTTGATTTGCCATAATCGGCAAATATACATAAAACATAATAAGCTAATACGAAGTAAGGAGCACTTTCTTTTTGTTTGTTATCATCAAAAAGATTATAAGCCCACACAAGTATAAGCTGAGGTAATTGGTATAAACGTTCTCTTTCTATATCGAAATTAATCCCGTTATCTAATATTTCCATTGATTTCTGATATTGCTTCAATTCGTGTAAACAAGATGCATAATTAAAAATCATGGTTGCATATAATTTTATTTTTTCAGTTTCATCTTTGTATTGATTATTAAATCCGCACATTAAACGGTTGTATATTTTTTCCGCGTCATTATATTTTTCATTTAAATAATAATATCCGGCGATTTGGTTGATGAGAATGGTTTCATAGTGGGTAAGCCTTCTTGTGCTTATATCGTCTTCGTTATAATCCGGCCAAGTGATCGCCAACGCGTCGTGCAGTATCCGCAGGTAGTTCGGTGTCAAGCCATGGTGTGCGCGGTGGAACGTCGCCTTTGCCATGATGATGAATTGCAAATTGGTACCCCGTCTAAATTCATTGAGGTTTTCCAATTTGATGAGGAATGCTTCGGCTTCGTCATACTTCTTTTGTATGAGAAGCTGGTGCATCCGCTCCCGCTCGCGGTAGATTTCGAAATTTTTCGTACCTAAATAGAACCGGCAGTACAGGTTGATATCCAACCCCAACCGTTGGAAGATGGGTTCCAATATATAGTGGTTTGCTTCCATTCGGCCGTTTTCGATCTTCGATAGGGTGGATTTGCTGCAGATGCCTTGGTATACGTCCTCCTGTGTGAGGCCGGATTTTTCGCGTGTGTTTTTAATCAATTGGAAGATGTTATCGCAGGGCTCCATATCGCTGCGGTTATATACGTGGCCCGTTACGGGGGTGTATTCTAAATCTTCTACGCCGTATGTATCAAAAGTGAGGTCGTACCGCCGCGCTTCTTCCAGTACCCGCAGGGCCTTGTTCCTTTTGTGCAGCAATTCGTACCCGAAGAACGCGAGGCGGTAGAACGTGCGGGCGGAATCGCCTTGATTCAAGCGCCTCATGCAGGTTGCCTTGTTATGCAAGAAGGCCGGGGTATACGCCCCGTGGTTTCGGGTGGCGGATACCTCCAGGCCCTCGTCGCATATGCTTACCGCTTGCTCATATTCCTTGTCCAACATGAGAGCGTCCGTCAGCGTCAGCAATATCGGCGCGAGCGTTGCGTCCCTCTCGACGTCGTTGATGGGCAGCTTATTGAAGCTCTCGCGCATACCCTCCAATATTCGGATGGCGGTAACGGTATCGCCTTCCCGAAGGTAAACCTTCGCCATCGTGTGGAAGAGGATGGGTTCCTCGTACACCAGTAGCGCGTTGTTGATGTCGGCCGCGTCATATTTGTGCAGCGTTTGGGAGATGCCTTCGCGGATGAGCTTTAGCAGGGGTTCCGGCGGTTCCCCCAACAGGTAATCCAGTTGGGCTTTTTGGCTCAACAGGAATTGGCGGTTGATGGGGGTTTCGAAGCCGGGCAATCGGGTTAATTCGCCGTACAATTCCCGCGCCGTTTCAATGTTTTCCGCTTGGAGGGCTTGCGACAGGTGGTAACGGAGCGTGTACACGTTTGCCGGCTGGCCCACCAATATCGGGCATATGAAATCGTTCATGGGTATGGACATCATAACCCCGAGGGTCTGCATCGTGACGACCTTGGGTTGCTGCGTGCCCCGTTCTATGCGGAAAATATTCAAATTGAAATCGTTCTTCAATTCAAATTGCAACCTTGCTATCGACCATTTCTTGCGCTTACGAAGTTCCCTAACCCATGCGGCGGAATTGCAAACAGGCATACACATCACCGGAATGTATTATTTCCGCCATTTTACCATAAAAAACCTTATTTATTCCTTTTATAACAACCTACTTGATTTTCAATGTCTTAAAATACCCCAGGAAGTCCGCGTTCTTATCCAGCATTTCCTGCGTCATGTCCTTGATTTCCTGCATGGAGCATACGGCGGCGGTCAGCGGGTCAAATAGATTTGCTTGATAGACCAGCCACGGGTCGCCTTCGATGACGGCGTCCACGGCCATCTTTTCGATTTGCGCCGACAGGCTGATGAGCGTTGCGATGTTGTCGGGCAAGGCGCCGACGTGTTGATATAACAAGCCGTGGGGGGTAGCGAGGACGGGCGTTTCCACGCAGGCGAGGGCGGGCAGGTTGGTGATGATGCCGTTGTTCATGTGGTTGCCGTTAAACATGAAATGCTCGCCGTCGCCGAAGAGGGCGTTGAAGATATTCGCCGCGTATTCGCCGCCGCGTTCGAGGTCCACTTCGGGCTTGTCGAGGAATTCGTTAAACTTGGCTTCCCAAGTGGCGTCGGCTTCCAGGTATTGGTTGAGGATATAGGCGTATTCGCCGGGGTTCCAGTTGGTGCCGTGGTGGCAGTATTTTTCGATGAGGTCCTTGCGCTTGCGGAACCACGGCAGGTATTCGGAATTATGCCCCGAGGATTCGGTGGGGTAGTAGCCGAATTGGAGGAACATTTCGTTGCGTACGGGCTCGGCGTTGAGGACAGCGGGGTCGTTGGCGACCTTGTCGCGCAGTTGGGGGTACACGTCCTTGCCGTCGATTTTAAAGTCAAGGTAGAATGCTTGATGGTTGATGCCCGCGCAGGTGTAGGTATAGTTGCCGTCGCCCGCGCCCAGCCAATCGGCTAGCATCCACGCCGTACCCTGTACGCTGTGGCACAAGCCGGAAACGGTGACCTCGCTCATACGCTGGAGGTGCGCGCACAGCATGGCCATGGGGTTCGTATAGTTAAGCACGATAGCGTTGGGGCATACCCGCTCCACGTCACGGATGATGTCAAGCATGACGGGCGCGGTACGCAGGAAGCGGAAAACTCCCGCGGGCCCGCGGGTGTCGCCCACGTTGATATCCACGCCGTATTTCTTGGGGATTTCGATATCGTGCCGCCAAACGTCCACGCCGCCCTGTAAAATCGTAATCAAAACGCCGTCCGCGTTTTTAAGCGCCTCGCGGCGGTCGGTGGTGGCGGTTACGGTAGCGGGGTAATTACCCGCGTTTATCAGTTTTTCAATCGCGCGCTTGGAATACGCGAGCCGCCCTTCATGGATGTCCATCAGGCAAATCTCCGCGTCCTTAAACGCTTCATAACTTAGAATGTCCCGCGCCAAAGCCCGCGTAAACCCCAATGACCCCGCCCCGATGAATGTAAATTTTTTACCCATGTCAATCTCTCCCTTTTTCTTTATAATCTTTTTAATCTTTTTATCTTCTTATTCCGAACTCCTAATTTTAATCCCCAATTCCTCCAGCCTCGGCTGCCCCGCCGTGCCCCCGTGCTTCGCGGCGTTGAGGCTGCCGCAAGTGGTGCCGAACTTCAAACATTCCTCTACGGAGTATCCGTTAAGGTAACCGTAGATAAACCCGCCGTTAAAGCTGTCGCCCGCGCCCACGGTGTCGGCGACCTCAATTTCCATGGCGGCGCATTTGTATATTGTGCCTTGGCAATAGGCGTACGCGCCCTTTGCGCCGCACTTGACAGCGATAACAGGGACGAAGCCGCCCGCGTAACGTAAGGCGTCCTGTACGTTATCCTTCCCGGTAATCGACATTAATTCGTTTTCGTTGGGGAGGAAGACATCCACGTATTGCAAGATGTCCCTGATGCCGCCGTCCCATTTTTCCTCGGGGTCCCAATTGGTGTCGAGGGAAACCGTTGTGCCCAGGGACTTTGCTTTTTGCAAGATTGCCGGGTATCCGGCTTGGAGGTTCTTCAATATATAGTAACTGCAAATGTGCAGGTGGCGCGTTTGCGGCAGGAGTTCTTCCAGCCACGCGGCTTGTATCGTATCCATCGCGCCCATGTAGGTGAGCATACCGCGGTCGCCGCCGGTTTTATTCAGGCAAAGGGTCAGCGCGGTTTTGTCCGTTTCAGTGCGGATGTGGGCGGTGTCCACGCCGCCGCGCGTAAGGCAGTCGAACATGAACGCGCCGAAGCTGTCCGTCCCGGCAACACCCGTGCCCGTAACGGAAAGGCCCAGCTTGGCGCATTGGCACGCGAAGATACACGCCGAACCACCCATTTCCAAGCCGTAGTTATTGACGAGTTTTTCTTTTTGGCCGAATTCCGGCTCGGTCGTACCCAAGTCCATGAGGAAATCTACGCAGAAATCGAAAGCGGTGACCACGTCATATTTTTTCACTAAAAACCTCCGTATTATTTCATGCTTACCATGTTTAATTTTTCATGTACCATTTTTTTGACGGAAAGATACCCCGCTTTGCCATACGCTTTAGGGTCATAGGCGGCGGGGTTATCGCGTAAAAATGCTTTAACGCCGTCGCTGTACGCGATACGCAGCTCGGTGGCGAAATTGACCTTGCAAATCCCTTCGCGGATGCAGGTACGCACCGTTTCGGCGGACAGGCCCGACGCGCCGTGCAGTACAAGCGGGATGTTTACGTGTTTGCGGATTTCAATGAGACGGTCAATATCCAGCTTCGGGACGCCGCTGTATACGCCGTGCGCTGTACCGATGGCGATCGCCAACGAGTTTGCGCCCGTACGCGCGGCAAATTCCGCCGCTTGGGCGGGGTCGGTATAGGCGTTTTCGGCCTCGTGATCGTCTTCCTTACCGCCGACGCTGCCGAGTTCGGCTTCGACGGGGACGCTTCCGGCGGCTTCGACGACTTCCCGGGTGATGCGGATATTCTCCTCGAAGGAAAGCAACGAGCCGTCGTACATAACGGAGGTATAACCCGCTTGGATACATTCCATCGCGAGCGCGTAGGAATTGCCGTGGTCCAAATGCATGGCGACGGGTACGCGCACGCGTTCCGCCAGCGCACCTACGATGGCGGCGTATACGGCGGGGGAGGCGTATTTAAGGGTGGACGAAGTGGTTTGCAAGATAACGGGGAGGTTCGCTTCGTCGGCGGCGTCGATAACCGCCTGCGCCATTTCCATGTTCTCGATATTAAACGCGCCGACAGCCGTACCGTTTGCTTGCGCGGTTTGTAACAGTTCGGTCGGCGGCACTAACATGGGTACACCGTCACGCCTTGTACGACACGGTTCACCAGGCCCGAAGGGGAGGGGTTGTCCGTAGGCACGCCCAGCGCAAGCGACGTAAACATGGATAAAAGCTGCATAAAGATTAGCCCTTGCAAACCGGCGGCAACGTCCGCGCATATCCCGTATCCCGCGGCGTTATACGGGACGGTCAAATCGGATTGTAAGGGGTTGGCCGCGTTTTGCAAGGCTACGGCCTTGTTGCCGTCGCGTTGGCCGTATAATTCGTTGAATAAATCCAAATCGTATTTTTCGGTAAACGGATGGTTTGATATGAAATGGACGGTTAATGTCTTGGGATTTAATACGGTCTTTGGGCCGTGGCGGAATTCGGTGGCGGAATTGCAACCCGCAACCACCCGGCCGTTGGTCAACTCCATCATTTTGAGCGCGCCTTCCTGCACGAGCGCGGACATCGGGCCGCTGCCCAAATACCACGCGCGTTCGAATCCCCAAGAGGCGCATTGCCTTGCGGCGTTGACCATTGCGTTCGGACTGCCGCCGGAAACATGATCCGCCAGCACGTTGATTTCGTCCGCGATTTTATCGGTTTCTTTATGGCACAACGCCGCGAAACCCGCCAAAATCATCGTCGAAACGCTTGAAGTCATGGCGAAGCCATTATCGTTCGTGCCTTCGGGCATGACCAGGACGAGGCCGTTTTCGGATTCGCTTGCGGCAATCGCCAGCTTGGATTTGCCGTCGCATACGATGGCGATTTCGTACAAATCCCTTAACCGCTTGCGCGCGTATTGCACCGCGCCCACGGATTCGGGGCTGTTGCCGGAGCGGGCGAAGGAAATCAAAAGTGTCCTCTTATCCGCCATACTTGCGGGGAAGTGCATGTCGGGCGCGGAGACGATGTCCGTCGTATGTATCGCCTCGCTGTGGACACCCATGGCTTGCGCGGCGAAACCCGAAACCGCGCGCCCCACAAAGCCGGAACTTCCCGCCCCCGTAAGGATGACCCGCACGTCCGACAAACAGCCGACCCTGTCCATAAACGCATCTATCCGCGGCTTCATTTCCTTTAAATAAGCACCCAGCGCGCGCCACATCAACGGTTGGTGCGCAATTTCATAAGCGGTACTCCCGCATTTCCTTTCTTCAAAAAAATCCTTGCCTTCACCATAAAACGCGTTGAATAAATCCATTCCCATCCGCTCCTATTATTTTTATTCCTAATTCCTTATTTTTAACATTCCAAATCCACCGTATACGTAAAGAAGTCTCCCCGCACGGTCGAGCGGCAATACTCCACCACTACGCTGCCGTTGTGGGTGATACGGTCGATGCACATTACAGGCGCGTTCAATTCCTGTTGTAACAGCCGCGCTTCCAACCCGCCCAGGGACGTTGCGCGGAAGGTTTCCCGCGCCTTTACGGGGGCGACGCCCAGCATCCGCATGGTGTTGTACAGCCCGTTGTCCGCGACGGAATCCGCCGTCATGCTCTTAAACAACGCCTTGGGGATGTAGGACGCTTCGACGGCGTAGGGTACGTCGTTGACGCTGCGCAAGCGCGTTATCTTGTACACGAGGGCGTTCTTTTCGGGGAGTTCCAGCTTCTGCGTGATGTCGTCGCTTGCGGGCAGCTCCTCGAAGGCGAGGACCTCCGCTACTTCGTTGATCCCTTGGGCACGTAATGATTCGCTGAAGGAATAGAACTTCGACAATTTATTGTCGATATGCTCCACTCGCACGAAGGTCCCCTTGCCGCGCTGGCGTATCAAGTGCCCCATTAACACAAGGTCCTCGATGGCCTTACGGATGGTGATGCGGGAAACGCCGTATATATCGCACAGCTCCATTTCCGTGGGGATGCGCTGCCCTGTCCGCCATTCGCGTGAGGAGATGCGGTTTAACATATCCTCGTGGATTTGTTCGTACAGGGGCGTGATGGAGTCTTTTTGCGCTTCGGTCATTGTATGCGTACCCCTTTTGATGTAACGGCTTGGGCGTAGGCGCGTATGTCCCCGCCGCGTTTAACGGGTGTGCCGTATTCCAAGGTAAGCTGCACCATGTATAAATCACCCGCTGTTTTTAACACAGCCGCGGCGTTTACGCCTTTAAAACCGTTGCGTCGTAGTTTTCCGTTCAAGAGTTTACATATATCCTGCTTTTTTTCCGGGGTTGCCTTAAAGTGTTTCGATTGCAGGAATTCCGCGGCTTCGTTCACCCTGCGTTGGGCGGCGGGGAAGCCTTTGTAGTGTTCGATTCCGGAACGCAGGTACTCGTGGTTGGCGTCGGTCCCGAAGCCTTCGGGTACCGCTTTCGTAAGGGTGAAGTCGCCGTTTTCGGGGTCCGCCAATAAATTTGCCGATATGATTTGCTTTTTGCGCTGTTCCACGGGGAGTTGGTTGAGTTGGCTGAAGTAATCTTCAACCTGCGCGCAATTTGACCATAGGTTATCGCCGAAGTCATTGCTTGCCGCCATATCGCCGTTAAAATCGATTGCCTGTTCGCCGCTTACTATAATATTACCCTTGATCATGTTATTACGGCTTTTCTGCACGGCGATGTTGTCCTTATTGTCGTACAGGATATTATTCGTGAAGGTGCAGTCCTCGGTATAGCCCAGGTGCTTGGCGTACCCGCCGAAGATCAGCCCCGCCCAGCCGCTTGAATTTGCAATGATATTGTCGTGTACATGCACGTCCTTGGTGATGAGCGGCGGTTTGTGCTCGGTGGCAACCTCGATGCCCAAATCGTTGTCGATGACGACGTTGCCGTAGATTTCGATATAGTGGCCGCCGTCCACGTAAATCCCGCCGCAGCAGCGGTCGTATTTGCCGCCGAAGGGGCCGGGGTTTTCACGGCTGCCGCCCCATCCCTCGGGGTTGTGGTTAGCCGACCAGTACGCTTCGTTGCCCGTGGTGTCGGAGCCGATGACGAGGTTGGCGAATACCTTGCCGTTGCGGGCGCAATCCACGGAGGGGTCTTTACCCGCCGTACCTTCGAAACCGATGATATCGATGCCGATGTTGTCGTTGTTCCATACATGGTTATTATGGATGCTGAAGCCGTCGATGTTGCCGTTAACCACAAGGGCTTCGCTCCAGTAGAGTTTGTTGTTGTGCACGCTGTTGCCTGCGATGATGAGTTCGCTGACGGGCGCGCGGGGGTTTTCCCCGTAGACGGAAATCGCGTGGCCGCCTTTGGGGCCGTTGATGCCGTATACCTCATTATCCGTAATCATGATACGGCGCAGGGGCGCGTCCCCGCGTTCGGGGGTGCTTTTTACGTCGATGCCGCGGTGGGCGTTGGTAACCTTAAGTCCCTTGATGCGGATATATTCGCAGTCGGTCACGGAAATAGCGGCACCCTTACCGCCGCCGTCGATAACCACCGTGTCTGTTTTTTCGACCGTGATGCAAATGGGCGCGTCCTCCGTGCCGCTGAGGTTCTTTATTTTAATATTTTCGCGGTACACACCCGGCGGGATCGCCAGCGTATCGCCGGGTTTTAATTTCTTGATCGCGTTGCCAATCGAAAGCATCGTATGTCTCCTTTATTCCTGCCAGCGCGGCAGGTTGCTGTGTATGCCGCGCTTTGTTTGCGGCTGTATATCGCGCCAAAAGACGCGGTTAAGCTGTATCACCGATACGGCGGGCAGGAAGTCGAATTCCCAAGCCCTGTCGTATAACGCTTGTATCGTTTCAAGGTCCTCCGGGTCGGCGTAATCCAGCGCGAACACGGGGAAGTAATGCGTTTGCCGTATCCGGTTAATATCGTTGGCGCGTTGGCGCGTCCATTCCAGGTCGTTGCCGCGCCAGGTGTAATATTCCTGCCGCGCGAAATTGTAACCGCCCGTAAACGACTCAAACATGATGCCCGAGATATACGGCGCGAAGTCCTCCATCATAAAGAAACCGCGGTTGGCGACGATCTTCGCGTCGGGGAAGGTTGCGCGCAGTTTGCGGATCAAATCGGCCATGCCTTCCCGCGTTTCGGGGATCAGCTCCGCCGTGTCGATCGTGTCCAAAAAAATCCCGTCGAAGCCCATACGCAGCACCGCTTGCACGCGGTCGATGACGATCTGCTGCCACATGGGATGGCCCGCGTCCACATAATAGGATTGCCAGTTCGCGTTCTGCCGCGGCTCGTCGTTGCCGTCGTCTATGTAAAACGACGCCCAGCCTCCGGGGCCGCCGCCGTCCATGCGCCGTAGGTTATGGTCTTCGCCCACGGTTACATAACCGATCGTCCATGTACCGCGTTCGCCCAGCCAGCCGATTTGCGCCGCCGTCATTCGGTCCGGCTCCAATATGGCTACGTCGAACAGCCCAATCGTTTCGGAAAACGTGCCGTAGTGGCATACGAAGGAAATCACATCCTCCCAAGTGGGGCGTTCGCCGATTTGCGGGGTAGGGGGCGGGGGAGAAGTGGGAACCGGGGATTCGGAATTCGAAATAGGGGGTGAAGTATCGGGGGTTGTGACGTCGGGAATTGTAATATCGTGCGTTGGCAAAGGGGACGAAGGGGGAGATGGCGGAGGGGTGTTAATAAGCGTGGCTTCGGGCATTTCGGAGGCTCCTTCAACGGGGGGGTGTGAAGCGCAAGCGGTCAGGATCAACAAAGCGATAATCGGCAATAAAAACGCCTTAACCATCCGCGCACCACCTAAATAAGATATGTAACCGGGGGCAGGCAGTACCCGCCCCCGGTGATAAAATGTTTGATTAATCGGCGGCGCGAAGTTCAAAGTTGTCAATAATCATTTCGCGGACGCCGTTCACGCGGAAGAAGAATTCCTTTTCGGCATGGTCGCCTTCGGCGCTTATGGTCATCGTATAACGGCCGGATTGCCCTTCTTCGAAGTAGTATTCCGACCACCCCATATCAGGGCCGGTTGTGTAGAATACAAGCCATTGGTCGGGCACCACTTGTAATACATGGTAATCAAAGGAAACCGTATACATCTTCGAGCCGACAAACACAAAATCTTCATGACGCGTACCCACGATGGGTACCCATGTGCCGGAACCTTCGGCAAATTCGATGTGAAGTGAACGCCCGTCGATACCGTCGTCGATGATGGTGCGTGTCATGTTCATCCATTCCTCGGGTTCCCAGGTTAGGAAGCCCATGGTGCCGTCCTCAAAGTCCACGACGGGGGGGTCCACGAATGTGCGGGGCTCTTCCCAACCGGGATCGAGGGCGTTGAAGGCGTCGATGGCGTGCTGCATGGCGGAGAGCTGCTCGTTAACGAGGTCGGTTGCGGTACGGCCGTCGGGTACTTCCATCGCCCAGGTAATGCTGTCGGCAAGGGTACGGAAGTTGGGGATGCCGTTGTGCAGCGAGAAGAAGGATTCCTTCATCATGGCGGCTTCCACACCGGCGCGGCGGGCGTCGTTCATCCAGCCTTGGTTAAAGAAGTCAGAGCCGCGTTCCAGGTTCCTTTCGTATTGGAACTCCACGAAAGCGATGCCGCCCAGCGGGTTGCGCGCGCCTGTGGCTACGCTTGCGCCCCATGTGCGGATGTGGTTGAAGTTGGGGTCGCCGAATTGTCCCGTGGGCATGGGGGCGATGCTCCAGTCGTCTTCCATGGCGCCGAGGGAACCGGCGAACCACGCTTCATGCGCGAACATGGCCATTTGCCCTTGGGCGAACAAGTGGGCGTTCCAGCCGAAGTGATGGATGTCGTTGCGGGCGATGGCGTCGATGGCTTGCTGGATTACGGCGATTTGGTTCGCGCCGTTGATGGCAAGCGTAAACTGCCCCGTTTGCGGGTTGTAATTGGTGGTGGGCAATTGGTTGGCGCCCAGCATTACGTACAGGCTGGTGGTGGAGAAGCCCCATTGGTTGATTTCGCCCGTGTTGCCGATATCGTCGGTAAATTCGGAGGATACTTGGTACATCCTTTCCACGGTCCAGTTACCTTCGCGGTACATTTCCGTGGGGGTGGGCAAGCCGTAGCGGTTAAACATGGTGGCGTTGTAGAACATAAGGAGGGGTACGCGGTTAATTTCCTGCAGGAAATAATGGCGCCCCATGTATTGCTTGGCGTTCATTACTTCGTAGTCCAGCCACGGCGCGTTTTGCGTGAACATCCCGTCGATGGGGATGGCGATTTCACGCAGGGCGTACATGGGCAGCACTTCGTCGTTGGAGTCGAAAATGTCGGGGGAGTCATCCGCCAAAATCAAGGACATCAGGCGTGCGTAATACTGATCCCACGGCGCCGCTTCGATGCGGATGTTAACATCGTGCAGCGCTTCAAAGTCGCGGGCGTCCTGCTCCACGTTCGGGTTAATGGATTGGTGGAACACGAAGATGTCGTTCCCGCGGATGCCGGAAATGTCGGGGCGGATGATTTGCGGTCCCGTATCGGTGGGGGTGCCGGAGGTTTGGTTGCCCGGCGTCGCGGTGGGTGCCACGTTACCCGGCGTGGGTGACGGGTCCGGGTCGTTGTTTCTGCCGCATGCGGTTATCGCAAATGCCAATGCCATAACCACCGCGAGGACGGATAGGATGCTTAAAAACCTTTTCATTATTTTCTCTCCTCTTTTTTGTGGGGCGCTGCCCCGATTTATTTTGCGCGCCTTTGGCGGATTTATGCCCGCGCCGGGCGAATCAAAACCGTTAACCAAATTATTAACCAACGATACCGCTGCGCTCCACGCTTTCGGTAAAGTAACGCTGGAGCAGTACATACAATGCCAGCACGGGTGCCAGGCTTAGGAACGCCCCTGCCATCAAGCTGGCGGCTTGCGTATAAGGGTCAGCCGCCACGATGCCCAAGTGCGCCACTTGCGAAGCCTGCCGCAGCGTATCACGCATGAACGCGAGGGCCACGGGCAACGTCCGCATACGGTCTACGAACATAATCGCGTTGTAATAATCGTTCCAGTTCCAAACAATGGCGAAGAGCAGGACGGTGAGGTAAATCGATCCCGCGTTCGGTGACATGACCCGGGCGAAAATCCCGATATGCCCGCATCCGTCCACACGCGCCGCGTCCTCCAATTCCTTGGGCTGCCCGCGGAAATACTGGCGGAACATATAGATGAAGATGCCCGAACGCAAACCCATACCGAGCGCGGCGGGCATAAATAATGCCGCCCTGCGGTTTAAGAGGTTCATCGGCTCCATACCCACCAGCCCGAACAGGCCGAAGGGGTTGAAGAAACGCATTTGTACGATTTGCGAAATGATAACCGTCGAAGGCGGCACCAACAGCGTTAAGATAACGAGGGCGAACAATAAGTTCCTACCCCAAAACTTGTACCGCGCAAAGCCGTAGCCGATAAGCGCGCACGAAACCGTTTGCAACAACGCCGTACCCAGCGTCAGCTCGACAGAATGTCGCAGAGCGGTATTAAAGTTGAGCAGCTCCAGCGCGTTCCTATAATTGGTCAGTACCCATTCGCGCGGTATCCACACCACGGCGGGGTTAACGATGTCGAAGTACGTCATAAACGACATGGTGAGCATAAACAACAGCGGGTACAGGATAATATACCCGATACCGACCAAAAGTACCGCGCGGAGGATGGAACCGACGATCCGCCGTATTTTTTTTATCCTTACCGCTTCGGTGTTAATCTTGCCGCGCCCGCTAGGCCTTACGAAATGCATCGTCCGCCCCCCTTCCTAATCCACCATGTAGAATACACGCCGCGAAATCAACCCCACGATGACGCCCAGCACCACGAATACCGAAAGCGTATACACCCACGCCATCGCGCTTGCCGTACCGTAAAATAAATCACGGATGGTTTGGTAGATATAATTAATCAATTCATTGTCGTAATCGGTAAAACTGTCCACAACCGTGTACACCACGCACACCAATATAAACGGCGAAACCATGGGGAAAGTAATTTTCCAATAGGTTGACCATGAGCTCGCGCCCTCGATTTTGCTGGCTTCGTAGAAGGATTGGGGGATTGAAATGAGCGCGGCAAGGAAGATGAGGATTTGTACGCCCGAACGCCACGCCAGGTCGAATATATCGCTCACGATGCCGATGACGCGGTCAATCAGCGGCGCGGCGAATTGCGCGTCTATCATCAAATCCGCCAATACGCGGTTGTTCGCCATAAAAATCGCGGTACTTTCCCGCGCGGCTTCGTTGGTCAGGTCGTTGCCCAATATGCTCATGACGATGCCCGAAGATATGATGACCGGCACGAAGAAAACCGCTCGCGCCAGCGTTCTTCCACGGAATTTTTGTTGCAACATTAAAGCGATGAACATAGAAAAAATCAACACGATAACCAACTGCGGCAGCATCATGACGAAATAGTCGCGCAATAATTGCGGGAAGTCAGGGTCGCGGGTGAAGATATCGACATAGTTACCCCAAGCCACGTATTCCAGCACCTCGCGCCCCTCCGACAGGCTGATGAACTCGAAGAACGAACGACGCACCGACTGGATAACCGGGAATAAAAACAACAACAGGAAACCCACGATAAAAGGTGATACGAACGCCAAGCCCGCAAGTCCCCAGCGGCGTTCCATGGTGAAAAGGGTGCGCTGTTTTTTAATAACGCCGTCCATTACGCACCTCCCGGGATTACGATAAAGTCACGCGCGGGTACATCGCCGTGCGGTTCATGGTTGTAGTTTACGATTACGACCGTGCCGTTTGAAAATACCGTTCGGGCTACGTTCTCCGCCGGGAAGCTGTGGGACGTAATCGTCGCGCCCGCGACCGCGTTGTACACGGGCGCAAGCCGATGTGCCGCCGCCAGCACATGGGTGTGCCAATAATCAAAGGACGGGCTCATCAGCCATTCAAGCGGCGTATCCACCAGCAGCGCGGGGTTCTCCGCCACGACGGAAAGCTGTAACAGCGCCCCCGTTTCCGCCGCGCGAAGCACCATGCCTTCGCGGTCAGCCGCCAAATTATATGCCGTAAAGCTGAAGTCCACGTACCCGTGCAGCACCATTTGATAAAACGGTACGGACACGTCCGTAACCGCAAAACCCGAGCAACCCAGCGGCGTATTTACGACAAAGGTTGCGTGGGGCAGCCAAAACGCGCCCGCCGCGTCGCCCATCAGCGCGCCGAATGCTGCCCGCGTATCACGGGCGATGCCTTCGAGCAAGACCTCGGCGGCACCCCTGTCCATATGCCTGCGCCCAATGTCCGAATAGGGGAGGTTGCTTAGTATCGAAAAGTTTAAGCCCGAAATATTCGCGTTCCTTGCGTTCGATACGAAGGTATCGACCGCGTTGCCGAAGGAGCGCGGGGAATACATCCACCAACCGGAGTAGGGTTCGTCCGCCGGGCCGAAGGTATCGAGGTTAAAGCCCGTTTGCCGTACGGGTACGTTGGCGACGTCGCGTATGATGGGTGTGCCGATAAAGCCGAGGAAGGGGCGCCTGTGCGCGGTGGCAAAGTCCACGTCCATGTACAGGGAAACACCCAAGCTCTCCAGCGTGTTTGAAAAATTGCGGAAACCCCTGCGCCCGCCCAAGGAACCCGAGGGTGAGAAACGGCTCGGCGAGGTGGAATAATTGCCGCGGGGCAGCCAGTTGTTATAACGGACGGTTAGGTTTTCTATCCCGCCGCTTTTTAACGTGTCCACCATATCCCCCGCTTGGGCGAAGGTTGTCAGCGGCGTATTACGGTTGGTGGGTACGCCTAATACCGACATGCGGCGCGTTACAGAGCCGAATACGTCCAGCACAAGCGGCAAACCGCCGTCGCGGGTCGAGGGCGTCATGCCTTGTTCAATCAACCGGTTTCGGTACAGTTGCGCCATTTCGGAATAGCCGGAGCCGTTTTCCATAAAGTGATAGCGTACGGAAATCGCTTCCACGTCCATCATCCAATCCGACGTCACCAAAATATCCGTCGCCACGCCCTGGTTATTTACCACGGTGTAGGAAGCGGGCGGGCGCACGGTAAAGCTCGCGCCGACAGAATTAAAAGACGAATTGCCGCCGCTTACACCCGCGATGATATTCGCTAGCGAAGCCCCGCTTTCGATAACGGCAAACGCCGCCGCGTTCCCGCGCTTCATGCCGAACACGGGCATTAGGATATTTTGCGCGCTTGTGGATTGCAAACGGGGCGGATTGTTTAAGTCGCGCCCGTATACGGGCTGGTTAAAGGTTGTGCGCGGGCGTCCGTTGTTCAAGTGAATCAACGCGCCGCTGCCGTCGGGTACGAGCATGTACCCTTCGTGGCGCACCCCCGCGTGCATAAAGTGTTGCAACAAGCCGATTTCGGTCAGACGGTGGTTGCGGTTGTACGCGGTCCATTCTTCCTCGTCGGCGTCGTGGGCGGGGCGGACGCGCTCGATGTGCGCGGGCGTTACGGAGGCCAGCATCGTGCCGTTTTCCAAGGTAATTTCCACGGGGATGCGTGTGCGTTGCGCGGGGAAGTAAAATTCCACCCGTACGCCGCCCGGTATCAAATAAGCGGACAAACCGTTCTGCCGTACCGACGCCGCCATGGAAGTCTCCTGGCTGAGGTTGCCCGCGCCGCTAAGGAACGTTACCGATAACATGCTGGAAAGGCTCATGCGTATCATGCCGCGTGCGAGCGGGTCGTCGTCCACGTCGTGGGGAGAGGATTCCCACAGGTTGCCGCTCGCGTCAATTACGCGGACGACGGCGATATCGGAGCGGTATTGCAAGGTTACCCCATCGGAATACGCAACGTTAACGAATTCGTCCGAAAAAGCGATCGGACGCGAACGGTCAAGTTCGGGCGCGGGCGCGGTTTCCGTTGAAGCGCCGCAAGCCGTGAGCAATAACAACAATGGCAGTAGCAATAATAATTTCATCCCCGCACCCCCTTACATGAACAATATTTCGTTATAGAACGTCCGCAGGAATTCCGTAAGCTGCGTCACCAGCGCGAACCCGAGGAACATCATAAAAAGCATAATCAAGATACCGACCGCGGATAAAAACATGGTGAACAGCGTCTTTTTAAATGTAAATTGGTGCGCCGACATGTTGCCCGTAAACAACAGCATGACAAACCAGCCGTATTTTACGATGTTCATCAGCCCGTAATACGTATTCTCGCCCAGGGACATTACGTTGCTGAGCAGGATAATCGGCGGGGACAGCAATATAAAAGGAAGCGTGGCGTACGCCGTCACCACGTACACGTCCGACAGCGAGCCTTCGCCGTCCGACAATGTGCATACCGCCATGTTCGACACGATAAACAAAAACACCAAGCCCAGCGACAACGCAAGCATGATAAAAATATTCAAATGCTCCACGCGGGAGAAGTTAAACAAATACCCCGTCCATTGCCGCCCCGCCACAACGCACGCGAAGAAAAGTACATACAAAACCGTCGCCAGCACAAGGGAGCCCTCGCCCTGGTGGCGCATCACGTCAAACGCTTCGATGGGGCTTTTAAGGATGGAAAACAAGCCCTTTATGTGCAGCTTCCTAATCCCCGGCATAAACCGTCCTCCCCCTTCCTATGATGCGTTTGATGCGCTTGCGCTGCGCGAAGACAATCCAAGCCAGGCATATCAGCGCGAAGCCCAGCGCGAACAGATTAAAGTTATCGTTAGTGAATTGGTTGCGGTGCATTTCGAATACCTCGGAGTAAACCTGCCGGTTGTTGGCGCGGCGCAGGTACCACAAGGCACCTTGCAAATCGCCGCTGCGGGACAGCCCGCGCCCGATGCCCAAATACGCCAGCTCCAAATTTATGTTACGCGCGAGAACGCCGCGCCACAGGGCGACGCTTTCTTCGTAGCGGCCCTGGTCGTGCAGCGCCAATGCCTGCATCACCAGTTCGCCGTATTCCGTACGCCCGAAAGCGGTGATTTCCCCGCGGGTGCCGTCCAGCACGACAAGGGTATCGTTAAAGCTCGCCAAGGCAACGGGGTTCGCAAAGCGTCCGAGTTGGTCGCCGATTTGCCCGAATACCGCCACCATATGGGAATCGGCGGTATACACAAACACGCGCCCGCGTTGGCGGTCCAAAGCGGCGAACACGCCGTTCTGCATATAGGTGATATCCACGAAGGAGGTCGTGACGGGTACATAACGCGAAGTGTAGAACACGGGGTCGCCGTAGTTAACGGGTATATTCACCTGCGGCGTGCGTAAAATATTGTCGCCGTTGGAGTTAAGCCGCCGGAGCTGACCGATGTTGTCCTCGGAAAAAGCCGTACACACGTAAATAAACCCGCGCGGGCATATATCGAAGTTGGTAAACTCCACGGGGATGATTTGCACCATACGTTCGCGTTGTTCGCGTGTCATGATCCTGCGCCACAGGATTTGCCCGAGCTGACCCGCGCTCATGGCGACGGTGTTCGCGCCGAAGAAGCCGAGGAACAGGTTATCCCGTTGCAAGTCAATCATCAGCGCACCTTGGTAACTCCCGCGGGAAAGGATATACAAAATGCCGGAGGGGTCTTCGATAACGGAAATAGGCGTAAACAGGAAACCCTCGGCTAAGAGCTCCGATTCGGGGCTGCCTAGGTACATGAGTACCGTACCCTCGCGGTCAACGGTAACCACGCGGCGCAGTTCATGGTCGGCGATGTGGATTCTGCCGTCGGGCAGTACGAACAAGCCGCTCATGTGGGAAAATTCGAAGGGTTCGCCGTTCATGGTGAAGGCGTCGATGACCTCCGCCAGCGCGAAGTTTTCATCCAATACAATGATTCTGTTATTGCCCGTGTCGGCGATGTACAGGTAACCGTCCGGCCCTGCGGTGACGTCCGACGGGTTGCGCAAGGGGCCGATGCCCCAAGCCTCGCCCGATAAAGCAAACAACGGTAAATACGAGGCGGGCGCGGGTACGGCGCGACCATGTTGGTTAAAAACATAGGAATTAAACGCGGCTTCCCGCGGCTGCCCCGCGATTGCGGTTACCGGCGTTAAGATAAATATCGCCGCCAGGAGCAGCGCGACCCATTTTTTCATACGCTTACCCCTTTATGCCCGAATGTGCCATGGTTTCCATGACCCTGTGCTGCGCCACGAAGAACAAGATAATCGGCGGCACCATCATAATCGCCGAAGCCGCCGCGAACATACCCAATCGCGCGATCCCCACCGCTTGAATTTGCGAAAACGCGACGGGCAGGGTTTTTAAATTCTCCGTAAAGATAAAACCGTCGCCCGTGGAACGCCACAATTCCTGGAAGGCGAAAATCAGCATCGTCATGGTAGCGGGTTTGACTACGGGCATAACGATTTTCCACAGGATGCCGAACTCGCCGCAGCCGTCTATCCGTGCCGCTTCGATAGAATCCGTCGGGATTTGGTACATAAATGAAACCATTAAAAACAAGCCCATGGTACGCTGCATGGCAGGCAAAATAACCGCCAAGTGCGTATCCACCAAGCCCAAATACGTCATGATAACAAAGGAAGGGACCATCAATACGGTCGTGGAAAACAGCAGGGCGAAGATAATCAATTGGTTGAGCGCGCTGCGCCCGGGGAACACATGCTTGGCCAGCGGGTACGCCGCCAACGCCACCACGACAATTTGCCCGAAGCTGCCCGCGAAAGTGATGAACAGCGAATTGTACAAATAACGGGTAATCGGCACCCACATATTGGTGGTGACCTGGAATAAAGATACATAATTTTCCAGCGTCGGCTCCATAACAAAGAAGCGCGGCGGGAACAGGAACAATTCACCCAGCGGCTTTAACGAATGCATGATGGCGAAGATTAACGGCAACGACGAAAACGCCGCGAACAACCCCACGAACAAGACGACAAGCAAATCGCCGCCGACGCCGCGGTTTAAGCGGTTGCCGATTTTACCCTGCCTAAACAAACGCCGTATCGCTCTCATGTGTTCACCTTATTCACGAACAGCTTCCGCAGCCCCAAATTGACCACCAGCATCAAGAAGAACAATATAACCGCCAGCGCGCTCGCGTTGCCCAGTTCATAACGGATTTGCGCGTAGTCCACGATGTGCGTCACTATCGTGGATGCCGCGTATTCCGTACTGGGGAAGCCCGCCATATGGACCGAAATCTCCCACACGGCGAAGCTGCCCGCCAATTGCATAATCGCCGCGAAGAACATCTGCGGCGCAATCAACGGCAACGTAACGTGCCACAATTCCTGGAATCGGTTACGCACGCCGTCGATAGCGGCGGCTTCGTAGTAGGTGCGGTCCACGGCCTTAAAACCCGCCAGCACCGCCAAGAAGCCCGCGCCCATGCTGATCCACAACTGCACGACCATTAAAACGCCTAAAACGTAACGCGCGTCCAGCAGCCACATAACCGGTTCGTGGATGATGTTCCACCGCATCAGAAAGCCGTTGAGGTAGCCGTGCGCATCGGGGGAGAAGATAATAAACCATATGAAGAACGCCGCGCCCGCAATCATGGACGGGGCGTAAATTAATAACGTCAAAAGCGTGCGGATAAAACCCCGCAGCTCATTGATAAACCACGCGAGGAAAACCATCAGTACGTACCCCGCCGGGCCCGTTACGAGGGTGAATATCATCGTGTTGCGGAAGGCTATCCAAAATACCTGGTCGTTAACCAGCAAATGGCGGTAATTCGAAAGCCCCGCGAAGCTCGGCGTTTCCAACATGTTAAAGTTGGTGAAGCTGAGCACAATCGAAGAAAGCACGGGCAATATTGTAAACACGAAGAACAACAAAAAGAACGGCGCGAGCATCAGATAGCTGATCCACGAACGCTTGATACGGTAACCTAAGCTCAAGGCTTTCGTATTCGTCACGGCTTCACCCCGTTCCTATTCCAAAGGGAATTCGAGCAGCCTGCGCGCGATTTCCGCGTTTATGTCGCGGTTAAAGCGGAGCAGTACGTCGCGCGGGTTTTCCCGCAGGTTGTATACACGGCGGAAGGCATTGTCAATATTACGCGCCACATAATAACCGCCGGGGATAACGGGAACCTCCCGCGTCCAGTTCCATTGGTATTCGATGACGCGCTGTTCCGCCATCGACCACGGCAGCATGGTGAACGCTTCCAGGTTGGCGGGGTTGTAACGCGCGGCGGGGCCCATCAGCATTTCCAACTCCATACCGAAGCGGGCCTGGGTTTCGGCGGAGGTCCACCATTTTACGAATTCCCAGGCGGCTTCCAAATCCTCGGTGCCTTGTAATATGACCGTGCCTTCGCCCGTCACGCCCACGGTGCGGTCAATCGTACCGTCGGGGCGCAGGGTGCCGGGCATGGGCGCCATTTCCCACATACCGCGTATTTCGGGCGCGGCCACCATCAGCATGTTGTACATCCAAAAACCCTGGAAGCCCAAGGGCATCATGCCCGTACGGAAACGGTTATAAAAATCGAAGTACAGCGGCAAACCGTGGTGGGTATAGAATTCCGTCCATTGCACGAAGGCTTCGATGGAGGCTTCTTGGTCGAAGGTGGTCATGGTGGCGTCGGGGAGGAACACGTCCTGCCCGCGCTGGTACAAAAGGGTCACGAACATATTGCGGATACCCATCCCCGCGTTGGCCACCATAACGGCTTCGTTGAGCGTCGCGGCGCGCATGGCGTCGTAGGGCAGGCCGATTTGCATGTTCCGCCTGTGCAGGATGGGGATAATATTATAGAAATCGTCCCACGTTTGCGGCGGTTCGATGCCCAATTCCTCAAAGATATCCGTACGGTAGAACATCATGTGGAACATCTGCGTTACGGGGATGGCGTACACCCCGCCGCGGAAGGTATAAGGCAGCATCGCGTCGTGGCGGAAGCGTTGGGTGACCTCGTCGAAGCCGGGCAGCACCGACAAATCCACCAACGCGTTCCGCAGGGCCAGTTCCAAGGGGCGGTTCCGTTCGGTGTTGAGGAGTACGTCCGGCGCGTTGCCGGAAACGATGGCGGCAATCGGGTCGGTTTGCACGAGTTGCAGGCTCACTTCGATGCCTGTGTGCGGCGTGAAGGTATCCGACGCCATCATATGCACGATTTGGGCTTGGTCGCGCCCGCCGTACGCCCATACGGTAATGGAGCGCGCGCCTTCGTCGGCTTGGTCCACCACGGAGAAGTCCGTAAAGAACGACGCGATAAACATGCGGATTTGGTGCCACAACGCCCGCCAAAAACCTTCGGTGGCGCGGGGGATTGAAGCGTCGCCGCAATGTATATAGAACTTATCAAATTCCAAGGGTTGGGAACGCAGGACGAGCATAAACGTGGCAAGGGCGGAAATGGCACCTTCCAAGTCGTTAAGCCTGCGGGGGATACTGTCGGGGTCGTGGATGCTCATTTCCAGCGTTGTGGCGAGGCGTTCCATGAGGGCGGTTTCGCCGCCCGTGTCGCCGCCGTCTGCGATAATCCGCGCAACCTCGTCACGCAAGGCTTCTGCCGCGCGTTCGAAGTTGGGCATGAGGGAAGGGATTTGCTGGTCGAGCCTGTATTCTTGCAGCATATCGGGGTTGGGGCCCGTGATGGCGAGGATGCGGCGGTAATCGGCGTTTAGTTGGAAGAGGATTTCGCGGATGGCTGACATGGTACGCGCCGCCGTACCCATGATGACTTCCATGCCGATGATGTTTTCGCCCGCGTTCAGCGCGAACAGGAAGGCGCCGTTTTCATCCCCCGGGGAAAAGTTAACCCAGGAATGGTTATAAGGAACCACGATGTGCGCGGCTTCGGCGAAGGGGATTTCGCCGTTGACGCGGAGCGCGCGGCGGGAGGGCAAGCCCAGATTCATGTTTTGCCGTGTGCGGAAGGTTAAGTGGTACAAGCCGTCCTCCGGCACGTTCACGCGCCATTGGATGTATTGCCCCGGAAATTGCCAATTCGCCCCGCCGATGGTGTTTAGGCGGATGTTGGCGTGATGGTAGGGGGTGGTGAGGGCGCTGGAACGGTCGAAGGTGGGGAAAAGCGTGGCGTCGGATTTGTACAGGGTTTCCTCCGCTTCGTATACGATGAAGGTACCCGGGACCTCCCGCAGGTGGGCGTGTGCCGCGCGGAACTCCGCGTACGCGGGCAGCGGCGGAGCGTTGAAAACGGTGATTTCCGATATAACGATTTCCCCGCGCAACGCGCGGAATGAAATAACGTTTTCCCCTTCTTCGAGGAAGAATTGGTATGCCCCGTCCGTCATGCCTTCCTTGTCGGTCAAGAGCTGGGATTTCCACATATGCACAGGTACTTGGGAAGGGCGCAAATCGTTGCCGCGCCTATCTTGGGTGATGGCGTTCGCGTCGCGCCAGCGGTGGCGCAGGAGCAAATGCCCCGCTTCGTCGAAGGGGCGTTCGCCGTTGATCAATAATTCAAATTCAAAATCCCGCCCCAAGGGGTCGAGCATCCAATAATCGATCTTGATATGATACAAGCCCGTTTGTGGTACGCGGATGTTCCAGGACGCTTCGCCTTCCTGCCCGAGCCAATGCAGGGTGTTGGTCCTTCCTTCAAAATTAAAGGAAGGCGTCATCCGCGCCGTCAGCGCGTCTTCGCCCTCGAATACTTCCGCGTCGCCGCCCGCGATTGAAAACGAGCGGAGGGGCGCGGGTTGGTCATCGTGTTCTTCCCGGTAGCGTATGTATGATGTTTCGCTGAAGGTGACGAAGGAGTCCGTAATTTGGTCCGTGGGGGTGATGAGGAAGACCGTGTCTTCGGGCTCCTCCGGTAAAGAATAACCGAAACGCTCCCACAAATGCGGGGGCATACCCGGCGGGGGTGCCTCGGCGAACGCGGATACGGGAACGGTGAGCATTACGAAAGCCAGCAGGACACATACGAATCGCCGCGCCTTCGGCATATTGACCAACCCTCCCCGCTAAAACCCGCATGTAAAATATGTAAAGTGCAAAACTATCCATATGACATGGCATAACAACGGATGACTATATGTGAAGTATAAATAAAAAAAGAGCCGTGTCAAGCACTTTTTTTATACAAATATTTTCTTAGCAACAAAAAATTAGTTACAAGGCTAAATATCCCGCATAATATAACCACGATGAAAAGCAGGGAAAAGCCCGCGCTTTCCAACACAGGGGCGAGCAATAAAAGCACGACAGAGGATAAAGCAAGGGAAACGATATTCATCACGCCCGCGTATAACGGCAGCTTGCCCGCGGGTGTTACTTCTCCGATGAGTATTGACATGACCGAGCCGTACGCGCTGTTAGCAAAGCTGGAAACCACCCATGCGACGAACAGGAATTCCAACGTGTTCACCGTAAGGGCAACCGCGCCCGCCAATACAAGGAGGCAAGCCGAAACGACGGAATTAATCCACGGGCCGTATTTGTCTATGATAAAACCGAAGGTAACATACCCGATGGCGTTGGCGACGACCGCCAAGCCCGCCAGCAGCGCGATATGGTATTCCGTCGCGTCGAATACGCGGATGGCGTATACGGTATAAAAAACGCGCAGCGCATGACCCACGACCAAAAAGCTGCACATCAGCACCATCGCGCGGAAGGGCTTGTCGTCCTTGACCGAAGACGGGATGCCTTTTATGTATTCAAGGATGTTCATGGGTACGCGGGGCTCCTCGTCCTCATGCTCCCGCATCAGGAAAAAAACAGTTGCGTTCGCCAGCAGGAACACGCACCCTATCGAAAAAATAACGACGAAGTTATACGGGAACGCTATACGGTTGATAATCACGGGGATCAACGCCGCCGCGCCCACGCCCAACAGCGACCCGATGGCCAACCCCGAGCCGCGCAGGGTCCCCCGTTTATCCGGCGGCAGTAATTTAAGCAACAACGGCACGAAAAACACCGTATACGAACCCACGAACAAATTAAAAATGCACCAAAAGACAAGGAACACCCATATCAGTAATTGGTGATTGCCCGTAAACAGCGGGATGTACAAGACAAAGCCGAAGAAGATGAAGCGTTGCAAGAAAAGGATTTTCGTGAAAGTCTTTTGCATCGACTTCACGCGGGAGGCGATTGAACCGAAGAGGGGCTGCGTTACAATCGTACACACCAGCGCCGTAGAAGCGGCTAAGGCGATTTGGAACGTCGTGGCGTTTAACTGTTCCAAAAAGAACGGTATCACCGTCGTGATGCAGATGAGCGTCATCGTAGGCATAAACGTGATGCCGTCAATGAAGAAAAGGAGCAGGTTTCGCCTAACGTTCTTCGAGCCGCCGTACATATGCAGTCCCCATTCCCCGACTTTGTTATGACAAGTTGTCCCCGTTTGTATTGCATTGTATCAAGCAATGTTGACATTATAATGTATTATTGTCAGAATGGATACGGGCAAATTAAGGAGGGAAGGCATGGCGCTAAAGACCATCATCTTCGACATGGACGGCACTTTAACGGCGACGGCACGAGCCACGGGCCTGGCGGTCAACGCCTTGCAAGCGGAATACGGATTCCAAACCGTCACCGACGCGCGCATACGCGACGCCATGGGCTTGGGGGGGCTGGAATTCCACGCGAAGCTCTTCCCCGGTGTGCCGTCGGAAGTGCTTGAAAAAATCGCAAACGACGTGGACGCGCTGGAAGAAACGAACATAACAAAAATCGGGCGGGATATCCTGTTCCCCGGGGTGCGCGCAATGCTTGACGCGCTCGCGGAGAAAGGGCATCCCCTTTTTATAGCCAGCACAGGCAGCGAACGGCATGTGAATAACACGTTAAAAGCCGCGGGCATCACGGATATGTTTACGGGCATCCATTGCGATGAGCCGCAAAAGGTCGGCATGGTCAAATGCATTATAAAAGGAAGGAACCCCGAAGGCTTCGCCATGGTGGGTGACATGTACAAGGACGCGGAAGCTGCGAAAGGCAACGCCGTCCTTGCGCTGGGCGCGGGATGGGGTTATTTGGACGACAGCGAAAAGGATTTATTCGACGCGGTATTACGGAATCCGGAGGAAATATTTTTTTACCTGTAGGGGTGGCGTATGATAAAGAAAAGAAACTTTGCAATTTATGTCTGTGTGGTAATCCTTTTATACGGGGTCGGCATTTACTTTATGATGCGCCCGAATGAAAAACCCCCGGCGGACATACCCCCCGCGGAAACCCCCGAAAAACCAAACGGCGAACCTGTGCTTAATTTAAGCACAAGTCCCCCAACCCCCCCGCGTCCCCGCTCCGAAGTCGGCGATTATTACCTGTACGTTTGCACCACCGGTTCGGATACGAACGACGGCAGTAAGGAAAACCCTTTCGCCACGGTACAACGCGCCGTGTCCGTCGCAAACGCGAACCGAAACAAAGGCAACCAAACCGTTTACATACGCGAGGGCATTTATTTCCAGCAATTTATGATTTCGGGCAGTTACTGCGACGACACGGGGCGCGACCGCTTGGAAGGAGAGGAACCCGCGTTCCTCACCGTGCGCAACTACCCCGGCGAAACGGCGGTGCTGGACGGCTCGCTCAACGAGGCGGGTGAATTCGGGCAGCCTCAAATGATCATTATCAGGGATTCGGATTATGTGCGTATTTACGGCTTGGTGATACAAAATAACGCGCCCGTAAATTTCGGTTTTTCCACCCCCGCCGCCGTGCTGGTGGAAACCTCAAACCCCAACGGGCGCAGCCAAGGCGTGGAAATCATTAACAATACGATACTCGGCATGGACGGGGACACCTTCGGTTACCCCACCCCTTCCGCGCCGGGTGCCAACGGCTCCGCCATCCAAGTCTACGGACGCGCCCACCGCGAGGAAAACGCCCTGCGTTACTTGTTAATCGAAGGCAACGAAGTCGCATATAACCGAGTGGGCTGGACGGAGAACATCGTGGTCGCGGGTAACGTGGCGGATTTTACCGTGCGCAATAATTACGTGCATAACAATAATAACATCGGGATCAACGTTATCGGCCTGTGGGGCTGGATTACGGGTACGGGTACCTCCGCCAACGCTCGCGCGGATTGGAACCGCGCACGCCGCGGTATCGTGGAGGGCAACGTCGTGATTAACAACATCGGCTACGGTAACCACGCCTACGAAGGCTGCGGCGGCGCGTCGGGTATTTACGTGGACGGCGCGATGGACATCACCATCCGTTACAATTTCGTTTCCGGCTCCAGTTGCGGGATATCCGTAGGGACGGAGCCCTCCCACGCACGCTGGGACGGCCCCGAACCCGTGATGGCGGAAAATATCCGTATTTATCATAATATTATCGCCAACAACCGCCAAGGCGCGTTGCTGTTGGGCGGGACTTTCGGCGCACGCGACTTGGATGTGCGTAATAACACTTTAATCGGGCGCGACATGGTGCGTGGTGCTTCGGGCGCGGTCAACGGCGTCGTTAATATTAATAATAATTCATCGGCGCGTGTGACCAACCGCGCTTTTTATTTCACAGACAATATCCTTGTCAGTTTCATCGATGCGGGCGTTCGGGTAGCCGACCCGAACAATACCATCCGGTACCTCGTTTCCGGTTGGAATGACAACGACGCGGGCGTGACGCGCGCGGCATATCTTACCTTTGAGGGGAATGTCATCTACGGGCGGCCCATGTTCGGCACAGCGGTCGAATCCGCGCTGCCGCATACGAATCTGTTGGGCGGCAATATCCGCGCGGACGCTTCACCCTTAGCGGGCATGAATTTTTCACAGGGGATTGATATCGGCGACTTTACCCGTACGGCGTACGCAAACGGCGCGGGCGCGGACATCGAGCGTATAAAGGAAGCGATGGAATCCGCCCGCCTTCCCCTGTTCGATATCGCTATGGCGGACTACCGCGCTTTTGTGCAGGTACTCCCCGCCGCCAACGAAATCATGCGGCACTTGAGCCGACCCGATGTACGCGGCAGTTTATCGAATCCCCTTTCCCTCGCGCAAGTGGAGCGTAACGTCGCGCGTTATTTTGAAGACCAAGTACGCATGATGCCCGTAACGGACGCCGTACCCGCCGAATCCCCCCAGCGCCATCATTTAACGGCGGGTATCCTCAACCACGCGTACGGCTACGAGGTACACGCGGCTTCGGGTTACGGCGGGCGTTTGAGCGTACAACAGGGCTTCCATTCCGACAACGCTTACCGCGGCATCATTTCCTTCGGCTACGGCAATGAGGGGGATATCGACTTTACGCGGATCGCCGCCATGGGGGTGGGTTCGCCGTGGACGATGGGGAGCGTGCGCGGCACACCCCATCCCGAATCCCGCCACCCCGGCGTGCGCTTTTTCGTACGCATCCCTTACTTTAACCCCGTGTCGGGCCGTACGAGTTATATCGTGCGAAACTTCCACACGCCCCATTGGTGGCGCACCCTGCCCGAAGCCGCGGCTATCCTCGCCATCACGCAGGAGGACATCATCAACGCGATGCGCGACAACCCCGCCCGCCGATTCGTTTGCGCCGATACGGGCTGTGATACGCAAAACGGTTCGCAGAATCATCCATGGCGCACCGTCGGCCACGCCGTAACGTTATTGTGGCATGGAGATACGCTGTACCTGCGCGGTACGTTTAACGAAGACGTAACCATCCCCGTAAGCGCGAGCGGAAATTTAAACAACCCCACGACCCTAACCCCTTGGGCGGGCCACGCGGCCGCGATAAACGGTGATATCCATATGAACGGAGCGGATAATATCACGATACGCAACATCGATATGCAAGGCAGGACGGTTTTTATCGGCAATACCGATTCCGCCGCAATGGCCGAACGGAGCGGCTTGCGTAATTTCCAAAGCAATTGGTGGGATTTGCGTTGCTTGGGGAGGGATGAAAGGGACGACACGCCTGTTTACGGCTTGGGGATGTTGCGTAATATAACGGTTTTAAATACGAACGCGGCGGTTATTATCGTGGATGAAAACCCTTTCGCCCCGATATTGGGGTTGCGGGTGGAATAAGCCATCGCGTGAGATAATCCATGGTGCGAGCAAGATTATCCATTCCCAATATCTTCGGCATATTCGTGTGTATCCTGCTGGCGGTCGTTATCGTGCTTTGCTTCGTAGGAAATAAAGCCAAGCCGATGGCGGGCTTTAAGTTCGCTTTCGTCGGTGTCGGCGGGCTTGCTTTACTGGTGATGATCGTCAACTTCGTTATTTTCGCCGGCGGCGACTACAGGTTGCTTGCGCAAATGGGAAGCGGAGGCTTGCGGATCGGTATCTTTATCACGATGCTGATGTGCGCGGTTATCGCAGCGATACCCTTCATCAAGCCGTTAGAGAAGTAAGTAATTTTCCATGCACGCAAGGTAGCTTTATTAAACATAAACTACCTTGCGTGTGTTTTATTAGAAAAACATATTTTCACTAATCCATATAAAGATTTAAAGCGGTTTACAATGGTGTATATTTATGTATAATAACGTTTATATTAAAAAGCAGGGATGGATTAACCATCCCCGCCGTTGGACAAAGGGCGCTTATCCGGGAAGATTGCGGCCCTTTTGTCTTTTCTTGCGTCGTATCAACCGTTCAACCAACGTTGCCGCCAGCGAACCGATGACATTCAACAAGAATGAGACAAGGAACTGCACCTTTCATCACCTCCTCATGCAAATATACAGCAACCGCCGACGGCAGTTAGCTTGCGAGTGTCAAAATGACCACTCCTGTATAGCTGCATGATTCGGTACCGCTCAATTAACCCGATGTCCAATAAAAATATATCACGAAGCACTTTTTAGTTCAACATGTTTTTACATAAAACGACAACTACTTTGTGTTAATCAATCGTAAATAACTAAAACCCTGCGCGAAAAGCTCAAGCATCATAAGATGCACCCGCACAGGGTTTTCACCCGCCTCCCCCGCTCACATCGGGAGGCGCTTTGTTTTATTCCTTTGTTTTAATATTTTGTTACTCCGTCCCCTCAACCAAATCGTTATACCATTTAACGGACAGGATATACGCGTCGTTTACGTAGGACGCGTCCAGTTGGTGATGATCGACGAATTGCGCGACCAGCTCCCAGTTGGCGTATTCGTAATTTTCGTAGAAGCTGAGCATGTCGGAATAGACGCCGGACTTGGAAAGGATCGATTCGCGGATGTCTTCCTCCACGGGCAGGTCGGCCATAAGCTCTTCGCGGGTGGTGTCGAGTGCGATGTGCAGGAGTGAAAGCATCCCGATCATGAAGAGCTTCTGCGGGTTCCTGCGGATGCGGAAATGCGGCGCGAGCAATTCGCCGAAGTTCGCGCGGATGAGTGACAGGCGGATCAGCTCGATGGGTTTGTCTTCGGCTACGCCGCGCAGGGCGAGTACGGCGATCCATTTCTTTAGGTTGTCTTCACCGAGGTAGGCGATGGCGTTGGAAATGGAGGTGACGTTGCGCAAGCCCACGGCGGCGGAATTTAAAATACGCAGGAGTTTGTAGGAAAGCGCCACGTCGGACGCTATGATCGCGCTGATTTCGCGGAAGTCCATGTACCCTTCGGTGTTGGAGAGCTTCATCAGGCGCAGGTAGTTAACTTTGAGAGGATTAATTTCCTTGGATTTTTGCCCGACGGCGGGTTGGCGGAAGTAAAAGCCCTTAAACAAGTGGAAGCCCGCGTCCTTGGCAGCGTTGTATTCCTCCAGGGTATCCACGCCCGTAGCCACGAAACGTTTGCCGAACGAGGAAGCGATGATCTTCTTTTGCTTGGCGATGTCGGCGTCCTTGGGCGAGAACATGCAATAATCCGCAAGGCTTAACAAGTCTTCTTCCGGCGCGTTTGAACGCAGGCCGCTGACCGCCAGCTTGTACCCGTGCTTCTTCAATACGGTATAGAGCGTGAAATCCTTGTTGCGCTTTTCTTCCGTCATCCGTTCCGGCAGGTTAAATTGCACGATGAACTTTTCCCGCGGCAAGTTGTTCAATACCGCAGGGTTAAGCAGTTGCTTCGAATAGGCAATGAAATAATGCAGTTTATCGTCCAGGTTGTGCAGGCCCATCGCGTCCAGCGTACGGTTGAAGTCCTTCAAATCCACGGATGAATCGGAATCGTCGTTGTCCTCGCTGCAATCCATCAGCTCGTAGCCGAAGGTCTTGCCCACGGCGGTAAGGACGGGTTGTATGTTGATGAATACATCCTTGAATTTTTGCGCGGTGTCGTATTGGTTGATGAAGAACGTGATTTGGTTACGGCCCGCGGCCTTGGCCTCGTACAGGGCGATGTCCGCTTTGCGCAAACATTCCGAAAGGCCGGTACCGTCCCGCGGGAAAAGGGAGACCCCCATACTCAGCGTACAGGTCAGCTCGATATTGGGCAGCGAGTACGAACGCAACGCCGCCGACAGGAGGTTATTGTAATGGAGGACGGTCGAGTCTTCGGAGTCGAAGCGGTTGGCGGGGTCGGTATACAGCAGGACGAATTCGTCGCCGCCCAAACGATACAGCTTACCCGCGAAATCCTTTTCGCTTTCTAAGTGCTCAGCCAGCCTGCGCAGTACGATATCGCCCGTATTGTGCCCGTACGTATCGTTGATCGCCTTAAAATGGTCCAAGTCAAACAGCGCGACGATGCCCGTTAAATCACCGGCTTCGATTTTCGCCTCAATCGCGGCGAAGACTTCCTTCAACTTCGTGCGGTTGGGCACGCCTGTAAGCTGGTCTATATACGCCAGCTCGTAGAGGCGTTTTTTGGTGGTGATTTCTTCGGTGATATCGTTCATGGTGAAGATGAAAGCGGGGTGGTCGTCGATCCAATTGATGGCTGTACAGCGTACCTGGAAGGTGCGGCCCCTCGCATCCTCGATTTCGAACACGCCTTCGACGGCCTTCGAACGGCTTACGCCGTAAGGGCAATGCGAACACAGCGCGGGAAAGGTGGCGGCATAACCCGTACGGCAATCGTGGGAGAAGCCCGCGTCGGTATACATACGTGTTTTCGCGCGTTCGTTGGTGAAGAGTACCTCGCAGCGTTTGCGTACCACCAACACCTCAAGCTCCATCGGGTCGAGTATGCCGCTGATATCCCCCAAAATGTCCCTGATATCGGTTTTCTTGAATTTTTCCTTGATGCGCGCGATGGGGTTTTTCATACAGACGCTCCTTGTGGGAAAAAGTATGTAAATAATATTCGATTATAATCAACATCCGTTTTGTAAGATGATGCCCGTTAGTCTATACTATATCATAACTACAGAAAGAATAGGTATGCATATTATGCAAAAAATTACGGGAAATACCAACGGGATACGCCGTTCCTACCTTGCGCAATTGGAATCCGTCTACGAAATGGAGATCGACCGCAAAGCCTTTTGCCCGCCGGAAATTATCGGGGCGCTGGCGGCGTTTACCGGGGCTACCGGACGCGAGGCCATGGTCTACATCGACCGTTCCGGGCGTATTGAAGCGGTCAGCATAGGCGAACAGGACCGCGTGTCGCTGCCTTCGCTTTCCAAACGCCGTTCCTCCGACCGTTTAAGCGGCATCCGTTGTATCCATACGCACCCGGGCGGCAACGGCGAGTTGTCCGATGTGGACATCCAGTCGCTCAAGACCCTGCGCTTGGATGCGATGGCCGCCGTAGGCGTATTGGAGGGCAAGCCCACGTTTATGAGCGTAGCCGTATTGGGCGAACGGATTGGGGAAGGGGATTTTACGGTGGTTAACTTCGTGTCGAATCGACACGAAGTGATTGACGACGGACGGTTATGGGCGGAAATCCACGAGGCCGACAACCGTATCCGCCCCCATGAAGCCAAGAAAGCCGAAGCCGAAATCGCCCGCGCTATCCTGGTGGGCGTCGGCGAAAAGGGGAACGAAGCCCTCGACGAGCTGCGGCAATTATCCGATACCGCGGGCTTCATTACTATCGGCACGCTGTACCAGCCCCGTCCGAAGCCCGACAAGGCGACTTACCTCGGGCAAGGGCGGCTGCATGACCTCGTGCTGGAAATACAAGCCTTAAACGCCGATACCGTAATCTTCGACGACGAGCTTTCCCCCGCGCAGATACGCAATATCCAAAAGGTACTCGGCAAGACCGAGATCATCGACCGCACAGCTTTGATCCTGGACATCTTTTCCGGCCGCGCGTCCACCCATGAAGGGCGGTTGCAAGTCGAACTGGCGAAAACCAAGTACATGCTGCCGCGGATGACGGGCTTTTGGACGCATTTGAACCGTATGGGCGGCGGCGGCGCGGGCGGCGGCGGCGCGCGGCGCGGCGAAGGCGAAACCCAACTCGAGGTGGACCGCCGTATCTTACGCAAGCGCGTGGACGAATTGGAACGTGAGATCGACAAGGTAAAGGCACGGCGGGAGGTACAGCGCACCCAACGCGAACGCGCCAACGTCCCCGTCGTCGCGCTCGTCGGGTATACCAACGCGGGCAAGTCCACTTTAATGAACCGCCTTTCCGGCAGCGATGTATTGGCTGAGGATAAGCTGTTCGCCACGCTTGACCCTATTTCCCGCCGCGTCAATTACGGCAGCGGTGAATTTTTACTGGTCGATACCGTCGGTTTTATCCACAAGCTACCGCATGATTTGGTCAACGCCTTCCGCGCGACGCTGGAGGAAACGAAGTACGCCGACTTGCTGGTTCATGTGGTGGACGCTTCCTCCGATGAACGTGTTAAGCAAATGGAAGTCGTGAACACGGTCCTGCGGGAGTTGGGCGCGGGGGAAAACCCGATATTGACGGCGTTTAACAAATGCGACGTGATCAAGGACAAAAACGAAATCCCGCGCGGACAAAACCCCGCGGAATCCGTCATCGCCATCTCCGCCAAGACCGGTATGGGTATGGACGCGTTAAAAAACGCGGTGACGCATGGTTTGTCGAACCTGCGTACCGCGGTAAAGGTTTTGCTCCCGCTTAATGCCGGGGCGATGGTTTCCCGCGTGTATGAAGTGGGCAAGGTGGAGGTGTGTGAGTACCGCGAGGATGGGATTTTCCTTTCGGCTGTCGTGCCTATGGCGGATGCTACGCGGTTAAAGGCGGCGGCGATAGAAGGATAAATACGCGAACGGGGTTTATGTGGGGGTTCCAAGGCGACGGTGTATCTTGCCGCGCCGTCGCTTGGTGTTCACGGAAATACTGTTTGCGGATGTTTAAGCGCGTATTTTATTTTTGGCAATGATATTTTTATCTTATCCAATGAAATTTCAAAGGTTCTTTGCCTTCAATCACATCGAACTCATGGTGGTCACAAGTCAAAAGAGACCCTTTTAAAACAATAGCTTGGGCTAAAGCTATTGAGTCAGCCAATGAAATTTTATAAGTGGCTTTCAACCTGCCTGCATGGGTAAAAATAATTTCATCAAATTCGCAAATCTGAACTTCCGAACGTTTTATTGTGTTAACGAAATTATCGGCATAATCCTTTCCCTTATATCTATAAAAATCATAATAAACTTCCAGCAAATTAATCTTGTTTAAGAACAAATTGGCTGTACCTTTGCTTGTTTTATTATATATATCAACAACAATGTCCGCACCTTTTTCATTTCTGGCCGCGGCAAGTAAAGCGCAGGCATCCAAGACAAATAGATCCTTAGCGGTTTGTCAAGAAATTTTTCACCGTTTGAGCATAAAAATAGCCCATGAAATAGTTAATGTAATCTCTATTCATGGGCGTATTGTTCTAAATCTCTATTATTACAAACGTTGGTGTTGGAAGGGATTACACGGCGGTTTGCTTATACCGCGTTATAAATTGTATAAATTTCATTGACTATATCATCTTTTGATTTACCTTTCACATAAATAATATGTTTGCATAAATCATAATTTGAATGATGCGCAAGGAAATGTTTATTGGCTTCACGCGCTTCATACGCTTCATCGTCATAAACACCCCTTTTCCCTAAAAACGCCAACGACTCTATAATATCTTCTGACGGCAAAAGTAAAAATACATTGTAAAAATCCATTAATAATTCTTTTGCTTCGTTAAGCATTTCATCGTCTTCGTATACGGAATGCCCCGCGCCAAAATCAAAAATACAATCCGAATATTCACTCAAAATTCTCTTAATTGCATATAATTCGAACGGTTTCCAATAACGATACATACCGTTAAAGAACCCTTTTTCTTTGAAGATTTTATTTGCCGTCTCCTGACAATATCCAATTTCTTCGTAATAAGGAATCCGTATTTCATCAATATGTATGTGCGGCTTGTTTAATTTTTCTGACAGCATTTTTGAAGTTGTTGTTTTCCCAACACCCATGGCACCAATAAGAATTATCTCATTTCGCATATTCATCCCCCGATATCGTACAATAAATAAATACTACCGCCAAGCCCAAAACGAACAAGGCAACGTAGAAAACAAAATTATTCTGCCACAAAGTATAGCACACCTACTGCCGCATATAGTTGGTCACTTATGGGGAATTTCGGAAGTCGGCTATTGTTTCTTTGAATAAGCTATTTGCCTGTAAACGAATCCCCGATTCACCGCCCTTTCCCAATGCCCTGAAACGCCGCGTTTTCAATGTTTTTTTGTACTTCGGTGAAGAAGTCCTTAACATAGTATCAAGTCATTCACCTTCTAACACCTTCTCATCATGTTTTCTTGCCATAAATTCATCAACAGTAAATCCGCAATCGGAAGCAATGCCCAAAAACGGGCAGCCATTTTGGGATTGAATCATCGGAATAAGTCTTAGTTCACCTTCAAGTTCGCGAACCTTTACTTTTTCTACCCGCAATAAACGGAACAAAGATTCCGGCAACGTTTTGGTGTCTAATACCATTTCCGTCATGTTGGTTCACTTCTTTCAAATAATTAATTTAATAGCAACTTCATCTTATCATTAAAGTACGTTGTTTTGATATGTTTTATTAACTTCACCGGAATTTTTGACAGCCCTTACAGATATACACATTACCGCCGAGGTAGGCGATGCGGTAAATGATATCGCCGCAGGCGGGGCAGGGGTGGTTGATGCCGTTTTTTGACATGGTGGTGGTGTAGCCGCCGGGATTGCCGAACAGGTCCTTTTCGATGTCGCGCCCGCCTTTTTGGGTCATATCGGTGAGGATTTTTTTGACGGTTTCGTACAGCGTTTTGATTTCCGCGTCGGATAGTAGCTCCATCCTGCGCTTGGGGTGGATTTTCGCGATCCAAAGGATGTCTTGCAATACGCCGTTGCCCAAGCCGGGGATGCGTTGCTTGGTGGCGAGGAAGGCTTTGGCGGAGAGGGCGCGTGTTTCGTCCGTCAACAGCGACGAAAAATAGGCGAAATCGAAAGCGTCGGAAAGGGGGTCGGGTTTTTCCTTGCCCACATGGTAGTAGAAGTCCTCGTTCGCGTCCTTGGGGAAGGCGAAGATGCCGCCGTACATTTGTATCGTGCAGACGATGGCGGAGCCGTCCTCGAATTCCATGATGAGTTGGTGCTTGGCGGGGCGTTTCGCGCCCGCTTCCAGGTAGCGCGCGTTTACCCCGTCGCAAAAGGAGATATGTATATCATCCGCCACGATTTCCGGCCGGCCGCCGTATGCCGCCGCGCTTGTGATCGTTTTGCCGTCCAGCATCCTTCCGTACAGGCTCGGTTCGCCGAAGTACCACGCGAATCCGTGGGGCGAGGCACCCGCTTGCGCGGACACGATACGCTTGCCGATGACCGTTTCGTTCAATTGCCGCGCGATGGTGCGGGCTTCGGGTAATTCCAACATGGCTTTCCTCCGGTTTGACGAATGTTTTTATATACTTAGTATAGCATGAAATATTCACTTTTTGGCCATTCCGATTGTTATTTCCGCTTGCGGTGGTATAATCGGGAAGGTGCATAATGCCTTGGGTCGGGGGCGTACATAGAATGAAGGCAACAAACATACGGAATTTTATCGGTAATCGGTCGAAAACGGCGATCGCTTTATTTTGCTTCGCGTTACTTACCGCGTGCACAAACACGGAGCAAAAACCGCTGCCCACGGTCGGGGATTATTTGTTGGAAACCATCGCGGAAGTGAAGGACCTGCGTGTCGGGATCGTGACCGGCCCGTATTGGGATATGTTCTATGAAGCGATATTACCGCCGCTGCGGGAAATGGGCTATACCGCTACACCGGTTTACTTCGGTGATTTTTCCGGCCCCAATTACGCGCTGGCCAACGGCTTGATCGATATCAATATCTTCCAGCACTATGTGTTCCTCAATAATTTTAAGTTCGAGAATACGCTGGCCCTTTCGGCCATCATGGAGATCCCAACCGTGTCCATGGGCGTGTTTTCAACCCGCTACAGTACGACGGGCGAAATCACGTACGGGGCAACCGCGTCCATACCCGACGACCCCTCCAACCTCGCACGCGCCTTAATGGTGCTGGAAAGCGCGAACTTAATCACCCTCAACCCCGCCATTGACAAAACACGCGCAACGGTCAGGGACATCATCGCCAACCCGTCGGGTATCCGTTTCGTGCCCTTGCCCGCGCACCATTTGGTAAGCACGCTGGATGATTACGGCTTTTCCGTCATTAACGGCAACTATGCCGTCAGCAGCGGGCTTAACGCGTCGGATTCACTCTTCCAGGAGGTTTTGCAAAATAATTTCATGAACGTCATTGCCGTGCGCACCGAGGATTTGAACAAGCGGTTCGTGCGGGACATCATCGAGGTCATCTATTCCGAAGCGTTCGGCGAAATCATCACCGACCCGAACGGCAATTACGCGGGCTTCCAATGGCCGCGCTGGCTGCATGACGCGGTAAACGAAACGAGGTGAAGCCGTGAGTATTTCCAAGAAGCTGGTGATCGGCTTCCTGATCGTAACCGCGCTGACCGCCGTGGTGGGCGTGGTGGGTGTGGTGGGGATGCGCAGCCTGCGCAACTCCGCACTGGAGATATATGAACGGCAATTGGTGGGTATCGACACCGCCTCGCGCGCGCTCCGTTCGTTTGAGCATCTCCGGTTGAATTGCCGCACGGTCGTCATCCACGCGCTGTACGACGACAAACAGGAAGCGATGAACAGCCGTGAGCAATTTTTGTATAACGTACATAGGTTTAGGGAACTGATGGCCGAATGTTTGTCGCTTGCGGCTACCGATGAACTGCGGTACTTCAACCATGCCATCATGGAAATGTTCGAACGTTATTACCTGCCGTACACGGAGTCGATCATCGAGCGGAGCATCGCCGACATACCCGACCACAACAACCGCCTGTACATAAACGTCATGCTGGCGTACGTCAACGATACGTCCGACCGCCTCGTTAACCTGATGACGGGCATGATGGACTTAAACGTAGCCATCGCCGAACGGACCAACGCCGAAAACGAAACCTTCACGCAATTTTTCATTACCATGCAAATGGCGCTGTTGGGTATCGCCGTCCTTTTCGCGTTGGCGGTTACCTTGTATATCCGGCAAAGCATCATGATGCCCGTCAACGAAACAGCCCATGTGCTGGCCCGCATCGCGAAGGGTGACTTCGAATCAAAAGTGGAGGGCGCGTACGGCGGCGAGTTCGCCATCATCAAGGATTCGGTAAACACAACCGCGGACGATATTAAAAAGTACATTGAAGGCATCAGGAAAGCCGAAGCGCACGCCGAACAATCCAACCGCGCCAAGGGAGACTTCCTTTCGCGCATCAGCCACGAGACACGTACGCCCATCAACGTGATTTTGAACATGATCAAATTCATGAACGCGTCGCCCGAACGGTTCAGCAAGGAGCAATGCACGCAAAACATCGAAACGGCGGCGCGCCATTTGTTAAGTATCCTGGACGACGTGCTTAATTTTTCCAAGCTGGACGAAGGAACGTTCGCGTTTAATTATTCCGTCTTCCCGTTTAAGACGATGATACAGCAAGCCTTGGAAGTGGTGAACTTCTACGCCAACGAAAAAAATATCTCCTTGTCGGTCTATATAGACAAATCCGTCCCCGCCAAGATTATTTCGGACGAAAGCCAGTTGATACAGGTCATCGTCAAGCTGATGACAAACGCGGTAAAGTTTTCATCCGAAAACGGGCTGATCAAATTAAAGGCGTATTTGGTAAGCGAAGAGCGGGGTACGCAAGTCATCCGCATCGAAGTGACCGATTCGGGCATCGGTATGTCCCAAGAACAACAGGATCATATTTTTACGCCGTTCGAACAGGTGGACGGCGGCATCGCCCGCAAATACGGCGGGCTGGGTTTGGGGCTTTCCATTTCCAAGCGGATCGTGGAAATGATGGGCGGCGAAATGCGGGTTTCCTCTACGCTGGGGCAGGGTACGACGTTTTCGTTTACGTTTAAGACCGAGGACGAGGAAACGGTCAGCTTCACCGAGGAAAGCGAGCCTTCGGATTTAATGGACAAAATGAAGGGCGCGTTTGCGGGCAAGCATATATTATTAGCGGAGGACATAGGGATTAACGCGGAAATCGTGCTGGCCCTGCTGGAGGATACGAGCGCCGTGATCGATTGCGTGGAGAACGGGATGCTGGCGGTGTACGCGTTGCAATCCGAACCGGGGAAGTACGACGCGATCCTGATGGACATTAATATGCCCGTGATGGATGGTATGCTCGCGGCGAAGAAGATCAGGGAACTGCCGCCCCCCGCGGCGGATTTGCCCATCCTCGCCTTAACCGCCAACGTATTGCCCGACGAAGTGAATAAATATTTGAAGGCCGGCATGGACGGCCACATCGGCAAGCCGATCGATTCCGATGAGTTATTATCAAAGCTCGGCAAATACCTGGGTGTGATCCCGTAAACGGAAGGAAGGGTACGGTATGGAGTTATGTATCAGCAGAACGCCCGCGGAACTGGGCGTAAAGGCCGCCGAAAAAGCCGCGGCGTTAATAAACAAAGCCATTGCGGAAAAGGGGTCGGCACGGATCATTCTGTCCACAGGCGCGTCGCAGTTTGAAACGATCAAAAACCTGCGGGCGGCGGATATCGACTGGGAAAAGGTCGAAATGTTCCACTTAGACGAATACATCAGTATAAGCGGGGAACATCCCGCGTCCTTTGTGAAGTACCTGCGCGAGCGGTTTATCGGGGATGATATGAAGTTGAAGGCGGCGCATTTCATCGACGGGACGGCCGACCCCGCGCGGGAAATGGCCAAAATTTCCGCGGAGCTGGGCAAAGCCCCGATCGACGTCGCCCTGATCGGCATCGGCGAAAACGCGCACATCGCGTTTAACGATCCGCCCGCCGATTTCGAAACGAAGGAAACATTCATCATCGTGGACTTGGACGAAGCGTGCAAGCAACAGCAGGTCGGTGAGGGTTGGTTCCCGTCGGTTAACGACGTACCCAAGCAAGCGGTCACCATGACACCCCATGCCATCATGCAAAGCAAGGTTATCCTTTCCGCTGTACCGTACGCGCAAAAAGCGCGGGCTGTCAAAGCAACGCTGGAAAACGAAAAATCCCCGCATATCCCCGCCACGATATTAAAGACACACGCCGATTGGACGTTGTTTTTGGACGGGGATTCGGCGGCGCTATTGGAAGGGGTGAATCTGTCATGAGTAAGCGCGTAAAAATCGGCTACATCGGCGGCGGTTCGATGGGCTGGGCGTGGTCGGTCATGAAGGATTTGGCGCTTGAGTCCGCGCTGTGCGGCGAGGTTCGGTTGTATGACATTGACCACGAAGCGGCGAAAGCCAACGTAACGATCGGCAACCGCTTAAACAACCACGAAAAGACCGTCTCGAAGTGGGAATATAAATACGCGTCCGATCTGAGCGAAGCGCTTGACGGGGTGGATTTTGTTATCATTTCCATCCTGCCGGGTACGTTCGATGAAATGGAATCGGACGTCCACACACCCGAAGTGTACGGCATATACCAATCCGTGGGCGACACCACCGGCCCCGCGGGTATTGTCCGCTCGATGCGCACCGTCCCCATGATGGAGGAAATCGCAAGGGCCATCCAAAAGTATTGCCCCAAGGCGTGGGTGATCAACTACACCAACCCCATGGCGGTGTGCGTGGCCGCGCTTTACGGGGTCTTCCCGCAGATTAAAGCCTTCGGGTGCTGCCATGAGGCGTTCCATACATTGACGCTTTTGTACTGGATGATGGAGGAGGAAACGGGCGAACAAATCAACAAGGAAGACATCCGATTGAATATATCCGGCGTTAACCATTTTTCGTGGGTGGATAGGGCGGATTATAAAGACGTTGATTTGATGCCGTTGTTTGAAAGGTACGCCGCCAAATACGCGCATACGGGTTACAGCAAATGGGACGGCGACCGCGACCCCGAAAATTATTTCCGCAACCTTAACCGCGTGTGCTTCGATTTATTTATACGTTGCAACGCGATCCCTTCGGCGGGCGACAGGCACATCGCGGAATTCCTGCCATGGTATTTGACGGATGGGGAATCCTGCGGGGAATGGGGCTTCGGCTTGACGCCCGTATCCGTCAGGAAGAAATGGCGTACGCAATTGCTCGATAAGCGGGCGCGTATCCTGGCCGGGAAAGAACCCTTCGACCCCTCGCGCTCCGGCGAGGAAGGAACAAAGCTGATCAAAGCGTTGCTGGGCATGGGTGAAATGATCACCAACGTCAATATACCCAACACAGGCCAAATGGACGGTATCGGACACGGCGTAATCGTGGAAACGAACGCCGTATTCGGGCGCGATTCGGTACGGCCAATATGGGCGGGAAGGTTACCAAACGCGGCGCATTTATTGGCGGAAAAACAAACCCGCCAACAGGAATACCTGATGCGGGCTTGTACGGACAGGGATATGGCGTTGGCGTTTTCGGTCTTTTCAGAGGATAACCTCGTACGGTTAAACGTCAGCAGCGCACGGGAATTGTTTGCGAAGATGGTATCGAATACCCGCGCTTACCTTGCGGATTGGGTATCGCGTAGCTATGCGTCCTTTCCCTTCAACATTTTAATCACCGCCAGCACCAGGAACATATAATGCGACGAGCCGCCGCCCATCACGTATTCCACTTGCTGCCACAAATAGGGGAAGGTGAGCAGCTCGGGCAGGTCGGGACGGATGAGTGCCGTACCCGATACCACGCCGCCGGGGATGTACGACCAATCGGCGCGGTTAAGCCCGTAGCCAACGGCGGCGGACTTCGCGCCCACGCCCGAAGCGAAGGATACCGAATCCGGACCGGGGTGACAGCCCAGCACGAAGTTAAGCGAATCGTACACCATATCGGGCGGGAAAATATCGGGATAATGCGTGTGCAGGTAATAATACTCGAAGCCCGCGCGTTGGATACCCCAGCCCGCGCCCCAAATGTGCGGGCGGTAGGGGATGCCGTAAGGGGTTTCGCCGCTTTGCTCGGTTAAGCGGGCGGAAAGGATGGGGAGGGATTTCCGGATCGCGGCGGAAAAACCCTCGTTGTTTATGGCGTCCTCCGCGCGGGCGATGACCCAACCGAGGTTGCCCATGTGGTTATGGGCGATATTGCCGGCGATTAGGTCGGTATGTTTGATCAAATAATCCTTATATTTTCCGTCCTTCGTTGAAAGGAGCAGCTCCGCCGCGGCGTGGATTTTCGCGTTTGTCACGGCGTTGCGCCCGTTCCATCCGCTTTCCTCCCCGATTGCCTCCGGATCGATGGCGTCGAATATTTCACGGGCGAAGCGTAACGCTTCGTTGCCCAGGGTATCGTTAAAACCCCATAACGCGCGCGCGACGGCGGCAAGTTGCGCGGCGGTGGTAAGCTCGCGGCGAGGATTGTCTTCGGTGAAGAGCCAACGGTCGTCGCTATTCCCTTTAATGCCGTCGGTCATGGCCATGCTGTCGCCCAGGTGTACATATTGGCGTAAATTACGCTCGATGATTCCCCTAAAATGTCTGCCGACCGCTCGCAGGGCGTAGACTACGCACAACGCGCCGTGTTCGATTTGTTGCAGCAGGTCGTTTTTACCGTCGGGCTGGTGGATTTCCACGGTTTTTGTTTGTTGGCATATCGCCGTCGCGTCGTGATCAAGACCGAAGACTTCATAAATAAGCGACAGGATATACGCTTCGCCCGCTTGTGATTCGACGCGCAGGTCGAAGTCACCCGCGTCGTGCCAGCCCCCCGCGTCCAGTCCCCCGATAAAATCGCCCGGTTGATAATCGCACAACGTCGAAAGGCCTTGCCTGTAGCCGTCTATGTGGTTGTAATCCGTAGGGGCCATTTGCGCGTCGTCAATATGGCAGAGACCGTGCCATACGCGGTACTTTTCGCTCACGCGCATGTGGCACATCTGTACGGGTAAAAAATATTCCAGCACAGGCTGCCATACGCCGTGGTCGTATACGTCCTCCGATATGATAAAAACGGACGATTCCGACGCGCCGTATTTGATTTGATATAAGCCCGCATCGCGGATGTGCGAAAAGTCGAACCTTATATAATCGTACCGCAGGAAGCGGCCCCATTCCTCCCCGGCGGTCGCGTAGGCTTTTTCGCTCCCGTTCGCGGTGATTTTATACAACGTGGGGATTTCACGCTTGATTTCGGTCTTATCTAATTCGATGATCGCGGTTTTGGGTTGTAACGGATGATAACCGACTTGGGAGGTTTGCACGACGGGTTCATATTTCCAATCCAACACGGCGTTGGGTGTGATGACCCATTCCACCGCGTTCTTGGTTTTGCCCGCGGGGATTTCCGAACTTAGCACGAACCAGCCGTTGTTATGGTTCATACGCCCGTCGTAGAGTTTTATATCCGCACCCTTCGATTCGACGGTCAACCGGTTATACGGGCAATCGGGGCGGGATACGAAAATCTTACCCGCTGCGTACGGCGTTGCGATCAAATCATCCGCCGTCATCGGGTTGTATGCGCCGCTTGTCAAGTCATGCAGATTGCCGCGGGCGTCAGGCAGGGCAAAGTCCCCTGTGTGCGGGTGGTTTGGCGGCAATGGCAAGGGTTTACCGTTCGGCTGCATGGGGAATAGGCCGACCGCATCGTCCATCATCCACGGCTTGCCGAACAGCGCACCCGGGAACAGCTCCAAATTAAAGCAAAGTTTGCCCAAAAAACGCTCCGGCACGGGCGCGGATAAGTCCACGGTGACGGTTACCGATTCGCCCGTTCCTTTGACCGTAACGGTATAACCGAATTCGAAATCAGGGTAGACCATGGGGTTAAAACCCCTCAAATGGCGATCCTTATCGGGGTATGACAATGAAGTCGTGATCGTATTCGCTTCATCGTCCAATATACGCTCGCCTTGCTTGGGCACGGGCTGCCATTGGCCGGGGGTTTGCTCGAAGCGGACATCGCCGTTGGTGGCCACGCGGTTGCCGTGCAGGATGATGCTCACGCCGGATTGGTGACCTTCGGGGTAAATATCGTCGAAGGCCATCACGTTTACCCCGCCGTTTTCGAAGTAACCCGCGTCTTTATTGAGCAAAATCGCCTTTACCATTATCATCAAAACCTTTCGAGTTATAAATTCAATACAAGCGGAAACAACAAAATCACCAACAGATAGGCCAAAACGTTATACAGCCCGCCTACTTTTATATAGTCCCTGAAGCGGTAGCCCCCAGCCAAGGTCATCGTCATGGGCGGGGTAGCCATAGGCGTGGCGTAGCCGATGCTGGCGGCGATGGCAACGGCCATGGCTACGCTGCGTATGTCGTAGCCCAGCTCAATCGCGGAAAACACGCCGATGGGTAAAATCAACGCGGCGGTGGCTGTGCTGGACATAAAGTTGGTCAGCACAACGGCGATTAACGCCAGCACCGCGCACAACAGCCACGGCGTAACCGCGCTGCCCAAAAACGTTATCGTCCCCTGCGCGATCATTACCCCCGCGCCGCTTTGCTCAAGCCCCGCAGCAAAGCCGAAGGAGCAGCCGAAGATAATCAGCGTAGTCCAGTCCATCTTTTGGTACGCGGTTTTTTGGCTGATGCACTTCGTCGCGATGCACACCGCCGCCCCGGCCATGGCCACGACCCCGGGCGACCACCATTCCCGTATAAAAGCCGTCACGCAAAAGACCAGCACGCTTACGGCGATAACCATACGGATGATTTGCGCTTTCGAATACTTAACGGGAGCGGTTTCAACTTCGGAACAATTTGTGCCGATGTCGTCCGTCACTTCTTCAAAGCTGAACGCCTTTTTTTGCACTTTGTAACCGACGGTCAGCGCATACACCAGCAGCAGCGCGAACAACGGCAGCCCGAACATGCCTATATCGAAGAACCCCATCGGCTCATGACCGCCGTCGATAAGTATCCGCTGCGCAATCAACTGCGGCGGGCTGCTAACGAGCGTTAGCCCCCCGCCCGTCACCGCCGCCATGCCTACGATCATATAGGTATTCTTTTTAGTCAGCTTGCCCCCGCTCGCTCCGATGGACGACGCCGCAAGGGGCAGCATAATCGCCGCCGTAGCGGTATTGGATAAAAAAGCGGAAATGGGGATCGCTACTAAAATCAACGCGGCGATGAACACCTTTTCATTCGTGCCGACGAGCCCGATGATTTTCTTGCCCATCAGCGGAGCCGCGCCCGTTTCAAACAGCGCGTTGCCCACGGTAATCATCCCCGCCATCAAAAAAACGATGTCGTTCCCAAACCCGGCGAACGCCGTGGTAAATGGGATGACACCGAATACCGCCATCGCCAAGCACGCTAATATCGACGTGGTGGCGAGGGGGATGTATTCAGATATGAACAGAACCATCATGATACCGATGATGATGAGGGCAATGGCAGCGGGTTCCAAGTGATGTCGCTCCTTTATTCGGCGAACTTTAATTCACGTTTTAACGCGGTTTGTAAAATCGCGGACACATTGATACCCGCCCTGTCCGCTTCCCTGTTCAACCACGAAGGCAACGAAACATTACGGCGAACGGTTCGCTTATCATTCGCCTTTCGATACGCAACGAAATCAATATCCACCATGGAAACGATTTCGCCCTGTTTAAGCGTTACGCTTTCGGGGTCTGAGGGTGGGGGGAGGCATTTTTTTTCATCTTCCATATCTATACCCATGATTCCGATTGCGTCACGTGCCATTTCGATCGCTTCCGTTATGTCTCCGCCCTGTGTGTCGAGCGGAAAATCGGGTGCGTGTGCGATATAACCATTCATAACCTTAGTAAAAATCACAGGATATGCCGTTTTCATGGGCGTCCTCCTATTTTTTTAAGTTTCGCCGTTTCATTATGTTACGTATTAATTGATCGTTAATTTCTTTTTGACGTGACACCGGTTCGTTATTGGTACCATCGGTATAGATATCATGATTGCCGCCGTCCCGTTTAAAATACCAACCGTTGCGTTCTAATATTTTTATCCAGTCCCTGCGTTTCATAGCTTACCCTCCAGACACCATACTATACACATTCCTTACACATTTAACAAATTTTATTAGCCGTTATTACCCGTATGGCCCCCCTCCGGCACGCATACAATAGTATGAAGCGAAGGGGGATTTTTTATGAACCGGGCAACCTACAACCATATCCGCCGGTTGGATATCTCCTTGGGCGGCGGTTTAAACGGCGGGCATACGCGCGTGGATACGATTAACCACCCGATTTTAATTATCGGGCTGGGCGGTACGGGGGTGGACGCGCTCCTGCGGGTTAAGTCGCAGGTGTACAGGCGTTTCGCTGTAAACGGGAAAAAGCCCGACAACATCGAATTCCTCGCGTTCGAAACCAACGAGCATGATAAAAAGAAATATGACGGATTGGGGTTTGAGGCGCACGAGTTGGTGCTTTTATCCAACGCGGGCATCGGCGCGATTTTGAATAACCGATCGACATTACCGGATTACATACGCGATTGGCTCGCGCCCGAGCTTACGATATCGGACGGCACGAAAGGGGCGAGCGGCAACCGCCAGGCGGGGCGTTTGCTTTTGTTTGAAAAAATAAATTCCACGATCGACGCCGTGGATAATAAAATGCGCGGCTTGCGCGTCAACGCGGGGAACAAGCTGTTGGTATTTATTTTAACGGGTTTGTCGGGCGGCACGGGCGGCGGCATGTTTTTGGACGTTGCCTACATCGTGCGCGGCTTGATGGAGCGCGATTACGGCGCGAAGGGTATCGACCGGGCGGATATCATGGGATATTTGTTCACGCCCGACGTACACATCGCGGGTAACGCGCTTAACGTACATACCGAGGAATACATACAACGCAACGGCTACGCGGCGCTTAAGGAACTCGATTACTGGATGAACATCGAGGAGCGCGCGGGCGAACGTTTTATGCAGCGGTACGGCACGCGGCTTACGGTCAATTCGGGTTTGCCGCCGTTTAATTTGTGCCATTTGGTGAGCGCGACCAACATCGACGGCGTTTACTTGAAGGACGCGTACGACTTTTGCCTGAACGTCACCGCCGAAAATGTCGTCAACTTCCTCGCGCAGGAGGAAAAAAGCTCGGGGCAGGAGTTCGCCATCCACGATTACAACTCAAACCTGCTCGCCAATATCGCCGCCATGAAGAGCGGACTGCCCGCGGGAGCGGACCACAACGCGAACTATATCTACAACATCATCGGCGCGAGCGCGGCTGTGCTGCCCGCGGGGGAAGTCAACACGCGGCTTGCGCACCGTATGTTTGAGGAAATGGAAATGATATTCGACGCCGCGCCCGACGCTTACGGCTTAAAGGACTTTACCTTAAAAGCCGGTATCGATACGGAAACGATGACCGAGGACCTTGTAAGGCGGTTGCCGCCGTTTAAATTGGATTACGCGGGGACGGATTTTTACGGATACGCGAACGTGATTAAAACCCGCCGCGTGGATGTAAACGAAAAATTAAACGAGCTGTATATGCAAGTAAAGGCGTCCATCGGTGAGGGTAAGCGTGAAGCCGCCGCTATAACCGAATCCGTAAAAGCCGCGTTGCGCGGGGTTTTCACCAATCCCACGCAGGGCCCGATCTATGCCGCGCGTTTGATTGAAGGTGAGGGGAATCCCTGTTTGCTCCCGTGGATGGAAACGTGTATGGCGCATTTGCTGGAAAAACAGCGGAAAGCCGCCGAAGAAGCGGATGCCCACGAAATAAACGCCGAAAACCTGTTTGAAGCGGCGCAAAAAGCCCTCTTCTTCACACGCGAGGGTAAGAAGAACGCCTTCATCGCGGCCATGGTACGCGCGTACCGGTCGCGCCTTCAAAAGGATTGCTTCGGTTATCTGATCAATGTCTATAAAGCCGTCCATGCTTCGCTGGAGGAGGAATACCGGCGTGTATACGGTAAAATCGCGGACGCGTTGCGGGAAGTAAAAAAGGTGCTGACGAAAAACGCTGAACAGCCGGACACGCACTACGGCTATCAAATCGTAACGGTATCCGAAGCGGCGAACGACGCGGATGAACTAATAAAGGACATGGGAGCGGACGCGTTGGTCAAGGCCTTCACGAAATCGCTGGCGGAAAACCCCGAGCGTTGGACGGATGAGGAAAAGCCCGATATCGTCGGTTTCCTGTCCGATTTTATCCACGAACGGTTCGGCACGGTTGCTCACCGTACGATGGGGGATTACTTCACCGAAGAAGAAGTGGAATCGGAAATCGCGCCCCGCTTGTACCGCGACGCGTTGCCTGTTTTCCATTTGGATAACGCGGTCGGGCTGTACAACTACCCTTCGTACAGCATGGTCAGCGTACCCAATGACGCGCCCGCCGTATTGCGCGGCATCGAACGTTATCGCGAGCAATCCCTCTCCGGCCTCAAATTTAATATACGACGTTCAAAAATGACCGACCGCGTCTTTTGGCTTAACACACAAAACGGTGTACCGCTGTTCGCCTATACACCTCTACGCGTGTACGAGGAACTGTACGAGCGTACGATCAATGGCAAAGAGGGCGTGGGGCGGCATTTTTGGCACAACCTTCCGTCGCCGTTGCCGGAAAGCCTTTGGGGCGAAACATACTTTAACGCCCGCCAAAAAGCTGAAAACGACCGCATACGCGGGATCTTCGCCGAAGCGTTGACGCGGGGGAGTATCAGCGCAAGCGGGGAGTCGGCCAACAGCCGTTATGTAGCGGTACTGCGGGAAGATTTCGACCCCGAGCCGTATGCCTTCGACGAAACAAGCGACGCCCGCACAATCCATGAATTAGCGCAACGTCTGCGTAATGTGCAAAAAAACGGTGGTATGCCCATTATCGAAAAAAGACCCCTTTACAACAGCCCCGACAGCGAAAAAGCCCTGGCGCACTTGCTGCGCAACCCGAAGCTGGCTGAAGCCGTTCGCTCGGAAAACGAAAAACACATCCGCATAGCGGAAATCCTGCGTGCGCTGACCGATTTGCAAGCCGCGCGCGAACAGGAAAAAACCGATACGGACGATTTGATTACCGCTTTGGCGTGCGGGGCCATCATCAAACAGGACGGCCGGTTCCTGTACGGCGACGCGCGGGAGGAAGCGTTTTGGCCGCCGCCCGACCATCCCGAGTACGCTCTGTTCCTCGAATATAAAACCTTCCCCCCCGACAAAAAGGAACGCGTAAAACGACGCGCCGTAAATAACCGCGAATCCCTCCCCGAAGGTAGGCTCCTGTTAAACCTGCGCAAATGGCAAGGGGTTTTCGCCTTGCGAAAAGAAGCCTTGGAACGCGAACGAGACCCGTCGGACGCCGCGGCGTACGGTTTTTACAAAAACGCGCTGCTCCGTGCCGACACGTTTATCGCGGCGTTGGCGTAAGGGTGATGTATCCGATCGTATATGTATTCCTTGGCGGCGCGCGCGCGTTGGAAGCGAAAATCAAGGAACGCGCCGAACGGGTCAACCCCCGCGGCGTATTTTTCTTATCGGAGGATACGCACGCTGCCGTACAGGCGAAAAAGGCGCGTATCCAACGCAACGAAGCCGCCCTTAACCTTAAACGGATGTACATATATGTAGTGGTGCAGGCGCATCGTCTCGATCGGGACAATCCCCCTTTTGCCCGTTTACGGGAATGGTTCGCCGAAGGCTTCGCCGTGCCGGACATGAATCTGTGCGCGTTATTGTACGAATCGCTCGAGCCGTATGAAAGCGATCCCATGGATTACGCCGCGCGCGTGAAGGAAACGCGCGCGTTTTTATCCGCATTGACGGAATTATCCGCGCCCTTTGAAAGGACATTTTTGTTGAGCGACCGCAACGAGCGCGATACCGTCCATCCTTCGCATTGGCCGTTTATCTATGAAACCCTCGCCCGTTTGCCGTCGGTGTATATGACGGATTCGCGCCTGTACGAATCGTTGGAAGCGAAGGAAATCGCGGAAGGTAAGCCGCTGTACCTTTCGGCGGGGATCAAATACCCCGATGCCGAAAAAAAACCGCCGTTTATGGCAACGGTTCTACCCGCCGTGCCGTCCAAAAGCATCGTTAACCGGATGTTAAGCATCGCGTATAAACCGATCGGTATTTTCCGATTGCGCGGCTTTACACTTAAGGAAGCGGAGCGCGCGTTATTCGGTGACAGGGCGGAAGGGTTCTTTATAGAAAATTATTTATGCGGCGTGTTCGAAGAAGAACAGCCGGATACGCAAAAAGATACCTCACCGCTTAGGGTGTGGCGCGTAAGCTCCGTAATCAAAAAAATCGCCGGGTCCTACGCCGAGCGATATCAAAGGCTTTATCGGCAAACATCAGCGGACATTCAACGCCCTAACGGGGAACTTACCCGTCACGCTCCAAACCAAGCGCGGGCCGCCGAACCGCCGCCATGCGCGATATCCCTTTTAAGGTGGGACGGCTTAGCGGAAGAAACGCACCGCTTTAACGAAAGCGGACCCTGCGTACTGCGTATCGTCGGCGGGTTTCCTGTCGATGACGTCATGGGTTATTACATAACCGCGTGTATGTAATGCTCCCGATCCAACTCCGCGAATCCCCCCGTTTCGCTCAGCCACTTGCGTGTGTGGAAGCAACACGCGCATACCGACGGGTAACCCGCGGGGTCGGGCTCGAATCCCCTTTCCCGTGCCAAAGCCAATAACGCGGATAACCCCCCGTTGTATAGCGCGTCGAACGCAGGGTAAATGCCGTTTGAATTGGATGAAATTATTTTTTCAAGCGGCAGGACGATCCCCGTACACCCCGGCGGGATGTAACGCCCGTATAAATCCACATGAAAATGGTTCGTCGAGGTCAAATGCTTGCAAGCCCCGCGCCGCAGCGCCTCGCGTTGGATATCGGCAAGGGGCTTTTTTTGTACATGGTCCGCTTCCAGCAAAACAGCGCGCCCGTTAAAGCGCAAGCGGTCAAGTTGTGTTTCCCACAGGAAATACCCGTATCCCACGCGGCGGCAAGTTTGCGCCAACCCTTTCGGCAGCTCGGGCGGGACAAATTCCGCGTGGTACGCGTCGTGGGAAATGCAGAGCGCGTCCACCCCCGCGCGGCGCAGTTCGTTCAGATAACGGACGGTGCGCTCCTCCTCATCCGCCCAGTATGCGTTCGTTTCCACGTAATCCACATGGATGCCGTGCTTGCGGCACATCTTCACCAATTTACACAGTCCGCCGAAGTTAATAAACGGCTCGCCGCCGCCGATGTGTACGCTTCGGCAGCCCGCTTTTTTAAGCGTTTCGCACACTTCGCGCATCGTATCTTCCGTCATGTATTCGTCTTCCCAATGCGGATCGCAGGCGTACAGGCAATGCTTGCAAGCCGCCGTGCATCGGTAGTTGGGCATGACCCCGCAGTTCACCGTTCCGCCTCAAGGATAACCGCGCCGTGCGCGGGGACGGCCAGCTTCGCAAAACCGTCCGTAACGGGGTGCCTCAACGGCAATCGGTTAAGGTAATGATCGTGCGTGGCGAGGATACTCGTAATATATCCCCCGCCGACCCCCGCTTTCCACACGGGCAGGTCTACGGTAATCGGCTTGTTATTGTTATTGATGGCTACGATCAACGTATGCTCCCCATCCCACCGCGCGTAGGAAATAAAGCCCGTGTTGTTCCACAGGAACATAACCGAACCGTGGCGCAGCATGGGATATTCCCGCCGCAAAGTAATAAGCGCGCGGTGTACCTCCATCAGGAGGGGGTCCTCATCCCCCCAGGGGAAGGTGCGGCGGTTGTCGGGGTCGGTCCAGCCCATCATGCCTGCTTCGTCGCCGTAGTACACCGTGGGCGCGCCCGGCCACGTCATTTGGAAAACAAGGGCTTCCATCATGATGTTCTTATTGATGCCGCGCTCGGCGGCGCGCGCGCCTACGGTATGCAGCCGCCCCACCATGCCGTTGGTGCGCGTCAAAAAGCGTGAATGATCGTGGTTCGACAGTTGGTTCATGGATGTTTCCAACGCCTGGATGGGAAGCTGCGCCATGTGGTAGCGCATCGCGTTTTCGAAGGCCATCGCGTCGTTGCGCATGTGGGGACGCGATTCCTCGGAATGTTTGCACACGCCCGTGAGGAACCACGTCAGTGGTACCATAAAAGCGTCGTAGTTCATCACCGTGTCCCATTGGTCGCCTTGCAGCCATTTTTGCGTTTCGCCGTTGTAATGGTAATGCTCGGCTAAGATGACCGCGTTGGGGTTGGCTTCCTTCACGGCCTTGCGGAACCTCCGCCAAAACTTGTGATTAAACTCGCGGGTTTTCCCCAGGTCGTAGGGTACGTCCAACCGCCAGCCGTCGGCGTTGTAGGGGGGAGATACCCATTTTTTCGCCACTTTTAATATATAATCGCACAGCTCCGGCGAATCTTCATAATTTAACTTGGGCTGAGCGGTGTTGCCCCACCAGCCGTCGTAGCTATCGTTACCGGGCCATGCGTCGGGGTCTTCGTTATGCCATAAAAAATAACCGCGGTACGGGCTGGAAGCCGAATGGTACGCGCCGTCCGCCCAACCCGCCGCCTTGTAAAAGCCCGCCTTATCCATCCACTTGTTAAAATCACCGCAATGGTTGAACACGCCGTCCAATATCACGCGTATGCCGTGGTCGTGCGCCGCGGCGATGAATTCCGCCATCAGCGCATTGCTTTTTTCCAAATTTACCTTACTCGTAACCCGCTTTACGTAACGGGTCGCGTATTTGTTGTTTGTCCGTTCGAAGCGGAGTACGCCGCCGCCGTCTTCCTCGATGACGCCGTAGTGCGGGTCCACGTAGTCGTAGTCCTGCGCATCGTACTTATGGTTCGAAGGCGACACGAAGATGGGGTTTAAGTACAAAACCTCCACGCCCAGGGACTTGAGGTACGGCATCTTTTCCATTACGCCGCGTAAATCACCGCCGCAGAAGTTGCATACGTCCAGGTTTTGCAAGTCCTTGCCCCAGGGCCATGCCTTCGCCGTCGTGCCTAAGTAAAGGTATTCGTGGTCAACCACGTCGTTCGTCGGGTCGCCGTTATAAAAACGGTCCACGAATATCTGATACGTCAGCGCGCCCCGCGACCAATCCGGCATACGCCACCCGGGGATCAAACGGAAATTGTAATACGTGTTAAGCACATCAAAAAGACCTTCCTTATTGTAATAGAAGGTCCTGCCGCCGTGGGTGACGGTGAAATAATAACGGACGGAACTTTGTATGGGTACGGAAACGGTATAATAATCAAACAGGGGGTCGTCGGATTGCCCCCGAATCATCCCGCAGCGCGTTTCCTTCGCGGAATCGGGCCGCGTCGGGTCCTCCGCTTCTTCATTGTCCGCAAAATGTATCGTAACGGCATCCGCGTTATCCTTCGCCGTGCGTAGGGTAAAGGTCACCGTATCGCCGGGCCGGGCGTCGTAGGGGGAAACAAACTGCCGGGTCTCGTCCGAAAAAACGGCTTCCCGTATCAGCGGCTTTATGGGCATATGCATCACACTCCTGCGCTATTATACAAAAAATAGAAATAAACGCCATTATCGTGCGCAGACATGAATCATGCTTTGCACGTATGTAATTATATCAAATACTATGTGGAAGGAAGTTTTATATGAAGATGACCCGTAAAACCCGTACGTCCTTGATATTCGCGGGAGTATTTGGCGTGTTGAGCGCCGCTTTGACAGTTTCGGTCGCGTTTATTTTACAACAAGCCGTGGACGCCGCCGCGCGGGGGGACTTGCGCGGACTTTTATTCGTGCTTTCCCTCGCGGTAGCGGTACTGGTGTTTGACGCGCTGTGTTGGCTGGCGGCGGTGAGGCTCCGTAGGGGATACGTACGCGATATGTTACTGACGGCGAAGCGCAACCGCATGGACTTCCTCTTCTTCCGCCGCCCCAAAACTCCGGCGGGGGAAAACGGCAAGGACCTGAGCTTCTTCACCGCCGATACGGATATCCTCGACCGCTCGTATTACACCGCGCTGACGCGGCTCCCGTTGCTGGTTGCCACGTTTGTGTTCGCGTTGGCGTCGCTCCTTTGGATTAATTGGATTGTCACCTTAGTCGCCATCGCCGTCGCCATGCTGCCCATGCTCGCCAGCGGATTCTTTTCCGGCGGGCTTTCCAAGCGAACGAAGCAATATTCCGAAGCCGCCGAAACCTATGTGGAAACCGTGAAGGAATGTATCGACGGCAAGCGGGAAATCGTGGCGTACGATAAGCAAAAAATCTTCCTTAACCGCCACGAAACGCAAAATAAAAACGTCGAAACCGCCCGCTTGAAAAAGGACTTCTTCGAAGCGATGGCGGGCATCATCCCCGGTTACATGGGCGGCTTGGTGCAGGTCGTCATTATGGGCTTAAGTTGTTATTTCGTCATCACGGGGCGCATGACCTTCGGCTTCATGATTGCCATCGTGCAATTGATGAACCACGTATTCAACCCCATCCAACAAATCATCGAAGCCGTCAACGCCATACGCTCCGCCAAGGAAATCCGCCAAAAAGCCGCCGAAACCAACCCGCCCGAACCCGCACGCGCCCCCGTTTCCGGCTTTAACCGCGCCATCGAAATAAAAGACCTCGGCTTGCGCTACACCGAGGACGAATATATAATCCAAAACCTTAACCTTTCCTTTAAAAAGGGCGGCAAATACGCCGTGTTCGCGCCCAGCGGCTACGGCAAGACCAGCGTTGCCCGCGCCTTGGCTTTGGAATTCGCCGAATTCGACGGCGCGATAACCTTGGACGGACAGGATATCCGCAGCCTGGATACCCAAGATTATAATAGGATTTTGCGCTATGTACGGCAAGACCCCTACCTGTTCAGCGATTCCGCCGTGAACAACATCGCCTTCTTCGATGAATTGCCCGAACGCGCCGAATTTGACCGCGTACTCGCGCTCACCCGCGTAGCCGACTTCCTGCCCGACGATGAAGCCCTCGGCCGACCCATTTCCAACACCTCCGGTTTGTCCGGCGGGCAAAAGCAGCGCATCGTCCTGGCCCGCGCCCTCCTGCACAAGCCTAAAATCCTCGTGCTGGACGAAATCACCTCCGGCGTGGATTTGGAAACCGCGTGCGGTATCCTTTCGGATGTATTCAAGGATAAAGACTTGACCGTCATTGCCATCACCCACGAAAGCGACGAACGCTTCCAGGGGTTGTTTGATGAGATTGTGTATTTAACGCAACAGCATCCGTAACATCGGCTCAAACCCAAACGCCGCCGCCATTTGTTCAACCTCATGGCAGGCGGCTTTTTCGTGTTCGCTCCGCGCTGCGCGTTCGGTTTTTACGGCGCGTATCATCAGATTTTTCGCCGTGTTTTCGCGGTCGGTTAATTCGATGATTTGCGTCTTGTACCCTTGGGATTCCAAAAGTGCCGCGCGGATGGCGTCCGTGGCGAGGGATGCCACCCGTTCCTGTATGATGCCGTAACGGGAAAATAGCGGTAACACCCCCGGACGCATTTGCCCGCGCAGCTCGTGCTGGCAGCACGGCACGGCGCAAATCAAGTCCGCGTCCCATTTAACCGCGTTGTAAAACGCATAATCGGTAGCCGTATCGCAGGCGTGCAGGCTCACCACAATATTAAACGCGCCCTCTTGTCCCCAATCGGGAAGCGGGGGATTTTTTTGCTCCCCGATATCGCCGTGCAGGAAAAAAAGCCCCGTGTAGCCGTAACGCCGCGAGGCTTCGTTGCATTGCGCCACCAATTTTTCGTCGTTGTCCAGCCCGCACATGCGAACCCGCAAGCCCCGCGTCACGGTAAAATAATGGTAGATTAAAAAAGAAAGGTACGACTTGCCGCAGCCGAAGTCGATGATGTTGACCGCGTCGCCTTGCGATAACCGGCGCGTTCCGTCGGAAAGCAACTCCAAAAAACGGTTGATTTGTATCAGCTTTTCGCGGTCCGCTCCCATATCCGCCAGCGCGGGGATATCCATCCCTTCGCGGATTAGGGCGTTCTTTTTCTTTTCTTCTTTTTGCGGTGTCGTATCCGCCGTGCGGGATGTCAAGTATTTTCCCTTTTTTCTGACCCGTGCCGTGTATCGGTATCGGCCGTCCCATGCGGTGTACTGCTTAAAGTCCGTACCCAGCAAGCCCTCCGTAAAGGCCTTAACCGCGTCGGCTCCCATGTTGTGGTGGAATACCTGTTTCGCCGTGTACATCGCGGCTTGGAAGCCTTCGCCCGTTTTTATAATTTCGACGCGGGTATGGCGGCTGTTTTCTGTCGGGCTGCTTAGGATAATTTTATATACCCCGGCGTTGAATATCGCTTCGGTCAGCATTTATTTGTACAGCGTTTCGGGGAGGTATGCACGGTTCGCTTCCAGTACATCCTCCAGCACCGGACGCGACAGACATTCCGAACCGAACAACGGGTTCATCACCATAGCGGCGAGAAGCTTATTTTTATCCCGTGCCTTCGCCGCGTCGAACAGCGCGCGTTCGTATTGCTTCATGGTGTACACCAGCACCTTAGCGGCTGGGGGGAGGGGTTCCATTTGTAACGCGCGTACGTCGTTGGCGAAAGCGATTGCGGGGACTTCGATGAAAGCATCTTCGGGCAACTCGGGGAAAATTGTACCGTTACGCAGGCTGGGGAAGTGTACCTGTGCTTCCCCCGTGATCAAACAACGCATTAAATCCGCCACGGCCTTCGCGTAGCCGAAGCCGCCTCGGTGGGTTAACTTTTCGGGCAGGGTGTCAAGGGCTTCATCTTTATAGAGTTCGAGGATTTCCGCGTTAACTTCCTTCACCGCTTCGCCGCGGGTCTTTTCCTCTTTTTGCAACCAATCAACGATGCTTTCCTTGTGATAAAAATACCGCACGTAGGAATTGTAAAAGAAGCCCAGTCCTTCGGTAAAATTAAAATTTGTATCGGGTTGGGGTTTGTCCTTGCGTTTCTTATCTTCGCGGTTTGCAAACCACGGATATTTGTTTTCACCTTTATAAAAAATACCGTCTATAAAGTTTAAATGGTTGAGCCCGCGCCAGTTCATAAAAACCTCCTGCGGGTTTTCCGCGCCCAGCTCCTTGGCAAGCCATTCGCGGTAGCCCGTGGGGCCGTTGCACACGCCCAACACCATTTTACAGCCCAAGCGGTAAAAAGCCTCGGAGAGCGCGCCGGAGGGGTTGGCAAAGTTCATGATCCACGCTTCGGGCGCGTATTTTTGCACCAACTCCGCGATAATTTCCGCCTGATAATATGAACGCAGGAACGCGCCCATGCCGGGGACGCTCACCGTTTCCACAAAGGGGATTTTGTGTTTTTTGGCAATAGCGTCGTCGGAAATGCGCCCTTCTTCGAAGCCCACGCGGTACTGTACGAGGATAAAGTCCATTCCCTTTATAGCTTCCTCGTAGCTGTCCGTGTAAGCGATTTCCACGGGACGCCCCGTTCGCTTGATGATGCGTTCGCACAAGCCGACCACGGTGCGCTGCCTTTCGGTGTTTACGTCCATCATAACAACGCGCATCGCACCTATTTGCGCCGTGTATTGCCCCAGCAGGTCAATAAGCTCCGGTGTAAAAATACTCCCGCCGCCGATAACACCGATATTCAATTTCCTATCCATACCCATGCCTCCGCAACTTGTCCCCTAGTAGGGTACAAGTTAAATATTGGTAATCTTATGCTTCCGTAACTTGTCCCCTAGTAGGGCACAAGTTAAATATTGGTAATGGTAGATTTCTTCGTATTGCTCGGCGATGACCTTACGCGGTTCGAATACTTCCTCACCGAGCCGGGCTATGGCTTGCATCGCTTCAATATAATCGCTGTACACGCCCGCGCCCACACCCGCCAGCATCGCCGCGCCCAGCGCAGTCGCTTCCTTTATATTGGGGACATGCACGGGGATGTTTAAAATATCCGCTTTCGCCTGTACCCACGCGCGGCTTTTACTGCCGCCGCCCACCATTTTAAGCGTAAAGTCCAGCGCGGCTACCTTGCGCTGGGCGTCCAGCATTTCACGGGATTTATAACACAACCCTTCGATGGTTGCCATCAGCAGGGATATACGGTCGGTCTTGTCCGTGAGGAATAAATACGCGCCTTTGGCGTCCATGTTAACGGAAGGCACGATTTGCCCGAACAAATGGGGGATAAAAAGCTCGGTTGAGGGAGCCGTAAAATCGCGTTGCTCCAATTGCGCGAAGCAATCCCCCCATTGCGCCGCGTCGGCGGCAAAAACTTTGTTCCGCAGCCATTCCGTCTGCCCCGCGCCGTAGACTTCGATTTGATAGCTGTATTTACCGGGCAGTACATGGTTGTCCACCAAGGGGCGGATGGGGTCGGTATTGCCGGGTTCCCGCTGCCAAGGTTTATCGTGGAAGGACGCCATGATTTCATACGTACCCACGATGTTTACGATGACTTGGTTGTTATGGCCATTTGCCGCGAAGGACGAACATAAATAATCATGTCCGCCCGTGTATACCTTTGTGCCGCGGGGGATGCGGGAAGTGTCGGAGATATACGGCAGCACTTCGCCGACGAGGGTACCGCTGTTGACGACTTCGCCCATCTTCGTTGTATCCGCGCCCGCCGCGTTGAATAAATCCTTCCACCATTCGCGGTTACGGTTATCCCACAAGCCCATGGAGCAAGCCGTGCTGTATTCGCGGCTTTTCTCCCCCGTCAGGCGGAAAGCCACGTAGTCAGCAATGCTCAGCACAGCGGCGATCTCTGCTCCTATATGCGCACCCATGCCAAAAATTTCCGCTCCCGTGTGCGCACCCATACGGAAGGCGAGATTGTCATGGTTGGGGGGGTACCCCGTGATATTAAATACTTCACGCAGGGAAATGGCATCAAAAAACGCGCGGGCTTGCGCTTTATAATCACCCTTCAAGTGAATTAACTTGCCGTCATGCCCTATAACCATCGCGCCGCAGCCGATACACGCCACCGCCATGCCGTGGATATGGTACGTGTCTTCGATTTGAGCGATTGCCTCGTTGCACAACCCGATGACCGTATCCGGCAGCTCATCTTCTCCGAAGCCCCAAGTTTCCTTGCTCATGGCACGTTCCGAGCCGCACGAGGCAAGGGAAACCAACCGCCCTGCCGTGTCATATACGGCACATCGGATATTGGTGGAGCCGATATCGATACCGATTAAAAGGTCGCGCATGGCGGTAAGCAAGCCTCCTTAGCGGTTGTTTTTACGTATTTACCAATTTAACTGCGGCAGGGCATCTTTTTGCAATTCGCACATTTCATTGATCATACACACGGCGTTGTGGTAGTTCGAAACGGTGGGGTCAAGCAAAACCGCTTGCAGTAATTTTAACCGCGATTTTTCCGCGTACGCTTCAATGACGAGCTTGTGGATTGTCCCCTGTACGGAAATCATCTGCGCAACGGCGCGGGGTAGCGGGTCGCAGGGGAGCGGGTGGATGCCCTTACCGTCCACTTTCGCCCCCACCTCGATAACCATACCGAGGGGTAAATCCTTGGCGCAACCGTCGTTGGGTATGTTTAACGCAGCAAATTCCGCGGGCTTGTCGAAAAAAATCGCCTCCGCGATGGGTATGCCGTATTCGCCCGAGCCCTCGATTTCTTTTTCGGGGTCGAAGGCTTTTTCGTATTCGCCTTTCGCCAGTTCCGCTTCGCGGGGTTCGTCGTTTTCTTCATCTTCATCTTCATCGGGGAAGGGGAGGTGCCCCGTGGGGTTATAATCAATGGAATACACAAATTCCGGCGGCTTGCGCGTACCCCAGGGGTCATCCGTCAGCGGGTCGAAGTAGAATTGCAAGTTCGGGCTTGCCATAAAGCCGTCGCTCCACGCCATGTACTCGCCGATATGGTTCGTGCCCGGGTAGGGCCACAAACCGTACACGCGGAACATCGTGCGCATGATGGCGTATTCCTCCCAATGCGCCAGCGGTTTGCCGTTGCGGTCACCTTCGCGCAGCTTGGGGTATAAGTCTTCCCCCGTTTCCTTGTCCCAAATCATGGTATACCAGCCGAAATGGTTAAGCCCCACGCAGCGGTACCCGATGCGCTCCATCGGCATTTGCAAGAATAACGACAGCGGATACGCGCCCATCACCTCGCCATGGCAAATGCCCACGGCCTTGATTTTGGTCAAGTCATACAAGGCTTCCACCAATTTGGCTTCGGGGTTCGTATAATTGAGCATCCACGCGTTGGGACATTCCTTTTCCATGGCGCGGGCGATTTCCAGCATAGGCGGGAGGTTGCGCAGCGTGTGGAACATGCCGCCGGGGCCGCCGTTTTCGCCGTACACCTGGCGGAAGCCGTAACGGCGGGGGATATGGAAATCTTGTGACCAATAATGGTAGCGTTCCTTTTCGATGGCGGTAATCACAAAATCCGCGCCGTGTAACGCGCGGTGCAAATCCGTTGACGCGTCGATTTTTACGCTGCGGTTCAAACGCTTCGCCAAGCCTTCGCAGTAATTGCGTGACAGCGCCAGCGCTTCGGGCGCGATGTCCATCAAATAAATTTCCACGTCAACTTGTTTAAAACTTTCGTTTTGCAAAATATCTGTGACCGTCCCCGGGCAGAAGCTGATACTGCCCGCGCCGATGATGGCGAACTTTACCTTACGCATAAAGCACCCCGCAATTCATTTTTACCCATGATAAACGACCCGTCGCCCCGCGGGAAGCGAACATACATTCCATTGTTTTGCACCCATTCACGGGGTATGCTTCCTTATGTAACCAATCGCTGTTTATAAAAAAAGGGAGGGTCTACCATGCAAATAAAAGTATCGGAAACCATCATAACCAAGCGCGCAAAACCGCCGCTGGGTATCAATGTAAATTACTTGCGTGATTCCGACAGCAACCGCCAACAAGCGCGCCCCCTGTGGGAAACCGTCAAAGCCGCCAACATGGGCCACGTACGCTACCCCGGCGGGGAAAAATCCACGGCTGTCATCTTCTTCGACCCCCCTTACGACACCTGTAGGCCGCGCCCCACCAGCGAGCCGTATATACGCTATTCCAAGGAAGCCGAGCCGATGGGCTTCGACGAATACATTGCTGTGTGCAAAAAAGCGGGCTGCGAACCCCATGTGGTCGTAGGCTGCGATTCTTTCGAGCGGCGCAACACCACCTTAGATCAATACTACGAAAACGCTGTGCGCTGGGTGCGCTACGCCAACGTGGAAAAGAATTACGGTGTCAAGTATTGGGAAATCGGCAACGAAAACTGGAACGCGAAGCAAATCCCCGCCGATGAATTCGGGCGGATCGTCACCCGATTCGCCAAGGGTATGAAGGAAGCCGACCCTACAATCAAAATTGGCGCCAGCGGAAAAGGTGACGAATGGTGGGTGAAATTCCTGCCCGAAGCGGCAGAAAATATCGACTACCTTTCCGTGAGCGAATACGCTTGCTGGGCGTACATGCGCTACGACACCTACGCCAACGAAGACAAATTTCTGCTGGGCGAAGCCCGCGCCGCCGTAAACGCCATAAAAAAATACGCCCCCCAACACGCGGAGCGCTTAAACGTCGTCATTTCCGAATTCAATTCACGCGATTACGCGGGCGAGTTCGAAGGCCACGGATGGGACAACGAGAACAACCTCGGCCACGCCCTCGTCAACATCGACATGTGCGGGCAAATCGTCCGCGACCCCAAAATCGCCTACGGCATGATATGGAACACCCGCTGGATGGACCAGCACAAACCCCACAACGACATCTTCTACGGTTTCGACCCCAACAACGGCCTCACCCCCGCCACCATGTGCCTATACCTGTGGGGGCGCTTCATGCGCGAACAAATCCTCGAAACGGAATACGACGGCAACGGCGTCGTATGTTACGCTTCAAAAGAAGCCGAACACTTGACCGTCTTCCTCATAAATAAGCAAGGCGTCACACACGAAGCCGAACTCATCGCCCCCCCATGGCAAGGTAAAACCGCAAACCGCTATCTCTACGGCGGCACCGAACCCCACGACCTGTACCCCACCTTCCGCCAAAAAGGTACCCACACCCTCGGCGATAAAATCTCCCTCCCGCCGTATTCGCTGACGGTGCTGGAAATATAACGATGGATAAACCCGTCGAAAATAAAAAACACGTACATCGATAAACTTTTCTTTACAATGCGCATAATGCGCATTAAAATAAACATATGAGGCATACTATGAAACGTACGGAATTGGAACGAAGGTTACGCAGAGGCGGTTGGATTATCGAAAGCGGCGGTAAGCATAACAAAGCCGTCCACCCCAAAAAACCCGAAAAAATAATCCCCGTACCGCGCGGAAGCAATATAAACGAATATACCGCAAGAGAAATCCTCAAGGATGCCGGATTATTATAGAAAGGCGGCTGTCAAATGAAATATGTATACCCCGCGATATTTACACCCGTAGATGGCAGCTACGATGTACACTTGCCGGACATCCCCCATTGCCGTACATGCGGGGACACGTTAGCCGAAGCAATGGAAATGGCGGAAGACGCGGCAGCCATGTTGCTTGCGCACCTTGAAGATAATAACTTACCAATACCCCAACCATCGGAAACCTTACCACACAAAAAACCGCAATTTATTAACCTCGTGAAAACCGACACCGACGAATGGCGTCAAGCCAACGACAACCGTGCCGTAAGGAAAAACCTGACAATCCCCGCGTGGTTAAACACGAAAGCCGAAAAAGCGCACGTAAATTTTTCGGGAATCCTCCAAACGGCATTAAAGGAGTATTTAAACATCGCATAACGTTCATGCAGCGGCGGGGCGACACCCTTATACTAAAATTACAACTCCCCCAACGCCCGCCGTATATCCGCGACAATCACATCCGATATCGCGTCCACCGCTTTCCTGCCCAACTCCACCGAAGAAGTCTCCCGCAAATCCTCACCAAAGTCCCAATTCGCGCTTTCCCGATAAACATCATACGGCGCGTCGAAGTAAATTTTCATATCATCCATCTTTTGGTCATAAGTTTCCCAGCGGATTTTATCGGGGTACAAGTACCAGAACATGGACGTCTCCCACTTACCCGCGTGGTCGCCGGGCACCTTACCGTCCACGGTAACGCCCTCGTATTCGGGCTTGGCGATGATGCGCACGTCGGGGTTTGCGCGTTGGAAATCGGCGGCAACCTTCTTCAAAAAATCCACCTGGCAATCCCCATAATGCCCCGTAATAATGGCGATGACCTTCCCGCCCGCTTTTTTCAATTGCTCCATCGTTTCGTAGAAGAGGGGATACATCAGTTCCTCGGAGTACGTGAGCGTACCCGCATAAGTGGAAAAACCCGGCCGACCGTAATAATTGGGCGGGAGTACGATGCCGCCGCCCAGCTTGCGCGCGGCTTCCAGGCAAATGATGTGGATTTTGAGCGCGTCCTGCCCCAGCGGCAAATGGTTGGCGTGCCATTCCAATAAACCCGTCGGCACGATAAAGACGGGACATTCCTTTAACGCCTGCACGAAATCGTTGGGGAACATGTACTCGTACCTGTATTCCTTCATTTACATCACCTTCCGTCGGTTATTTTATACGCATGATACCATGGTTTCGTCGCTTGTTTGTATAAATGTAAAATCAACGGTAGCGTCCGAAGCCTTCGGTCGATATGACCGAACCGTCCGCCATCACCCATAAAACCTCGGCACCGTGGTTAGCAAGCAGCTCCCGCGCCGTGCCTATGTCCATGATAAAAACGGCGAGGGAAAGGATTTCCGCCGTAATGCCGTCGGGGTGGATGACGGTGGCGGAGCGTACGGTATCGGCGGGCAAAAGCGTACGCGGGTCGATGATGTGGGGGCCGCGCAGGTAATCGCCGCTGGTGAACACGGCAAGGTCGGCAACCGACAGCGTATCGATCATCGCGCTCGGATGGATAGGATCATTAACCCCTATCCTCCAGGCGTTTCCGTTTCTGTTTCCGTTTCCGCCGGGCGGGCCGTTCGCCGTGCGTACGTCGCCGCCCACGGATAATATGAACGACGCGAACCCCGCGTCAATGGCCTTTTGCACAGCGCGTTCCAAGGCGTAGCCTTTGCCGATGCTACCCACGTCCAGCGCCATGCCCGCATGGGATAAAAAAACCGTACCTTTTTCCTCGTCAATGATGATTCCGTTGATATCGGTGAAGCGGTCGGCGGCCCGCAGCGCGTCCATATCGGGCAGACTTGCTTCGCCGGATGAAATATAAGTCCGCCAAATGGCCGTTATCGGGCCGATGGCGATATTCACAACGCCGTCGGTCATGTGATAAGCGCGGATACCCGTCTTGATCATGTCCAGCAAATCGGGGTGCGCTTCCACGGGGCGTATCCCCGCTTCGGCGTTTATCGTGAAGATATTATGGATATCCGAGTATCCGTTAAAAGCGTCGAACAAACGGTACAGCCGTTGCAGTTCGCCGTACATGATATTTACGAACGCGTCGAATTCCTCCTGTGACCGCGCGTAACCCATGATGTGGGTCACCGTATCGAACAATTCCAGGGAAACGAAGCTAAAGCGCGTGTATTCCGCGGGCGGCATATTATTCGGTATCGCATGGCTACCAGAGGGTGAATCGTACGGTATATCGTTTTTAAACGGGGGCGATGTGTCGCGGCAACCCGTAAGGATCAGTAAAAGGAATAAATATATCAACCTTCGCACGGCTACCAACCCCCGTGTATTTTCTTGAATACCGGCATGATCACCCGAAGGGACAGCCCCGTAATCGTGCCGAAGATTGCCCCGGCGATCAACAATATCGGCAGGTAGAACATGAACAGCACCCAATTTTGCAACAGCAAGCAAGCGGCGAAAAGCTGCGCGGCGTTATGCCCGACCGCCCCGGCGACGCTTAAGGAGACGTAGGAAACCTTGTCCTTAAAAAGCCGCCACAAGAGATACATCACCGCAATCGAAAACAACCCGCCGCACAAGCTCAACAATCCGGCGACGGGCCCGCGCAGCAGCAAATTAAAAAACGCCTTCAACGCCCCCATGGCAAAGGCTTCTTTTTTCCCGACAAAAAAGAATATGTACATAACAATGATGTTGGACAAGCCGATTTTGGAGAATTGCGGCGGCAGCATGGGCAGCGGCGGCAGCATCCGTTCGAGGAATATCAAAATGATGGCAAGGGAAAGCATCGTCCCCATGAAAGCCGTTTTTTTAACCGATGGTTTCAACCGTTATACATCCTTTAACGCGTAAACATATCTATTCCGTCGGCGTTGCCGTCTTCGCCCAATATTACCATAACCAAACGGTTGGGCAAGCAAGCGGCCATTTGCCCGGGCAGGCTTATGAATCCGGTGCGGATGCATATACGGTCGGGGCAATCGGATTCGGTGAAAGCGATGCGCCCGTTATTGATTTCAAAAACAACATGGGGCGCGGACGGCAAGGAAAAGGTTTTATCTTCATCCAAGTAAACGGTGTACGCTGTGCCGTTGTGGGTTATCTCCGCGTAAATCCGCGCGTTGTTGTCGGCGGGACCGCTCCCGCATTGCCGTATAAAAAGCAATAAAAACCCGATTGCCAATACCGAAACAATCAATATAATGTCCTTCTTTGAAAAAAAGACCCGTTCCATTTACAGGGGAATTTCCCTGTCCGTAATTCCCGCGGTACAAATATAATGCCGTTCGCTTTCCGGCATCCCCAACGTATACGGGCACGGTTCCGCGAACGCGCCGGAGGTACCTTTCACCGAAGCGTTCCCCCGCGAAACCGTAACGCAAGCGAATACGGCCTCCTCATACGGCACGACGCAATTGATATACGGATATGCCTTTTCGGTTGCGTCATCGTAGCGGGCGTACCTGTATTCCCACCCCACCCAATGGCAGGAAATGCTGTTGATATCCAAACAGGGTACGCCCGCGAAGTACTGCATGCCGTCGAGGTGCGTATGGCCGTTGATGCTTAGGCATACGCGTTTTTTATCGGCGTTTATGCGGGTGATAAACCGTGCAACACGGTCGTGGTTTTCGATGCCGCCTTCGTATAAAGGATGGTGAGAAAGGAGTATCGCCGGTTTGCCGGAGGATAAAATTTCCGCTTCCAACCACGCGAGCTGTCCTTCCGATATAGAGGGTTCCGGGCCTTCGCTTGTGTCAAGCGCGGCGAAGAGGTAACCGTTAACCTCAAATGAATGGAAGGTGTGCGGCATCCCCATAAAATCAACGAATACACCCTTCGGACAGGCGTCCGAATCGTGGTTGCCCATAACATGGTAAACGGGTATGCCGCAACCGTTAAGCAACGCGAGGATTTCGCGCTTTTCTTCGTCCCGTTCGCAGTAGAACCATTTATCCTTGCGTAGCGCGACGCCGTTTTTTATCAGAAAATCGTTCGGCGGATACATAATATCGCCTAAGTTGAGGATAAAATCGGCGCGTTCCTTTTCGGCGGCCTCGATGACCGCCCGCACCCTCCTTACGGCGTCGAACATGATGTCCACATGCAAATCGGCGAACGCGATAAATTTAACGGACATGAACAAACCCCTTGGTTTGCGCCTTTTCGGGCTTGCCTTGGGTGAAGGTGCCGTTTTTATCCCGTTTCGTTTTACCTTTATATTGTTCGAATGTCCTGTGGTCGTTTGTGATCCAGCGCCATCTCAGCTTCGCGGCGTCGCTGTAATAACGGTTGCCTTCGAATTCCACCGCCCTCGTATTCTTTATGTTTATGAAAAACCCCGACGACGAATAGATAATATTATCGCGGAACACCCTGCGCCCCGTACCCGCGTAGTCCACATTGGGGGAAGTTATAGCGGGCTGTTTGCCGTCCGCGGGGTTTGAATAGATAAAGTTATCGTGGAAGTCGAAGCCGTCGATCTTCCCCCCATTCCATGTGAGGAAGTAAACCTCGCCCCAGCCCACAACTTGGTTGTTGCCGAAGTAATTGTGCCTGATGACCGTGTTTGACGTGATATGTTCGTCGGGTTCGGGCATCCCTTCGTAGTAGCCCGCGCCGAATACGCTGATGCCGTAGGTGTCGTTGTCGTGGGCATAGTTGTATTCGTAGGTGTTGTTCTTGCAATAGAAGTCGATGTCGAACGCGCCGCCGTCCGTGCCGTGCATGGGGCTGTGCGCGAAGGACGCGTCGTTGCCCGTAACGAGCGCGTCGGTACAGCGCCACGTCCATATGGAATTGGGGGAATAACCCACGTTGACGGGTGACTTGCCCGTGTGGAAGGCGACGTTGTCCTTGATCAAAACGTTTTTGGAACACATGACGAGGATGCCGTCGTGGCCCACGTCATGTACGAAGCAATTTTGTACGATAATATTTTCGCCGCGTTTTTTCGTCCCGTACGCGCTGCACACGAATATCCCTTCGCCGCGGGTCGTGTTGTACGCCTCGCAGTTTTCGATCAGTACGTTGTCCCAATGCACGGTTGCGGTATGGGTGGTGCGGGCGTCGTACACGTTGAAGCAAATCGGCCCCGAATAGGCGTCGTCCTTACGGCTCGGCCATTCCTGCCCGACTTCGTACACGGAGCAATTCCTAACCGTAAAGCCCGAATAGACATGCCCGTCATCCCTGTCCGAGCCGACGAAGATGCCCCATATCCGCCCGCCGGTTATGTTAATGCCGTCAATGACCCACCCGCTTGTGTTGTACAGGACGATCCCGCCCGCGTCGCGCCACGCGTTGATAACGGGGCGCGGACCCTCCCCGCAGGAAGTTACCGTGATGGGTTTATCCGCCGTGCCCGCGCCCAACGGCGCGAACATGCCGTAAAAGACCTTACCCCGCGCGAGCTTGATTACGTCGCCCGGTTTAAACGTCTTCGTTTTGATCGCGTCATATTCCTCCTGGGTTTGGATGCAATAAACGCCGTCCGCGGCTTGGCCGCCGCACTCGCACGGCAGAGCGGGGCCTTCCTCGGGTGTGTGGGTGAAGTAGGGGAGCTTTAACTCGACGTTTTTATCGAAGCGGTGCGCGCGGTAATCGGGCTCGCCCAGCAGCGACTCGACGGCGAAGGCGAGCGTATAGGCGCGCGGTATACCGGCGCAGCGCCATACAGCCTCCCCCGTATCCGACAGCAGGACAAGCAGCGGCGTATGCTCGGCTTCATACCTGTCAACCAGCGCGCGCGCGTCCTTGATAAATCCGAGTTCACCCAACGCCGCGTCGTATATGAAGTTACCGTCCGCCGTGCCTTTCGCGTCCGCCAATTTAACCGTAAGGCCCGCGCCGCGGTAATGCGCCTGCATACTTTTGCAAAAATTGACCAGCCCCCGCACTTCAGCGTCCGCGCGGTATTGCGCCGCGTCGATAAAGACCAACAAAGTATTATTAAACCCTTCCATAACGAACCTCCATCGGATTATATTTGGAATTATTTGCGAAGCGGCTTAAATATAGTGAAATTGTTTACATAATGCAATAGTATCGCCATAATAATATGTATGGATTGACAAAAGAAGCATAAATATGGTACACAGTTATCATCATTTTTAACAAACATTAACTTCTGTCCTATTAGGTCCGAAGTTAAAAAGCTCCGCCAAAAAGAGGAGGATTTACATGTTAAGGAAAATCAACCGGCTTTTGCCGGTCTGCCTCATGCTTGCGCTGGTTGTAACCGTCGCGGCTTGCGGCAGGGGGAACAACGACCCCGAACCCACACCGGGCGGTACGCCCCAGCAAACCGCGACCCCGGCCCCCGCGCCCACGCCGCAGTTGCAAGAGACGGTAATCGACCCCGTGGAGCCCGAGCTTAACCTCGTGATTGTGCCCCCGGCGAGCGCCGACCCGGTATCCGGCCCCAATGTGGGCCCGCGCACGGCCTCCGGCTTCCAGCCGCTTTCAACGCTGCCCGCCGATACGGTGGGTGAAATTACCATTTTAGCGGGCGGGGACCACGGCTTGTTCAGGGACATCGTTAACAACCCGCCGGAATTCACATCCGACAACTGGGGCGCGCTGCTGGTTAACTATACGGCGGCGAAAGCCTTCAACGAACTGTACCCCAACGTCATCTTTAACGTTATGAGCGTAAATTACTATAAGAATACGGATGAAGTCACGTTCTCCCAAGGGCTGCTTAATTCACAGGCCCAATGGGGTATTTTACCCGACATTTGGGAAACGCATAGTTTGGTCCTCCATGTCCTGCAGGGCGAGGTTTCCGACCTGTCCCGCTACAGGAACGAAGCGTCCTTCGGCGTATTCAACCCCGCGCTGATGGACATGATGAACTACAACGGCGCGCAAATGGGCTTACCCGCGTGGTTCGGCTCATGGGCAACGACAATCAACATCGACCTTGCGGAATCCTTGAACATCCCGGTTCCGCCGCTCAATTGGAATTATGACCAGTACGTGGATTTCATTTCCCAGGCCGACATGGTAAACGTAATCGGCGACATACAAACGATCGGTTCGTGGCTGGGCATCGGCGCGAGGGACATCGCCTGGAGCGCGACCCATAACGGCTACGTCAACTTCGATACCCCGGAAGTAAGGCGTTTGATTGACCTTGAGCACCGCACGGGGGCGTTTACCGTATACCCCAGCAATTGGAATGTACAGTCCGTAGAAACGCTGTTGAACGAATATTGGTGGTGGGCCCCTTACATGTTCGCCAGTGACGTGCTGCTGGCCAACAGTTGGGGCGGTTGGGACTACGGCAACCACGCCAACCCCGGCGGAGGGAATGCGTGGGCTTTATACATGCCCGGCCGTTGGGACATGTGGCCCGTGCCCGGTTCCGGTGAAATGGGGCCGTCGCTGTCTACGGTATTCGACCCCGTCGTAATCCGCAACTTCACGGGGCAAGCCAACGCGGATTTGCAACTGGACCTCACCTACGCCTTTGCCGCTTTCCTGTACGGCAGCGTTGAAGGTACCCGCGCGCGCCACGTTGAAGGCGTATATGTGACCAACGAAGAAGGCGAACGCGTATTCTACACCTCCGTCAGCGACTCCTGGCCGGTGGTACGCGCCCCGTACTTCGACCAACACATGGAAATTTGGTATGAAAGCCAATCCGACTTGTTCCGCACCCTGCCCGGCTTCCAAAACATCCTGCGTCTGCTTGCGGAGGGGCAAATTTGGAACATGGACGCGCGTACCTTCCCCGATGAATTTGTCAGGGATGGCCAAATCGTAAACGCGTTCGCGGATTGGAACGACCGCATGGAGGAAAGCGTAGCGGGCGTACCCTTCTCCGACCCCGCGTGGCCCGACCGCGTAAAAGCAAGGCTGGCCGAATGGACGGAAACGACCAACCACGGCTTGCAATTGGCCAACCAAGCCATCCGCGACGCGATGGCACGCTTCTACGGCTACGAATTCAGGTATGAATAAACGGACAGATTAAATTGGAATTGGGAGGGGGAGGAAAACTTCCTCCTCCCGGTTTTTACATATCTTATTTTCCCTTGGATGTGATGGCGGATGAAAGACAAAATCGTACCTAAACTTAAGGTATTCCTGTTTGTCATCATTCCCGTTTTGGTCGTCGTTTTCGCTTACCGCGCCGCCGGAATGCGCCGTGTCAATCAATTTTTGGCCGATACGGCCGACCCTGCCTTATATACCGCGGCCGTTGATTTAATTAACCGTACGCTGGTTAACTTCGATTTCAATTATTTCCATTACCAAGCGCGGCACCCCCACGCGCGCCCTGCCGCGGGCGGGGACATTGCCGCTTTCAGCGCAAACGGGGACGGCCACGCGGTGCTTGCGCGCGGCGAAGCCCTGGATTTACGCGTCACCGTACCCGAAACGGGTTTATATAACATCTATGTAAATTACCGGATACCGGGGGAAACGCTCCTGCCCGTTACCGTATCGCTGTATATAAACGGGCAGCTCCCTTTTAGGGAAAGCCGTACGCTGGACTTGCCCTTTATTTTCAAGGACGAGCATAAAAATTACGAACTCGACCGCTTCGGCGACGAAATGCTGCCCCCGCAAATCCGCGTACGCGACTGGCGCGGGCAGCAGTTGTTCGATTCCAACTACGTGTCGCTGATGCCGCTGGAATATTACCTGGAAGCGGGCGAGCATGAGATAAGCCTGCGTAATATCGTGCGCAGCGATGTGTGGATACGGGACGTAATCTTCAAACCCGCGCGGGTATTACCCACACACGAGGAATATATTGCGCAAATGGTCGCCCAACACGGCGTCCCTTACGAAGCGGGTGAGCCTTTTATGCAAGCCCTCACCGCAAATGAATACGCCTTTACCGTATCGTCGGACATCGCTGTGCGGAGTTGGAACGACCCGTCCTTCGCGCGTTTTTCCAACCGTTCGCTGTTGATTAACTTCGCGTTTTACCATTTATTCGGCTCGGAGGTCGCGTTTGAGTTTACCGTACCGCGCGCGGGCTTTTACAGCGTCGCCTTCCATTACGGCAACCCCTACGTGGAAGCGAGCCATTTCCATAACATCATGGTCAACGGGGAAATCCCCTCCGCATCCTTCGCCGCCGTGGAGGCAACCGCCACAGGCATGAATTTGGGCAACCTGGAAATCCTTGATGATAATGGTAAACCATTACGGGTATTTTTGCATGAAGGCAGCAATATCATATCCATCAAGGGCGTGCGCGGCCCGTACGCGTCCGTCATCGACGATTTGCAAACGCTTTTGCTCCACATAAGCGAATTTATACTGGACGTGCGCAAGATCACCGGCGCGGAGGTGGACACCAACCGTACGTGGCGTTTGACCCGCTACCTGCCCAACACCGTACCCTTCCTGGAAGCGTATCAAGTGATCTTAGAAGAATCCATCCGCCGCATCGAGCCTTATATGGCGTCGGGCATCCATTCCGATGTGATTGCGTCATTAATCGACGCGGTTTCGCATATCCGCTTTATGCTTGTGTTCCCCGACGAGCTGCCCCTGCATTTGGAACTGCTGGCGGGTGAAGCGGGCTCGGTCATGGACTATATTTCCCACGCGCTAAACTTCATCATGTACCAGAATATGGTGTTCAGCCAAGTGTTCGTATACAACGATTATCCGTTGCCGAGGGCGAACCTGTCCTTCCCCCGGCGGGTTGCGTCGATTACCGAGCAGATTTGGCTGTCCTTCGTAAGCGACCGTTACCGCGTCGTACCCGATCCGGAAATATTGAATGTGTGGGTCAACCTTTCCCCCATGCATATCAACACCTTGCAATCCATGATAGACGGCGACTTTACGCGGCGCACGGGTATCGACGTGCGCGTATCGCTCATCCCCGACCTTAACCGCTTGGTGCTTGCCAACGCCGCGGGGGAAACGCCCGACATCGCCATGGGGCTTTCCGCGGGGGGCGCGTTTAACTTATCCTCACGCAACGCGTTGCATGACTTGTCCTTGCAGCCCGACTTTTGGCAAGTGGCGTCGCGCTTCCCGCCGGGGTCGTTGGTGTCTTATATATTCAACGAGGGCGTGTTCGCCGTGCCCGACCAAATCAACTTTAACGCGCTGGTGTACCGCACGGACGTGTTTAATTCGTTGGGCTTAGCCGTACCCGACACATGGAACGACGTCATCGATATCCTGCCCGAATTGCAACGCTTCGGCATGGACTTCTACCATAATATCGCGTTCGTGGACGGTTTTAAGGGCTTCCCGAACACCGTGCCCATGATTTATCAGCACGGCGGTTCCCTGTACGCGGAGAACGGCTTGGCCTCCGTGATTACTTCGCCGGAGTCGATGGCGGGCATACGCTTTTTGAGTTCACTCTTTACCTACCATGCCTTGCCCACGACGGTGGCGTCGTTTTTCAACTCCTTCAGGACGTCGCTTGTCCCCATCGGCATCGTGGACAACATGACCTATAACATGATACGGAACGGCGCGCCCGAACTGGAGGGCCTATGGTCGTTGGCACCCCCGCCGGGCATAACGGACGCGAACGGCGAGGTACAGCGTTGGTTCGTGACCGAAAGCAATTCGGCTTGCGTCATCTTCGCCGATTCGCCCCATATCGACGCGGCGTGGGAATTTATCAAGTGGTGGACATCCACGCCCGTGCAAGCGGGCTTCGCAAACACCATGCAAACGCTGTACGGGCGGACGTTTATGTGGTTCTCCTCCAACATGGAAGCGCTTGCGCAAGCGCCGATTAACCCCGACGACTTGGACGTCATCCTCGACCAAATCGAATGGCTGCGCACCGTACCCTTTACCCCGGGCTTCTATGAGCTGGAGCGCGGCTTGTCGAACATATGGAACACCATCGTCTTTGACGGCACGCCGCCGCGCAACGCGGTTGATTCGGCGATGCCGACCATTAACCGCGAACTGACGCGCAAGATGCGCGAGCTGGGCTTCGTAAACGCGGCGGGATACCAAACGCGCCCGTACGTCGTGCGGGAAATTGATTGGGTAATCGAAATGCTTGAGCGGTACGGGGGGGTGAGGTGATGGAGGGCGTTGAAAATAAAAAGATAAGGAAGTATTCACGCGACCGCAGGATAGAGTTCTTTTCGTCGCTTGGGATGCTGGCACCTTACGCGATTTTGTTTACGCTGTTTATCGCCGTGCCCGTCGTTATCGCCATCGGCTTGTCCTTCACCGTGTTCGACGCGGTGCAGCGCCCGACCTTCGCGGGGATGCTCAACTATATTACGCTGTTGACGCAGGATGAAATCTTTGTACGGCACGTACTGCCCAACACGTTTTTGTTTTCCATTATCGTGGGGCCGGGCGGGTTTATTTTGTCCTTTATGATGGCATGGCTGTTATCGCAGATACAAAAAGGGCCGCGTACGGTTATCGCCTTAATCGTATACGCGCCGTCCATGGTTGGCGGTGTGTTCGTGCCTGTCATATGGCGGATGATTTTTTCCGGCGACCGCCGAGGTTTGGTTAACGCGGCGTTGATCAATTGGGGGATTGTCGAACAGCCTATCCAGTTCCTGTTAAGCCCTACGTGGATAATGCCCATTATTATATTGGTTACGCTGTGGTCGAGCATGGGCATCGGCTTCCTGGCGCTGTTGGCGGGTATATTGAACATTAATGAGGAATATTACGAAGCCGCGTACATCGACGGCTTGAACAACCGCTTCCAGGAAATCGTGTACGTAACCATCCCCAACATGCGCCCTCAAATGCTCTTCGGCGCGATTATGAGCATCGTGGGCGCGTTTACCGCGGGCGCTATCGGCGTGCAGTTAACGAACGTGAACCCCACGCCCCAATACGCGGGGCAGTTAATCCTAAACCATATCGACGATTTCGGTTTGATCCGCTTCGAGATGGGATACGCGGCGGCGTTGAGCGTGGTACTTTTGCTGATGATTTGGTTCTTTTCCAAGCTGTCCTATTCCTTGTTCGGGGAGAAGCCTGATGAATAGACGAAGACGTTCCAAATTCGCCGGGACCAAGATAAACCCGACCACCTTCCATCGGTCGCAGGTAAAGTTTTACTTGATACTCCTGCCCATATGCGTCTTTATGGCTGTGCCGATTATCTTCGTCATCGGGCAGGCGTTTAAATCGCTGGGTGAGCTTTTTATGTTCCCGCCTTCGATTATCCCCCTGCGCCCCACCACCATAAATTTCCGCACGTTGTTCCTCCAGTCGTCGATTATGGCCATCCCCATGTGGCGCTTTTTGATTAATACGCTGATTGTGGCGGTTTCCGTGGTTGCGCTTAACATGGTCGTCACCGTTTCGGGCGCGTATGTACTTTCCAAGAAAAAGTACCGCTTCACCCGAGTATTTTTCAAGATGAACCAAGTGGCGCTTATGTTCGTGGCTACGGCGGTGACAATTCCCCGTTACCTCGTCGTTTCCAACATCGGTATTATGAATACTTTCTTCGGGCATATCCTGCCCATTATGGCGATTCCCGTAGGGCTTTTCCTGTTGAAGCAGTTCATTGACGTGTTGCCCGACGCGCTGTTCGAAGCGGCGAAAATCGACGGCGCTAACGACTTCTACATCGTAAAGAGCATCGTCATCCCCCTAACGAAGCCCGCCCTCGCCACCATGGCCATCCTCTCCTTCCAAATGACCTGGGGCAATACGGAAACCTCCAACCTCTTTACCACCGAGGAAGCGATGCGGACACTTGCCTATTTCTTCAATTCTTTAATTGCGGGTGCGGCGTCGGTCATCGGCGGCGCGGGTATCGCGGCGGCGGCGGGGTTGATTATGTTTGTCCCCAACTTGATTATATTCATCTTTATGCAGTCCAAGGTAATGAGTACGATGACGCATTCGGGGATTAAATAACGTTAAGGACGGAAAGCGGGTGAAGCCATGACGAAAAAAATAATGTACGCGTTATTAATCATAATCGCTTTCTTTTTGCTTGCGCCGGTTCGGGTGGGTGCCGACCCGTCCACGTCCTTTACCTATGTGTTGACCCAGCGCGGCTTTACCCGAAGCCAAAACGCTTATCTGCCCGGTATCGCGCTTACGGGCTTGGGGCTTAACGGCCCGCAGGATATGTTTATCGACCGCAATGACAATATATTTATCGCCGATACGGGCAACCGCCGTATCGTCGTGTACGACAGCCGATCGGGCGAGATTAATTGGGTGCTGGAGCATCCGTCCTTTAATTCGCCGCGCGGCGTCTTCGTTACCGAGCGGGGTTATATCTATGTAGCGGATGCCGCCGCGATGGCGGTCTTCCGTTTTTCGCCCGCGGGTGAGCTGTTGGAAACCTTCGGGCGGCCGACGGAGCCCGCGTTCGGCACGACTTCCTTTAACCCTTCAAAAGTTGTCGTTAACAACCGGGGCAATATGTTCATCGTAAGCGAGGGCGTGGCGAGCGGTGTTATACAGTTGTCCAATAACGGCAACTTCCTCGGCTTCTTCACCACCAACCGCACGCGCCTTTCCTTTTTGGAAATGATACAGAACTTGATCTACACCCGCACGCAGCTTGAACGCGTGGCCGACCGCGTACCCCCCACGATTGCGAACATTTTCATCGACAGGCGGGGGATTATTTACACGGCAACGGGGGGTACGTTCGAAGACGCGATACAAAAACACAACGCCGCCGGCGTAAATATGATTGAGGCGTTTTCCCCCGGCGGGTCCGTAGTGGCGGTGTGGGTGGACGAGCAAGGCATTATGTACGGCATATCCGTGGATGGGATTATCAACGTGTATTCGCCCGACGGCGGTTTGCTGTTTTTAATGCCCGCTATCGGGCGTCCCTACGGCGCGGGCCTCGGGGATGACCGCGCGGGGTTGTTCCACACGGTGTCGGCGATAGCGACGGATTCGCGCGGGTATATATGGGTTTTGGACAGCCACAAGGGCTTCTTGCAGAGTTTGGGGCCCACGTCCTACGCCTTAAATACGTACTTCGCGCTGACGCTGTTCAACGAGGGCGAATACGAACAATCGCGCAGGGTATGGACAGAGGTGCTGCGGCTCAACCAAATGTCCTCGCTGGCACATTCGGGCATGGGCAACGCGTATATATTCGACTTCGAATACGAACAGGCCCTGCACCACTTCCGCGTGGCGGGCAACCGCTATATGTATTCGCAGGCGTTTTGGGAAATCAGGAATATATGGTTGCAGCAATACCTGGGGACGTTCGCGGCGGCTATCGCCGCGGTATTTATCGCGGTATCGCTGTTTGTACGGTTTGATAAGAGGAAACGGGTAAAACGCGCGAAAGCGTTTATCGGAAAGCAAATCAAGCGTGTGCCGCTCTTGTACGGCGTGTTGTATTCCTTCCATGTGGCGCGGCACCCCGTGGACGGTTATTATCAAATTAAGATGCAAAAAGCAGGCTCGTTTGCGGGTGCGACAATCCTGTACGCGCTTCTGTTCGCCGCGTTTTTGTACTACCAAGCGGGCAAGGGCTTCATCTTCCAATACCAAACGCTGGCGGAAATGGACTTGGTTTCGCTTATATTCGGCTTTTTCGTGCTTTTGTTCATGTTCATCTTCGGTAATTATTTGGCGTCCTCTATCTTGGACGGGGACGGAAAGATGAAGGAAATCTATGTAGTGCTGGCGTACGCGAGTATGCCTTTAATATTGGCGCTGGTGGGTGTGACGCTCATCACCCATGTATTTACGCTTAACGAAATCGTCTTTATTTGGTTCTTTTTGGGCTTGGGTATATCGTGGACGGTAGTCAACGTATTGCTGGGCTTGACGGAGATACACAGCTACTTCTTCCGCGAAACGCTCAAGAGCGTGTTTGCCACATTTATATTAATGCTGGTGAGCGGGTTAATCCTCATGATTTTTTCGGTCATGTGGACGCAGGTCACCCAATTTTTATTAAACATCGGAGGGGAGATTTGGCGCAATGTCACACGCAGCTTCTAAGCGGTTCAAGGTTAAAATATTTGCGGGGCTTGCGGCGGTTTTGATTGCCGCGGGTGTGTTTTCCGCGTTTCGGTTAAGCGCGCACATCCCCACGATACGCGAAACGCTCCCCCCGCCGCTTCAATTGACGTCTGCAATCGATACGACCGAAAATTATCTGCTTCTTTACGAAACGGAGTACCTGTCCTTCTACTACACACCCTTCGGTAACATTGCCGTATCCGACAAGCGCGGCGAAACGCCTTTCGTATGGAAAACGGGCTTGGATATACCCTTTAATTCGGACATCGACGTAATGCTCATCGGTATGGACGCGGACGAAATCACCGCGCGCGGCATCACGAAGGAGGACCGTTTGTCCGACATCCACGTCGCGTTTGCCAATTCGTTGATTCTTGTGGAATTTATCAACCCGCGCACCAACAATACCACTACGGTCGGCAACGCGTCGCGCAGGGGTGTTGAGTCCGCGTTTTACGGCGTGGAGCATGACCCTTCCCGTTATGTAATGATAATCACGATCGAGGAAGCGGACATACAATTGTGGCTTCATATCCGTTTTACGCCCACGGGTATGGAATTAAGCGTGCCGCAATCAAGCATACGGGGTGAGGAAGCGTACCGTTTGGCCGCTATTACGCTCGCGCCGTTTTTGGGTGCGGCCGGAGGCGCGCGTTTGCATTACAACCCCGAAACGCAGCAATTCGACATACGCGTACCCAACGAAATGCCCCCGGCCTATGCCCTGCTGCCCGACGGCAGCGGCGCGCTGGCGCGCTTTAGGGAGAATTACGTGGAATTAACCATGTACAGGCAACCCGTATTCGGGTCAAACTATTCCCACCATTTTGACAATATGAATTACCGCGGCTTCATCATCCCGCCATTCGACCCGCTGATGCCCTTGTACGGCGTAGCGTACGGCCATGATGAATTTGCCTTCCTTGCCCACGCCGTAAGTGGCGGGGAATATATGGAGGTCATCTTCCGCCCCGCGCAAAACGTAACGTTCTATAACTGCGTGTTCGCGCGGTTTGAATACAACCGGTTCTATTTCCAGCTCTTTCATACATTGGGCAGCACATATGGCGGCGACGGTTTCCAATCCTTATTGGAGCCGCCGAACCGCTTCGATTTGGCGTTGAACATCGAGTTCCTTGCGAGCGCGGGGGAACATGCCGCCAACTACGCGGGTATGGCCCGTTATTACCGTGATTATCTGCTTTCCACGGGGCAATTGACCCCTTCAAGGATACCCCGCGAGGGCGACATCCCCCTGCATGTGGATATCCTGATGTCGGACGTACGCAGCGCGCTGGCGGGTATCACCAATGTCGTGGTTACGACCGCGGACGACGTGGATACGATGCTCGACTTGATCCGCGCAAACGGCATTACGAATATCCACGCGTCCCTGATGGGCTTTAAGGAAAACGGCTGGACGGCGGCACGCATCGATCGGAACAACTTCTCCAACGCCATCGGCACCCGCCGCGATTTCGAAAATTTAATCAACCGCCAACGGCAACAGGGCGCGGATATATCCTTCGCGCAGGACTACGCGAACATCAACAACCATAATTCCACGTTCATTAACCATGCGGTGCGCCACATTAACGGCAGGTTTGTGGAAACATACTTCGACAGGATGTCCGCCTGGGCTACGAATATGCCCGTGGAATCAACGGCGCTGCTCCGCTTCGATAAAGCGGCGGACATGATCCGCAATTTCTCAAACACAATGGATTTTACGGATTCGATCACAATCATGGGTATCTCCAACCAGCTCTACAGCCAGCACAACCGCAACGCGACGTTCAGCGTGACGCAAAACATGGACATCATCCGCGGCGCGTTCTGCGACGTTTCCTCGCAAATGCTTGTCAATGCCGACGCGCCCAACCAATACCTGTGGGCGTATACGGACCGCTTCCTTAACACGCCGATGTTTTCGTCGCAATTTCTGGCGACGACGGACACGGTGCCGTTTTTACAGCTTGTCCTGCACGGTTCCGTCGATATGTTTTCGCCCCACGTTAACTTTTCATTCTACAGCCGCGCGGATATGCTGCGCATGATTGATTACAACGTTTTCCCGTCCTTCATGTTCACCATGCAGCCGTCGTATTTGCTGGCGCAAACCAACTCGTCCCACCGCTTCAGTACGGAATTTTCCCAATATGAAGCGCTTTTGTACGATGTATACGCGAAGGTAAACGGCATACTTCGTATGACCGCTGGCGCGCAATGGGTCAACCGCGAAGTCGTCAGCCCGGGCGTGGTCGTTAATACCTACGATAACGGTATGCGCGTCATCATCAACTATACCGCCGAAGCCGTAACGATCTTCGGCGTTACCGTCGATGCCTTAAGCGCGAAGGGGGTGCAAGGTGCGTAGGAAGAAAAGCGGCTTTAAATCAAGAAGGGAAAATCGCCTCGCCTATATCTTCATGTCCCCCTGGCTGCTCGGCTTTGTCGTACTTACGGTCATCCCGTTCTTCTTCACCATTTATCTGAGCCTGCACCGGGTCAGCCTCAGCTTCGTGTTCGGTTGGGAATTCGTCCCCGTCGGGTTCGACAACTTCGCGTCGGCGTTTTTACGCAACACGGACTTTACGCCCGCGTTGATTTCGTTCTTTGTAATGCTGGCGACGTATATACCGGTTATCGTAATCGTGGCGTTTTTGCTGGCGCTGGCGTTAAACTCCCGCGTAAGGTTCAAATCGGGCTTCCGTTCGATTTTCTTCCTGCCCGCGATTGCCCTGTCCGGCCCCACCATGCACCGCCTGATGGACGCGGGCACGACGCAGGTGTTCAGCCTGCGCGGCATCTTCGTGTACGACATCATTTGGGAATACAGCCCGTTGATCGCCAACGCCTTTTCCTACCTTTTTGAAAATTTCGTGCTTGTCTTATGGTTTACCGGGATACCCATCGTTTTGTTCATCAATGGTTTGCAAAAAATCGGCGAGCAGATACTCGAAGCCGCGCAAATCGACGGCGCAACCGGGTGGCAAATCCTGTGGAAAATCATCATCCCGATTATCAAACCCATCGCCCTGACGGTGACAATCTTCGCCATCGTGCAATTGAGCGTGTTCGCGGTCAATCCGGTATACGAGCTGATACTGGAAATGATGGACAACACGCTGGACGGCATGGGCCACGCGGCGACGTTCTCGCTGGTATACAGCATAATCGTGCTGATGTTCATCGGTATCGGATTGTTCATCTTCCGCACGAGGAGGGATGAGCGATGATTGAAAAATTAGCGCAAAGGCTCTCCGATTACCGCGCGCGGATTAAGGTTAAGCGGGGCTTCTTCACACAGGTATTGGTGTTCATCGTATTGGCGACCATCAGTTACGAATTCGTTTTTCCGTTGTTCAGGATGATCATGATATCCCTGATGACGCGGCACGACTTGCTGGACCCGACGGTTACGTGGATACCCACCGAGCCGACGTTCGCCAACCTGCGCATCGCGTTCGAAGTAATGGACGCGGCGCGCGCCACGTTCAACTCCATGTGGTATTCGTCCATGCTGGCGGCGTTCCAAACCATCGTAGCCGCGCTGACGGGTTATGCCCTTGCGCGCTTCGACTTCAAATTCAAACGGTTTTGGCTGGTAATGCTCATCGTAACCTTTGTATTGCCCATACCGCTTTTATCCGTGCCGCGCAATATGATGTTCATTGAACTGCACCGCCTGACGGAAATCCGCTTCATCGGCACCATCTACCCGCAAACCATACTGGCTATTTTGGGGCAGGGTGTGTATTCGTCCATCCTTGTCTTGATCTTCTACAACTTCATGCAGATGATACCCAAATCGTTGGACGAAGCGGCGGAGATCGACGGTGCCAACAAAATGCAGGTCTTTTACCACATCGGCATCCGCATTTCACTTTCGACGCTGTTGGTCGTCTTCCTGCTTTCGGTGGTGTGGAATTGGAACGAAACTTTTATGACCAGCATGTTCCTGCGGGGGAGCATTGATTTGCTTCCGTCCAACCTGATCCGGTTTGAAAACATGTTTAGTTCGAACGCCCCGCAAATGCCCACGCCCGGCGGCGCGATGGCGATGGTCAACGAAGCCTATATCATGGCGGGGACGCTGATATCCATGGCACCGCTGGTGATATTGTATTTCTTTGTGCAGAAACGTTTTATTAAGGGGATTGAGAGTACGGGGATAACGGGGGAATAAAAAACTAACCCCCCGAATGAGCCTTTGTAAATTTTACCCCCCGAAATCAACGCGTTTCGAGGGGTTTATAAAAGGGAGCGATTTAATGAGTACGCGTCACGAAGTAACGGTAAAACCCATCGATGAAGTCGCGAAATTTATGAAAAATTTAATACCCGTGAACATACCCGAAGCGTATACGTTAAAGCCAAGGCTTGAAAGTCTTGCAAGCGGGGAACGCATACGAAACGCTGTCGTTGCTTTTAAGGACTTTATGTACTTATTTTTTGATCGTCTGATTACGGACGGACATTTATATGCCAAACCGCCCAAAAAACCGAGCAGTATGACGGACTACCCGTTTTTAAGTAATGTTGCCTGTCTGTTGGTTGAAATGGGCTATTACAGCAAATTAGCCGATAGCGGCGAATCGTTATTGATAACCGAAATGCCGTCATGCAACGCATATATAGATGAAAACGGAAAAAGAAAGGGCCCCAATATTTCCGGCGTTAATACGATGGAATGTCTGCGGTTTTTATCGCTTTGCGGTTTTGCCTTCAACGGTATTGATTTTGAAGCAAAAACGGTTGTTATTTCGCAAGCCCAACCGTTGGAAGTGACCTATCCGAATCATCCCGTAATGCTTACGGGACTAAAAGCCATGGCGATTGCGGATAAAGAGCTGCGCAAGAGAAGAGGGTGGAACGATAACAGCATTTTACGGTGCGATTACAGGCTGCTCAAAGAAGAAGACACAGATACAAGCGATGTTTTGAAGGATTTTTTGCACCCGTTACCCGAGCAAATCCAAGCCTTTGCCTTAAAATTACATCATCGTTATACAAGCATGGGAATGACCTGTTCAATAAGGGTATTGGGCGATATCAATTTTGCTTATGCAGACGTAAGGAAAAGCCGGAGGGACTTATCACCCACGGATATCTATTCGCTCAGTATATGGCAAGTTTCCATTTCCATGAAAAAAGGTTATTCCCTATTCATAAGACCCAAGAAAACGGATAAATACAAAGACATTATCGAAAAATTCCCTTCACATCTGCGGGAGAAAATCGAAAAAAGCTACGGCTGCGACAGGAAGCGTAACGAACGCTGTCAAGGCGGCTGCCAAGGGATTCGCATACCCTTGGATGAATTAATATTGGATATAGGCGGGGATATCGAAACGTGGCTTGATAGTGAAATGTCGCTATCATAATACTTAAAAAGCACACATTCACCGTTCCCCAAGATGCAGCGCGCAAACTGTCGCGCGATTTGACATAATTATCAAATTTGTTTATGATAAGCATGTTCGTTCGAGGGACGCTTTGTCTCTCCGTAACGTTCTATTATCGGCTAAGCGATATAGAAGGTGACGCGTTTAAATGATATTTATGCGCCTCTGTTTCGCTATGCGTAAGCAATAGCGTTTTTTATTTTAAGGAGGGACATGCCATGTCAAAAAAGTTAAGGTTTCGGGTAAGTTCGTTTAAAAAATTTGAAAATCCGTACGACCAAAATGAAGCACCCGTTAAGTATCAATTCTTCGTAAAGGTTTCGGATGTGCCGGATGACCTTGAAGAATGGCTTAAGGTAAACCCCAGGGGGCAAAATTTGAATACCGATGTCGGCCGTGCGATCAGGGATTCACTAAGGAGCAGCGATAAAATATTCCACTTGTTAAACCGCGGTATTTGCTTGGCTGCGGAAGAAATAAAATACGACAACCAAGTAAAAAATGTTGAAATTACTTTATCGTCCATTGATAAACATGGGATTATTGACGGCGGGCATACGTTTAAATCGATAATGAAACACAATAATGATGATTTGAAGGGCATAGTCGATAAATACGTGCAATTCGAGGTCATTACCCATTCCAATGACATTGATACGATTGCCGATGCACGCAATACGTCCATACCGGTGAACAAAGCGTCAATTGAAGAATTACGGGGTTCATTCGAGCCGATAAAAGCGATTATCGAAAACGTAAAGGTCGGTTCGGATGCTTTTATTAAAAAGATCGCTTTCAAGCAGAATGAATTCGCGGGGAAAAAAGGGAACTTTATCGACGTACGTGAAATCATAGCGATAATCAACATGTTTAATCCGGAAATGTATGATCCGGAAGTAAACATCCACCCCATACAATCCTATTCCGGGAAGGAAGCCGGATTAAACAAATTTATCAACCTTGCCCCCCGCGGAGGCAAACGGGGCGATAATAATAGTAATTTTAGGGAATCGGTAATTACGCAAATGTCAGATATCATACCGGATATATTCAAATTATGGGATAAAATAGAACTTGAATTTGCTGAAACAGCAAATAAGGAAAACAAGAATTACAGTTCACGGCCTTATTCAAACCATAAAGAAGAAATCATTGAAAAATTATCGATGTTTTCAAATAAAGAAATGAAAATTACAATGCCCAAAGGGCTTATGTATCCAACGGTCGGCGCGTTCCGTTCGCTTGTTAGGAAAGGGGATGGGGATAAATTAACTTGGGCAATGGATCCTTTTACCGTATGGGATGAAAAAAAGGGTGCGCTCGTAGTTCAAGTAATGGATACGTCAAAGGACCTCGGCAACAGCCCCGATAAGATCGGCAAATCAAACTTATTATGGGATTCCTTATATAATCTTCTGTATATCCACAGGCTGCTTTATGAAAATAAAAAACGTTCACACCCTTTGGAAAAGGGAGGTTCGCAATGAAGGTTAGTGAAATTACCCGATTGGCGAAAAAACACGGCTGCTTCATTAAACGGAACGGAAAAAAACATGATATTTGGATAAACCCCGCTACAGGGGGTACCGCTCCCATACCGCGGCATCAAGGGAAGGAGATACCCACAGGTACGGAGGAAGACATAAAAAAGAAGCTGGGCCTTTAATAATCGAATAATATGTTTGTAAAAAACACGCAAACCGTCTATACTATTTTTAATGCAGAAAGGGTGAGCGCGTATGAGGTATGCATATCCGTCAATAATTACATTGGAAAAAAACGGCGCATACAGCGTACGTTTTCCGGATTTACCGGGGTGCGTTTCGTGCGGTTATGATGTTGCGGATGCAATCATAATGGCACAGGACGCGCTGTGTTTATGGCTGTATGACATGGAACAGGATAAAAAGGTAATCCCAAAGCCAAGCGACCCCAAAGCAATAAAAAAATCAAATAAAGAAATTGCCAGCATTGTGGCTATAGACACGGATGAATACCATTATTTTTATACAGGTACGAATGATATAATAACATAAATCGACAACGGTCGACAAAAGTGATAAAATAAAAGCATGGCATATGACGCGAAATTTCGGGGTCGTGTGTTGAAATACATCGACAAAGGTCACACAGTACAGGAAGCA
>Ga0131853_10000185_pt1 | contig 108921 bp, 102 predicted proteins | sample TergutLab28metaG_FD_92764 | JGI IMG/M metagenome (GOLD analysis project Ga0131853, IMG submission 92764) | Labiotermes labralis P1 segment gut microbial communities from Petit-Saut dam, French Guiana - Lab288 P1 (version 2) (version 2) | ecosystem: Host-associated > Arthropoda: Insects >...
GATGAGAACGGCAACGGCCCGTGCGACGTCTGTGAGAACGACCCCTGCACGTGCGACGAGAACGGCAACGGCCCGTGCGACGTCTGTGAGAACGACCCCTGCACGTGCGACGAGAACGGCAACGGCCCGTGCGACGTCTGTGAGAACGACCCTTGCACGTGCGATGAGAACGGCAACGGCAATGGGAACGAACCCGGCTGTAAATGTGGCGCTGACTGCAAATGCAGTCCAGGAAACTGCCTGTGTAACAATATAGTATGTACCTGTCCCAGGCAGCCGACCCAGGGCATTGATCTGCTAACACGCCACGCCTTTCTCATCGGGGCCTGTTGCGGCAACATGCTCCCCGGGAACGCAATTACCCGCGCTGAAGCTGCGACTATTTTCTTCCGCTTGATGTCAGATGACCAGCGGACACAACACTGGTATCAGGAAAACGACTTTCCAGACGTGTCGCTGGAACAGTGGTTCAACAACGCAGTTTCTACCACGACAGCGGCTGGATTCTTTGAGGGAAGACCGGATGGCAGCTTTGCGCCCCAGACTCCAATTACCCGCGCCGAATTTGCCACAGTGGTGGTGCGGATGATGGGAGTGAGCTACCAAGGGCCGCTCCGCTTTCCGGACATCGAAGGCCACTGGGCGGAGGCTGCAATTAATGCAGCAGCAGCAGAAGGTTGGGTTGTAGGAATGGAGGACGGAATGTTCCGACCCGATCAATCCATGACCCGCGCCGAGGCGGCGGCGATGATCAACCGCAAGGAGGGGCGTGTGGCGCCCTGCGAAGAGAGCAAATTGCCGCATATGCTCCGCTTCCCGGATAACACAAACACGGAAGCCTGGTACTACTTATATATCAAATCAGCGACGAATTCATATCAATCCATGACCGACGGGAGAGCCTATGACTACGGGTACGTCTCCGGTCTCTATGAATTTTGGATTCGACTACTCCCCCACAGAGACTGGACTGTTTTAGAGCGCCCGGATTCCAGGCCGGAAGATATTTTCGGGTAGACATACGCAGACAAAAACAAAAGCAGACACACAAGAGCTTTGTGTGTCTGCTTTTTATTGAGGATCGAATTATTCTACCGCACCCACGGTGCTTTCTTCTTTTTTCCGAAGGACAATCTCCCCGTTTTCACCCACGACGTCCACAGCATCCCCCGCTTGGATGGCGCCCTCTAATAACGCCTCTGCGGCTTTATCCTCTACGGCAGATTGGATGGCCCGGCGCAGGGGACGTGCGCCGTAGAGGGGATCGAATCCCCGCTGGGCCAATAGGTCAATGGCGGATTCCGCCACGGTCAGATGAACCCCCAGCCCCTCGATCCGCTGGGCGACGGATCCAAGCATCCGGACGGCGATCTCACCGATGTCGGCCCGGCTCAACTGGTGGAACACGATGGTCTCGTCGATTCGGTTCAAAAATTCGGGCCGGAACGTCTTTTTTAACTCTCCCAGAACGGCCGTTTGAATCTCTTCCTGGGTCTGTGTCTCATCTGCATTGTGGTCACCCAGAGCAAAACCCAGCTTTTTCCGCTCGGTAATGTTCTTTGCGCCCACGTTACTGGTCATGACAATGATGGTATTTTTGAAATCCACCCGTCTGCCCTGGGCATCGGTCAAAATCCCGTCCTCCATGATCTGGAGCATGATATTGAACACGTCCTCGTGGCCCTTTTCGATCTCGTCAAAGAGGATTACGCTGTAGGGCTTTCTGCGGACTTTTTCCGTCAACTGACCGCCCTCGTCATAGCCCACATAACCCGGCGGGGAGCCAATGAGCTTGGAGACGGTGTGCTTTTCCATAAACTCGCTCATGTCTACCCGGATCATGGCGTCCTCGTCTCCAAAGACGGCCTCGGCCAGGGCTTTGCAGAGCTCGGTCTTCCCCACCCCTGTGGGGCCGAGAAACAGGAAGGTGCCTATGGGCCGCTTGGGGTCTTTGAGCCCTACCCGACCCCGACGAATGGCACGGGACACGGCGCAGACCGCCTCGTCCTGGCCCACCACACGGCGGTGGATGGTCTCCTCCATGGCCAGGAGCCGCTTGCTCTCATCCTCTGTCAAGCTGGTGACGGGAACCCCCGTCCAGTCGGAGACCACGGCGGCGATAGTCTGGGGCATAACGCTTTTGCCCTGGCCTTTTCGGGCCTCCTCCCAACGTTTCCGGTGTTCGTCCATTTCGGTTCGCAGGGCGTTTTCCTCGTCCCGGAGCAGGGCGGCCTTTTCAAAGCGCTGGCCCCGGATGGCCTCCTCTTTCTCCATGCGCAGGGTTTCGATCTTGCCCTCTACCTCTTTGAGGTCTTGGGGGGCGGTGAGGCTCTCCATGCGGACACGAGAGGCGGCCTCATCGATGAGATCAATGGCCTTGTCGGGCAGGAACCGATCTGTGATATAGCGGCTGGACATGGTCACGGCGGCTAGAATGGCCTCATCGGTGATTTTTAATTTGTGATGGGCCTCGTATTTATCCCGTAGACCTCGGAGAATGGAAATACTCTCCTCCTCGGTTGGCTCGTCTACTTTCACGGGCTGGAACCGCCGCTCTAATGCGGCATCTTTTTCGATGTGCTTGCGGTACTCCTCCAAAGTGGTGGCCCCGATGATCTGAATCTCGCCCCGGCCCAGGGCGGGCTTTACAATATTTGCCGCATCGATGGCGCCCTCGGCGGCACCCGCCCCGATGATCGTGTGGAGCTCGTCTACAAAAAGGATGATATCCCCGGCTTTTTTGACCTCCTCCAATGCGGCTTTGATCCGCTCTTCGAAGTCGCCCCGGTATTTCGTCCCGGCCAGCATCCCCGTGAGATCCAAGGTGATGATCCGCTTGTCCCGCAGGTCCTCTGGCACGTCTCCGGCGATGATCTTTTGTGCCAACCCTTCCGCGATGGCGGTCTTACCAACCCCTGGCTCACCGATCAGCACCGGATTATTTTTCGAGCGGCGGCTTAGAATTTGCATCACCCGGACAATCTCTTTGTCCCGGCCCACCACGGGATCCAAGCTACCCACTGCAGCTGCATCAGTCAGATCTCGACCAAACTGGTTTAGGGTCTTGGTCTCCTTGCGGTTGGTGTTGCGGGCAGCGGGAGAAGCGTTTTGGCCCGTAAAGTCCATGGTACCAAACACGTTGATCAAATCCGTGTACATCCGGTTGAGATCAACGCCCACGGAACCGATAAGTTTTGCGGCCACACTTTCATGCTCTCGGAGAATTCCCATGAGTAGGTGCTCCGTGCCAACATAGCGATGGCTCAGCTGGGCGGCGGATGCCATGGCCAGTTCAATCACCCGCTTGGCCCGGGGGGTGAGTCCCTGGGCTGGCTGACCGGATTCGCCACGCCCCACGTATTTTTCCACCAGATCTAAGATCAAGTCCGTCTCCAGACCGTAATCCGCCAAAATCCGGCGGGCAACGCCGCCGTTTTCCTTAGAGAGGCCAAGTAAAATATGTTCTGAGCCAATATAGCCGTGGCCCAGCTCCGCCGCATAACTGTGGGCGTGCTGGATCACCTCTTTGGCCCGTTCTGTAAATCTGTCTTCATAACGCATGATGTTCACGCTCCTTTCCCGTCCAGACGCTGTATTTCATCTCGCAGCTCTGCCGCCCGCTCGAAGTTTTCTGCGGTGATGGCCGTCTCCATTTCCTGACGGAGCTGGTTCACTTGACGGCGGTGTTTTAGCGCATCGTCGGCCTCGGCGGGGATTTCCAGTTCCTTTGGCTCCAACGCCGGTGTTGGCGGGGGTTGGGTCAACCCCGGCATCTCCTGGGCAAAGGGCACGAAAAATACGCCTCGTGGCCTCTGCGTCACAAAGAGATTTCCGCCGAAAAAATCGGCCAACGCCCCTATGGGGTTCTCCACGTTCTGGGCACAGGCGACGCATAGGTGTTGCTCCGTCACCGTGCCGTTTATGTTGCTTCTGTAGTGATAGCTAGCGTCGATAACGCCACAATTTTGACATTTCATGATATGTTCCTCCTTATGGTTTGACCATCAGCCTGCCGCTGCGATTAGCATCTGTTTTAAAATCGCCGCCCGCACCGGACCCCTCATCGTACGGGGAACGGGCCGTAGGGCGTTGTCCCCCAGGGCCGCCGCCATAATCCGAATCTGCTCCGGAGAGGCGGCCTCCGCATCCAGTAGATTTTGCAAAAACGCCTCCGCCGTCGGGACGTCTAAGTCTGTGCCAATGGCGTTGACCGTGTGCATGACCAACTGCATGGGATCAATCTGCACCCGACGGATGCGGATATACCCGCCTCCGCCCCGGCGGCTCTCCACCATATAGCCCCGCTCCGGGGAAAACCGGGTAGAGATCACATAGTTGATCTGACTGGGCACACAGCCGAACCGATTGGCGAGCTCTGATCGCTGTAATTCCGCCAGTCCGTCGGATTCTCTGAGCACCTGGCCGATAAAATCGGCGATTAGGTCGCTCATTCCCATGTTTCTCCCTCCTTCGACAAAAATTTGACCATTTCTGACCTATAGAAAAAGTATACACGTTTCAGGAGAGATATTCAAGCTCAATTTTGACCATCTTTGACCAAATGGAGCATTTCGATTTGATTTAGCTTGCGCTCACTTCTTTTTTCTCCGTCTTTTGGCTGTTTTCTATGCTATTTGATTTTTGATCTTTGTCTCGTAAACGGCTGGAATGTGCCGTGCTCACGTGCTCTCGCTCCAAGTCAGGAAACAAGCTGCCTGTTATACTATTTTTCATGTGTTGATCGCCCCCTAATACATGGTTTCCAGTTTGTTTTGGCCCTATACTGCCAATTGGCACAAAGAGGGGGAAAAATATTTGCGCCAAACGATTGATTTTTTAGACAGACATGGTACAATGGGGGTGCAATATGCGATTACATAATGGAGGTGGAACAAATGGCATATACCATCAATTCTGATTGCATCAACTGTGGTGCATGTGTGGACAGTTGCCCTGTAGACGCCATCGCACCCGGCGGCGACATCTATGTGATTGACCCAGATGCTTGCATTGACTGCGGCGCTTGTGTCGATTCGTGTCCCGTTGGCGCAATCATTGCATAGGAGCAAGTCATGCAAAAAAATAGCGGCGTGCGGGAGCACGCCGCCATTTTCATCCCCAAGCGACGAGCCGCTTGGGGTCCCCATATATTTGATCTCCTCGGCACGGCAAAGCCGCGCCGGTATCAAGATTTTCGCTTTGCGAAAATGCTTGGACGCCGGCCTCCCGGCGACAGGGTGTTTGCCTGGAGGTGCGTATCATGCAACTTGATTTTCTATGGCCCGGTGGGCCACGATTTGCCCAGCGGGAGCCGGTGTTCAAACTGGGGACTGATGCCGTATTGCTGGCTCATTTTACGAATACGGCCCGGGTGAAGCAGGCTGTTGATCTGGGCTGTGGTGCGGGAATTTTGCCCGTCCTCCTGGCGGGGCGTACGCCTGGGCTTCAGATCGACTGCGTAGATATTTTGCCAGAGGCCGTCGCCCTGACGAAAGAAAATGCGGATTACAACGGCTTGACTGCGCGGGTCCGGCCCCGGTTGGGAGATATTCGGCAGGTTTCTGCTATGTTCCCGGCGGGGGGCTATGATCTCATCGTCTCTAATCCACCCTATTTTCCTACGGGGAGCGGTAAGCGGGCAAGCGGCGACGCCCTGGCGGATGCCAGAGACGAGGCCGCGTGTACCTTAGACGACCTCTGTTCCGCCGCCGCTTATCTTCTCCGCTGGGGCGGACGATTTTCCCTCGTCCACCGCCCAGAGCGGTTGAGCGAGATATTTGTAACGATGGCCCGCCACGGGATCGAGCCAAAACGCCTGCGGATGGTAGCCCTCACGGCTAAATCAGCGCCGAATTTGGTGCTGGTGGAAGGTCGCCGGGGCGGGAATCCCGGATTGACCATTGAAGCGCCCCTGTTTCTCCAAGACGAGACAGGTGCCGACAGTCCAGAGGTGCGGGCGATTTATCGGATGGATTTTTAATGTTAGGTGCAGAGAAAACACCCGCCGCCTGCGGGCGACACCCTCTTTAAAAAAGAGGGTGGGATTTGCCGCATCCTTCGTCTTCGCCCTCTTTTGTAAAGAGGATGGCTCCGCAGAGCTGGGTGTTTTTTTATGTGCGACGAATTTATATTGAGGTGAGGCAATTGTCCGGCACATTATATCTGGTAGGGACACCCATCGGTAATCTGGGAGATATGTCTCCCCGGGCGGCGGAGACCCTGCAACTGGTTGATTTCATCGCCGCAGAAGATACCCGGGTCTCCCTAAAGCTACTCAATCATCTGGGAATCAAAAAGCCCCTGGTGAGTTATTATGCCCACAACCGCCGGGATGCCGGGGAGAAGATTCTCCAGCGATTACAAGCGGGCGAGAGTTGCGCCCTGGTCTCAGACGCCGGGATGCCCGCCATCAGCGACCCCGGCGAGGAGCTGGTCGCCCTCTGTGGGGCGGTGGGAATCCAAGTGTGCTGTGTCCCCGGTCCGTCGGCAGTGGTGACGGCGCTGGCCCTGTCCGGGCTCCCGTCGGGCCGCTTCACCTTTGAGGGATTTCTCTCCACCGCCCGCAAGAGCCGCATGACCCATTTGGCGGAGCTCAAAGATGAGCGGCGTACCATGATCTTCTACGAGGCCCCCCACAAGCTGCCCGCCACCCTGCAAGATATGCTGGACGCCTGGGGAGACCGCAATATCGCACTGGGCCGAGAGCTGACCAAACGCTACGAGGAGACCCTCCGCACCACCCTGTCCCAGGCCGCCGCCCGATTCGCTACGGAAAAGCCCCGGGGCGAGTTCGTCCTAATCATCGAGGGCGCGCTCCCAGCCGGGCCGGATCAAGATGGGGCCAAATTAGAACAGGCTATCGAACGGCTCCGGGAACTGATGGATACGGGCATCTCCGTCAAAGACGCCGTCCGACAGTGCGCCGCAGAGACGGGGGTTGCAAAGAATATCCTATACGCCGAAGCCGTGCGGGAGACAGAAGCATTATAGGCGTCGTAGTAGCCGATGCCCCGGGCGTCCCAGAATGTACAACCATCTGTGTAGGGGCGCACATTGTGCGCCCGCAACAAAAAAGCCTGAACCCCGGAATCCGGAGTCAGGCTTTTAAATATTTGGAGCCTATTTCTTTTGCAGCTCTGCCAGACAAGCGGGACAGACCAGCTTGCCTCTGTACTGGATGAGATCGGAACTGGTGATGCAGAAGACACAAGATGGATGGTACTTCTTCAACACGATTGTCTCGTCAGTGACAAAGATCTCCATGGGATCCTTCTCCGCGATGTCCAGCACGCGCCTGAGTTCGATGGGCAACACAATCCGCCCCAGTTCGTCGATTCTCCGTACAATACCTGTTGATTTCATAATCTCTTCCCTCCCTGAAATTGGGGTTTTTCTCTCTATTTTTCAAAAATACCCTTACTGAATCACAGTATATCACATTATGTAGAAAATGGCTAGTAAAATTTTTTATTTTATGTATTTATTTGTATAGGGGGACAGATTGCTATTTTTTGGTGCCAGAGTAATATCCACCACCCTCTTGTCCATATATATGACTAGGGGGTGTATAGGATGGCAATGGCGTGGATTTGGACAGGAATGGTGGCCCTATCGCTCTTATTTGGCCTAGTGAACGGCTCTATCTCCCAGGTGGCAAACGCCGCTATGGAGGGGGCCGGGGCGGCAGTGACCCTGTGTCTGGCTCTGGCCGGGGTGATCTGTCTGTGGAGCGGAGTCATGGAGGTGATCCGCCGGGGCGGACTTGCCGCCGGACTTGCCCGCCTGCTCCGGCCCATCTTAATCTGGCTGTTTCCGGAGAACCGGGACAATCAAGAGGCGATGGAGGCCCTATCGGCCAATGTATCGGCCAATCTGTTGGGGCTGGGGAACGCCGCCACGCCATTGGGGATTCGAGCGGCGGCGGCCATGAAGCGGGGGCAGATCGCCACCAATGATCTCTGTATGCTGGTGGTGCTCAACACCGCATCCATCCAATTGATTCCCGCCACAGTGGCCGGGGTGCGGGCCTCTGCAGGGGCGGTCTCGCCCTTTGATGTCCTCCCCGCCGTGTGGATTACCTCTATCTGCTCTGTGGCGGCGGGAATCGGGGTGGCCAGACTCTTGGCCCGCAGGGAATCGGCGTGATGAGCGCTTTTGATCTGGTTATTCCCCTGATTTTATTGGGAACTGCCGCCTGGGCACTCTATCGGCGGGTGGATGTGTTTAACGCCATCACCACGGGGGCCGCCGAGGGGCTCTCCACAGTGATCAAGATATTCCCCAATCTGGTGTGTCTCCTGACGGCGGTCTATATGCTCCGGGCCTCCGGGGCCATGGAGGCCATGGCGGGAGTTCTCGCCCCCGCCCTCCACCTCCTGGGCATCCCCCCTGAGACGGCGGCCCTGATGGTCGTCCGCCCCATCAGCGGCAGCGGCGGATTGGCCCTAGGTGCCGAACTGATTGAGACCTACGGCCCGGATTCCTACGTGGGTCGAGTCTCCGCCGTCATGCTGGGCAGCACGGAGACCACGTTTTACACCATCGCCGTCTATTTCGGCGCCGTCGGCATCGGCAAAACCCGCCACGCCATCCCGGCGGCCCTCTGTGCAGATATCGTGGGGTTCATCGTGGCGCCCATAGCGGTGCGGTTGTTTTTTTATTAGGGGGACGGAAAACGGGCGGCCATTGGCCGCCCGCTGTGGTTTTGTAGGACAATATAATCGAACCTTCTGTTTTGCATTTCTTCAATGGCGTCGCCTTTGGAGTCGTTCAGTGTTGTGCCGCCTCGTAAAGCGCCCGTCTGTTATCGCCCCAATAGGCCATGAACAAGTCCTCGACCAGATTTGTTTCCGTGTCGATCAAAATCCATACAGAGGCATCTTCTGTACTATAAGAAAGCCATTCCCATTTGTCTTGATTGTATCGTTCGATTGGTTCGCCGTAGGCCGTAATCACGGCATCATAGGTTGACCCTAACGTAATTTCACCCGGGAAATAGAGTTCGACTTTAGCGCCGTGAAGTTGAAGTATTGATGTTGCAACTTGGGTCATATAGCTTTCGGCAAAGGACCGTGGCACTCCGTCAAAATTTGTGAACCCTACAGGGAATATCTGCTCTCCCGAAAGCAACCACCCCACATCCGATTCCCATGGTGCCAGCATTTGGGTCGAAAATTCATTGTCCAGGTCTAGTTCAAAGCCTTTGTTTTCAAGTGTTGCAAAGGACATGGGGAGCATGAGCGCAATATCATTTACACGAAAGAAAAGACTTTCTAGCGCATCACGGAACTCGCCCGACACGATTCCTGGCTCGGATTCTGGTGTAACTATTGGCCCCTCCTCTACTTCCTGCGTCGGGAGTAGTTCTGTCCCGTTGCAGGCAGTCAGGGTCATGCTCAAAATTGCGATACACAATAGGATCAAGCATATGTATCTTATTTTTTTCATCTTTTCCCTCATTCCTTATCACCCCAACGGATCCTTCTGTATCCGCGCAAACCGCCGGGGGTACTTCTCCGGCGTGGGGGCGACTTTCCTGATATCCACAATCCGCCGTTGGATATCTGTGCCGGGGAGGGTGTAGTCGTGACATCCCTCGGTCTCTCCGCCCAGAATCTTGACGGCGGCTTCGGCCTCGCCGATCTCCTCGTCGGAATCTACGGCTTTCATAGGCAGAAACGCCCCGCCGGGTTTTACATAGGGCAGACACAGTTCCGCCAGTATGTTCAGCCGTGCCACGGCCCGGCTCGTCGCGTAGTCGTAGCCTTCACGCTCACCGGGGGTCGCCACCCACTCCTCCGCCCGGGCGTGGATACATTGGATGCCCTCCAACCCGAGCTGGGCGCAGAGTTCGGCCAGAAAAGTCACCCGCTTGTTGTGGCCGTCTAATAAGGTGACCTCCAAGCTGGGTATGGTGATCTTCAAGGGCAGGCCGGGGAATCCCGCCCCGGTACCGATGTCGATGAGCCGTTTGCCCGATAGATCGACCACAGAGGCCAGGGCCAGGGAATCCAAAAAGTGCTTGACGGCAATCTCATCTCGATCCGTGATGGCCGTTAGGTTCATCACTTGATTGCGTTCCACCAGATACGCCCAATACTGTTCAAATTGCGCTAGAGCAGTTTCGGTCAGGGCGAGGCCCATGGCCGCGGCGCCTTGTTTGAATAATTGCATGGTTGTTGTCCCCTACGGAATATTGTGATTTCTGCGTTCGTAGGGCGCAACGCCCCCGGTGCGCCGTGTTGCGATGTCGCATTGCGTGAAGCGGCGTGCCGAGGGCGTCACGCCCTACGAATTATTCGCTTTTTGTCAATATTTCAATCCCGCCCAGATACTTGCGGAGCACTTCCGGTACGACGACACTACCGTCGGCCAGTTGGTTCTGTTCCACGATGGCAGGGAGAATCCGGCTGGTGGCGAGGCCGGAGCCATTTAGGGTGTGCATCAGTTCCGGTTTTCCCGTGGCCTCCCGGCGGAAGCGCATAGCCCCCCGGCGGGCCTGATAGGCCCGGGCGTTGGAGACGCTGGAGACCTCTTTGTATCCCCCCATAGAGGGGATGTGGATTTCAATGTCATAGGTCCGGGCCATGGCGGCGCTACAATCGGCTGCGGCCAGACGCACGGTACGGAAATGGAAGCCCAAATTTTTCACGAGGGTTTCCGCTTTGCTGACAAGTTCCTCAAAGGCGGCGTCGGAATCCTCCGGACGGGTGTATTGCACCATCTCTACCTTGTTGAACTGGTGGCCCCGTACCATACCCCGCTCGTCAGCCCGATAACTCCCCGCCTCCCGGCGGAAACATGGCGTGTAGGAGACGTATTTTCGCGGCAGTTCCGCCTCTGTGAGAATTTCTCCCTGATGTAAGCTCACCAAGGCCGTCTCCGCCGTGGGGAGTAGAAATCGCCGCTGTTCGCCCTCCCCGCTCTGGAGCCAGAACACATCTTCGGAAAACTTTGGAAATTGCGCCGCTGTGAGGCCCGCCTCATAGCCCAGCATGTGGGGGAGCAGCACCAATTCATAGCCGTCGCCCAGATGGGTGTCGATGAAATAGTTGAGCAACGCCCACTCCAACCGTGCACCTAAACCCCGATAGATCCAAAATCCGCTGCCGGAGAGTTTGGCCCCCCGCTCGTAATCGATGAGCCCCAGGCCAGTGCAGAGATCAACATGGTTTTGGGGTGGGAAGTCAAAGGTTTTGGGCTCGCCAAAGGTGCGGATGGTCTCGTTGTGCTCTTTGCCCCCGGCGGGCAGATCGGGGTCCGGCAGATTGGGCAGCCCCAACATGAGGGCGTCTAATTCTGCCTCTATCTGGCGCAGTTGACCATCGGCTTCTTTGATGGCGGCGGAGAGAGTCTTCATCTCAGCCATAATCTCCGTGGTATCTTCCCCGTTCTTTTTCATGATGGGAATCTGCTTGGAGACCTTGTTTTGCGCCGCTTTGTTCTGTTCGGCGCTTTGGATCAAATCTCGACGCCCCACGTCGAATTCCAAAATTTGGTCAATGGCTGCACTTGCATCCACTTCTTTTTTCAACAGGGCGTCTTTTACGCCCTGGGGGTTTTCTCTGAGTTCGCGAATATCCAGCACGGAAACTTCCCTCTCTTCTCTCTTATTTTTTCCCCTTGCTCAACGTTAGGGATTCTAGGGCCTGTATGACCACTTCTAAATCGTCGTTGCCATAGTAGTCGATCTCCAGTCGGCCGACTTTTTTTCCGGCTACGATTTTTACCTTCCGGCCCAAACTCTTGGTCAGCCGGTTTTCTACATCACGGGCGTAATCTACGAAGGGCTTTGCCTTCGGAGATGGGGCGGGAACTTCCCTGCCCCATCGGTCGGCCAGTTTTTCTGCCTGTCGAACCGGCAGGCCCTCCTGTATGATCTTCTGCGCCAGGGCCAGCTGTTGATCCCTATCTTTTATTTTGAGGAGCGCTCTGGCGTGGCCGGCGGACAGGACGCCCTGTTCCAAAAATTCTTTGATCTCTTTCCCGAGGCCCAAGAGCCGCAGGGCGTTGGCCACAGCGGGACGAGATTTCTTTACCCGATTTGCCACTTCCTCCTGGGTCAAACCGAAGTCCTCCACGAGGACATGGTAGCCGTCGGCCTCCTCCAGGGGGTTTAAGTCTTCTCGTTGGAGGTTTTCGATGAGGGCGATTTCCGTTGCGAGGAGATCGTCCGCGTCTAAGATGCGGCAGGGGACTTCATGGAGGCCCGCCTGCCGGGCGGCCCGCCAACGGCGTTCTCCGGCGATAATCTGATAATATCCGCTGGAGAGTTTCCGCACCGTGAGGGGCTGGATGATCCCATGTTCGAGAATGGACTCCGTCAGTTCTTGTAGGGAAATTTTATCAAAATGTTTTCGGGGCTGATTGACATTGGCCTCTACCTTGCCGATGGGCAGAAAGACAAAGTTCTCTTGGTTCCCAAGATCAAAAGCGCCCTCTCCGAAAATGGCGTCTAGGCCGGTTCCTAGGCCTCCTTTTGGTGTCATGACCGTACCTCCTGTTCCGCTCTGGTGATTAACTCGTGGGCCAGTTCTCTGTAGGCCATAGACCCCTTGGAGTGGGGGTCGTAGACCAGGACCGGCTTGCCGTGACTGGGGGCTTCGCTCAAGCGGACGGTTCTGGGGATGACCACCCGGTAGACTTTTCCTGCAAAGTGTTTTTTCACCTCTGCCGCCACCTGGAGAGATAAATTCGTCCGCCCGTTGTACATGGTCAGGAGCACACCTTCGATTTCAAGGGTGGGCTTGAGATTGCGCTTGATGGCCCGGAGTGTGGCCATCAGATCGCCCAGGCCCTCTAAGGCGAAATACTCGCATTGGATGGGGACGAGAATCCCATCGGCGGCACAGAGGGCATTTAAAGTCAGCATCTCCAGGGAAGGGGGACAATCGATGAGTATGTAGTCGTACTGATCTCGAATGGATCGCAACGCCGTGTCCAGCCGATATTCCCGCCGCTCTAAATTCACGAGCTCCACGCCGGCACCGGACAAGATCCGATTGGCGGGCAGGACATAGCCGTATTTCGTTTTGACGACAGCCTGTGCCGCCGCAACACTGTTGATGAGCACGTCATAAACACTGGGAGAGACAGCGTTTTTGTCAATTCCCATGCCTGACGTACTGTTGCCCTGGGGGTCCATGTCGCAGAGTAGCACTTTCTTTCCCAGTTGTACAAGGGCGCAACAGAGGTTGATGCACGTAGTGGTCTTCCCTACCCCGCCCTTTTGGTTGGTGACTGCAATGATTTTTCCCATGTTTTTCTCCTGCATCACGGTGTTTTGCAGATAGTATATCATTGTTTTACATTGCGGGCAAGTCTTGGACGGGATGTTTCACGTGAAACATGTCAAAACGAAGCGAATCGACACAATGTTTCACGTGAAACACCCGCGGCAATCAACTGGTGAGCATGTCTACATCTTCGATGGACAACCCCTCGTGAAGTGCGCAATTAAGGGCGTAGCCCAAGAGTTTGGAGACATCCGCCACCTGGGCATCGATCTCTTTTGGGGTGACGATCATATCGCCGCCGAAGCCTTCGAACGCTGCGGAGGGAGTCGCGCCCCGCCCCGACTCCTCTAACAGGTCGGCGGCCAGAGTACCTGCGTCCACTACAGTTGGAACCCCCAGGGCGACGACGGGGACGCCCAGGGTCTGCCGATTGAGGGCCGCTCGGTTGTTGCCGATCCCGGAGCCGGGGACGATACCCGTGTCACACAGTTGTACCGTGCGGCAGACCCGGTTGAGTTTGCGGGAGGCCAGGGCGTCTACGGCGACAATCCGATCAGGGCGAAGTCGCTGGGAGATAGCCCGTACCACCTCTGCGCTCTCCATTCCCGTAGTGCCTAAGACACCGGTCTGTACCACAGCGACCCGGCGGAAAGCACCAAAGTGCTCTGGGAGTTTATCCACTAGGTGGCGGGTGGCCAAAGTGTGTTTGGCCGTCATAGGCCCCACGGCGTCGGGGGTGATGGCCCGATTCCCCAGCCCTACAACCAGTACCGTATCCTCTTGGCCCAGGCGCAAAAGGGGCAGGAGTTGATCCCGCAGAGCGAAAACACCTCGGCGAAAAGCGTCCTCCTCTCGGCGGTTGAGGGAATCCAGTTCTACTGTGATATAGGTGCCCTGGGGCTTGGCCAGGGCCTGCTCCCCCGTCTGATCTAAAATGCGCACCACGGTCACCGGATAGCCGTGGGCGGTCTGATCTTCCGCCTGTACGCCGGATAGGGCGGTAGTCTCTTGGACAGATTCGCTCCAGATTTCCTTTGCCTCTACCGCCAGATCGGTTCGCCTTGTCCACTGCATAATGTCTCTCCCCTTTTATGGTTATCGTATTTTAAATATCATGGGCGAAAAGAGGTGCGAATATACAGGGGATCGAGACATTTTCGTGCTTGTATCAGGGGATGGATTCTGGTATACTAACAAAATAGCAAAAAGAAAGAGAAAAGAGCGCATGAAGTGGGATGTTTGGCACAGCATAACGTATGATCACCAGAGGGGGGCCGAGACCCTGGCGGACGCCGTCCTCTGGGCGAGGGGGATTGACTCCCCCCAAGAGATGGAGGCGTTCCTCTCTCAAGAGATATCCCGTCTGCACGACCCTCTGCTATTACAGGGCGTAGATCAAGGGGTGGATCGAATCCGCCGAGCCATTGCCCAGGAGGAGACAGTAGCGGTCTACGGTGACTACGACGTGGATGGCATCACCGCGAGTGTTTTAATGGTGGACTATCTCCGCTCCAAAGGGCTGACGTGTATGGTCTACATCCCGGATCGGCTAGAGGAGGGGTACGGCTTACATCCGGCGGCGCTGGATTCTTTGGCCGAGGCGGGGGTGACCCTTGTAGTCACTGTGGATTGCGGGGCCACCTCTGTAGAAGAAGTGGCGTATGCCAAAACCCTGGGACTGGACATGATTATTACGGATCACCACGAGTGTCAGGGGGCGTTGCCTGAAGCCGTGGCGGTCATTGATCCCAAACAGCCGGACTGCCCCTATCCCGAAAAAGATTTAGCCGGGGTGGGCGTGGCATTCAAATTCGTCTGCGCGATAGAGGGAATAGAGCACACGGCGACCCTGTTGGAGCGCTACAGTGATCTGGTAGCTGCGGGCAGTGTGGCGGATCTGGTAGAATTGACGGGGGAGAATCGAACCCTTGTAGGAAAAGGTGTCGAGGCACTCCGCGCCGGCAGACGGATCGGATTTGTACACCTGATTTTAAGAGCCGGCCTCGCCAGAGAAACCCTCACTGCGACGGATATCGGCTACGGTCTCTCCCCGCGGATCAACGCCGCCGGGCGGATGGGGAACCCCCGATTGGCATTTGACCTATTGTGTGCGACAGATCCAGACGAGGCCAGTGCGCTCGCCGAGGCGCTCTGCACACGGAATCAACAGCGGCAGAAGGTTGAACAGGAGATTATGGAAGATGCCCTGGCAATGCTGGAGGCGGAAGAATATAGCGGTGGCCCTATTATCCTGGCCGGAGAAAATTGGCACAAAGGTGTTTTAGGAATCGTCGCCGCCCGGCTGATGGAGCGGCACCAGGAACCGGTGATCCTCCTCTGTCTGACAGAGGAGGCATGGAGCGGCTCCTGCCGCAGCCCGGAGGGATTTAATCTATTCGCGGCCCTCACGGCCTGTGAGGACTGTCTGGAGACCTTTGGCGGCCATCTGCTGGCGGCGGGCCTCACCGTGATGCGATCCGATCTTGTGCAGCTGAAAACCGCTTTTGGGGTATACTACAAGGAACATCCCCCAGAGCGGGAGGGCCGTACGCTCCATACGGATTTCACCCTGATGGGGCCGGATTTACTCACATTGGATCAAGTAAAAGGTCTTACAATCTTAGAACCCTGCGGAAAAGGGAACCCCAACCCCCTGTTGGTACTGGAGGACGCCCGATTGACGAAGCTCCAATCCATCGGCGGAGGGAAGCATGTAAAATTACAAGTGGAGCGCTGGGGGCGGATCTATGACGGGGTCTTCTTCTCCGCTACGGTGGAGGAGCTAGGCTTACAAGAGGGGGATCGGGTAGATATCGCCTTTACGCCCCAGTGCAACACCTTCCGAGGGCGCACGACCCTCCAATTTCTGATCCGGGATATGGCCAAAGCCACCCGGCGGCGGACAGGAAGAGCCAAAAGATTATATACACAGCTTTTGATAGGCAAAACCCCACAGACGGGAGAGACACAAGCCCTCTGCCCGGACAGAGAGGATTTCATCCGGCTCTGGCGGCAGTTGGAAGCGGTAAAATCTGACCTCACAGGCCGGTTGGATCAAGTGTTGGATCGCCTCGTCCCAAAGGGCGGTTGTCACGCCAAAACCTATCTCTGCCTACAAGTTTTCCATGAACTGGGCTTAGCCTCTGTCCGGGAGCAGGCGGATACGGTACACATTCAACGATTTGAGCAGACGGAAAAGGTTGACTTAATGTCCTCCCAGGTATTAAGGGCGCTACAAGAACCCATGGAGCAACTGCGATGAATAAAAAAATGGAAAAAACACCCATATTTGATGCCGACAGCATGGATCAGGCGGTGGTGGCTTTTGAGCAACTTGCAGACAAGCTGCGGGAGACCCACCCGTCTGTCGATGTGGAGCGTGTTCGCCGCGCCTTCACCTTAGCTGTAGAGGCCCATCGAGATCAAGTCCGGAAAGACGGCACCCCCTTTGTCACCCATCCCATCGCCTCGGCCATGATTATTGTGGAGATGGGCTTAGACGAGGACAGCGTCATTGCCGCCCTGCTCCACGACGTGGTGGAGGACACAGATGTCACCTGCGAGGACATTGAAAAACAATTTGGTGCCTCCGTTGCGGTGATTGTCGAGGGCGTCACCCGTTTGAGCCGTGTGCAATATACCAGCAAAGAAGAAGAGCAGATGGAGAATCTGCGGAAGATGCTCATGGCCATGGCCAAGGATATTCGAGTCATTCTCATTAAAATCGCAGATCGGCTCCACAACATGCGGACCATGGAATACCAGAGCTCCAAGAAGCAACTGGAAAAAGCCTTCGAGACCATGCGGATATATGCCCCCATCGCCCACCGGCTGGGGATGCAGCGGATCAAATGGGAATTGGAAGACTTGTCCTTCTACTATCTGGATCGGGTGGCCTATGACGCCATCACCCAGGATATTGATAACCGCCGAGACGTGATTGATGGCTTCATGTCCGCCATGCAGACGAAGATCGGCAGTCGCCTTTCGGAAAACGGGATCGAGGGAAAAGTCTACGGCAGACTCAAGCATATCTACAGTATTTACCGGAAAATGTATACCCAACACAGGACCTTTGAGGAGGTCTTTGACCTATGTGCCTTCCGGGTCATTGTGGGCAATATTGCCGACTGTTATAATGTCTTGGGCCATATCCACGACATGTTCAAACCTGTGCCGGGGCGATTCAAAGACTATATTTCCACGCCCAAACCCAACGCCTATCAGAGCCTCCACACCACGGTTATCGGCGAGGAGGGGCTCCCCTTCGAGGTACAGATTCGCACCTGGGATATGCACCGCATCGCGGAGTACGGCATCGCCGCCCATTGGAAGTACAAGGAGGGCGGCTCCGCCAAGAAAGTCGCCGACGACGAAGAACGCTTTGCCTGGATCCGGCGTCTGCTGGAGAGCCAGCAGGAGTCCGGCGATGCCCAGGAGTTTTTCCACGACCTGCGTATCGATATGTTCGCCGACGAGGTCTTCGTCTTCACTCCCCGGGGCGATGTGATCAACCTCCCCGCCGGGGCGACGCCTATCGACTTCGCCTATTCCATCCACTCGGCAGTGGGCAACCGGATGACGGGAGCTAAAATCCACGGGCGGCTGGTACCATTCGATCACGTGTTGCAAAACGGCGATATTGTGGAGATTCAGACGACGGGGACCTCCCACGGCCCCAGCCGGGACTGGATGAAGATCGCCAAGAGCAGTGAGGCCCGCAATAAAATCCGCCAGTGGTTCAAAAAAGAGCGGCGAGAGGAGAATGTCCTTCACGGTAAGAGCGCCTTCGACGCCGAGATGAAACGACAGGGCTTCCCCTTAGATGTCCTCACCCACGAGGAGACCAGGGAACCCATCCTAAAACGCCTGGGCTTCGCCACGCCGGAGGAGATGTACGCCGCCATCGGCTACGGCGGCCTGACAGCCCAAAAATCCGTTGGGAAAGTGCGAGACGTACTGCTCCAGATCGCAAAACCGGGCAAGACACTCTTGGATCGGATCAACCAGCCCCAGAAGCCCAAAGCCCAAAAGCCCGTCCGGGGCATTATTGTGGAGGGGCTGGACAACTGTCTCGTCAAGTTCAGTCGCTGCTGTGCCCCGGTACCCGGAGACGAGATCGTGGGCTTTATCACCCGGGGCCACGGCGTATCCGTACACCGGCTGGACTGTCAAAACTATCAGAATTCCAGCGCAAACCCAGAGGAGACAGGCCGCTGGATCAATGTCTCCTGGGCGGATACGGCGGGGGAGGTCTACCAGACCAACTTGTCCATCACGGCAAAAGACCGGGACGGCCTGGTGCTGGACATCGCCACGGCCCTCACCAGCATCAAAGTCCGGGTGCGGAGCCTATCCGCCAGAAGCGAACCCGGCGGCATGGCCACGGCGTTTCTCTCCCTGGAAGTGGCCGATTTGAAACAATTGCAGACGGCCCTCAATAAGCTGTCGGGGATTTCCGGCGTGCAGGAGATTAAGCGGTGTAGTGCGTAGGGAAGGTATAATAAAACACCCGGCTCTGCGGAGCCACCCTCTTTACAAAAGAGGGCATGGCTTGAAATATCCTTCGTCCTCGCCCTCTTTCGTAAAGAGGGGGCCGCCCGCAGGCGGCGGGTGTTTTGCTTTTTCGCAGGTGATCAAGCGGTACTCGGCGCAATCTGGAACCAAATTTTGTAATGCGAATGGGAGCATGAATATGAAAAGGACATTCTATATATGTTTAATTATATTGTGCATAGCCGTTCTTAGTTTGAGTATTACAGCCTGCAACAGGACAGAGCCGAGTGAGCTAAGTGATGACTTAGACAGCCTCATGTTCAGTTTGAACGGAGTTGTGCATACGTTGCCCGTTCCCTTTTCGGAATTGATGGACAAGGGTTGGGGCGGATTTTATGGACATGTAATAGCGCCCTATGGTCGAAGCGCCAACGTAGGAATCAGAAATGGCAATCAAGTGCTGACCGTACACTTTACCAATCTTACCGGAAATGAAATGCCTTTAAACGAAAGCTATATAGATGGATTTTTTATACCCTATGGAAGCGAAGCACAGGTCACCTTGCCGGGGGATATCACGAGAGGGACTCCTTACGATGAAGTAATTGCAACACATGGAGAACCCAACGGCAGACCTGAAGATAATGAAACCGTATTGCTGAGATATTACAGGGACTACGTCCGTGCATTTATGAGAGTTAATACAGAAACAAATCTAGTTATCAGTATGAATTTTAGTATGACCGATGTTGCGGTGGCCCGTGCGGGCAGGTGAAAATCGTCCCATCTTTTTTGCGTATACGCAGATAATTTATAGTAGGCGGTGTATGAATGAAGTTAACCAAAATACTGTTAGCAATCTCGATTATTCTTACCTTGTTTTCTCTTCTTCTTTCTTTTGCTCTGCCTGTTTTCTTTATATTCTTTTTGCTGTTCTTAGGATGTACTGTCGGAAGTATGGCTGTACTGAAAAAAGAAAAAAGGATAGAGAATCTTCCGGCATTGACTGGAAATGCAAAAATAATTTCAAAAAATATCAATGTTACGGGTTCAAAATACTATACGGGCACAAGGTATTATATCACATTTGAATTAGCAGACGGCACCAGAACAGTCTTAAATACATCACTCCAGCAGTATGGACTGGTGCTTGAGGGCGAAAGCGGAGTGCTTTCATACAAAGAATACGGTAAAACAACGAAGTTTATAGGTTTTCAGAAAACGACACCTCTACAGTGTGCCGGAGATCAAGCGGTGTGGTGTGTAGGGTGCGGCGCAAAGGTTGTATGGGATAAGTTCTCCGGCCAAACTACTTGCGAATATTGCGAAACCGCAAAGCCGAACTAGCAGTTTACATCGAATGGGGCAGAGACACACAATGCAGATTATAATCCGAGCATACAACAAACCCGACATAGAACAGCTGCGCACCATCTGGAACGAAGTCGTAGAAGACGGCATTGCATTTCCCCAGACGGAGCCGTTGACCACAGCCGAGGCAGTCAGCCTCTTTGCCGAACAGTCCTTTACAGGCGTGGCAGAAGATCAGAGCACGGGGGAAGTCTTGGGGCTGTATATCCTGCACCCCAATAATGTGGGTCGCTGCGGCCATATTGCAAATGCCAGCTACGCGGTGAAATCCGAAGTCAGAGGGTTGCGCATTGGGGAAAAATTAGTCCGCCACAGTATTGAAAAAGGAAAAGACCTGGGCTTTCGGATTTTACAGTTCAATGCGGTGGTAAAAACCAATCACAATGCGATTCGCCTGTACGAAAAGCTGGGATTCGTCAAGCTGGGTCTGATCCCCGATGGCTTTCTGATGAAAGACGGCACATTTGAAGGCATCTTCCCGTTTTATCGGACGCTATAGAAATAATCTATATTTCCCCCGCCTACGGCGGGGGAAATGTGAAGAACTTTTATTTGGAGGAAAACCAATGCGGGCAGTTGTAACACGGGTCAAGTCGGCCTCGGTGACGATTGAGGGACAAATCCACGGCGCCATTGATGCCGGCCTTCTGGTCCTCTTGGGCATCAAAACCGAGGACGAGGCGGAGCAGGCGGTGAAACTAGCGGATAAGATCTGCGGCCTGCGGGTCTTTCAGGACGATCAGGGGCAGATGAACCTATCCCTGGGAGACGTGGGCGGCAAACTGCTGGTGATCTCCCAGTTTACCCTGTACGGCAACTGCAAAAAGGGACGGCGGCCGGAGTTTTTATCGGCGGCCCGGCCAGAGACGGCTATCCCCCTGTATGAGCGGTTTATCTTAGAATGCAAAAGTCGGGGGTTTCAGGTGGAGACGGGCCAATTTGGCGCCAGTATGCAGGTGGCCTCCGTCAACGACGGGCCTGTGACCTTGATTTTAGATACAGAGACATTGTAAAGAGAAAACATAGAAAATAGAAACCGCAAAAATGGGAGGGACAAAGAGAAATGATGCAGATCAAAACCCTGTCCGTGGGGCAGATTCAGACCAACTGCTATGTAGTCGCCGACGAGACCACCAAGGCGTGCGCCATCATCGACCCGGGGGACGAGAGCGAGCAGATTATCCGCTATCTCCAAGAGGCGGGTCTGACGCCGGCGGCCATTTTCGTCACCCACGGCCACTATGACCACACCATGGCCATTGACGATATCATACAGGCGTACGATATCCCCGTGTATATCCACCCCCAGGACACGACTACGGCACCACGGCCCAACCCTTACCGCTATCTGGCCGATACCGGTACTCGGTTCTACGCCGAGGGGGACACGATCTCTGTGGGGGAGCTGGCTTTCTCCATCCTGGGGACGCCGGGCCACAGCCCCGGCAGTGTGGTGATCCAATGCGAAGACGCACTCTTCACCGGGGACACCCTCTTTTTAGACAGTTGCGGCCGGACAGACCTGCCCGGCGGGGACATGGACGTGCTCATGGGCTCTCTGCGCCGCCTGTTCCTCCTGCCAGGGGACTACACGGTGTACCCCGGCCACATGCAGGAGACCACCCTGGATCGGGAGCGGCGGTTTAACTACTATCTCAAATACGCCGGATCTATGAAATAGCATGAATTTTCTCTTCGTTGGACACGATTATAAATACGCCGCAGAGCAGATCATGCTCACCCTCTTCCCGGAGGAGCGGCCTGTATACGGCGGCCCCGTGGGGCCGGAGGCCCTCTCGGCCAAAATCAGCCTCTCCCACGGCTCACAATATAGCACCGCAGTGACGGTGCTATATTATGGGGGCGCACCCTATCGGGGCGTGGCCCGGATACAAACCCCCGATCCGGCGGACGCGCTGGAATGGAATCGGCAGATGCAAAAGCTGATCCGCTTCGCTTTCTATCGGGCGGCCACGGCGGCTACAGGGCAGACCCCGGCCTGGGGCGCTCTGTCCGGGATTCGGCCAGGAAAACTGGCCACAGCACGGCTGGAATCCGGCCAGTCCCCCCGGTCAGTCAAGGCCACATTGGAGCGGGAATACCAGGTGAGCCCCCGGCGGGCAGAACTCTGTATCCACACGGCGCGGGCTGGGCTGGCAGTGAAAGAGCGGCTTCACCCCCTGGATATTTGCCTGTACATCGGGATTCCTTTTTGCCCGACCCGGTGTACGTATTGCAGCTTCGTATCCAACTCGGTGGAAAAATCCATGCACTTGGTGGAACCATTTTTGGAAGCATTAACCCGTGAAATTCAGGCGACTGCTGAGACCATAAAACGCTTAGGACTGCGGATCGTCGCCCTCTATATAGGCGGCGGCACCCCCACCACTTTGGCGGGGCCGCAGTTGACCCAACTCACCGATGCCCTGGCGGCCCAGTTTGACCTCTCCCATCTGCGGGAGTATACCGTAGAGGCCGGGCGGCCCGATACACTAGATCAAGACAAGCTCCGCAGGCTCCGACAGGCAGGTGTGACCCGGCTGTCCATCAACCCCCAGTCCATGGAGGATCACGTCCTGGCCGCCATCGGGCGGCGGCACACGGCAGAGGATATCCGCCGGGCTATGGAACTGGCCCGATCTGAGGAATTTCCCGTCCTGAATATGGATATCATCGCCGGACTCCCCGCCGACAGCCCAGAGGGCTTTGCCCGGACACTGGATCAGGCGCTGGAATTTGGGGCCGAGAATATTACCGTGCACACCCTGTCCATGAAAAAAGGCACGAAACTCATGCTGGAATCTTCCGAGATCGCCGCATCGGAATCGGTGGCGCAGATGCTGGACACGGCTATCTCCGCCCTATCCGGCGCGGGGTATCGCCCCTACTATCTCTACCGGCAGAAATTCATCGCCGGGGGATTTGAAAACGTGGGCTGGTGCAGACCGGGGACGGAGAGTTTGTACAATATCGCCATTATGGAGGAGCTCTGCAGTATCTTGGCCTTGGGGGGCGGGGCCTCCACCAAACTGGTGACGCCCAAAACAGGTCGCATCACCCGGATATTTAACGCCAAATATCCCTATGAATATATAGAAAATCTTGATAAAATACTGGCATCGAAAGAACAGATCGAAGGGTTTTATCAACAGGAGGTACTTTAATCTTGGCATATGAACTCAGTACAATCAATGACCGGCTCCGGCGGGAGCCGGAACAATTTGTCTTAGAGTGCGATGCGGCCTATTCAAAAAAAGTCGCAGAGGCAGCGGATCTCATCGCCCGGAATATACAGACGTCCCCCATCGTGCTCTTAAGCGGGCCGTCCGGCTCCGGGAAGACCACCACAGCCATGCAAATCCAAGAAGAGCTGGGCCGCCGGGGCATCGGCTGTACCGCTGTGAGCCTGGACCGCTATTTCCTCCCCGTGGATCCCAAGACTGTGCAACGCACCCCCGAGGGGGACATCGACTACGAATCCCCCAAACGCCTGGATATGGAACTCTTAGACGAGCACTTCGCCGCCCTCAACGGGCGCAAGGAGATCCTTATCCCCGCGTTCAATTTCACCCGGCAGATCCGCAATTGGGCAAAGGCCACACCCTTGAAGCTGGAGGACAATGAAGTGGCCATCTTCGAGGGAATTCACGCTCTGAATGATGAGATCGCCGGCCGGCATCCGGAGGCATTTAAGCTCTACGTCAGCGCCCGCTCTAATATTGTGGATAAAGGCGAGGTAGTATTCAAGGGGACCTGGATGCGTCTGGTGCGCCGCATGGTGCGGGACAACAATTTTCGAGGGTTCGACCCCGCCCACACCCTGACCCATTGGGGCTACGTCCGGCAGGGTGAAAAAATGTACATTTCCCCGTTCAAAGACCAAGCCGATTACAAGTTTGACTCCACCCACCCCTATGAGGTGGGTCTGATGAAGCAGTTCGCCCAGCCCCTTTTTGAACATTTGCCCCCCGATGCCGAGCGGGTACGTGAACTGGGGCATATCCGCCCCGCCTTTGATTTGTTCGACCATGTCTCCGAGGAGATTGTCCCCGATACGTCGCTTATGCGGGAGTTTATCGGCGGCGGAATCTATAAATACTAGAGCGTATATGAGAAAGGAATCCAATATGTCACATGAATGTACAGGCTGTGGCGCCGGTTGCGGATCGCAAAAAGCGCAAGAGCCGCAAAAAATGCCCCTCAATCCGTTGAGCCAAGTTAAGACCGTCGTCGCCATAGCCAGCGGCAAAGGCGGCACGGGGAAAAGCCTCGTGACGGCCCTCCTGGCTGCGGAACTCACTCGGCGGGAGAAATCCGTCGCCATTTTAGATGCGGATATTCTAAATCCCTCCATCCCCCAGCTATTATCTATGCAGGGCCGGGCCATTAGGGGCGACCAGGGTCTATATCCCGCCGTCTCCCAGAGTGAGATTAAAGTGATGAGCCTCCAACTCCTCATGGAGAATGAGGGCGACCCCGTCCTCTGGCCGGGGCCTATCACGGCAAAAGCCGCCGAGCAGTTCTGGGCGGATGTCATCTGGGACGAGATTGATATTATGCTCATCGACCTCCCCGCCGGGTCCGGTGACGTACCCCAGACGGTGCTGGAAAATCTACCCCTGTCCGGTGTAATCGTCGTCACGTCCCCCCAGGATATGGCCCGTGCCGCCACCATGCGGGCGGTACAGATGGTTCACGCCCTGGAATCGCCCCTGTTGGGTCTTATTGAAAACTACAGCACGCTCCCCATCGCCGGACAAAATCCCCCACCCCACGACATCCCGGTGCTGGATGAAGTCCCCTTTGACGAGACCCTTGCCGAAATCGCATTTGACGGCCAGTTAGAGGCATTTGCACACCGGTATCTCGCCAATACTGCGGCGTTGATTGAATCATTGTAGTGGCACTTGTAGGGCGCAACGCCCCCGGTGCGCCCTACAGTGTACAGATGACCGCCCAGTGTGCGGTTCCCACACAGAAAGGAGCCCTCTATGTCAACATCTCTCTCGTATTACTTCTCCCATCAGAACACATTCCCATTCCCCGGCTGGTTTGACGATCTGTCCACCCCGGCGGGAATCTTGGAAAAGGCCACATCCTTTCTCCAGGAGACCCTGGTCAAACCGGACGTAAAAGAAAACCACGCCACGATGAAAGGGGCCGCCCCCCATCTCTACGGCAATTACTACATTGGTGAGGGGACGGTAATCTACAACGACGTGACCATCATCGGCCCGGTGTACATCGGCAAACATGTGGAGATTATGCCCGGTGCCGTCATCCGGCCGGGGACGATTATCAGCGACAAGTGCAGCGTAGGCCACAGCAGTGAGATCAAGCACAGTGTTCTCTTCGGCGGCGCAAAAGTGGCCAGTTTGGCCTTCGTGGGGGATTCCGTCCTGGGCAAAAGCGCCCGGATCGGCTCCGGTGTCATCACGGCCAACCGGAAGTTTGACCAATCCCGTGCCGCCATTAAGATCGACGGCGAAAAAATCGACCTGGGGACGGATTTCTTCGGATGCGTCATTGGTGACTACACCCGCCTGGGCGCCAACTGCGTCACCCAACCGGGCACCCATATCGGCCCACACACTTGGATCTTCCCCATGATCGGCGTCCGTGGGTTCATCCCCCGGGAAAAACGGGTGTTTGCCGAGCAGAAGCTGGTAATGACAGACAATGAAATCGTGGAGTTGAAGCCGTAGGGTTGCGCGACTGCGCACAACCCACAGACAAAAACGCACAAGGATTTTACTTTGTGCGTTTTCTAATTCGCTTTTAATCCACGTTACATAGCATTCTAAATTTGGGGTGTTATCCTGGCCGCATTACATCAGTTACAGGGAGTGAATCAATGATTATCCAAGTAGAACACCTGCACAAATCCTACGGCGATATACACGCCGTGCGGGACATTAGCTTCACCGTCGGCGAGGGAGAGCTTTTTTCCTTTTTAGGCGTAAACGGGGCCGGGAAATCGACTACCATCGGGGTGCTGACCACGCTTCTGGTAAAGAGCGCCGGCACGGCCCTGGTGGGCGGCTTCGATGTGGACAGAGACCCGGAGCGCGTCCGGAATCTCATCGGAATTGTCTTCCAGGAGAGTGTACTGGACAAACTGATGACCCCAGAGGAGAACCTGTCAGTCCGGGCCAGTCTGTACGGCTTAGACGGCACCGCACGCAAACAGGCGGTGGAGCGGGCGATTGCGCTCACGGATAGCGCTGAGTTTGCAAAACGGCCCTACGGCAAACTCTCCGGCGGGCAGCGGCGGCGGACGGATATCGCCCGCGCACTGGTTCACACGCCCAGACTTCTATTTCTCGACGAGCCCACGACGGGTCTAGACCCCAAGACCCGCAGGGATATCTGGACCCTAATTCGCACCCTGCAAAAAGACACGGGCATGACCGTGTTTCTCACCACCCACTACATGGAAGAGGCCGCACAGAGCGATAACATTGTCGTGATCCACAAGGGCGAGATCAAAGCCCAGGGTACGCCTGTGGAGCTGAAAATGCGCCACTGCTCCGATATGCTGAAAATGACCCTGACAGACGGCACATACATGGAAGAAAAATTAAATAATACCGTGGATGCCTTAGCCGTAATCGAGCAGTACAGAGACCGCTTGGCCAATGTAGAGATCGTAAACGGTACTTTGGACGATGTATTCTTAAACTTGACGGAGGGTTTGAACGATGTTGATTAAACGAAATGTACTGCTCTTCTTCCGGGACAAAGCCAGCGTATTCTTCTCCCTCCTGGGTGCGCTTTTGATCCTGATGCTATACGTGCTATTCCTCGGCGATATGTTAGAAGCGGGCCTCCGGGCTGGGCTGGGCTTTGACTCCCCCTACATCCGCCCGGCCATGGCGAGTATTATCCTCGCCGGTATGGTGGCGGTGACCAGCGTGACCAGTTGCACCGGTGCAATGGAGACAAGAGTGAACGATCGAGAAGGGGCCGGACGGGATTTCCTCACAAGCCCCATCTCCAGAGGAAAACTCACCCGGAGCTATATGCTGGGCTCCGCTGTCATCGGGCTCATTATGACGCTCCTCATCCTCGGGTTGTCCCTGATCTATATCGCAGCCATCGGCGGCGGCGTGCCGGGGCTTATAGACTGGGCGCTCCTGGCGGTCACGGTGGTGCTCTGCGTACTCTGTGCAAACGCCATGATGTTCTTTCTCACGGCATTCGTAAAAACCGCCGCCGCATTTGCCTCTTTGAGTGCGGTAATCGGGGCCTTGATCGGCTTCATCATGGGCATCTATATCCCCATCGGCACCCTGCCGGATGCGGTCCAGTGGGTGGTGCGGCTGTTCCCCATGAGCCACGCCGCCAGCATGTTCCGGCAGATTCTGAGCGACGCCCCCCTCCAGACCCTGTTTGCGGGCGCACCGCCCGAAGTTCTGGGAGAGTTTCAGGAGCTATACGGCATCGTATTCCACTATGGCGACTTCGTCAGCAGCTTCTGGTTCTCAGCGGCCTTTCTGGTGGTCACAACTGTGGTATTTTACACATTGAGCGTGGTGGTAATGCGCCGCCAGCGGGGATAGATTGAATAAACGGCCCTTGTCTGGCAACGCCAAACAGGGCCATTTTTCTGGGATTATATGGTTGACAAGTTGTTCTGCGCACGCTACAATGCAACTAGGCGTTGCCAGACACGGTATGCGGTTAGCCGATATCCTCCGGAAGGAGGTGAGGCCATTGTCAGTATTTGAAGCGATAACGTTAATGCTCGCATCTGCGGTGTTGATGCTAAAGCTGATTGCGTACATCGACAAAAGAAAATAACCGCCCAGCCCTCGAAAGCGTGCGGTTATTTTCTTAAATCGCAATTTTTCATAGGCTAACCGTTTACCGGCAACGCCTATTTATATTTACAGTATAACCCTTACCACAAGATTTGTCAATTCCTATCTGGGCAAGCAATCTTCTATTTTCCGTTCTACACTTCTGGGCCTCTCGCCCGCATAGTCAAATATGCGTTGATAAACCCGTCCAAATCTCCGTCCATGACGGCGCCGATGTTGCCGTTTTCAAAGTTCGTCCGGTGATCTTTCGCCAGAGTGTAGGGCATGAACACGTAGCTACGGATCTGGCTACCCCACTCGATGGCCCGCTGTTCGCCCTTGATGTCGTCGATTTTATCCAAGTGTTCCCGCTCTTTGATTTCAATCAATCGGCTGCGGAGCATCCGCATGGCGGTGTCCCGGTTTTGGTGCTGGCTCCGCTCCACTTGGCAGGCAACCACCACCCCTGTGGGGATATGGGTGATCCGGATGGCGCTCTCCGTCTTGTTGACGTGCTGCCCCCCGGCCCCGGAGGAGCGATAGGTGTCCACCCGCAGATCTTCCGGGCGGATATCCACTTCCATTGTGTCGTCCAGATCGGGCATAACCTCCACGGCGGCGAAGGACGTGTGGCGGCGGCCCGATGCGTCAAAGGGGCTGATCCGCACCAGCCGGTGGATGCCGCTTTCGCTCTTCAGATATCCGTAGGCGTTCTCTCCCGCAATGGAGATGGTGGCGCTCTTGATGCCCGCCTCCTCTCCGTCCTGGTAGTCCAGGAGTTGCACGGCGAATCCGCGGCGCTCCGCCCAGCGGGTGTACATGCGGTAGAGCATCTGGGCCCAGTCCTGGGCCTCTACCCCACCGGCCCCGGCGTGGAACGAGAGGATGGCGCTCTGGCTGTCGTATTCGCCGGAGAGGAGCGTGGAGAGCCGCATGGTCTCCAACGCCTGTTCCACGGCGGCGTATTCCATGGAGAGTTCAGAGAGCAGGCTCTCGTCCTTTTCCTCAATTGCCATCTCGCAGAGGATAGAGAGATCTGCCCAGCGGCCATGGAGCCGATCATAACTCTCATATTTCTGTTTGAGCTGCTTGATCCGCTGTAAGACCTTTTGGGAATTTTGGACATCGTCCCAAAATCCGGCGGCGGCGCTGTCGGCCTCCAGCTGGGCCGCCTCTGACCGGGCTTCTTGGAGATGCAAAGCCTGACCCAGATTCAAAAGACCGGGTTCCAGAGCGGCGATTTTCAATTTGTATGCGTCAAATTCTAACATGCGCCCTACGCCTCTCTGTCCCTTACATAGATATGCTTGATGTTCACGTCCCCCGTCTGCCGCACATCAATCTCGAACCGGGGCAGGGATTTGAGCAGGGGGGTCAGCTTGGAGAACCCGAAATGTCTGGGATCAAAGTCCGGCTGCTTTTTGAGGAGCAGATTGCCCAGCTCTCCCAAGTAGGCGTAGCCGTCGTCGTCGGCGATGTCGGCAATGGAGTCGGCAATGAATTGGATGGAATCTGGGTCTACCCGGGATGCGCCCTGGGGCTCTGTCCGCTTGGTCTTTTCAGATGCCTTTGTCTGCGGTTTGCCAGAGGGTTTCTCCTGGGTTCTTGTCCGAAACCGCTCCTGGACACGCTCTTCGGCCCGCTCTTCATCCTCCTGCTGGCGCTGATGATCTCGGATGACTTCGATGTAGATGAACTTATCACACGCCACGATAAACGGGCTGGGCGTCTTCCGCTCCCCGATCCCGATGACCTTCTGCCCAGCCTCCCGCAGGCGGATGGCCAGACGGGTGAAGTCGCTATCACTGGACAAAATCACGAATCCGTCGGTCTTGCCGCTGTAGAGGATATCCATGGCGTCAATGATCATGGCGGAGTCCGTAGAATTCTTCCCGGAGGTATAGCCGTACTGCTGGATCGGCGTGATGGCGTGCTCTAAAAGCGGACCCTTCCACCCGCTGACATTGGGGCTGGTCCAGTCGCCGTAAATCCGTTTAATTGTAGGCGTGCCGTAGATGGCGATCTCCTCCATCACGCCCTTGATGCTGCTATGGGGAATATTGTCTGCGTCGATTAATACCGCTAGGTGCAGATTGTTTAAGTCCATTGCTGTCCCGATCAAAATACGTCCTCCCCTCGGTTTTGTGTCATCCCAGTGTAGCACACTTCCCCTGTCAAAACAAGAAAAACAAAACGGGCGAAACTGTGAAAACCGGAAAATATTTTTTGCACAATTTTGATCCGATCTATGATATACTATGAACAGAGTATTTTGCGCAGCGGACGTTGTGTTCCGACTGTAGCAGTTGCGGAAAGGAGGGATACTATGAACCCAATTATCTTCTGGGCGGTTCTTCTCGTCATATTTCTCGTGTTGGAGGCCACTACAGCAGGGCTCACGTCTATCTGGTTCGCCCTGGGGGCTGTCGGCGCGCTCATCAGCGCTGCCATTGCGCCGGAGGGGCCGATCTGGCTCCGAGTTCTGATCTTTGTGGTCATTTCCGGTCTCGCCCTGTGGCTCACCCGGCCTTTTGTCCGGAAGCATCTCAATGTCAAGCGCACGGCTACAAACGCCAACCGGGTACTGGAGATGACAGGCGTCGTCCGGGAGGACATCGACAATCTGGCGGGCAAAGGCGTCGTATTTGTGGGCGGCAAGTTGTGGACGGCCCGCGCCGAAGACAATCAGCCCATCCCGGCGGATACCCCGGTGGAGATTCTCCGGATTGAGGGCGTGAAGCTCATCGTCCGTCCCGTTGAGACGGCAGAACCTGTACCTGCGTCTCCAGAGGCAGAAAAGCCCGAACCCGTGACCGCGTCTGCCACGGCGGACACAAACACATAACACATTGAATTGAAGGAGGACACAACATGCTAGGCTATATTATTATGGGATTGTTCTTGCTTGCGTTTATCATTTTTATCGCAAACATCCGCATCGTGCAACAGTCGAGGGCCTATGTCATCGAACGGCTGGGTGCCTACAACAAGACTTGGGGGACAGGACTCAAATGGAAGATCCCCTTCGCCGACAGAGTTGCCAGGGTCGTCTCACTCAAAGAGCAAGTCGTGGACTTCCCGCCCCAGCCCGTTATCACGAGAGATAACGTCTCCATGCAGATTGACACGGTGATCTATTTTGAGATCACAGACCCTAAGCTCTATACGTACGGCGTGGAGAACCCCTTGACCGCCATCGAAAACCTGACCGCCACAACCCTGCGTAACATCATTGGTGAGATGGAACTGGATCAGACCCTGACCAGCCGCGACGTCATCAACGCCAAGATGCGGGCCATCCTGGACGAGGCCACAGACCCCTGGGGGATCAAGGTCAATCGCGTGGAACTCCGGAACATCCTGCCGCCCCGTGATATCCAAGAGGCCATGGAGAAGCAGATGCGGGCCGAGCGTGAGCGCCGCCAGAGCATCCTCCGGGCAGAGGGTGAGAAGAAGAGCGCCATCCTGGTGGCCGAAGGTGAAAAAGAGGCCGCCATCCTCCGGGCCGACGCACAAAAGCAGGCCGCCATCCTCCAAGCGGAAGGTGAGGCGAAAGCCATCTTGGCCGTACAGTCCGCCACTGCAGAGGGGATCCGCATGATTAATGAGTCCAACCCCTGCAGCGCCGTAATTCAGATCAAAGCCTTAGAGGCTTTCTCCGCCGCCGCTAACGGCCGTGCGACGAAGATCATTATTCCCTCCGAGATCCAAGGTCTGGCGGGCCTCGCCGCCGGGATCAAAGAGATCATGACCGACCCGGAACGGCCGCCCGCCGCCAAAGAGAAATAAAAAAATCTCTTGTAGAAAATGAGAACCACCACTTCAAGTGGTGGTTCTCATTTTTAAGTAGTAATGAGGACTATTTGTACAACGGCCCATAGGTCGCACAGGCGCGATAATCGGCGCCTTCTTTGTCGGCAGTGCCGAACGCAGACCAGGCGTGGGGGCGGAAGATCCGTTCATCGCATACGTTGTGCAGAGCCACGGGGATCCGCAACATGGAGGCCAGTGTGATGAGATCCGCGCCGCGGTGGCCGTAGCAGAATGCCCCGTGGTTGGAACCCCAGTTTGCCATGACGCTGTACACGTCGGTGAACGCACCTTCGCCGGTGACAATGGGCGCAAACCAGGTGGAGGGCCAAGTGGGGTTGGTGCGGTCTAACAGGGTCTTATTGACGTCGGCGGGCAGGTCAACCGTGTACCCCTCGGCAATTTGCAGGGTCGGTCCCAGGCCGTCGATTAAATTCACGCGCACCATAGTGACAGGCATGACACCCTCGGTCTCAAACTTGGAGGAGAACCCGCCGCCCCGGAAATAGCCGGTCTCCGCCGGACACCACTGTGTTTTCTCCAAGCAGCCTTTGATGTCTTCATCTGTCATGTCCCACCAGGACTTGATCACGCTCTCGCCGCCGAGATCCTTGGCGCCGCCGCTGCCGTCCAGGGCTGCGGCCCCGGAGTTAATCAGATGGATAAATCCGTCTTTTGCCTTGCCCTCCGGCTTCCAGCCCGTGACCCGTTCCACCGCCTCCGGACTCCAATACGTCCGCACGTCGGCGAAGATGGAGGTGGCACCGTCCATCAGGTGGGTAAACAGCATGGACAGGCCGTTTAGGCCGTCGTTTTCTGTGGCTACAATGGTGGGCTGTCGCTTGCCGTTCCAGTCAAAGCTGGAGCTGAGGATTGCCTCCATGAAATCGCCGTTTGGCAAGTGGTCGGTCCACTGCCGCTGGCCTTGGAACCCGCCCAGGAGCCCGTTGCGCCCCAGGGCCTCTTCGTGGAAGCCCAGCTCGCCCAGTTTCGGGTTGCCCAGCAAAATATCTTTACAGATCAGGGTCATCTTGACCACAAACTCCCACTGTTCCGCTTTCTCTTCGGGACGAAACTGTTTGTCGCCGGTGTTGACGTCAAAGCCCTCTTTACAGTTTGCTTTTGTCCACGCCAGGGCCTTCTGGAACGCGTCGGGATCGAAGATATCCCGATCGATCCGGCGCACGATTTCGCTCATATCCACCCACTCGGCCCGCATCCCCAAGTATTTCTGGAAGAAGTGGGGATCCAAGAACGAGCCCATGATGCCCATAGAGACGCCGCCGATGCCCACATAGGCCTTGTTTCTCATCTGCCCCACGGCGATGGCGGCCTTGGCAAAGCGCAAGAGTTTTTCCCGCACATCCGACGGCACTTGGGTGTTGCCTATATCCTGCACATCCCGGCCATAGATAGCATACGCCGGCAGGCCCCGCTGGGCGTGGGCCGCCATGACCGCCGCTAAATATACGGCACCGGGCCGCTCGGTCCCGTTAAAGCCCCAGACCGCCTTTACTGTGTTAGGGCTCAAGTCCATAGTCTCGCTACCGTAGCACCAGCACGGGGTCACGGTCAGCGTACCGATTACGTTCTCTCTGGCAAACTGTTCTGCGCAGGCGCCGGCCTCGGCACCGCCGCCGATGGTGGAGTTTGCGATTACGCACTGAACCGGGGTTCCGTCGGCGTAGCGCAGGTTCTCGCTAATCAGCGTTGCCGCGGCTTTGGCCATATTCATGGTCTGTACTTCCAGACCCTCCCGTACGCCGCCCCAGCGGCCGTCAATGGTGGGTCGAATCCCGATTTTTGGATAGGTCATCTGCCTCTCTCCTTACTCGTTTTATTTTCTGTTCTCCCCGCACAGGCGAGGAAAATAAATTTCTTACTCAATGACGCCCTTTTTCAGGATCACGTTTGCATATAGGGCGCTCTCACCTGTGGCAACAACGGCGTAGGCCTTCTTTGTCCGCTCGTAGAACTCGAATCGCTCCACATATTCAATGCCATTATTGACGGGTTCGTGCGTTTGGATAATCTTCTTGTAGGTGGCCCAGATGGGGGGCGTTGCATCACCGGAGCCGACAACCACTTCCATCAGTGCCACGGGTTGCGCCACAAACCGGTCTAAGGGGAACAGGCCGAGGATTGCGTCTAATAAACGCGGCACGTCGTGGCCGTCACACCGGATCAAGCGTTGGGCCATTGAGGCGCCGGGAAAGTTGCCGTCGCCGATGACAAGTTCATCCCCGTGTCCCATTTCCATGAGGATTTTTAGAAGTTCCGGCGAGAGAATGGAGGGAATCCCTTTTAGCATAGCACAGTCAACTCCTTATATTGCGATATTTGGAATTGTTATCTTTCAAGCTGCTTTCTGTATTTCCCCCGCCGAAAGCGGGAGAAATACGCCCTGATGCTTGATCGAACAAGTGGGATGGCGTCCACCACCATCCCACTGATCCAGCTAATATGTTGGTGTGTTTCCCCCCCGCCAGAGGCGGGGAGAAACACAGAAAACAGACCGAATTAATCGTAGAGCAAAATTGCAATATCAGGATTGTGCATGTTGTCTGCATTCCACCACTGTGCGCCGGTGTCCACATCGCCGACGGATTCGCCACGGGCTGCACGGACTGCCAGGGATACGGCTTGGTAGCCGATCTGGAACGGATCCTGGGTGACGGAACCAAACATGATGCCCTGCTCGACAGCGCCTTTTTGCATGGAACCTGCATCAAAGCCCACGAGGACGACGCCCTCGGGAACTGCGGTGCCTGCGACGATAGTGGACAAGAGACCTACGACAGCGCCCTCGTTGGAGCAGAATACGCCGACGAGATTGTTGGGCGAGTTCAGGATGCCGTGGGCCGCACTGGTCATGTCAACGATGTCAGGCGTTGCGCCCACAACGACTTGGATCCGCACAGCGGCGTCTTCGTCGCCGGTGTTGATTGCGGCAAAGCCGCCGATGATCGCTACGCTGTCATTCACATCGCTTGCAAGGGCCAGCATTCTCTCAGCAAAGCCGCGGGTACGGCCGGTGATGGACTCAGAGGTGACGTCCTGGGAGAGGATCGCAATGGTAACCGGGCTGGCGGGAGTCGCCTCCGAAATTGCGTCCACGATCTCCGGGAACATGTTATCGGCACCGACAGCGCCTGCTGCGACGTTATCTGTGGCAGCGGTGGCCAGAACCTGGCCGGCAGGTGCTTCCGGCACACCGGAGTCAAAGCCGATGACGGGAATGCCACGGTCAAACGCATCTTGCAGTTCGGCCAGTGCCGCTGCGGTATCCAGGGCCGCAAATGCAAGGGCATCCGGCTCTCTGGCCAGTGCCGCACGGAGCATGTCGAGTTGGGGGCCGATGTCCGCTTCGCTCTCCGGGCCGTCGAAGGAGACCCGTACGCCATAGTCTTCACCGGCGGCTAAGGCACCGGCATACACTGCCTGCCAGAACTGGTGCTGGAAGCCTTTGGAGATCACGGCCACATAGGAGGGGCCTTCGTCTACCGGGTCTGGATCCGGTTCTGGTGCGGGGGTGGCCTCCGGGGCCGGGGGCGCTTCCGGGGCGGGGGCGGCCTCTGGGGTGCCATTGCCACAGGCTGCGAGAGTTGCAATCAACATGACTGCCAGGAGTAGCGCAATTAGTTTTTTCATCTTCTTCACGTTTCCTTTCTTATGCTGTTTTTTGGACAACTTGCTTTTCTTTCTTTACCTGGTTCGCTCGTTTCGTACGTTGTATATCTAACCAGACCGCCGCAATTACGACAACCCCGGTAAAGAAGTTTTGATAAGGCGCAGGCAAACCGATAGACATGAGTCCTGTGCGCAGAACACTCATAATAAACACGCCGATGATCGTACCGGACAAAGAACCTATACCGCCTGCCAGAGAGGTACCCCCGATGACGACGGCGGCTATGGCCTGGAGTTCATTCCCCTGTCCCTGGCCGGGGATAATGGCGGTATAGGCGGCGGCGAAGAAAATGGCGGCCACGCCTGCGAAAAAACCGCTGATGACATAGATCATACATTTCCAGCTAGAGGCGTTGACGCCGGAGAGGCGCACGGCCTCTTCGTTGCTGCCGATGGCATAGGTGTAACGGCCCAGCTTTGTCTTATTGAGCAATATCATAGCCAGTATGAAGATGACAAGCAACCACACGGCCCCCGTGGGGAAATTCCCTTCCCGCAGGAAGACGCGGCCAAACCAGGCGTCCGCCTCTAGCAGAGAGGGGTAAGATTGGGTCCGGGTGTTTGTGAGAATGGATCCCAAGCCCATGGCGATCATCATAGTACCCAGAGTAGAAATAAAGGGCGGGAGGCCAAGTTTTGTGACCATCAGTCCGTTGAATAATCCAAAGGTAGTGCCGATTAATACAACGATAATCAAACAGAGCCACAGGGGCAGGTCAAATTGTCGATAGAGCAAACCTCCCACAACTGCCGAACACATCATAACAGTGCCGATGGAGAGGTCAATTCCGCCGGAGAGGATGACAAAGGTCACGCCAATGGCTAAAAAGCCGACAAAATAAGACTGGGCCAGAATATTTAAGTGCGTACTTGTGGACACAAAGTTCTGACCAAAAATGGCGAAAAACACATACAGGATGACAAGTGCCCCCAAGGCCAAAAATTTTTGCGGTTGAATCCTTTTGATGATATCTGTCATTCTCTATTCTCCTCCTATGGCTGATGCGCGGCTCAAGCTGGAATTCTGGGTTGCCAGGGTCATAAGGGCATGCTGATCCGCCTCTTCAATGGATACGGTTCCCGTGTGAGCCCCCTCGCACATGACAAAAATCCGGTCGCTCATACGCAGAAGTTCCGGGAGTTCGGAGGAAATCATAATGATGGACTTCCCACTTTGGGCCAAGGCGTTCATGAGCTTGTAAATCTCGCTCTTTGCGCCCACGTCAATGCCGCGGGTGGGCTCGTCAAAGATTAAAATATCGCAGTTTCGGATCAGCCATTTGGAGATGACCACTTTCTGCTGGTTGCCGCCGGAGAGGTTTTTCACCAACTGGTCAATAGAGGGGGTCCGGACGTCGACTTTTTCCACATGCGCCTGGGTGACGGAGCGGACTTTTTTCGCATCAATAAACAGCCATTTTACATGCTGGTCTAGGCTGGCCATAACGGCGTTGCTGGAGACGCTCATGCCGGTGGCGAGGCCAAATCGCTTCCTGTCCTCCGACAGATAGCCGATACCGTGTTTCACCGCGTCATGGGGAGACTTGATATCCACTTGTTCGCCGTTTACGTAGATGTCACCGGAAGAGCGCTTGTCGGCGCCAAAAATCAGCCGGGCGACTTCCGTTCTCCCTGCTCCCATGAGCCCGGCAAACCCTAAAATCTCCCCTTTTTGCAACGTAAAGGAGATGTCCGTCACATCTTTGGAGTTTAAGTTTTCCACCCGCAACACGATCGGTGCTTCGGGGGATACGGTGCTACTCTGTTTCGGCTCTTCATACGTGACGCGGCCGATCATCATCTGGATAATCTCCTGGATTTCCACGTCTTTCGTATCTCTGGTCCCCACAAATTCACCGTCCCGCAAAACGGTAACCCGGTCAGTGATCCGGCGGATTTCGTCCATGCGGTGGGAGATATAGATGATGCCGACGCCCTTTTCCCGGAGTTCAGCGATGATCTGAAACAGGGTGTCGATCTCTGCGTCTGTCAGGGTGGCAGTGGGCTCGTCGAAGACGATGACTTTGGCGTCGTAGGAGAGGGCCTTTGCGATTTCCACAATCTGCTGTTTGCCCACCGTTAGGTTTTTCACCTTTTCCTGGGGATCTATATGAATATGCATGCGTTTAAACAGCTCGGAAGCTTTTCTGTTGATGCTCTTTTCATCCAGAAAGAAGCCGCTGCTCTCTCTGCCGATGAAGATATTTTGTGCCGCCGTCAAGTGGTTCATGAGATTTAACTCTTGGTGCACAATGGCGATACCCGCATCCTGCGCATCCTTCGGATTTTTGAATTTGACCGTTTCCCCGAAGTAGGTAATTTTGCCTTCATCTGCCTGATAGATGCCGGTGAGGATCTTCATCATGGTGGATTTTCCCGCACCGTTCTCCCCGACGAGAGCGAGCACTTCGCCGCCCCGGAGATTGAGCGAGCACTTTTTCAAGGCGTGAACCCCTTGGAAACGCTTATCAATATCTACCATTTCCAATATGTAGCGACTACTTTCAGACTGCCTCATGGCAAACCTCACCAACCTTTTTGGAACATAAGCGAAACGTTTCGCTTTCGATGATTATAACATTCGACCACGGAAATGTCAATAGCAGACCTTGTTTTTGACATTTTGCATATATTTGAGGTGAAAATTTGTATGATACGTAAAAAACAGATTTTGTCGAATGGGAAAAGAGACATTCATTGACAAAACGTTTTGCGCAAGGTATGATTGAATCGAGCGACGTGCGTTGTCGCAATTTGCGCACGATTACACCGGGAGGAACCCTATGGCCACAATCAAAGACGTCGCCCGGTATACGGGCCTGTCCATTGCGACGATTTCCAAATATTTAAACGGCGGAAATGTCTTAGAAGACAACCGCAGGCGGATTGGAGCGGCCATTGAGCAGCTGGACTACAAAGTCAATCACGCCGCCCGGGCGCTGAAGACCAACAAGACCATGACTGTGGGGGTGCTGCTCCCGTCTCTGTATACACCGTTTTTTGCCCTCATCTGCGCCGATATTGAGCAGTTTCTAAAAGCCCACGGCTATTCCATGATCGTGTGTAGTTACCACGACGACCCGGCGGAGGAGATTCTCAAACTCCGGTTTCTCCAGGGCTTAAATATAGATGGCATCATTGTAGCGCCCACCGGTGTGACCGCAGATGAATTGACGGCGCTCAAAACACCAATCGTGCTCATGGATCGGAGCATCCCCGGTTTAGACAGCGTGGTAACAGACAATATCGCCGCCGTCCACGATGCGGTGGAGGAGTTAATTGTCCACGGCCATCGACGCATCGGTATGATTGTCGGCCCCCTTGCGGTCACGACGGCATTTGAGCGCAAGCTGGGCTATGAGCGGGCCTTCGCCGACTACAACCTGACCGTGGACGAAAATCTAATCCGCGTCGGCGGCTACGATATCGCCTCGGGCTACCGGGAGATGCTTGAACTCTTAAACATGGACCCTCCACCCACGGCGGTCATGGCCAGTTCCCACGATATTACCGTAGGCGCCATCATGGCGGCCTATGAGCGGAAGTTGAAAATCCCAGAGGACATCTCCTTTGTGGGCTACGATGAGGAGCAGATCACGAAAGTCTTTGATCCCCCGGTCACCACGGTGCTCCAGCCCATGGAAGAGATCGCCCAGAGCGTCACCGAGCTATTGGTTCGGCGGATGGGCGGAGACGACAACGGACACCCCCAGCTGATCCGGCTGAAAACCACCCTGGTGCGCCATCAGTCCATTGGGACGATTGGGTGAGCACAAGGTTAGTTTGCCTCTATTACCGGGCTATGACGTCTCATTTTCCCCCATAAAACCGGTTGCGCCCGACCCAAGCAATTTGACCCGTCCCCCTGTCTACTTGACAGGAGACGGGTCATTTTTCGTTTGGGTCGGACGTTGCTTTATTCTGGCCGTATTTCTGTAACTGCAAAACTGTCCCGGACAATCTGCCGACCAGCGGTGAAATCGCTGATTTCCCCTGCGGCGATCATCTGGGCCATCAGGTTGCCGATGACCGTGGCCTCCACGGGGCCGGTGTATACGGGCAGTCCGGTGACACGGGCTGTCAAGGCGTTGAGATAGGCGTCCTGGCTGCCGCCGCCCACAATGTTGATGCTGGTAAACGTCCGCCCGGTAATCTCCTCCAACTCCCGCACCGTATCCCCATAGCACTGGGCCAAACTGTAGTAGACACATTGGAGCACCTGACCCAAGGTCTCCGGTACGGCCTGACCCGTCTCCCGGCAGACTGATTTTACCGCCTCCACCATGCTGTCTGGCGCCAAAAAGGCGTCGTGGTTGACGGGGACAATGGCCAAGGGCGTACCACTCTCTGATGCCAGTTTGGCGAGATCCTGGAAGCTGTACTGCTCTCCCGTCTCCTTGCGTACGGATTGGAGCATCCATAGGCCCATAATATTTTTCAAATACCGGAACCGATAGTTGTATCCGCCCTCATTGGTAAAGTCACTGTCCCTGCCGAAGTCTGTGATAATGGGGGACATGGACTCAATTCCCATGAGGCTCCAGGTGCCGCTGGAGAGATAGACAGACTTATCGTCCACGGCGGGGACCGCCAGATAGGCGCTGGCCGTGTCGTGGGAGGGTGGGAGGACGACTTGACAAGAAAACCCGACTCGCTCCACAATCTCCGGGCGAAGGGTTCCCACGGCGCGCCCCGGCGGGGTCAGATCGCCGAAGAGTCTCTGGGGCAGGCCCAGAAGGTCGATGAGTTCCCGATCCCAGGTCTTGTTCTCGGCGTCCACCAGAGATGTGGTGGTAGCGATTGTGTACTCGTTCACAGCTCGCCCGGTCAGCAGATGGTGGTAATAGTCCGGCGACATGAGCAGACGCCGGGCCCGCTCCAAAAGCCCGGGGTCATCCCGTTTGAGGGCCGTGAGTTGATAGATGGTATTTAAAATCATTTTCTGGGTACCCGTGCGGCGGTAGAGCGCAGGAAAGGACAGAACCTCCTCTACCAGAGCATCTGCCCCCTGAGTGCGGCTGTCCCGGTAGGCCACCGCCTCGCCCAGCCTGTCTCCGACATCGTCTAAGAGGACAAAGTCTACGCCCCAGGTGTCCACGCCGACGCTCACGGGGATTTTTCCAAGTTCTCTGCATCGGCGCATCCCCGCCAGGATGTGGGCGAACAACCCGTCTGCATCCCAGACCAGGGCGCCATTTCGCTCTATGGCCTCATTTTTAAACCGATAGAGTTCCTCTAAGATCAATTTCCCGTCCTGTATATGTCCCAGCATATGTCTGCCGCTGGAGGCGCCCATATCAACCGCCAGATAATATCCCATAGAGAACCGCCCTTTCATCCTTGTTCGTCGTCGTTTCACAATGCCCCGCCACAGGCGGGGCGCTACCTCATTCGTATAAGCACGTTACATCGTATTGCTTACAGGCCTCTCGCCAGGCTTTGCCCGGATCGGCTTCTGTCACCAAAATATCGACCTGTTGTAAGGTGCCGATCTGGACAAAGGCCACATGGCCCAGCTTTGAACTGTCCGCCAGTAAGATGACTTGGCGGGCGCATTCCATCATACTCTTTTTGATTTGGGTGCTGGGATCGGTGGAGTTGGTAAAGCCCCTGACAATATCCAAGCCCTTGCAGGAGATGATGGCACGATCCACGTAGTAGTTGCGTACTGTCTCCTCAGCCCGATAGCCGGTGAGCCCGCAGCCGTCCTCCTCCAATGTGCCGCCGGTGGATATGGCTTGGATTCCACGCACCCCCGCCAGCACATTCAAAATGTCAATGGAGTTTGTGATCACTGTTAGGCGCTTCTTTTTTGCGGCAAGAGACTTGGCCGCATAGAGGGCGGTGGAACTGTCATCTAACAGCAGGTGATCTCCGTCTTGGATCAAGGCGCTGACAATCTGGGCCATTTTCGTCTTGGCCGGGGCGTTTTTTCGCCGTCTCAGACTGTTGGGCAGTTCAATTTTCCCGCTGTTGCAGCTCACCGCCCCGCCGTAGGAGCGCTGGACATAGCCCGCCTGCTCCAGCCGCTCTAAGTCACGGCGGATCGTCTCCTCTGTGACGTTGTAGTGGACAGCCAGTTCGCTGACCAATACCCGGGGCTGGAGTTGGAGTTGCTCTACAATCTGATTTCTCCGCTCAACGGCTAGCATAGCGTGTCTTTGGGCGCCAGTTGGGCCAGCAAAAACGCCTCCGCCTCCGGGTTCCAGAGGCCTCCGGTTTTTTCTGTCAACTCGTGGAGTGTCTTGAATAGGGGATCCGTCTCACCCTTTTGGGCGAAGTCAGAAATCGCAGTAAGGGGCATTTCAATGTGATTGTAGATGAGCTTCTTGCCGCCGGGAATCTCCGGCAGACGCAGGGTGGCATCTATTACCGCATCTAAGCCGCCGATGTGGGTGACCAGGATGGCGGGATTTAAACGCCCGCTGCCGATCATGTCCAGGGCCTCCGTCAAGTCTGCCGTATTGCCGGCGCAGGTGCCCACAATGTGGGTGCTGGCGTAATGGACATTGTAAAAGTTGAGTCGGGCGGCGAATTTGGGGTCCGGGGGGCCTGCGAAAAAGTTGAGACAGCCGTCGTGGCCCAAAATCTGATCCGCCTGTTCCACTAGGGCCGCCACCGGGGCAAATACCAGCACGTCATCATAGCCGGTACCGCCGTTTAACTCCAGCAGAGCCGCCACCGGGTCTGGGACAGACGCCGTGTTGAGATAGGTCAGAGTGATCCCGTGTTTTTTCGCCTCTTCTGCGGACAGGAGCTTTGCGGCCCGCTCTAAGCGGGCGTTGTCAATATCTGTGACCACCAGGGTCTTTGGCCTGCGGTCACAATGGAGGATGTAGTCAATGGCGGCCAGGCCCATGGGGCCGACCCCGGCCAAGATGGCCATGCTCCCGCCTTCCTTGATTCCCATCTGGTGTTCATAGGAGCCGGGGGTGGTGTGATACATGGCGTGGAACGTGCCGATGACACAACTCAACGGTTCCGACAGGGCGCCGCCGAAGAAATCATCTCCCTCATAGGTCAGCAGACAGCCCATCTCCATCACCTGGTTGGGGATGATTACATAGGTGGCGTTGCCGCCGATGTGGGGGAAAGAGTAGCCCGGCGCCTCCAGGCCGCCCTTATAGTTCAGTGCGGGCTGGATGGCAAATTTCTCGCCGGGAGAGAACTGGCCCCGCCATGTCTCGCCTACTTCCAAGATCTCACCGCAGAACTCGTGTCCGATGATAATGGGATTTTCTGCAATATCCGCCGGCACACGCTTGTGATCCGCCCCCTGGATCACCGCCTTGTAGGAGGACATACAGAGGCTGTCAGTGACCACGCGGGCCAAAATTTCGTCGTGTTTGATGGGAGGGAGGACAAATTCCTCCAGGCGAATGTCTTTTTTTCCATAGAGCCGGACAGCTTTTGTATTCATAGTATTACCCTTTCCCGTTCAATGAGATTCCATGTGGCGTCCACCAGATGAGAAAACCTTGGATCTTCTAGTTTTTCACAGATAAAACTTTGGCCGGGGGAGTTGATGTCCTCCCCGGAGATTTCCACCATGTCATATTGGGCGCAAAGGGCCTGCAGACGGGCAATCTGGGCGTCCGTGTTGCGAGATGGCATATAGGTGACCCCGCGGATACCCTCCGTTTTAAGCATAGCAAAGAGTTCGTCTAAAAAACAGTCCTCAAACTGCTGTGTCCGCTTGTCGCCGGTGACCGACTCCCCTACGTCTCCCAGATAGGGATAGCAGAGGATGGCCCCCGCCTGTTCCGAGAGGGCTACCAGCTCATGCAGGGTCAAGCACTCATCCGTGGCCGGAATATAGAATTTTTCTACCAGTTGGGCTTTTAAAATACCCAGGAGATCGTAAGGCAAATCGCTACCCCTGGCCGAAAGCTTCTCCCTCTGGCTGTCGGTGAGGGGGATGGAGAGCCGCTCTAAGGCCGCTGCTATACCCTCTGATCCGAATGCCTTTAGAAGTTTGCCCGCCAGCGCCCAGAGCAGATGCCGCTCTGTCACGGCACCCCCTACATGATATTGAGACAGAGGCAGGACGTCTGCGTCAAAGTCCAATGTGACGCCCAAGGGGGTTACCAGGGTATTGAGTCTCTGGGTCATAGCTCGATTTCGTATATTGCGGTGCTCCCGCAGGGGCGCGAACACCTCCTGCAAAAAGTCGTATTTGTCCGGCATGACGCTGTGGATCGCCATATAGGCGATACCCGCCTGATCCGGATTGTTAAAGCGTCTGCCGGCAAGGGCCGTCTTGCCCATGTCCGCCCGGCACTCCATGCCGCAGGTGACGGCGATGCCAGCGATCTCCCCCGCCCGGCGAAATTCCGTAGCGCCGCCGATAGAATCGTGGTCCATAATCCCCGCCGTGTTGAGGCCCGCCGCTCTGGCGAAATAGACCGCCGCAGTGGGAGAGTAGGGCGAGAAGGAATAAGTCGTGTGGATGTGGTTATTGGCAAACTGTGGTCGCACCACAGGCGGTTCGGCCTCCGATGCTAAAAGCTTTGTCAAATGATCCAGCCGCTCCTCGGCGGAGGGCGCTGAAAGCAGGTGCAACCGTTCTGATTTTGTCATGTGCGCCTCCTAGTTGAGCATGAGTTGCCCGCCGGTGACGGGGATGGCCTGGCCCGTTTCGTAGCACTGATCTACACAGTAGAATACGGCTTTTGCCACATCCTCCGGCAGACACCCTCGCTGGATGAGGCCTTTTTCCAGATAACTCTGCTTCACATCTGCAAGGGTCTTCGCCCCCGGCACCTTGCCCGCTTTGAGATATTGGACAAAGAGTCCGTTTTCCGGGTCAGACCACAGGGGGCCGTCGTAGTAATTGCCGGGACAGATGGCGTTGACTTTGATTCGATCAGGCGCCAGTTCCAGGGCAAAACTTTGGGTGAGACCAATGCCGCCAAACTTCCCGCCGGCATAGGCGAAATTGGCTTTGGAACCCGCAAGGCCCGACTTGGAGTTGATTTGGACGATGTCATACCACCGGCTGTCCTCCGCCTGGGATTGTGCTCTCATAATTTGCGACACCGCCTGGACACAGAGGAAATATCCCGTGTAGTTCACCCGGGTGACGAAGTCAAAGTCCTGGGGAGTCATCTCCTCTATACTGCCGGCTTTCAATACCCCGGCGTTGGAGAGGAAGAGGTCAATCCCCCCCATGAACGCCACCGATTGGGCGACCATGGCCGTGACACTCTCCGGATCGGACACATCGACTTGGATCGCCCACGCCCTGTCTCCCAGCGCCTGCGACTCCTTTTTCGCCTGTTCCAGATTTAAATCTGCCAGGACGACACTGGCGCCCTCCCGGTAGAGGGACTGGGCGATGCCCAGCCCAAACCCCTGGGCGCCGCCGGTGATGACGGCCAAGCGGCCACCTAGCCGTCCCGCTGTATTCGGTCTGTTTTGCACATTGTGCGCCGCTGTGATTTTTGCCTGTGCCAAAGTCAATTCTATCACATCCTCGTGTTTTTGCGCCGCCGTTGCGCCGCTTTTTCCCGCCCCAGGCGGGGAATACAGGTAGATTCCTGCAATTGTCTGTGTTTTTCTTTATTATATTCTGTTTGTGTTGGTTTTGCAAGGGGGAATTTATAACGAGAGAGGTTAAAGGCGTTGATACACTGTTTGCGCTGTAGGGGCGCACATTGTGCGCCCGTCAACCGCTACCGCAACAAATTATGTGCGGTATGCTCCCAACATCCGGGCGAACACTGTTCGTCCCTACATTTGAATTCAACGTAATTGTGCCACTCCCGTTACAATCCCAACGCCTCCCCGGCGTGGTAAGAGCTCCTGACCAGCGGAGCCGAGGCCACGAAGGCAAACCCTTTTGCCCGTGCCGCCGCCCCGTATGCCTCAAATTGTGCGGGGGTCACGTAGGACTGTACCGGGTAGTGGGCCTTGGAGGGTGCTAAATACTGGCCGATTGTCAAGAACTCGCACCCCACTTCCAGCAAATCGTCAAAGAGTTGGAGCACCTGTTCCTCCGTCTCTCCGAATCCCAGCATAATCCCGGATTTAGAGCGAACCGCCGGATTTTGCGTTTTGATCTGATGCAAAATCGTGAGGGAGCGCACATAGTCTGCGCCGGGTCGAATCTGAGGATACAGGGCCGCCACGGTCTCCATATTGTGGCTGATGACGTTGGGCGCAGCGGCAATCACCTGTGCAAGAGCACTGGGATTTCCCATAAAATCCGGGATCAGCACTTCTATAGCCGTACCGGGGGTCGTGTTCCGGATCGCTTGAATCACCTGTGCAAACTGCATAGTGCCCCCGTCCGGCAGGTCGTCCCGGGTGACGGAGGTGATGACCACGTATCGGAGTCCCAGCGCCTTGACCGCCTCCGCCACTCGCATCGGCTCCTCCGGGTCTACGGGCGTAGGTTCTGCGTGGCGGACGTTGCAAAACCGACAGTCCCGTGTACAGTTTGCCCCCAGAATCATAATGGTCGCGGTCTTTTGGGAGAAGCACTCTGCATAGTTGGGGCAGTTGGCCTCCTGACAGACGGTATTTAATTGTAAAGATTCCAAAAGTGCCTCCACAGCTGCCTGATTGGGGCTGTGTTTATGTGGGATCCGCAGCCAGTCCGGCTTTTTCAGCATCTGATCCACCCCCTTACTCGAAGATACAGGAGAGCAGTTGCTCCTGTGTGATCTCGCCCAGATAGGGCCGCAGATCGACCCCCGCCAGGACGTCTGCTATGGCCCCCCGGCAAAAGGATTTGCCCGTAAACATCTGCTCTAAGCCGCAGATGGGGGCAGTCGCCAAAAAGTCCCCGCAGATGGAGCAGGCGGTGATCTCGCCCCGGATCACGTCCAGGAATGCCTCTACTTTTCCGGCGGGAAAGCGCTTGCTGCTGGAAATGGAAAACTGGGGATCACGTCCAAAGGTCCACGCCGGGTTTGCGTATTTCTCCCGGCAGATATCGTCTATTTTTGTCAAGTCCGTATCCGTCAGGGTGTATGTCTGCATCTCCCACTCCTGGGCGAGTGCTTCTGACAGCAATGTCCAAAACTCTGCTGTGGACACAGGCGTCGCCATATGCTCCCGCAGATTTGTCACCCGGCTGCGGACGGAGCGGATGGCTTTTGATCGGATTTTTTCATCGTCCACTTGGAGCACCCCCGCCAGCATGTCCAAATCTGCGTCGTATAGGAGTGACCCGTGGGTACACACCCGTCCATTGCGGGTATATTGAGCCAGGCCGGAGACCTTTTTTCCGGCTACCAGAATATCATTTCGCCCCTCTAATTGGGCGGGGATGCCCAGTTTATTTAAGGCCCTAACAATAGGCCCTGCCACTGTCTCACGCAGAATTTCCTGTACGTCTCCCGCTGTCTGGGGCAGGATGAGGGTATATAACAGTGTGCCGAGATCTGTATAAATCGTCCCGCCGCCGCTCTGCCGCCGGACGATCTGGATCTGTTCTTTCTTTGCATAACTGCAGTCAATCTCTGCGGCGGCAACTTGATTGGCCCCCAGCATGGCGCATTGATCCGCCTGCCAGATCATAAAAAGGGGCTGATCCAGGGGGAAGTGCTCCAAGAAATAGGTCTCCACAGAGAAATGAAATGCGGCGTCCTGGCTATTTGGCGTCACGTATAGCAATGGGGGTTTCCTCCTGTTGAGATGGAGTGTTGTTGTTAAAGCATAATCAAGCTCTGGTCAATTGTCAATGGGGAGTTAGAGCAGTAGACGTTGCGCCGCTGGTGTGGTATACTTCTTTATGTCCGATACCTGTTTTTTGTTGGTAGGGTAGCGGGTTTATACTAGGTATGGGAGGATGAAAAATGAGTGTTAAGGATAAGTTGCTTGAAAAGGGCTATGAAAAACAGGTAGAAATTTTAGAAAGACTGGCACTTGATTGTATCATTCTTAAGACATCAAAAAGTAAAGATGAAGAATTTTCATTAGGGGAAAGCAAAATCGGAGGATTCCCTCAACTTCCTCCAAATTTTGAATGGCCTAAGTTCAATAGTAAGCCTTTGGCATTCTTAGCTCAATTAAATCTGGAACAGATTGCAAAGTATGATACACAAAAACTGTTGCCCGCAACTGGTATGCTGTACTTTTTTCACGAGGGCGGTGAAAAAGTATGGGGCTTTGACCCGAAAGATAAAGGTGGGTTCAAGGTCGCTTACTATGATGGCGATATGTCTGAATTAACCAATATTCCTCTACCAAATGATTTGGAGGACTATCTTAAATTTTCACCCTGTAAATTAGAATTTTCTTGCGGGAAATCATACCCGATAGACTTATATGGGCTCGATGATGAATTTTTTGATACTATTACAGAGTATTTGGAAGGAACAATAAATAAGCTGTTTGGGTATCCCGATTTAATTCAGGGGGATATTTTTTTAGAAAGCCAGCTTGTAACCAACGGTCTTTACTGCGGAAGTCCCGCCGGATATAATAACCCAAAGGCAAAAGACCTCGAACAAGGTGCATCAGAATGGGTACTCCTGTTTCAACTGGATTCAGATGATAATGCAAATATGATGTGGGGAGATGTTGGCAGAATATATTTTACAATAAAGAAGCAAGATTTAAAAAATAAAGCTTTTGATGCAAGTTGGTCGTCTTTCCAGTGTAGCTAACAAGCCCCATCGCCCCATAGAAAAGTGGCACAGAAATCCCCTGTGCTGCTTTTTTATATTGACAAAATGTTAAAACATGATAAACTCAAGATGATTATAACACGTTGCGAACACGAAAAAATAGATATCCGGAGGGGCGGGCATGTACGAGATTCGACAAGAGCAGATGAATGCGTTCATCCAAGAGCGTGAAGTGGTGACCATGAAGGAACTGCAAACTCGCTTTGCCCAGGTCTCTCTCATGACCATCCACCGGGACTTAGACGCCCTGGCGGCGGCGGGGCTTATTACCAAGGTCCGGGGCGGGGCCAGGAGTGTCCGCCATCAAGGGGATTTGACCTTTGAAGTCCGATCCGAGGAGAATCAGACGGGAAAGGCCAAAATGGCCAAAAAGGCGGCGGAGCTGGTAGGCGGACAGGCCAGTATTTTTCTGGATTCCGGTACGTCTTGTCTGGCCCTGGCGAGAATTTTACCGACCACCCCGACAATGGCAATCACCACGGGGCCGAATATTGCGCTGGCCCTGGCATCAGTCCAAGGCCCGGCGGTGACCATGTGTCCCGGTGCGCTCAACAAGGAGAATCTTACCGTCTCCGGCCACAGTACGCTTCAATTTTTGGAGACGATTAATATTGACTTCGCTTTCCTCGGCGTCTCCGGCTACGGCAGGGGTGCGGGGTTCACCTGCGGCAAAGAGAGCGAGATGATGGTCAAGCGCCAGGTCATTAAGCGAGCCCGTCAGACGGCGGTATTCTGCGATGAAGCCAAGTTCCACCGGCTCATGCCGTTTACCTTTGCCACGCTGGAGGATATTGACTACGTGATCACAGATAAGCCGCCCAGTGAGGTGTTTGTGGAGATGGCGCAGGGTGCCGGTGTGACGGTTTTGTGACAGAAAGCGCCGTATTGCGATGTAATTCACAGTAGGATTCTTTTGTACTCCCATCGTTTCACTTGAGGCGCACGAGGAAAGTTGTTTTTTATAATATGACATGCCGTTGTCGCATTTGCTGTGGTATTTTTGTTTCAAATTCAAAAAGAATAGGGGCGTTGAAAAATGAAAATTAGCAACGTAACAGCTTGCGTACAGGTAAGAGATGACTTCGGAGCGTGTTTCGATTTTTACACTGAAAAATTAGGGCTAGTACCAATCTATGGTGATAGAAATGGCCCATATGCTAATTTTGCAAATTGTAAAGACGGCGAACCTTTTTTTGCCATGTATGCAGCGAAAGATGCCAGTGAGCGGATTGCAGGATACACTATTTCCGATAACACAGGGTCTTCAGATACGCTATCAGCCGTTTTTCATACGACAGATTTTGAAGGCATTTATAACAATTGGGTGGAAGCGGGTGTGGAGTTCATTGACAGAGTCGTGATGGGTGAGGGAGATGAGACGTTTCATATGGCTATTTTTAGCGATACCGAGGGGAACATGCTCAGCTTAGAAGATGGCGGCGTATAAAGTAGGCAGATGGCCGGGGGCGGCGAAAAACGCCGCGGAGGGCATAATATGACAACGAAACAAGAGCGGTCAGCAATATTCAAATCATTTCAATCTAACATAAAGAGAAGCGGCTCCTTTGACGAGGGCAAAGAAAATTTACTTGCACTTAGAAAGGAATTATCCGTAATATGTGATTATATTTTTGAGGGTTGCAGCCATGAAGATTTTTGTAAAATGCCCCTCAAAAGCGATAAAACCATTGCATATTACCTCTATCACTTGAATCGGATTGAAGATGTTACATCAAATGTTTTAATTGCAGGCAAAGAGCAGATTTTCTTTGCTGAAAACTTTGAGAAACGATTAAACGCCCCTGTCATTACCACAGGGAACGAAATAGCCCGTGACGGGCTAATTGCGTTTAGCAAAGCGTTAGATCTAACACAACTTAGAGAATATGTTGCTGCGGTTATGGACAATACAAACGAGATCATTCAAGGCATGGGTTTTCAAGATTCCAAAACGAAAGTTTCGGCAGAACGAAAAGCAGAGGTCATGAAATCGAATACTGTATCGACAGATGAACGTGCAGTTTGGCTTGTTGATTACTGGTGCAATAAAACGTATGCCGGTTTGATGCTGATGCCTTTTTCAAGGCATATCATGCTACATCTTGATGGCTGTCTGCGAATAATCAACAAGATAAAAAAGTAACATTCAACCTACGCTGCCCCCGAATCCCACAAGGCAAATACAAGTCTTGCGGGATTTTTTTATTGACAGTGTCACTGAAATGTTATAATATAATAAATATAACATTTCGTAACACGCGGGAGGAGAGCGATGGCCACGACAGTTGGTATGCCCCGTGCGGGGATTTCGGTGGAGAGCTGTATCATCGGGCAGTGGAAAAAAGCCCCGGGGGACAAGGTCTCTGTGGGCGAGGTATTATTTGATTACGAGACAGACAAAGCCGCCTTTGAGTGCGAATCCACGGCAGAGGGGACTCTGTTGGAGTGTTTTTTCCAAGAGGGAGACGAGGTGCCCTGCCTGGTGGCCGTCTGCGCCATCGGAGAGCCGGGGGAGGACGTGTCTGCCCTCCGGCCCGGCGAATCCGGCGGCGGCGTTGAACTGGATGCGGCGATTACCCCGGCAGAGCCTGTGATAGAGGCGGCTCCTGCCATAGCGACCTCGGCTCCGGTGATATCAGGTGCGAAGGCCCAGGGGATATCCCCCCGTGCTCGAAAGATGGCGGAAGAACTGGGCGTAAATCCAGAACTCGCCACGCCCACAGGCCCTCGGGATCGGGTGATTGTGCGAGATGTGATACAGTTGGCCGAATCCGGCAAGATTGGCGAGGGGTTCGGTGGCCGTACCTTTGGGGGGCCGGCCGCGTCACAGGCCGCAATAGTCCCGGGCGGCGCAGAATACACAGATGAGAAGTTTAGCAAGATCCGCAAAACCATTGCGGTAGGGATGTTGAAATCCCTCACAGAGATGGCCCAAGTCACCCACCACCACAGCTTTGACGCTAGCGCAATCCTGGCGTTCCGCAAGGACTGCAAAGCGGGCGGGGAGTCTATGGACACGGCGGGAATCACCCTCAACGACATGGTGCTCTATGCCGTATCCAGAACCCTGCTGATCCATCCCGATCTAAATGCCCATCTCTTAAACGGCGACACCCTGCGGCGGTTTGCCGGCGTCCATCTCGGCGTGGCCGTAGATACCCCGCGGGGCCTGATGGTGCCGACAATTTATAACGCAGATCAGATGACCCTGGCGGAACTCAGCAGGCAGACGAAAGAACTGGCGGCCATGTGCCAGAGCGGTAGCATCAGCCCCGATTTGCTCCAGGGCGGTACGTTTACCGTATCTAATTTGGGCACCTTAGGCGTAGAGCAGTTTACCCCCATTGTGAACCCGCCCCAGGTGGCGATTTTGGGAGTCGCCGGGATGACCACCCGGGTGAGAGCGGGCGCAGACGGCGGGGTCGTCCCCTATGAGGCCATGGGCCTCTCCCTGACTTATGATCACCGGGCGGTAGACGGCGCCCCCGCCGCCAAGTTCGCCAGGGATTTGTGCAATAATCTGGCCCAATTCAACCTGATGCTGACCCGATAGGAGGGGAACGTATGAAAGGATTCGATGTTCTGATTATCGGCGGCGGCCCCGGCGGATACTGTGCCGCAGGGCGGGCCGCAGCGGGTGGATTGAACGTAGCCCTATTTGAAGCGCGCGCGCTGGGCGGCGTCTGTCTCAACGAGGGGTGTATCCCGTCCAAGACCTTGCTCCATGCGGCAAAATATTACGACCATGCGCTGCATGGCGAGACATTCGGCGTCACGGTGGCGGAGGTCACGTATGACCACGCAAAAGTCGTGGCCCGGAAAGATCAAGTAGTCAAAACCCTGGTGGCAGGTGTAACAAGCAAGATGAAAAGCCATAACGTGACTGTGATAACATCCCACGCCCAAATCACCGGGAAAGATTCGGCGGGATTCACCGTCGCAGCAGCGGGGGAGACGTATGCGGGCAAACAGTTGATTATCGCCACGGGCTCCGCCCCGTCAATTCCGCCCATCCCCGGTGTGGGGGAGGAGATGGCAGACGGGTTCGTCCTCACCAACCGGGAGATATTAGACCTCAAAGAGATTCCCGATCAGCTCACCGTCATCGGTGGCGGGGTCATTGGATTAGAGATGGCAGCCTACTTCCAGACCGTGGGCAGTCAAGTGACTGTAATAGAGGCATTAGAAAAAATCGCCGGACCCACAGACGGGGAACTATCGGCGCTTCTGCAAAAAGAACTGGAGAAAAAAGGTGTCCGGTTCGCCCTTGACGCCATAGTCACAGAAATATCCGACGGTAAGGTGACCTATCAACAGGGCGGACAGTCTTTCGAGGCAAAAGCGGACAAAGTGCTGCTCTCAACGGGCCGGCGGCCCATGATAGAGGGGCTGGGCTTGGAATCCATCGGTGTCTACGTGGACAGGGGCGCCGTTGTGACAGACAATCACCTGCGTACCAATGTCCCCGGGGTCTACGCCATCGGCGACGTCAACGGCAAATGGATGTTGGCCCACACCGCCTATCGGGAGGCCGAGGTCGCAGTCAACCACATCCTGGGCAGGCGGGACTATATGCGGTACTCCGCCGTGCCGTCGGTCATCTACACGTCTCCGGAAGTGGCCTGCGTCGGCGACACAGAAGAGACGGCGACAGCCCGTGGGATAGCCGTGGAGGTCGTCCGGGTCTCTACGCTCTATTCCGGGCGCTATGTGGCCGAAACCCAAGGGGAGGACGGGCTCTGTAAGCTGATAATAGAAAAAAAGACAAAAAAACTTCTGGGCGTCCACATGCTCTCGCCCTACGCATCGGAACTCATCTACGGCGCCGCCCTCATGCTGGAACTGCGGTTAGACATTGATGAAATCAAGGAACTCATCTTCCCACACCCCACCGTCGGTGAGGTGATCCGGGAAGGGTTATTTATGGTTTAGGAGGAATATTTTTATGCCAAAAAATCTATTGATTGATCCCGGTGCGCTAGGTGAGAAGGGGACGATCCAATTCACCGATATCCCGGTGAACCAATATCAAAAGACCATACAAGAGGCCCAAGAGACAGACGGATTTTCAAATGCAGAGCTGATCCGCATCTACCGGGATATGACGATACTGCGTGAGTTTGAGTTCATGCTCAACCAGATCAAGACTCAAGGGGAGTACGGCGGCATCCAGACCTCTTACCCCGGCCCGGCCCACTTGTCTCTGGGGCAGGAGTCCGCCGCTGTGGGGCAGGCGTATCTGCTGGATCAGGACGACATCATGTTCGGCAGCCACCGGAGCCACGGCGAGATATTGGCAAAGAGTTTAAGCTCCATCGAAAAACTCTCCGATAAACAGCTTATGGACATTATGGAGAACTTCTTAGAGGGCCGGATTTTGCGGGCCTTAGAGAACGTATTTAAGCCGAAAGATACGAAAGAACTGGCCATCTATTTCCTCCTCTACGGGACATTGACGGAGATTTTCGCCAGAGAAAACGGGTTCCATATGGGCATGGGCGGTTCCATGCACGCTTTTTTCCTGCCCTTTGGCGTCTATCCCAACAACGCCATCGTAGGCGGTTCGGGGCCGGTCTCTATCGGCGGGGCCTTGTTCAAAAAGTGTAATAATAAAAACGGCATTGTGATCTGCAACATCGGCGACGGCTCCCTGGGGTGCGGCCCCGTCTGGGAGGCGCTGAATTTCTCCGCCATGGATCAGTACAATACCCTCTGGCCCAAAGAGAAACAGGGCGGCCTGCCCATTGTATTTAACATCTTCAACAATGGCTACGGTATGGGCGGTCAGACCCGTGGCGAGACCATGGCCTATGACTTCCTGGCCCGGATCGGCGCCGGGATCACCCCCAGCCAAATGCACGCAGAGCGTGTCTGGGGTCTAAATCCTCTGGCGGTCATTGACGCCTATGGGAGAAAGCGGGAGATTTTGGACAAAAACGGAGGACCTGTCCTCTTAGATGTGATCACCTATCGCCAGTCCGGCCACTCCACCTCGGATCAGAACGCCTATCGCTCAAAGGAAGAAATGGACGCCTGGCGGGAGATCGACCCCTGTGTGACATTTAGAAAAGACCTGGTGGAGGCCGGATGCGCCCCGGATACGGCATTCGAGGACATCTGGGCAGAGACCCGGGAGCGGATGGCGAAAATCTGCCAGTGGGCCTCTGACGAGAGCATCTCCCCCTATGTAGATTTCAAAAAAGACAGCGCCGTCGTTGAGCGGGTTATGTTCACCAACGAGAAACAGGCAAAGATGGAGGACAGCGCCCCTGTTACCCTAATCCCGAGAGAAGAGAGCACCCGTGTCAAGCAGATCGCCGGAAAAGAGCGCAGTGCGTTTAAGGACGGCAAGCCCGTCAGCAAGATGAAAACCTACAATATGCGGGACGCCATCTTTGAGCCGATTCTGGACAAATTCTACGAAGATCCCACCCTGATTACATACGGAGAAGATGTCCGGGACTGGGGCGGTGCCTTTGCGGTGTACCGTGGGTTAGACGAGATATTGGATCACTCCCGACTCTTCAACGCCCCCATCTCCGAGGCGGCCATTGTGGGCAGTGCCGTGGGCTACGGCCTCACGGGAGGCCGGGTGATTGTAGAGCTCATGTACTGCGACTTCATCGGCAGGGCGGGGGACGAGATTTTCAATCAGATGAGCAAATGGCAGGCCATGAGTGCGGGAATCCTCAAGATGCCAGTCGTCCTACGTGTCTCTGTAGGGTCGAAATACGGCGCCCAGCACTCTCAAGATTGGACGGCCCTCTGCGCCCATATTCCGGGGCTAAAAGTCTGTTTCCCCGCCACTCCATACGAGGCCAAGGGCCTGATGCAAGAGGCATTAGACGGCCAGGACCCCGTGGTATTCTTTGAGAGCCAGCGGCTCTATGATATGGGGGAACAGTTTGAGCCAGACGGTGTGCCGGCGGAGAAATATTCTCTGCCTTTCGGGTTCGTGAACCAGATTCGCACGGGTCAGGATATTACGCTCCTCACCGTCGGCGCCACCCTCTACAAGGCCATCGAGGCGGCGGATATTTTGAAAGAGAAATACGGCCTCACCGCCGATATCATCAACCTGTGCTCTCTGACGCCGCTGGACTATACAAAGATTGTGGAATCCGTCCGAAAGACAGGCCGGGTGGTGTTGGCCTCTGACGCCTCCGCCCGGGGCAGTTTCCTCAACGATATCGCCCGGAACATTACGGAACTCTGCTTCACCGACCTGGATGCGCCCCCCGTGGTTGTGGGGGCCAAGAACTGGATCACACCGCCTTATGAGTTTGACGCGTTCTTCTTCCCCCAGGCCAGTTGGATTTTAGACGCCATCCACGAGAACATCCTGCCCCTGCCCGGCCACGAGTCCACTGTGTCCTATACGCCGGTGGAGATCATGCGCCAGGCCAAAGAGGGTGTATAATCTGAAGCAATCAAGCAAACTCCCTCGGCGAAAAGCCGAGGGAGTTTCTGGTGAACAGATCAGTTATAAAAACGATCATGTCCCGTAGTATGCAATTCCCAACTGAGTGCGGTTTGTTACGTCCAGATTTTCCATAATGACGACAATATTATTCCGTACGGTCCCCTCACTCAAAAAGAGCTGTTCTGCAATCTCTTTATTGGTCAGCCCCTGGGCCACTAAGCGAGCGATGTCCCGCTCCCGTTGGGTCAGTTGCTCCAAGGCAGGATTTTCGGGTGCGGCCAGCTTTTTTAGCACGTCAGCGCCCAATACGCCCGCGCCGTCCATCATAATCCGCAGCTTCCCCGCGATATCTGATATCTTATCGGTTTTGATCAAATATCCGTCTGCCCCTGCCGTGAGGGCCTGCTGGATATTGGGCTTGTCGTCAAAGGTGGTGAGCATCATAATGCGGATATCCAGGTACCGCTGTTTGATCAGGCGGGTTGTGGCGATGCCATCCATGCCGGGCATACGGATATCCATGAGCAGGATATCCGGCGTGTATGTCTCGCACATCGCCAGGGCCTCGGCCCCGTCGGCGGCGGTGCCGACCACTGCGATATCATCCTCCCGTGCCAGGGTGAGGGACAGGCTCTTTCGGATTAAGGGATCATCGTCAACGATGAGCAGTTTCATCTCAGTTGCCATGTGGAACCTCCTCTTCCCGTATGGGGATCACGCAGATTACCCGAAATGTAGTCTCCCTTGCATCCACGGACAGATTCCCGCCGATGGCGGCGGCCCGGTGGCGCAGGTTGCGCAGGCCGCTGCCCAGGGGGCGCTTGGTCGCTCCGGCCACACCGTCATTTTCCACACAGAGCCGTACGAGATGGGGCGTTGCGTCCAGATCGACAGATACGCGACTTGCCCGCCGTGCGTGGCGTGCCACGTTGGTTAAACTCTCATTTAAACAGGATTCCAGCATGGTCCAGACATACACGGGAATTTTTGTCGTGTCCCCGTATACCTGAAGCGCCACTTGGGGGCCGGGGAATCGGCGGCAGAGCTCCTGTAGGGCCTCTACGCCCAAGACGGTGACGGCCGACAGGTTGTGTACCGCCTCCCGGATTCGATTGGCCCCGTTATCCAAGCGCTCCAAGGCGGCATCGTATAGTTCCAGGGTCTCGGGACTCTCCGGCCCCAGCATAGAGCGCACGGTTTGGAACGACATATACGCCGCTACGATCTCATGTCCCGCATTGTCGTGGATATCCCGGGCGATCCGGGTGCGCTCCGCCACGGCGGTCATGCGCTCGACCTGCTCCAGTGCGGCGGTGAGGTCGCTCTGGAGACTCTCCAGCTCATAATATCGGCCCGCCGAGGCATCACGGGTTTTTAAACTATCCCGCCGCTCCCGCTCCCAAAAACCTAAAAATATGCCGGATAACGCCGCAAGGGCGAGCACAGCAGTCAGGAGGGGGTCAAAGTTGAAGAATAAATATAGGCCCCCAAAGGCTGTCCAATATACGCCAAAATACATGGCCGCAAACAGGGGGATCGCCAGTGCGTAGGCCGCAGGGCCCCATAGGGCGGACACGGCCAGACAGGCGATGATGTCCAGTGCCACAGTGACATTTAGTTTCGGAATCCGCCAGCGCAATAGTGCCATGATAACGAGAGACAAAAGCAGGAAAAAGCCTGCTAGTTCCTCGCTTCCCATCCAGAAAGCGAATAACAGGCTAAATCCTGCGATTTGACAGAGTAAAAAGGTCACATTTGGTCTCATACGATCCTGCGTTTTCCTCCATAGAGCAGAAAGGCCACAGCAAACAGCAACATGGCGGCGATCCCCAGCCAGTAGTCCCCGGACATGGCACCCGTCGCTAAGACATCACGCAACCCCCTGGATGCCCAATATGCCGGGAAAATGGTTCCCACGTATTGCAGGAGGCCGGGAAAGACTTCCGTCGGGAAGACGAGTCCACTCAGAAAGGTGCCGAGGAATAGCACTAGGCTAAATCCGGTGGCATTACCCTCCTTGCCTTTGAACAGGCAGTGCCAGGCAAAGGCCATTGCAACAGATGCCAGGGTGAGTACAGTATAGCACAGAAACACCGCAATGGAAAGGGTGAGACTCCAATCATATAGCACATGTCCCAAGACGGACACGATTGCCATTTGCACCACCAGCGGAACGGCACAGGACAAGAGGTTTTCCGCGAGGTACCGCCACATGGGGATGGGAGCTGCCAAAATACGGAGGACTGTGCCATCTATCTTGTCTGTCAAAATACTCAAGCTCATCAAGTAGGCGCTGAGCATGGTGACCATGAAAAGAAAAGTGAACCCGCCCGCGCCCAAGCCCAAGCCCTCTCCGATCCACATGGGGCGGATGAGGATGATCACGATGGGCAGAATATAGGTGAACAGCAAGGTCAAAGGGCTGCGTATCCCGCGGAGCAGGGCAAAGCGAAAAATCGTCAAGAAGTCCGCCTCCTTCCAAATATAAAGACTAAGATTGCAGTCACCAGGGTGATTCCCCCTAAAATGCTCAGATTAAACAGCGCTTGCCCCATGTCGTCTAAGACCGGCCCGGCGTATAAAATCGCCCGGTAGGCAAGGGCTAGGGGAGTTCCGTAAGAGGTGATGAACGTGGCAATAGCGCTGTCCCCCAGGGGGATGAATAGAAAGCCGCTTAAAAACATCATCCCAAAGCAAAATACATTGATGGTCACAGTTCCAGCTTTGCGTTTCGGCACCACCTGGCTGACCAGCGCCCCGATCAACTGGCTCAAAATCGAAACCGTCAAGATCACAGAGGCAAACATTAGAGGATTGCCCCAACGCACATCAAAGAGGAGGCCCACCACAGTGAAAATCAGCAGGGCTTGCAATAGGTTGAACACCCAGTTGGCCACGACGGCGCCGGCCAGAAACGTACGCATCGGGACAGGGCTTGCCAACAGCCGCCACCGCACAGGACCCTCTTTGAAATTATCGTAAATGTTTTCCATGAGCAGCTCTCCCGAAAAAAACTGGAAGGCCACCATAAATACTGCGGCAAGCAGGGTCGCATTTGCGGCGACGGCGTCCCCGGCGGCTGCGAGATCACCACCCATCAGCTCGAACATACCGATATTGCCCAGCATGTTGAGCGTTACCAGTCCCATAGGCAACAGGAGATAGATTAGAAGATTGATGGGATTGCAGATCGTTCGCTTGAAATAATGTCCGAAAATCAATGGAAATCTATTCATAGCTACGCCTCCCCCTCGTCACGGAGACGCTTGCCGGTGAGGGTCAAAAATACGTCTTCCAAGTTGGGCTTATCCTCGGAGAAAGAGGTGACGCCGCCGTTGCGCTGGGCGACTTCCATGATCCGGTTCACGTTACCGCTGCCCGCCCCGGATATAATCAGATAGTGGCTGCCGTTTGCCGTGACGCTCTTCACGCCGGAGATAGCCCGCAGCTCTTCTGCCAGCGCATCTGACGGTATGGCGGCCTGGAGATGGATCCGATCCTCATACTGGATCCGGCCCATGAGCTCGTCTATGGTGCCTTCGGCGATGACCCGCCCTGCGTCCATGATGGAGATGCGGTCACAGATGGCTTGCACTTCCTCCATGTAGTGGGAGGTGTAGATCACCGTGGTGCCTTTTTCGGCGATTTTCTTGACCGATTCTAAGATATGATTCCGGGACTGGGGGTCGATTCCCACCGTGGGTTCGTCCATAATGACCAGTTTTGGCTTGTGAACCAGGGCGCAGGCGATATTTAATCTGCGCTGCATCCCGCCGGAGAAGGTCTTGGGCCGCTTGTTGGCCCGATCAGTCAAGCCGACGAACTCCAGCATCTCTTTCACATTGGCGTTGAGCTCTGCCCCCCGCAGACCGTACAGGCCGCCAAAGTAGCGCAGATTCTCAACGGCGGAGAGATCGTTGAACACGGTGATCTCCTGGGTCACGAGGCCGATATTTCGCCGGACTTTTAAATTGTGGATACTCTGCTTCTGGCCGAAGACCTGTATCTCGCCTGTATCGGCGTCGATGAGGCCGCAGAGAATGCGGATGGCCGTGGTCTTTCCCGCCCCGTTGGGGCCGAGGAGACCGAGGATTTCGCCCTCTGCCACATCTAAGTTCAAATGATCCAGTGCAGTCGTGTCGCCGTAGCGCTTGACCACGTTTTTCATGTTGGCTATCATACTGTTTCCTCCTGCATTTCGTTTTATGTCCTTAGTATAGCCGATGCCTATAAGGTGCAACAGTGACATTTGTCACGAATTTTCAAACGGAAAGCGTACTTGACATTTTTGTTTTCCTATGCTATCATAATGGAAAGCGTACTTTCCGTTTGGAAAAGGAGGGTGTATATGCGTAACCGCTTAGAGGAAATCCGAAAACAGCGAAACATTACACAAGAAGAACTGGCAACTACACTGGAAGTATCACGGCAAACCATTGGCTCATTAGAGAATGGACGATATAATCCTTCGATCATTCTTGCACTCAAAATCGCGCGATATTTCAAAATGTATGTGGAAGAAATCTTTATTTATGAGGAGGATATTTGAAATGAAAAACAAAATTAGGAATGCGCTTCGGACATACACGCTGCCTATAGGGTTCGCAATCTTCGCTATTGCATCAGCGGTAAGACAACTTTTTCCTGACTCTGAGAGTGTTGTTATATTGCACCATTTCCAATTTATTGCGGGATTAGGCGCGGGACTAATGTTTGCCGGAGCAATTTATAAGATACTATTTAGAAAAAATAAAAATAGTAGTCCCGAAGCCGCACGCCAGCTTGAAATTGACGAAAAAGACGAAAGGAATATCCGAATAAAAGAAAAAGCCGGATACGCTTCTTGGCACACAACGTTAATAATCCTTGTTGTTATGGCTCTAATCTTTGTCTTTATAAATAATCCGACTGGTTATTGGTTGGCAGCAGGGGCTTTGGTTCTTCACAAGATCATGCTCATGATTTTTACGTCCATTTATAATAAAAAGATGTAGGTTTTCGCAGAGCTATTTTATGTCTTTCAATAGAGAACCCTCCATAATATAAGGCTTGAAATTGCCTTGTTTCATGGGGGGTTCTTCATTTTCTGTTTGATGCCGTAGCAGAGCGATCTGTCAAAGATACACGCGCAGTGGGACATAATGAAAGGCTTTGTCTCATATAATGGACCGTCTGCACATGCTACGACACAAAAGATAAAGAGAGGGGGCATCGCATGAAATTGCGAAAGTGGATTGCATTGATCATTGTGCTGGGGCTGCTCCTGAGAGGCCTTGTGGCCCTGGAGGCAGATGCGACCTTTGACGCACTGATTCAGGCCGCTATAGGAGACGGTGACCGCCTGGAGGCAGCCGTTCTCAGTCAATCCTCTCTCCTCATGGCCACGGCGGCACCGCCGCTCCCCGAAGCGGAGCCGGAAGATGTGTTCGAAGCATCATCTGCTGTCGAAGACGCGCCGCCCCCCGAAGCGGAACCGGAGGCTCTGTCCGCCTACATCCCCACATTGCCAGATCTGTGGTATACGCCCTCCACAACTGATCCTCAGATGACCCGTTCCGACTTGGATTCCCGACAGCGGGCCGCCAAGATATACCTGCGCAACCACACCGCCTATTCCATCGACATTGAAGGTCTGCTCACCGAGCCCCTCAGTTTTGACCCCGGTGCAGGTGGGCCTACAGTATTGATTCTCCACACCCACGGCACGGAGGCCTTCACGCCGGACGGGGGCGACTGGTACGACAATGTGGACAACTATCGCACCAGCGACAAAAGCCTCAATGTCATCCGCGTGGGGGAGGAGATCGCTGCGGTTTTTGAATCCCGTGGCATTGCGGTACTCCATGACCGCCAGCTCCACGACTACCCCTCCTTTCGAGGATCCTATGGCCGCTCTTTGACTACCGCCGAGTGGTATTTGGCCCGTTATCCGGAGATTCAGATCATTATCGACGTCCACCGGGACGCCATTCCTGACGGAAACGGGGGGTTTGTCCGGACGATGGCCGATATAGAGGGCTATAATAGTGCCCAAGTTATGCTGGTGGTGGGGACAGATCACGCGGGGCTGTATCATCCGGATTGGCGGGAAAATCTAAAGTTCGCCCTGCGGCTCCACGCGGCCATGGCGGAACAACACCCCTCTCTGGTGCGGCCCCTGCGCCTCCGAGAGGAGCGATTCAATGCCCACTTGGCCCCCGGTGCGATCCTAGTGGAGATCGGCACCTGTGCCAACACCCTGCAAGAGGCGCTGGTAGCCGCCAGATTTTTCGCCGCTTCTGCGGCGGATGTGATCTTAGGAGATGGGTAGGAGTTCAGGTGACTGTGTCCGCGTCAGAAACGCCCACTGATTGACAACCGCCAGCATCTCACGTAGATAGTTCATGGGCCAAGTATACCATGTCGTAGGCGCCCCCAGGTGACCCGCTTCAATCCCTGCTTGGCGGGCAATTTGGACGGCCCGGTAGATGTGAAAATCGTTGGTGACCACGACAGCCCGGAATCCATCTGGAAAATATTCGTTCAAAATTTCTTTTGCAAACTTGAGGTTTTCATAAGTAGACGTTGACCGATCCTCCAGTAAAATCCGCTCGGTCGGGATGCCTCTGGCGATCAGATACCGGGCCATGGCCTCCGCCTCGGTAATCACCGCACCGCTCCCAAGTCCGCCGCAGACGATGATATAGGCATGGGGGTTTTTGTGCCAGTATACAATTGCCGTATCCAGGCGGCTGGCCAGGGGACGGCCAACTTCTTCGCCCCGGAGACCAGCCCCCAGCACGATCACCACATCTTCGCCGTGATCCACATTGTTTACATTGCCGTAGATGAATAAAAACGACACAAATATAATAGGGATCAGGCAGAGAATTCCTACGACTAGGTGGATTTTCTTAGAAATGCGAGAGATCCAATTGAATAAGAATGCATACAGGATCATGGCGGCGGAAAGTGCGCCTTGCAGGAAAAATCCCATGGTACGGTTGGATACAAAGGATAAGATGACTAAGTTCGTAAGAAGCAGCAGACCGGCAATCAAGAGGGTAACTCTGATGATTTTCATATGCGCTGGGGTTCCTTTCGTTGAATGACGACTTATTATCCAGACGACATTAATCGGCAAAATGTTCCCATTCCAGCGGGAGGACGGGATCTGTGGGAAGATCGAAGATGGCTTCTTCCGGGGCGGCTGTCTCTATCGGCACAGCCAATGTCAAGACGCTCGTCATCCGGGCCAGGAGTGCCGCCGCCTCGGCGCGGGTGACGTGATCGTGGGGAGCCAGTCTCCCGTCAGGGGTTCCGGCGATTAATCCCGCATCAATGAGCCGGGCGATCTCGTTTCTGGCCCAATCGGGGACGGCGTCGCCGTCGGGGAAGCGGTTTAAGAGACTGACGGGAGAATTTGTATCCAGCAGTCTGCCCAAAATCGTAAAGGCCTCGGCCCGGGTGATGGTGTCCATAGCATCGAATTGTACCCCTGCTGCAGTTGGCCTCCCGGTCATATATCCTCTGCTGAACATGACCGCCGCATAGGGGCGTATCCAGTTGGGGATCGCATCGTAATCGACAAACTCCCGGCCTGTGAGCTGATAGTGGACGGGATCAACCTCCAGCAGACGGGTGAGCATGGCGGCAAACTCGCCGCGAGATACGTTTCGGTTGGGAAAGAAGTGTGTGCCGTGGTCTGTGGCCACGCCCATGACCACGCCAGCCAATTGCATCCGGCGGATATAATCCTCGGCCCAGTGGCCGTCGGTATCGGCGAAAACAGCGGCGACTTGAATGGGAATCACCCGTGAGACACTGCCGACGGACACGGTGATCTGGCCCCGGTCTCCCGGAGTTCCTGTCACTGTCAGCAGTCCGTCCGGGGAGACCGTCGCCACGCCGTCGGAGACGGACACGGTATAGGCGTCTTGGGAGGAGATCATCTCACGTCCCCCCAGAATGGCATAGTAGCACAACTGTACACTGTCGCCGTGGGCCAGCCGCAGATCGGTGACGAGTGCGCCGCCAATGCGTACGTCAATCCGCTCCGGCTCGGCCACGAGGGAGAGCGGCAATCGGCCGCGGGCCCCGTTTTCGGCGTAGACAGTGAGTGTCCCACCGGCAGTCTGCCTTGTGGTGCGGAAAGCCGATCCCTCCTGGTGTCCCAGGGCGGGATTTGCCCCATAGCGGGCAAATGTGAGTCCGTCGGTAGACAAGGGGAAGTAGCCGCTATCGGTCATAGTGATCCGGTCAGCCAAATCAGTCGGTGTGACGAGAGAGCCGCCCAGGACGGGGATATGAGTTGGCCGGAACTGGAGATGGACCGGACGTCCGTCGCCTTGATAGATACTGGTCAGCAGGATGTACGTGACATTGTTTCGCAGAACCCCGCCAGAGGGCCGATTCATCACGGCGACGTCCCGGTTGCCGGGATAGCGGTAGGCGAAGGTGGTGGAGCCGCCCCCGTCTAAGTTGATGACCTGGGAGGCGCCCAGGGCAATCATCTCCTCCGCCAACTCTCGCAGGGTAAGCCCCTCCGAGTGACCCGGCAGGCGGCCATCCACCGTGTATAAGATCACACTGCCGTCGGGCCGGATGCCCAGGGCTGTCCTGGGGTGCGCCCCGCTGATCGCGGCGTCCCAACCGGAGGTAATCCACCCGTCAGATACTAGGATATCACCGCCGCCGGTGGCCCAGCGGGCCTCGGAGACACGGGGGTCTGAAGAACTCACAGAGAGAGTGACCTGATCGCCCACGGAAAATTGATTTAATTGCGCCAGATGAGGGCTTGTCCGGTCAGCGGTTAGGACGATATATCCGGGCGGGAGGGGGACGGCTCCGGCGCTGTCTCGAATGTCCGCCACCTCTAATAGGATCGTGTTCCCCACGGCCACTTGGCCGCCGGTGATGCGAAAGAAAACCTCTCGCCCCGGTGTAGTGGTCCGGGTGGTGGCGGCGTAGTGCTCATCCATCAAATACAAAAAGCCCGGTTGACGGAATTTGTTGTAAAAGAACACTGTCGTCCGTTCTCCCGCGCTGGTATTGTATAGATTGAATGTCAACGTGGGGTTGCCGAAGAAGGCGGAACCGTCCTCGCGGAAAAAGACGGCGTTTCGTCCGTGATGGCTGCTTCTCAGCTGTCCGTCCGATATGTATATCCCCTCCATGAGACCGGTCTGGAAGGAGAAGAAGTCGGCGTTTATACCCCCCAATACATTGTGTCCTCGGCTCTGGGCGTGGTGGATCACGGAGTAGATATTCGCCCCGCCATGGACGGTGGCCCCCGCCGACACGATGGGCCGGATATCCCCGCCGGGAACGTAGGAGAGAAAGTGGCTATCCTGCCTGCCCCGTGGGTTTGCGGAGACGATGTGACCGTATTCCAAGGTGTCGGAGACCATGAGACGGCTATCTTGTATCCGCCCCCCGGCCCCTGTCGCCAGGGCAGCGCCTGACCACAGGAGAAGTGCGGCGATAAACAGGAGTAATATTCGAGTGAGGGAGCGGTGGGGTTTTTGCATGGGGTTCTCCTTTAGTGGTTGGTCGTTTTACAAATGTAGGGGGCGGCGTCCCGGGTGTCCTGCAATGTACGACTATCTGCAATAGGGCGGGCGAACACTGTTCGCCCGCGGTATACATCGTAGAACGACGCCCGCGGCACGCCATTTCACGCAATGTGTATCCGAAACGCGGTGTGTCGAGGACGCCACGCCCTACGGTCCGTGCTACGATCAGGCAGTCAACTCGCCGCCTGTGAGGAATGCCTCGGCAGTCATCAACATGCCAAGTTTGTAGCCGTAGACTTGGCTGTCTACGGCAGTTATTTGATTGAGTGTCATCTGTGCATCTGTATATTGCTCAAGCAGGATTTTTTCTTCGTCATTTAGTTTGGCAAGCAAATTGACCTCGGTGCGGGCAACAGTAGCCATTGCCCGTCCATATGCCGAATTATGGCTGAAAAACTGGGATTCCGGCGAGATTTTGCCGGAGAAGAATTCTTTTAAGATGCTTTGCATGTCATATACCTCCATAATTTCTTGTGTTGATTTTCCAGAGGTAGTTTGATATGATAGATTTATCAGACTACGGTCTGGTGTCGGGGGCATTCCGTTCTACTTTTGCGAGGAAAGCGGTTTGTCCCTTTTTTATTTTTTGAGATCGTCGTAAACCTTGTGAACGCCTTTGCGTAAAACCTCCGCTTTTGAAACGTTGAGCTCTTCACTGCTTTCCTGTAATTTTCTCACCGTTTCATCATCAGCCTTGAATTTAATAGATACGTTCTTCGGGTTGTCAGTTGGACGTCCCATTTTTTTGTTCCCCAAAATAAATTCACCTCACTTACTGGGGGCAATAAATACAATATAACTTATTGCCCCCCATAAGTCAATAGAAAAATAAAATATCTCGCCGAATTTCGGCGAGATATCCCAGTTTACCAAACTTTTCGCAAAATCTCAACCGGTACGATTTTCATTTGTGTTGTAAAATCGGGTAAAATCAGGTAAGATAAGTAGCAGATTCAAAAAACGAAAACGACACCTTGTAAAGGACAACCTATGTCGAACCGAGATCGTAGCAAGATCAAAACTGTGAGCCTGGTGATTATTATCACCTTCATTGGCAAGGCCATGGGGTTGGGGCGGGACACGCTCATGGCCCATACCTTTGGTACCGGCTTGGAGGCCGACGCCCTCATGGCCGCCATTGCGCTCCCGCAAAACTTTTTTGACGCCATCTTCGCCTCCGCCGTCTCCGCCAGCTTTATCCCCGTTTTCAACGAAGTCATGCAGCGGGAGGGCCGGGAAGAGGCAGACCGTTTAGCCAGCAGCTTTTTCACATTGGTCGGTTTAACTGCGGCCACTCTGACGTTTTTGGGTATGATCTTCGCCCCCTCGCTGGTGGAACTTGTGGCCGCCAACTTTGACCCGGAGAGAGCGGCCCTGGCCGCCCGTCTGCTCCGGATCATCTTCCCCTCCCTCTTCTTCACCGGTATTGCCTTTTCCATGGTGGGGATGTTAAACTCGTTCGGGGAGTTCAACATTCCGGCGGCCATGAGTGTGGCCTCCAACGGGATTTTGATCATATATTTCCTCTTTTTCGTCCCCTACTTCGGCGTCTACGGTGCGGCGGCAGCACTTTTGATCGGCTGGGCGGCCCAGGCGGTGATGCAGATCCCCAGCCTGCGAAAACAGGGCTACCGCTATCGGCCCCGACTCCGCCACCCCGGCCTGGGGAAGATTTTCCGGCTCATGCTCCCCGTCATGGTCAGCGCCTGGGTTCTGCCCATCAACATGTTGGTGAGCACACGATTTGCATCAGGCCTGTCCGGCGGTGTGGCCAGCGTACACTTGGCCAACCGCCTATATATCGTGATCGTTGGGATTCTGGTTCTGTCGGTAACAAACGTCATCTTCCCCGAGATGAGCCGCCTCTCCGCCGCCGGAGAGCGGACTCAGTTTCGTACGTTGATATCCACCGCAATCCACACACTCCTGTTTTTGCTCATCCCTATGACCGTGGGCCTCATGGTTCTGGCCACCCCTCTGATCCAGCTGCTTTTTGAGCACCGGCAATTTGATGCGGAATCCACACACCTCACGGCTAGCGCCCTCTTCTTTATGAGTATAGGGATGGTGGGCTACGGAATGCAAAATGTGTTGATCCGCGCATTTTATGCGGAGAAGAAGGGAAAGCTCCCGCTGGTTTCGAGCCTGATTGCAATTATCGTAAACTTGCTACTCTGCATTCTTCTGGTGGATCGGCTCGGCGTGGGGGGAATTGCCCTGGCCTCCGCAGTCTCTCTCAGCGCAGCGGCGGCGATTCTGGCCGTTGCGACACACAGACAAGATAAAAACCTGTTCACCGGAGACCTATGGCAGAGCGTATTGAAAATAGGCGTTTCAGCCGCCGTCATGGGCGCCGTGGTCATCCTGGCACGCGACCTGCTCTCGGATGTCCTCGGCTTTACCTTGCCAAGCCGGATGGTCGTCATCTTTGTCCCCATGCTCTTGGGCGCCACAGTGTATTTTGCACTGGCAATCCTGTTTAAACTGCCGCAGATGGCATATGTCGTACAGATAATAAAAAGGAGGTGATGGTTTGCTCCGTATTTTAAAGGCCAGTTTCTTCTATATGTTACTGGACTCCTGTCTGGTTAAACTTACAGAAAGCGTTCAAAAGAGCGCCATCGTCCGCACCCTGGGCCGAGTTTTTGCCCAGATCAGGCGCTGGGCGAAGGACAGTGCCATCGTCCAGTTCTGCACTTGGATCGCAGATGGCATCGGGAGCAGCGTCCGAAACAGCGCCATCCTGGCCCGATTTCTCAAAGAGGATGAGGTGGGCCGATTCCGGGAACGGGGCGTCATCTATCGAGGCTATCTGGCCGTGCTGGGTTTCTTGCGGCAGATCTATCACGCCCAGCGGTTGGACAAGCTCTTTGGGAGCAGCCTCCTCCTAAAACCATGGATCTGGGCCAGTTTGGCTATGATCGCATTGCCTCTCCTGCCCACGATGGCGGTACTGGGTCTTGTGATTCTCAGTATGCTCTCCCTCATTGCGACCCTCTGCCATGATCGAGAACGCAATTTGACGTATACGGCGGTCAATAAATACGTCTGGTTCTACGCACTGGCCTACGGGCTCGCCACAATCGTCAGCGTGACGCCCCGGGAGAGCCTTGATGTGGGGCTTATCACCGTTTGCTTTGTGCTCTTTTTCCAAGTGCTCCTGTCCAGTATTGAGACAAAGCGCCAAGTGCGTGGGATTCTGTATCTTCTCGCCGGGGTGGGTGCCGTAGTCAGTGTCTATGGATTTTATCAGTTTATCTTCTCCACCACCGCCGGGGGTGCATGGCTAGATCGGGGTATGTTCGACTTCGGTGTGCGGGTCTACAGCACGTTCGGCAACCCCAATGTGCTGGGCGAATACTTCCTGCTGATTATCCCCCTCATCTTTGGCGCACTGTTAATCACAAAGTCGAGGCCTGGGCGGCTCTATTTCTTCGGAACGGCAGTGCTCATGTGTATTTGCTTGGTGCTCACTTATTCCAGGGGCTCCTATCTGGGGATCGCCATCGCCGCGGCGGTATTTTTGGTACTCTTAGATCGGCGATTTATCCTGCCGGGAATCTTGTTTGCGGCGCTCCTGTTTCTCGCTCTACCCGCTACGATTATTGACCGGTTCTTATCTATCGGCGACCTGGGGGACACCTCCACCAGTTTCCGGGTGTTCATCTGGATGGGGACTCTGGCCATGCTCCGGGACTATTGGTTTTCCGGCATCGGGCCGGGGGAGGCGGCCTGGGCCATGGTCTATCCCGCCTACGCGTTCAGCGCCATTGTAACGCCCCACTCCCACAACTTGTTTTTACAGATCACAAGTGACGCAGGCGCACCGGGGCTGCTCGTGTTTTTGGGCGTACTCTACCAATATTTCAAAGCCACCTTCGCCGCCATCCGGCGGAAAATCCAGGGCGAACAGCGGATTTTGGTCATCGCCTCCATCGCCAGTGTAGTGGGCTTTTTGGTGCAGAGTATGACGGACTACACGTTTTACAATTACCGGCTCATGCTCTTTTTCTGGGCCGTTTTGGCCTTAGGACTGATAGCCGTCCGATATGATAAGCTAAAAGAGGGGGGTGAAGGCCCTTGATCCGTGTATTGAACATTGTCAGCGACACCAATATCGGCGGCGCAGGCCGCTGTATCTTGAATTTTCTGGCCCACTATGATCGAACCGTCTTCCAGGTGGACGTGGCTCTGCCCCGGAAGAGCCTGCTCATCCCCGAGATCGAAAAACTGGACACCCGGGCGATCCCCGTAGAAGGAATTGGCGATAAGAGCCTAGACTTCAGGGGCATCAAGCTCCTGAAAGCCGTCATCCGGGACTATGACCCCCGGGTGGTGCATACCCACGGGGCCATGAGCGGCCGAATCGCCGCCCGGCAGTGCAAGCGGGCCGTGGTCTATACCCGGCACTCGGTCTTTCCCGTGGGCAAAAAACTCTCCCGCCAACCGGGCAAATGGATCAACGGCAAGATCAACGAGCACTATGCCGACGCCATTATCGCCGTGGCCGAAGCGGCCAAGGCGAATCTGGTGGACAGTGGTGTCGCCCCGGGAAAAATCCAGGTGATTCTAAACGGTGTGGAACGGCAAATCCGCCTGTCCCCGGAAGAAATTCTGGCCGAGAAGGCTCGGTACGGTATTGCACCTGACCGGTTCGTGGCAGGCATCCTCGCCCGGATGGACCCGGTGAAAGGCCACCGCTATCTGCTGGAGGCCGCAAAGATAATCAACGATCAAGGGTTCCCTTTCACTGTGGTCATCGCAGGCGCAGGCCCCCTGGAGGAAGAGCTGAAACAGCAGGTCGACCGCATGGGGATGGACGACACGGTGATTTTCGCCGGATTTGTCACGGATATTCCCCGGCTGCTCAGTATATTGGATGTACAGATCAATGCCTCCTACGGCACCGAAGCCACCAGCTTAGCGCTCCTGGAGGGCATGAGTATGGGAGTCCCCGCTGTGGCCACCGATTACGGTGGGAATCCCGGGGTGATTGCAAACGGAGAAAATGGCATCTTAGTACCCATCCAGAATAGCGAGGCCCTGGCCCGCGCCATCTTGGACATAATGAATGATCAGACAGGATACCGTCGCATGGCGGACAGGTGCCACGAGATATTTGATCAAAAATTCACAGCGGATATTTATGCCCGGAACATCGAAGACGTATACCGCCGGGTAGCAGGAAAGAGAGGGTGACACGATGCAGCAGAAAAAACGATCTTTTAGCGGCTTTGACATCGCTGTGGTGGTAGGAATTCTTGCAGCGGGACTCGTCTGGTTCTTTGTCTCAAATCAGACGCCCCAGATAGGGGGCAGTAGTTTTACAGGGGATACCATCACCTATTATATTGAGGTGCAAAACCTGACCCAGGAGCAGGTGGAGGTGGTGCGGGTGGGAGATCTCCTCCAGGAGGGGGCACGGCATCTGCCAATCGGCGAGGTGCTGGCCATCTCGGTGCGTCCTCACGAAGTGCAGGTGCACGACAACGAGGCGGAGACAATCGTCTGGATGGAGTTGCCAGATCGGTATGCCATCATCCTCACCGTGGAGACAGAAGTGACGGAGACGGAACGGGAGGTTCGGGCCGGCGGCGAGGTGGTCCTCCGGGGCGGATCCACCATCTATTTTACCGGGCCGGGCTACGCCTTTTCCTCTGGTATCATTTTGACGCTACATCGGGAGGTGTAAGAAGTGAAAAATTGGATTGACGAAAAGGGACGGCTCTTTGGGAAAGTCAGTATCATTGACCTGGGAATCATTTTCTTGGTGGTGCTTATCGCGTTGGGGGCCTTTGTAAAATTTGTGGTCTTGGACCAGACGCGCCTCACCACGGAGCTGTCCGTTCGGTACACCCTACAGATCCACGGGATACGGGATTGGACTGTAAACAATATTCGCGTGGGAGACGCGGTCTTCTCAGGCATCACAGATGTCGGCACAATTGTAAGTGTAGCAGCGCAACCACAGGAGACAGTCCTGTCGGGAGACGGCAAGATTTGGCGGGCCTATGTGCCGGAGCGCTATACGCTCTATGTGGAGATCGAGGCAACGGCCACAGTCAGCGAGGGGCGATATCTCATCTCTAGGACGGTACCCATGTCCGTGAGCAACTCGCCTACATGGCTCACCACAAAGTTCGCCATTTTCGGTGGCACGATAACGGAGATTGTCCTGGATGAATAAGAAAAACATCCTCATGGCCACCATGGGCATGAACATCGGCGGCGCAGAGACCCATATTGTGGAACTCTGCAAAGAACTGGTTCGGCGGGGACACAAGATCACCGTGGCCTCCAACGGCGGCGTCTACGTGCCGGAGCTGACGGCGGCGGGGGTCACCCATGTGGCAATCCCTATGCATCGGCGGAGTCCCAAAGACATGGTCAAAAGCTACTTCGCGCTCCGGCGGCTCATCCGGACAGAGCGGTTTGATCTCGTCCACGCCCATGCCCGGATTCCCAGTTTTCTCTGTGGTCTGCTCTATAAACGGTTGGGATTTCCGTTTATCACCACCGCCCATGGCGTCTACACCACAGCCGGGCTGGCGGGGAAACTCACCAATTGGGGCGAAAAGACCATCGCCGTATCCGACGATATCAAAACATATCTCATCGAAAACTACGGGGTGCCGGAAACGCACATTTTCACCACTGTAAACGGCATCGACATGGAGCGCTTCTCTCCGGACGTATCCGGGGCGGTAGTGCGGGCGGAGTTTGGGATTCCGGAAGATGCGCCCGTGGTGCTCCACGTCAGCCGCTTAGACGAGGGGCCGGACATCGTAGCGGAGCAGTTGATCGACATCACCCGGGATTTGGCGACACAAGTGCCGGGACTTTACGTCCTCATCGCCGGCGGCGGCAATCAGTTGGAGCGGCTCCGGGCGAAGGCAGAGGCGGTCAACGGGGCGATTGGCCGCACTGTGATCCACATGGCGGGGCTGCGGACAGATATCAACGCCTGTATCGCCGCATCTGACGTGTTCTGCGGCGTCAGCCGGGCGGCGCTAGAGGCCATGAGCATGGAAAAGCCCGTCGTCCTGGCCGGATTCCAGGGCTACGCCGGAATCTTTGATGAGAGCAAGCTGGACGTATCCAGGCGCACGAACTTCTGCTATCGGGGTTGTAATCCCCCCACGGGGGAGGCGCTCCTGGGGGATCTCGCCGCCTGTCTTGCCATGGCGCCGGATCAGCGTGCGGATTTGGGCCGCTATGGCCGGGAGACGGTGCGTCGCTATTATTCTGTGGCGACCATGGCGGACGATACGTTGCGGGCATACGAGACCGTTTTAAACCGGCCAAAGGCCCTGCTCTTGTCTGGCTACTACGGGTTCCAGAACGCGGGGGACGACGCCATTCTGGACGCATTCATGAAAAGCGCCGGAGAGTTACCCTGTCCGGTGCGGGTGACTGTACTCTCCAACACCCCCGAACAGACGGCAAAAAAATACGGCTGTGAGGCGGCTTATCGGTTTGGTGTCTTCGCCGTCTTACGGGCGCTACGCCGCTGCGATGTGCTGGTCTCCGGCGGGGGCAGTCTTCTTCAGGACAAGAGTAGCACCCGCAGTATTATCTACTACCTATCCATTGTCCGGCTGGCCAAGTTTTTCGGCAAGCCGGTGATGCTCTACGCCAACGGCATCGGCCCTGTGCATCGATCCGCCAACCGCCGCCGGGTCAAGGCCGTCGTCAGCCGGGCGGACATGATCACCCTCCGGGAGGAGAGTAGCCGGGACGAGCTAATCCGCATGGGAATAACCGCCCCGGAAATACATGTGACAGCGGATCCCATCTTCATCCTGGACAGCATTGATGGGGATCACGCCGTCCAGGTGCTCCGAGACGCAGGCGTACCGGAAGGCCGGCCCCTGGTGGGAATCTCTGTGCGGAACCTGCGCCTTGGGCCGGGCTTTGTAGCGCAAATGGCCCGCCTGGGAGATCGGTTGTCGCAGGAATTGGGCTATGATGTGGTCTTCATCCCCATGCAGATGCCCTCCGACTGGGCCATCAGCCGGGAGATTATGGAACGGATGACCCGCCCCGCCTATATCCTGGGAGAGAGCCTCTCCGCAGAGGCCCTCATCGGGGCGTCGGGGCAGATGAGCTTGGTGATTACCATGCGACTCCACACCATGCTCTTTGCGGCCAAATCCCGTGTGCCGGTCATCGGCCTCGTCTGTGATCCGAAGATTGAATATTTCTTAGAAAAGCTCAACCTGCCCGCCGGCGTCCCGGTGGAGGACTTCGATCCAGACCGGGTGTTCGAGCAGGCCAGCGAGGTCTTGGACAGGCTCCCCGCCTATGGTGCCGATCTGGAGCACAGGGTCAGCGATATGGAGGCCCAGGCCGCGGAGAACGGGCGGTATCTCGGAGAATTGCTAAAGCGCATGTGGTAAGTCACATGCGCTTTTTTACAAAAAGTTCTCTGCCCTATTGCGCCCTGTGCGAAGAGCTGATATACTTGTCTGCAAGGGGGTGCCGAGTATGGAAGAGACCTTACAGCAAATACTGTTTGAATTAAAAGAACTCAAAAAAAGCCAGGCCGTCGTCGAGCAGACGGCGAAAAAAACTCGCAGCGATACGTTTAATCTGCACATAGCGCATGTCGCCGCAGAAAAAAACCAGGCTGTGCTAGAACAGGGCATGACCCGCATCAATGAACGACTGGACGGCATGCAGACTGACATGGCTGACATGCGGACTGATATAGCGAACATGCAGACCGATATAGCTGGTCTACGGACAGATATGACTGGTGTACAGACTGACATAACCGACATACAGGCTGATCTAGCCAGAGTTGCAGTCACACAGGAAAACGACGTTTTGCCTAAGATTCAATTGTTCTGCGAGGGGCAGAGTGAGTTGGTCGCAGGGCTTAACAAGCTAAAGGACGTACCCGCTCAAATCGAAGATATTCAGAATACGGTTTCTGTCCTCAAGTACGCTGTTAAAGCCCATACCCACGACTAAAAATGCCACAGCCGCACCCGGAGAGGTGCGGCTGTTTTGACCTAATAGTAATAATAACCCATTTTTCTATTGCATTACCAGCAAATCTACGATATAATACCAACAAGCCGATTGAAGCAAAGTCGGTAGCGGTGGCGACAGGCAAGTTAGAGCTTCCTGCCGTCACAGGTGCGTAGACACCCATGCATGACCTCAGGCCCCACCGCTTGCACCAGTATAGCATTTTCTGCTACCTGACGCAAGAACAAGGATTGTATGGCCGTGAGGGCGTAGCTTTCATCAGAAAACTATGTCGCAGTATGGGTTGCCCCGTGCTGCGACTTTTTCATCGGTCTGCGGTGAGGGCCTGGCCTTGCGGGGCGGAGGAATCCGCCCCGTGGGAGCAGCTCTCCCGCAACTTAGACCGAAAGGACGATGAACGATGCAAGAGCCCTATCACCCCATGTACCGGGAAGTCTGTGCCGGAGCCGCCGACGCCTGTGATCTCATCGGTGTCGCCAATGCAATTCTGGTCAAGACGGAAGACTTCCCCGAAAAGCAGCAGTTGGCCACAATCCTCCGGGCTGCAACCCAACGCTTGCAACAGTCCACGGGAAAAGCAGAAGAACTTTTGCTGGACAGCGCAACACCGGAATAGGCGGAAAAAGCGGACGGCTTAATGGCCGTCCGCTGCATTTTTATAAAAATATAAAACAATCCGAATTATTTCCCCGCAATATGGGGTTTTTTGTCGGATTTTTTTGCTCTTTTTCTAAAATAAACATTGAAAAAGTCGAGGGAAACAAGTACAATAGATGTGGTAATTTTTAGAGCATAAAATTGATATATACGAAGGAGAGGGCCAAATGAACGATAACAAAAAGACCATCCGCGACATAGACGTGTCCGGAAAGAAAGTTCTGCTCCGCTGTGATTTCAACGTCCCGCTGGACAAGCAGACCGGGGAGATCACCGATGACAAACGTATCGTAGCCAGTCTGCCCACCATCCGCTATCTGCTGGAGAAGGGCGCTGCCATTATCTGCTGTTCCCACCTGGGTCGCCCCAAAGGGGAGTGGCTCCCGGAGTTGAGCCTCGCCCCCGTGGCACGGCGGCTTAGTGATCTCTTGGGTGTCCCCGTGCAGATGGCAAAAGACGTCATCGGAGAAGATGCCCAGACGTTGGCAAAAAATCTAAAACCCGGCGAAATCCTCCTGCTGGAAAACCTGCGCTATCACAAGGAGGAGACGAAAAACGACCCCGGCTTTGCAAAATCTCTGGCGAATCTGGCCGATATATTTGTCTCCGACGCCTTTGGCACCGTACACAGAGCCCACGCCTCCACTGCCGGTGTGGCGGACTATCTCCCCGCCGTCAGCGGATTTCTGGTGGCGAAAGAGCTGGAAGTCCTGGGTGGTGCGCTCACCACGCCCCAGCGGCCTTTCGTGGCCATCTTGGGCGGGGCCAAAGTCTCCGATAAGCTGGGTGTGATCCAGAACCTGTTGGAAAAAGCCGACACCATCATCATCGGCGGCGGCATGAGTTATACATTTTGCAAAGCCCAGGGCGGCAAGATCGGCCAGAGCCTCTGCGAGGAGGACAAGCTGGACTACGCCCTGAAAATGATCGAGGCCGCAGAGGAGAAAGGTGTCAAATTCTTACTCCCCGTGGACGTGCTGGCCGCGGCGGAGTTCTCTCCCGACGCAACCCCCATCCCCTGTGTCGCCGGCGAGATCGCCGATGACCTCATGGGTCTGGACATCGGAGAAGAGACCCGGCGTATCTTTGCCGAAGAGATCAAGAACGCCAAAACCGTCATCTGGAACGGCCCCATGGGCGTATTTGAATTCCCCGCATTTTCCGGCGGTACCCGCGCCGTGGCCGACGCCATGGCCGCAAGTGAGGCCGTGACCATCATCGGCGGCGGCGACAGTGCCGCAGCCGTCCAACAGTTCGGGCTCTCCGATCAGATGACCCATGTATCCACCGGCGGCGGGGCGTCGCTAGAGTTCTTAGAAGGCCGTGTCCTACCCGGTGTGGCGTGTCTGGAAGACAAGTAAACCACCCCTTATAAGGAGTTGATGTGGATGAACAGAAAGTACAGAAAGACCGTAATCGCAGGAAACTGGAAAATGAACAAACTCCCCTCTGAGATCAGGAATTTTGCCGAAGAGTTTCGCACTCTGATCCCCAGGGCCAAGTGGTGTGACATCGTCGTGTGTACGCCCGCCGTGATGATCCCGGCTGCTGTCCGGGCCTTCAAGGAGGGCAAAGTGGCCGTCGGCGGCCAGGATATGAGCGCCCATCCATCCGGCGCCTACACCGGCGAAGTCGCCGGGGCGCAGTTGGTCGATGCCGGGGCGAAGTACGTCATCATCGGCCACTCAGAGCGGCGGCAATACCACGGGGAGACGGACGAGATGGTCAACGCCAAAGTCCTCGCCGCACTGGGGAGCAAGCTGATTCCCATCGTCTGCGTGGGCGAGAGCCTGGAGACGCGGGAGCTGGAACTGACCCTGGATCTCGTCACCTATCAGGTCAAACGGGCCTTATCCGGAGTCGCCCCGGAGCAGATGCGCAAAGTCATCATCGCCTATGAGCCCATCTGGGCCATCGGCACCGGGAAAACCGCCACGGCAGAGCAGGCCGGCGAGGTCTGTACCGCAATCCGTGCCGTAGTCCGCGCCGTGTACGGCGCACGGATCGCACGGAGCGTGACCATCCAGTACGGCGGTAGCATGAACGCCGCTAACGCCGAGGAACTGCTGGCCCAACCCGACATCGACGGCGGCCTCATCGGCGGTGCGTCCCTCAAACCGGAAGAACTGGCCAAGATTGTCTTAGCGGCGAATCAAGAGTGAGGAGACAGTATTTGAAAACACCGACGACACTGATTATCATGGACGGCTACGGTCTGGGTGAAAATCCGAAGACCAGTGCCATCCACGCGGCACATACCCTGTTTCTGACGGAACTGTTCCAAAAATACCCCACCACCCAACTGGTGGCATCCGGCGAGGATGTGGGCCTGCCCGACGGGCAGATGGGCAACAGCGAGGTGGGCCACGTCAACATCGGTGCAGGCCGAGTGATCTATCAAGACCTGCCTAAGATCACCGCCGCCATCCGAGACGGGAGCCTATTTGAGAACCCGGCATTCAAAGCCGCCATGTCTGCCGCCAGGGAGAATGGCCGCCCCCTGCACCTGTTCGGCCTCATGAGTGACGGCGGCGTCCACAGCCACAACACCCACGTCTGGGGCCTGCTGGAAATGGCCAAGCGGGAGGGGTTGGAGCAGGTATACCTCCACTGCTTCCTAGATGGCCGAGACGTGCCGCCCAAGAGCGGTGCAGGCTTCGTAGCGGAGTGCGTGGAACAGTGCAAAGAGATCGGTATCGGCAAGGTCGCCACAGTCATGGGTCGGTTCTACGCCATGGATCGTGACCAGCGCTGGGATCGGGTCGAAGCCGCCTACAACGCCATGGTATTGGGCCAGGGGATTCAAAACCCCGACCCGGTAGATGCCATAGAGAAAAGCTATCAAGAGGGCGTAACGGACGAGTTTGTCCTCCCCGTGGTCTGCGACCCGACAGGGATGATCGGTGCGGGGGACAGCATCATCTGCTTCAACTTCCGCCCTGACCGGGCCCGCGAGATCACCCGGGCCTTTGTAGACCCCAACTTCGACGGCTTCGGCCGCAAACGGGGCTACTTCCCCGTCACCTACGTCTGTACCACCCAGTATGACGAGGAGATGCCCAACGTCACTGTGGCCTTCCCCCCGGAGCCGATCAACAACACCTTCGGCCAGTATATCTCCGGTCTGGGGCTGACCCAACTCCGTATCGCCGAGACGGAGAAATACGCCCATGTGACCTTCTTCTTCAACGGCGGCGTGGAAGAGCGCTATCCCGGTGAGGAGCGGGCGCTGATCCCCAGCCCCAAAGAGTTCCCCACCTATGACCTCATCCCAGAGATGAGCGCATACGCCGTAGCGGAAGAGAGCGTGGAGCGGATCAAGAGCGGACAGTACGACGTGATTATCCTAAACTTCGCCAACTGCGACATGGTGGGTCACACCGGCGTGTTCGACGCGGCTGTCCGGGCCGTAGAGGCCGTGGATCAATGCGTGGCCCAAGCGGTACAGGCGACCACGGAAATGGGCGGCATCGCCCTGATCACCTCCGACCACGGCAACGCCGAGAGCATGATGGAGCCCGACGGCTCCCCTCAAACGGCCCACACCACCAATCTGGTGCCGCTGACCATCGTGGGGGCCGACGTACAGCTACAACCCGGCCGTCTCTGCGATATCGCACCCACCATGCTGGATCTCATGGGCCTAGAGCAGCCGGCAGAGATGACGGGCCACAGCTTGATCGTATAGGGGGCGATGTTCCTGACGTCCCGCAATGTACAAACATCTGTCGCAGGACGGGCGAACACTGTTCGCCCCTACAAGGGCAGTGTTTTGCGTAGGGGCGCACACTGTGCGCCCGTGTTGTACTTTCCTGTGTTTCCCCGCCTACGGCGAAAACAATAAACAAATTTTTATCCAAAGGAGAAAGAATATGAGAGAATATCTAGAGATCGTAGACGTACTGGCCAGAGAGATTATGGACTCTCGTGGCAACCCCACCGTCGAGGTAGAAGTGCTCCTGGACGGCGGATTCATGGGCCGTGCCGCCGTGCCCTCCGGTGCCTCCACAGGCATCTTCGAGGCGTGTGAGTTGAGAGACGGCGACGCCTCCCGCTATCTAGGCAAAGGCGTCAGCCAAGCCGTAGAGCACGTCAACGGCGAGATCGCCGAAGTTCTAATCGGCCTCAACGCCTTAGAGCAGGTCGGTATCGACAAGGTTCTGATCGAATTGGACGGCACCCCCAACAAGAGCCGTCTGGGCGCAAACGCCATCCTCGGCTGCTCCATGGCCGTGGCGAGGGCCGCCGCAGAGGCCCTGGGGATGCCCCTCTACACCTATATCGGTGGCGTCAACGCCAAGACATTACCTGTACCCATGATGAACATCATCAACGGCGGTGCACATGCATCAAATAATGTAGATATCCAGGAGTTCATGGTCATGCCCGTGGGCGCACCCTGTTTCCAGGAAGCTCTGCGTATGGGGGCCGAGGTGTTCCACGCCCTGAAAAAAGTCATCACCAAAAAAGGCGGCAGCACCGCTGTGGGCGACGAGGGCGGATTCGCCCCTGACCTGGCCAACGACGAGGAAGCTCTGCAACTCATCATGGAGGCCATCGAAGTGGCCGGATATGAAGCTGGTAAAGACTTCAAAATCGCCATCGACGCCGCCACCAGCGAGTGGTATCAGGAGGACGGTACCTATCTCATGCCGAAACTCCAAAAGAAGCTCACCAAACAAGAACTCTGCGACATGTGGGTATACTTTGCGGACAAATATCCCATCATCTCCCTGGAAGACTCCATGGCCGAGGACGATTGGGCGGGCTGGAAGCTCCTCACGGACGCATTGGGCGATAGAATCCAACTCGTGGGCGACGACCTGTTCGTGACCAACGTAGAGCGCTTGAGCCGTGGCATCAAAGACGGCGTGGGGAACTCTATTCTGGTCAAAGTCAACCAGATCGGCTCCCTCACGGAAACTCTGGACGCCATCCAGATGGCCAACCGCGCCGGGTACACGGCGGTTATCTCCCACCGCTCCGGCGAGACGGAGGACTCCACCATCTCCGACATCGCAGTGGCCGTCAACGCCGGACAGATCAAAACCGGCGCACCCTCCCGCTCCGACCGGGTGGCGAAATATAACCAACTGCTCCGGATCGAAGAGGAACTGGACGAAGCGGCAGAATATGCCGGTGCAGACGCATTTTTCAACTTAGGCTAATCACCTTTTGAACGACAGCGGGGGATTTCCGTACAGTTCCCACTGTGCGGAAATCCCCATTCGTATATGGTGGGGGAGTTGCGGAGGGACTGTTGTGAAACTATTTCTCAAAGTCAGTGTCATTGTTGTTGGCATGGCAATTATGGCCACACTGATCTACTTCTTTGTCTCCGGGATTTTGCTCATCGCTGTGCAGGCACTGCTGATGGCAGCGTTGTGCGGTATTATGATCGGTGCGCTCATACAGGGAGAGAAACAGGGGATGCCGAGCGAAAAGCGTTGGCTGTATTTCTCCGTTTTCATGGGAATATTTCTTCTCGTATACGCTGTCGTCAAGCTTGTTCTGTTTCCGGAATCTGCGATTTTTGTATGGAGTTGGTAGGGTAGCCCTCCCCTCCCCCAGTCAGGCTTCGCCTGACAGCCCCCTCTGGGCGAGGGGGCCAGAAGGTCAAGGGCCAAAAGCCTCCCTCAAATTGAGGGAGGTGGCAGAGCGAAGCTCTGACGGAGGGAGGACATCACGTGAAACGATCAACCATCAACCGCACAGAAGTCCTGCGCTATCTCGGCCACTCCGGCGGGGCGCTGGATGCCCAAGTGGAGGCCCAACTGGATCGGGCCGCAGAATTAGTACTAGAGCTGGTGGAGCCCCGGTCTGTCTATCGGGTGTTTTCGCTCAATCGGGACGGGGATGTGCTCCGGCTCCAGGGGACGAATGTCGCCCTGGCGGGGGAGGACATTCTGGTTCATCTGGAGGGTGCGGATCAGTGCGTACTGATGGCGGTTACCATGGGTGCGCCCATAGAGACGGCCATCCGGCGGGCGCAGGTGGCGGATATGGCCCTGGCCGTGATATTGAACGCTACGGCAGATGCGGCAGTGGAGCAGATTTGCAATTCACTCCAATCCGAGATCGGAGATTGGGCAAAAATGGAAAGCTTGTGCTTGGGCGGACGATTCTCTCCGGGGTATGGGGATATGCCTCTGTCCCAACAAGAGGAGATATGCAATCTGTTGCATACGGCACGGCGGATCGGGGTTTCGGTCACATCGCAATATTTGTTGACGCCGCGCAAATCTATAACGGCGGTGTTAGGGCTTTATAGCGGGCAAATAGCGCGGCGATGGACCGGTTGTACAGCGTGTCTGGCGAGAGATAACTGCGTTTTGAGAAAGGCGGGGAGAACTTGTGAGAAATCGAAATCGCCTGTTGGATAAAGCCCTGTCTGGATTTTTATACTTAGACGGCGCTATGGGAACCATGCTCCAGCAGAGCGGTCTGAATGCGGGCGAAAATCCCATGTGTTTGAATATCACAAATCCCGACCTGATCACGCAGGTGCATAGGCAATACGTGGCGGCTGGCAGTGATATTCTCCTCACCAATACCTTCGGGACCAACAGACAAAAACTCCACGGCACGGGCTATCCGCCGGGACAAATTATCCACGCCGCCGTATCGGCGGCACGGCAGGCGGCGGCACGGCAGGCGGCGGGGGCGGATACTCTGGTGGCATTGGACGTCGGCCCCATTGGGGAGCTTTTAGCTCCGTTGGGGACGCTGACATTTGATGATGCCTACGATCTATTCCGGGAACAGGTCGAGGCGGGCCGGAACGCCGGGGTGGATTTGGTCTTTATCGAGACCATGGCGGATTTAAACGAAGTCCGGGCGGCAATCCTGGCGGTGAAAGAGTGCTCCGATCTGCCGATTTTTGTGACCATGACCTTCCAGCCCGACGGACGGACGTTTACGGGCTGTCTGCCGGAGAGTTTTGCCATGGTGGCGGGCGGCCTGGGGGCCGATGCCCTGGGGATCAACTGCTCCACTGGCCCCCGTGAGATGCGAGACGTGGTGGCCCGGATCGTCGCGGCCACGGATCTGCCCGTTATCGTCAAGCCAAACGCCGGATTGCCGGATCCCGCTACTGGAATTTACGATCTCTCCCCGGCAGAGTTCGCCGCCGCAGTGGCGGAACTCACGGCATTGGGCGTCTCTGTCGTGGGCGGATGTTGTGGAACCAGTCCGGCGTATATTACGGCCCTCAAGGATCAGCTAGCGGGGGCGAATCCGATTGTTCGACAGCCGCGGGCGCGAAACAGTATGGTCTGCTCCGCCGTTCGGACGGTGGAGATCAGCGGCGTGCAGGTCATCGGGGAGCGGATCAACCCCACGGGGAAACGAGAATTTCGCCAGGCCCTCATAGAGGGGAATCTGGACTATATTCTGGCCCAGGCCATCAGCCAGGAGGTTGCAGGGGCCGATCTGCTGGATGTCAATGTGGGCGTGCCGGAACTGGATGAACCGGCCCAGATGGCCCGGATTGTCCCCGCCATCCAGTCGGTGACGGGGTTGCCCTTGGTGATCGACTCCAGCAATCCGGACGCATTAGAGGCAGGGCTGCGCGCGTACTGCGGCAAGGCCGTTGTCAACTCTATAAGCGGAGAACAGGCGGCGCTGGATCGGATATTGCCCCTGGTGAAACAATATGGCGCTTCTGTGGTGGGGTTGACTCTGGATGAACAGGGCATCCCGGAGACCGCCGAGGGGCGGTTGGAAATCGCCCGGCGGATTTTGAACGCCGCTTTGGCCCACGGCATTCCCCGAGAGGACGTGTTCATCGACTGCCTGACCCTGACGGTCTCCGCCCAGCCCCAGGGGGCGACAGAGACCCGAAAGGCCGTCCGCATGGTACGGCAGGAATTGGGGCTACAGGCGGTGCTGGGGGTGTCCAATATCTCCTTTGGATTGCCCAATCGTCCGCTGATCAATCAGACGTTTTTGACCATGGCCTTAGAGGCGGGCCTCACCCTGCCGATCTGTAATCCCAACGACCAGGGGATGATGGACGCCATCGCCGCCTTTCGGCTCTTGGCCCTGGCTGACCCGGGCGGGGCGAGTTTTATCGCCCGGTTCTCTGCACAGGAAGCCGCCCCGGTACCTGTTGCCGTCGCCGGGAATCAAGATATCACTTACGCCATTTGTAAGGGCCTGCGGGATGAGGCCCGCTCTATCACCGCATCGCTCCTGGAGACCTGGGACGAGGTGGAACTTGTGCAAACCTTGCTCATCCCGGCCCTGGATCAGGTGGGCCAGCGGTTTGAGGCGGGGGAATTATTTCTGCCCCAACTCCTAAACGCCGCCGGGGCCGCCGGAGGAGCATTTGATCTGATAAAAGAGCGCTTGACGAGACGGGGGGCCGCCCCCTTAGAGAAGGGGACAATCGTCCTGGCAACAGTTGCGGGCGATATTCACGACATTGGCAAGAACATTGTCAAGGTCATCTTGGAAAACTACGGTTACCGTGTCATTGACCTGGGGAAAGACGTGCCGCCGGAGCAGGTGGTGGAGGCGGTGGTTCGGGAGAATATCCGGCTGGTGGGTCTCAGCGCACTCATGACCACCACGCTGGGGAGTATGGCGGATACGATCACCCGGTTGAAATCGGCGGGCTGTGCCTGCAAGATCATGGTGGGCGGCGCCGTGTTGACGCCGGAATACGCACAAGAGATCGGTGCGGATTACTACGCCAGAGACGCCAAAGACGGCGTCGCCTGTGCCAGGGAGGTATTTGGTGCGTAGAGAGTCGAACCAACAAAAATTAGTCCAAGGCCCGTTATTATTCGACGGGGCCATGGGGACCTATTACGCCACGCAAAACAAAGCGCCCGCAGCGCAGTGCGAAATTGCCAACCGGACGGAGCCCGCTCTGATCGGCGAAATCCACCGGGCCTATATAGGCGCCGGGTGTAGCGCCATCAAGACCAATACCTTCGGTCTCGCCGCCATTGCCGACGAGCAGGGCCTTGCCGAGGCGGAAGACCTTTTATGTTGCGCCTGGACCATCGCCCAAGAAGCGGTGGTGGATCGAGATGTGGCCATTTTCGCAGACTTGGGGCCTCCAATCCCCGGGGGCGAGGACGCGCTTCCTGTTTATCAGGCCCTAGTGGATCAATTTCTGGCCCTGGGGGCGACAAATTTTCTCTTTGAGACTTTTTCTAATGATACGTTGATCCGCGCCCTTGCGGCCCATATCCGCACCCAGGTACCGGACGCCTATGTCATCGCCTCGTTTGCCGTCTCACCCGACGGGTTCACCGCAGAGGGCCGGAGCGGGCGGGCGTTGGTGCAGGGCATCCTGGACGATCAACTGGCGGACGCCGCCGGGTTCAACTGTGTATCCGGGCCGGGGCATCTGCTCCCGTTGATCCGAGAGATGGACACATCCCGCTATCCCCTGTCCATCATGCCAAACGCCGGATACCCCACTGTTATGGGACGGCGCACCGTATACGGCGGCAGTGCGGCCTATTTCGCCGCCAGACTCCGGGAGATGGCGGATCAGGGCGCACAAATTCTGGGGGGCTGTTGCGGGACGACGCCCGACTATATCCGCAAGACCGCCGAGGCGTTGCGGAGGGGTTCCCCCGCGTCGTCGGTCACTGTGATAGCAAGAGAACCCATAGCACCGCCCCTTGCGGAGCCGGAGAAAAATCGCTTTCGGGAGAAGCTCATGAGCGGTCAGCGGGTTGTGGCGGTGGAGTTGGATTCCCCCCTGGATTGTAATATCTCCAAATACATGGAGGGCGCCAAACTGCTCCAATCCAGCGGTGCGGATGTGATTACCATTGCCGACTGTCCCGTGGCCCGCTCCCGGATGGACAGCAGTATTGTGGCCTGTAAGCTCCGGCGGGAATTGGGCGTAGACGCCCTGCCCCATCTGACCTGCCGGGATCGGAACTTAAACGCCACCAGAGCGCTGCTCCTGGGCCTCTCTGCCGAGGGGGTGCACAATGTCCTGATCGTCACCGGGGATCCCGTCCCCACGGCGGAACGGGGTGCGGTGAAGAGCGTGTACAACTTCAACGCCCGGATGCTGGCCAAGTATATCCAGACCTTAAATGAAGACTTATTCCAGACCCCTTTTCTCGTGGGCGGGGCCTTAAATGTCAATGCGAAAAACTTCGAGGTCCAGTTGCGATTGGCCCGGGAAAAAGTTGAAAATGGTGTGGAATTGCTCTTGACCCAGCCCATTATGACCCGGCGGGGGATGGACAATTTGTGCCGGGCGAAAGATGCCCTGGATTGTAAGATTCTAGGCGGTATTATGCCCATTGTCAGCCATCGCAACGCCCAGTTCATTGCAGCTGAACTCCAGGGCATGGAGGTCGATCCCGAGACTGTAGAACGGTACCGGGACTTATCAAAAGAGGACGCCGCCCGGTTGGGAATCGAGTTGTCTCTGGAGATAGCGGGTAAGATCGCGCAAGACATTGACGGCTACTATCTCGTCACCCCGTTCCAGCGCACGGATATGATTGCGGCTATTATGCAAGAATTATAGTTGATGGCATCGGCGGCTCCTCTAGGCCTCCCCCAGTCAGGCTGCGCCTGACAGTCCCCTCAAAACGAGGGGGCCGAAGGCCAATCCTCAGTCAGCTTTGCCCCCCAGGGGGCCTTCTCTTGCCGCAGGGCGGCAATTCACCTTGTGAAAGCTCCTTTGGGAAAGGCGCTTTCAGGTCAAGGGCGTGGCGGCCTAAAAACCTCCTTTTCGGAGGTGGCAGAGCGAAGCTCTGACGGAGGATTATCCCTGCGGGGCGGGCGGCAGATTGCCGCCCCTACAAGAGTGAATCGGCGCATCGAAAAAGGAGGTCGTGTAATGCAATTACAAAAAATCCAGACAGAGACGACCCAGGCTGTTCAGGCCCTGTTAGCGGAGGCGAATCTTCGTCCGGGGGATTTGTTCGTGGTGGGTTGTTCCACCAGCGAGGTGGCGGGGGAACATATCGGCCGAGCCGGGAGTTTAGAGATCGCTGCCGCCATCTTTGACGGACTCTACCCCGCCCTGCAAGCGGGGGGGATTGCCCTGGCTGTACAATGTTGTGAGCACTTGAATCGCGCCCTGGTGGTGGAATGCGCTACAGCGGAGCGGGCTGGATTGGAGATCGTATCCGCCGTGCCCTATCCGGAGGCGGGGGGCGCTTTTGCCGCCGTGGCCTGGAATCGGTTCTCCGACCCTGTATTGGCGGAGCGCATCGAAGCCCGGGCCGGGATGGACATCGGCGGGACGCTCATCGGGATGCATCTTGCCCCCGTGGCGGTCCCCGTGCGACTGCCCATCCGATCCATCGGAAAGGCCCACTTGATCTGTGCGAGAAGCCGTCCAAAGCGAATCGGCGGCCAGCGGACGAAATATATATAAGGCGGGGAATTCACATGAAGCGATTTAAATGGGAACGGCACTATCTGCACTGGGGCATCACGGCCTTTTCGGTGATCGTATGCAGCTTGATTTTCTATTTCTCCATCCTCCACTGGATCTATATGCGGGAGTTCTTTGGGCTTATCGGCAGAACCATGGCGCCTATTGTCTGGGGCTTCATCTTCGCCTATATGCTGACCCCTTTTGCAAGATTCCTGGAGCGGATGCTACATAAGGTCGGCGGACGGCTTTTTGGTAAACGTCCCCTGCTCAAAAAGCGGATTTTCCGGGCTGTCGGTATTTTACTGGCGGTGATCATCACCCTTTTGGTGGTGACGATCCTTCTGCTCCACCTGTTGCCGGAGGTCTACTCCAGCGTAGAGAGCCTCATTGACAACATTCCCGGCTACTTTGCGGAGATCGCAGGGCTTGCACAGCGATTCTTAGACGATATTCCCGCCTTGGAGGCGGTCACTATCGACCTGCTGAGGGAGGGAGAGAATCTCTTGTCCACCTGGGTGGACGAGACCCTTTGGCCAAACCTGGATATTGTCATCGTCGCCGTCACGGCGGGGGTGTTTGGGGTGATCCGGATTGCGGTCAACCTGGCATTGGGGCTGGTGCTCTCCGTCTATATTATGTACAACCGGGAACTCCTGGCCGCCCAGTTGAAAAAACTCTTCCACAGCTTGATGCCTCCCAAGCGTGTGTCCGTTGTGCTAAACGCCGCACACTATCTGGATCGGGCCTTCGGCGGGTTTTTCTTGGGCCGCTTTGTGGACGCACTCATTGTCGGGGGCATCACCTTTGTATTCCTCTCTCTGATGAATATGCCCTATACGGCCCTGGTCAGCTTGATTGTCGGTGTCACCAATGTAGTCCCCTACTTCGGCCCGTTTATCGGCGGCATCCCATCGGCCCTGTTGATCCTCATGGAGGATCCCGCCCAGGGCGTGATCTTCATCATCTTTATCGTCGCATTGCAACTGGTGGACGGGAATTTCATCGGCCCCCGGATATTATCCACCACCACGGGGATCAGCGGTCTCTGGGTGATGATCTCCATCCTGGTGGGCGGCGGCTTGTTCGGCTTTGTGGGTATGATCTGCGGCGTCCCGGTGTTCTCTGTGCTCTATGCGGGGGTCCGCTACTTGTCCAATAAACGATTGGAGCGAAAAGCCATGTCAACGGAGACCACGGCCTACGGGCCGGAGCCTCCGCCTCCGCCGCTGATCGAAGAAGAGACGGAGATTGAGTGAGCCATGAAACTACGCCTCCAATATAACAACATGGCACCCTATCTTGTGGCGAGCGATATCATTGATTTTGGAGATCAATTTTCCCGTGAGGTGACAGAACTGGCCTTTGAGATTGCCGCCCGCTCGACAGATGAAATTGACTGCATCAAAAATGCGTTTGCATATGTGCGGGATCACATTTCACATTCGGCGGATATTCAGGGGAAGATCGTCACTTGCACGGCCTCCGAGGTGTTGCGTGCAAAAGAGGGCATCTGTTATGCCAAGTCTCATCTATTGGCCGCAATATTACGCTGCAACCAGATTCCCGCCGGGTTTTGCTATCAGAGGCTTTTGCTGGACGATATATCGGCCCCGCATCTGATTTTACACGGCTTAAACGCTGTCTATATCGAGAAACTGAATCGGTGGATTCGTTTGGACGCAAGAGGCAACAAACCCGGTGTAGATGCGCAGTTTTCCCTTGTACAGGAACAGTTGGCGTTTCCTGTCCGCAGCGAAAAGGGAGAAGAAGACATTCCTGTCATATTTGCAAGCCCCGATAAACATGTCATACAGGCTTTGACAGACAATATGTGTCTGGAAACGTTGTGGACCAATTTGCCCACTGCGCTCTATCCCACGGCATAAGTAAAAAAGAGGCGGTCGCACCAACTGTGTGCGGCCGCCTTTTCCTGCGAAAGTCCATAGGGGTATTTCCCCCGCCGAAGGCGGGGAAATACAGAGCTTAAGTAATACGCTATCAATCTAAAGCAGTATACGCATCAATAAACCGGAGAAAAATCACGGCCACTTCTGCGCGCAGGGCTTCGGCTGTCGGGGCCAGGTAGCCGTCGCCGGTGCCTCGGATCAGGCCGGTGCGGACGGCCTCCGTCATGGCGTCATAGGCCCATGTGTCGATCAGGTCGGCGTCCGGGAAGTCCATCAGCATCTCGCCGGGCAGTTCGATGTCGTACCGTTGCATGAAGCGGTAGAGGAAGGTCGCCGCCTCTTGGCGGGTGGTGGCCTGCTCGGCACCGAACCAGTCTGCGCTGACACCCTGCACAATCTCCTGCTCCCAGGCCCAGGCCACATAGTTGCCGTACCACGTGTCGGGGGACACATCCAGAAACGGCGTATCGCCGCTGTTGGATGTATCAATCTCCAGACTTGCGGCCAGCCGGCCCAATACGGTGACGAACATGGCACGGGTCATCTCCCCGTTGGGGGCAAAGGATCCGTCGGGGTTGCCGGTGAACAGTCCCTGTTCCACCGCTTGGCCGATCTGATCCTCCGCCCAGTGGCCGCTGATATCTCGGAACAGGGCCGGGGGCTCATCGCTGACAGGCAGCGTGATGGATCCGTTCCGTCGGATGCCGCCGGGCAGATCGATGAAAAATCCGACATCCAGTGCATATAAGTCACTGTCTGCGGGGAGAAAGTGTGATATGGAGAACGTCGGCTGGTCTGTGGGGAGGAAAGTGCCGAAGGTGGAGACGGTCTGTCCGTTGACTGTCCATCCGCCACCCAAGGCACCAATATTACCCGTGTCCACGTTGTTCAGCTGAGCCATGAAGTCAATGTCCGTATTACGACGTGCGGCGGGTACATTTGCGGTCACATCCACGGTTATAGCATTCATCAGCCCGTCTCTGCGGGCCAGTTCGGAAAAACCAAAGTTGAATAGCGCCCTCGTGTCGCCGTATCTGCCATTGTTATCGGGTGCGTTCATGACCACAGTGATGACGCGCCTGCCATCCCGCAGCGCCGTGGCGGAGAGACAGTGTCCGGCGGCAGTGGTGGTGCCGGTCTTGAAACCGTCTGCGCCCTGGGTGGCAAACGTGCGGCCGGGCAGAAGCAGATTTGTATTCGGTGTGTATCCCCCGGCAAAGGTGAACGACGTCATCCGTGTAATCCGCAGGATGTCGGGATGTGTGGTGATAAACTCCCGCACCAGGGTGGCCATGGAACGGGCTGTGAGTTGGCTGCCGGTGGCGCCGTGGGAGTTGTCGTAACGGGCGTTCATCCCCAGCCGCTGGGCTGTCTCGTTCATCAATGCGGCAAACGCTGTCTCGGAGCCGGATATGTGCTCGGCCATGGCGACGCAGGCGCCGTTGTGAGAGGGGAGCATAATCAGCCGGAGCATGGTCTCCACGGAGTGCCGCTGCCCCGCCCGGACGTATCTGCCGCCCCAATCAAACTGTCTGCTGATCCGCTCTGCGTTTTGGCTGACGGAGATCATGGTGTCGAAGTTGAGCCGTCCCGCCGCAATTTCTTCGTAAATGATGTAGGCCGTCATGACTTTCGTCATGCTGGCGGGAGTTCTCAGGGTGTCAATATCTCTGCCCCAGAGGACATCGCCCGTCTCGAAGTCAATGACAATGGCGGATCGTGCCGTGATATTTGCCGGCGCAGCATATGCCGAGGTCGGAGGGATCAGAAGTGGCAGGATCAATAGACACACTAATAGTTTCGCAATCAATCGCTTTTTCATTTGCGCACACCCCTTAACGCTATATTATAATAGCACTATATCACGCGGGAATTATCATGACAAGATGAAAACACATACAAATGTCCGATTTTGTGGGAAAATATTTTGTGTCATAGGACTTGCGGGTGTAAGCAGGCAGTACCGAGCAAGGCCGAGCGTGAAAAAACGCCCGGCCTTTTTTCGTATCCAAACCCAGAAAGGAGCTTCTGACTATGGCAGTATTTCGCATAGCCAGCGACGATTGCCCCGCCGACTATGTTTCATGCTCTTCGGCGTGAAGCGCAATATCCACCTCAATTACTGTTCCGCAGAGCTCTCTCGGCGGGCCGTTCCCATCGGCGCTTGCACGGACTCTCACCTCATCGTAGAATCCGGCTAGTGTGGTATAGTAATACGGGCCGACGTATACCACGTACAAAATTCCAAGGGTCAGTACAGACAGCGCGAACCAACCGATAAAGCTGAGCGCAAGCAAAAACAATTGTTTCTTATGCCCGGCCATCATGTGCATGGAGCATTTGAGCGCCTCGCGCGCGGGGACATCCGGACAGTCAGACAGAATGAAGGGTGTCATCCCGTAAGATAAGCCTTTGACTATCACCGGGATCAATGCAATCAAGTGAACAGGTCCCAGAAGCGCGAAGATCAGGAGTCGCCATCCTCGCCCAGTGGTCCGCAGTAGATATACAGCGAGCAGGACAATGGGGATGGCAATCAATGCCCACAGAAACGCCCAAAGCCCCATCCACAGCATACCGGCGAGTTTGTGGCCGAACTGGCCTGTGAAGTCACCGTAGAGCGCCATCACATGCGTATGTTTCCGCCGATAGATATTGAGATATTCGCGCATGACGCCAACCGCAAGGACAGTGAGTGCCAGCGCAACGAGTAGGTTCACCACGAAAAGAGGGAACCAGCCAAGGTTGCCGATCACAATGTCGTTGAACACACCCCAGGCCAGAAGCTTCAACAGGAACACCAACAGAATCAAACTCGCTACCGATCTCTGCTCACGTATGGCCTCTTTGGCCTGCATTTTGAGTTCTTGTCTCGTTTTCATAGCTATTACCTCCTTGTCCAATTTGCCTTTGCCCATTTCGCTACTCCTGTTGCCAAGCATCCCTGGTGCGACTTTTGATTTATTGAATAATATCACAAATTTGTTTCTTGTCTTGATGTTATTTTTAAACATTTTGTTAATTCAACAGGCTTTGCTGACAGGCCTGTTCGATTTGCTTGCGGCTGTTTCCGCTCGATTATTTTGTGCAATATGTAGAATCTTGCAGCGAATTGAATAGAGCGTATTGACATCTCTCAATAAGGAGTGATATTCTAACAGCGCCACAACTGGTCTATACATATATACAAACTGTGGGAGAAACTGTTGTGAAAATTCATAATAAAATTGATAAATCCGGACACATTCCTGTCTATTATCAAATTGCGGAAAGCATCAAGCGATATATACAAGAAAACAGCATCAAACCCGGCGGTATGATCCTCTCGGAACGGGAGCTCTGCGACGTGTTTAACGTGAGCAGGATGACCGTTCGTCAGGCCGTTAATCTGCTGACCCAGGAAGGTATTTTGATGCGACAAAAGGGAAAAGGGACATTCGTGAGCGCCCTGAAGTTTCAACGTCCCCTCACATCCCTGACCAGCTTTACAATGGATATGATCAGCCGGGGCTTTACGCCCACCAGCGCCGTGTTAGAGTGTGCGGAGGCAGAGGCCCTGGGTCATGTTGCGGAGCGGTTGCAGTTGAAAAAGGGGGAGCAGGTCATCCGCCTCGTCCGGATCCGGATTGCCAATGGCCGTCCCCATGCCTACGAGTGCAGTTATCTGCTCTACGAAAAGGCCAAAGTGATTCTGGATATGAATTTTACGAACCAATCCTTATATGATGTGCTGGAAGCCCAGTGCGGGGTCAGAATGTCCAAAGCGAAAGAGGCGATTGAGGCCTCGGTCTGTCCCGATGAGATCTGTTCAAAGCTGGAGATTCCTCCAAAGTCTTTGACCTTTCATATAGAGCGCACCACATATGACGAGGGAGGGGTTCCAGTCGAATACGTGGCATCTCATTATCGCATTGATCAGTTTAAATTTTATGTGGAACTTAATTTGAATTAAACATACAGAGAAAGGCGGAGGTAGTTATGGTTGGCAGAGAATATGCGTCCCAAGTGTTAGAGCTGGCACGGACGGCTGTTGACGAGCAGTATGCGCAAATTTGCAGGATAGCCAGTGAAATTTTCAAATCCATGAAAGAGGGCGGTGTCCTCCATGTGTTTGGGTGCGGACACTCGCATATGTTTATGGAGGAGTGCTTTTACAGGGCGGGGGGACTCGTCCCGGTCAATCCGCTGTTTGAAACCAGCACCATGCTCCATGAGGGGGCCGTAAAAAGCTCTCTGATTGAACGGATGACAGGGTATGCGCCCCTTGTGCTCGGCAATTACGATGTGCGGGCTGGGGAGGTCATGCTCATTTTTTCCACATCGGGGATCAACGCTTTCCCAATTGAAATGGCCCTGGCGGCCAGGGAGAAAGGGTTGATTACAGTCGGGTTTACGTCCATGAACTACCGTGACGCCGCCTCCCGGCACCCGTCCGGGGAAAAGTTGTGCGAGGTGGTTGATTTTGTCATAAACAACCATGCGTCCTATGGTGACGCCATGGTATCTTACCCAAATAGCGGCGTAAATGCGGTTCCCGGCTCGACCATCTTATCTATGACGCTGTTAAACACGATCATTGCAGAGGTGTTGGCATATTACGATCAGGCGGGACTCCCCCTGCCGATATTTATCAGCGGCAACGTAGAGGGTGGATTAGAGCGCAATAAAGCGCTGATTGACCAATATAAATCGAGAGTAAAGGCGTTATAGCGTATGATTCAGAGAGATAATATCCGGGCGCAAGTTTTGGTCTTAAACTGGCGGGATGCCATTCGGAACGTGGGCGCACTTTTGATTGATGCCAAGAGTATCACATCAGACTATGTAGACGGGATGATACAGGCCGTTGAAGAGATGGGGCCCTACATCGTCATTATGCCGGGCTTTGCCATTGCACATGCGGCGCCGAGTGAGGCGGTTTTGAAAAATGACACGGCGCTGATTACGCTCAAAGAGGGCGTAAACTTTGGGAGTCCCAACGATCCGGTCTATCTGGTCTTTTGCCTGTGCTGTACAGATAGAACTGCGCACCGTGCATCGCTGCAAGAAATTGCGAAGCGGCTTCTGGCGGAAGGGGTCATGGAGCGAATCAAAAACGCACAATCTGTAGATGAGATTATGGCATGTCTATAAAAACCCATAGGGAAAGGAGGGGGCATATGAGAATACAAGCGGTGTGCGGCTTCGGTTGCGGGTCTTCCCTATTTTTGAAGATCAAGCTGGACGAAGTGTTGCAGGCGAACGGACTCTCTGCGGAGATTTTCTGCGGTGACGTGGGAACCTGTCTGTCTCAAAATTGTGATGCGATCTTCATATCGGAAGAGTTGGCCGACCGTGTCCAGGACCGTGCAAAAGTTCCTGTGGTTGTGATTAACAACTTTATGAACAAACAGGAAGTCGAAGAGAAGACGTTGGCGTTTTTCAAAAATCAGGCGCAAGAAAACTAAAAAAGGGAAAAAGGAGAGAATGTCATGGTAGTGTTGGATTTTATTATCAATGAAATTTTTGGTCAAGGGGCCATCTTCCTCGCACTCATCGCATTAGTTGGACTTTTATTGCAAAGAAAATCGTTCACAGAGATCGTGCGTGGCACACTGATGACGGCAATCGGATTCTTCGTCTTGATGCAGGGTGTCGGCATCATAGCGGGCGAGTCCATCAGTGGTATTGCGGGAGCGTTTAGTGCCGTTATGCCGGATGCGGGGGAAATAGTCGACATCGACATGGGCCAATACGGCACCCAGATCGGTATCGTCATGGTAATCGCATTTGCGATCAATCTGATCTTTGCGAGGCTGACGAGGTGGAAATCTGTCTTCCTTACAGGACACATGCTGTATTGGTTCCCGTTCATCTTTATTGCAGCGGGTATCAGCGCTGGCTTGTCAGGGGTCACCCTCGTCGTCATGGCGACAATTTTCACCGCACTCTACATGATTGTATCCCCCAATATCATCCGTCCGCTGGTGAGAGAGGTGACCGGGGACGACAGCTTTACACTGGGGCACCCCACAACCGTCCTCTCCCTCATCGCCGGATATCTGGGGAAAGTGGTCGGAAACAAAGAAAAATCTACAGAAGATCTGAAACTCTCCAAGAGCTTTGGCTTTTTGCGGGAAGTATCCATCACGGGCTCCATTGTCATCGCCCTCACCTACATTGTAATGATGTTTGTAATGATGGCAAACGGCCTGGTCCCGGCGGAAGTGTGGGGCGTTGAGGGTTCCATGTTCACGTTCATTTTCATACGGGCCATTATGTTTGGTGTCGGCGTCACGGTCATGTTGCTCGGCGTCCGGATGCTGATCTCAGAAATCGTGCCGGCGTTCCAGGGGATTGCGCAAAAGCTGATCCCGGGCGCCATCCCGGCGTTGGATTGTCCCATGTTGTTCCCCTATGCGCCAAATGCGTTAATCATCGGCTTTATCGTCGGTATGATCGCCTCTACCATTACGATCCTGCTGACGGCGGGCATGGGCATTTTCCCGATCATTGTCATTCCACTCGTATTCACCTGCTTCTTTGAAATCGGAACCGCCGCCATTATCGGCAACGGCACAGGCGGCATGAGAGGCTGCATCATCGGCGCCGCAGTGGCCGGTGTGGTGATGGTCTTCCTGGTCGGCTTCGGCGCCTTCTTCTTTGAAGGCACGATCAACGGCTGGATGCTGGTCTTCGGCGGAAACGACTTCTCCCTGTGGGGCAGCATCATGGGTCTTGTGTCCAGGATATTTGCATAGTCCAAAATAGCGGTATTACTTTGCTGTATTTCCCCCGCCTGCGGCGGGGGAAATACAAAAAACATTTCTGGGGCCCCCTGATTTTTTCAGAGGGCCCCAGGCTGTATTTAGTAGCTGTACACAAAAGCTACTATGATTCTTTGTGCGTTTTTCCATCTTGTCGGCGGGTCGTATTTGTGATATATTTCTGGTAGAGACATCATAACAAGTTGGAGATGTATACACCGTGGAGATTGATAAAAATAGCAGAATCCCGGCCTATGTGCAATTGATGAGTTCTTTGATTACGCAAATGGAAGACGGCACCTTGCCCGAGGAGGAGAAACTGCCGTCGGAGAGAGAGCTTTGTGATATCTACGCCGTTAGCCGAACAACGGTGCGGCAGGCGATACATGAACTTGAAAAGGATGGATATGTCTATATTTATAAGGGTCGGGGTACCTATGTTGCGGCGAAGCGTTTAAATCAAGAGATGTCCGGCCTATATAGCTTTACCGAGTCGATGAAACAACTTGGGAAGACGATTTCGACACGGCTGATTGATTTTGCGCAAATCAAGTGCGATGAGCGCATTGCACGGAAAATGCAGTGTGCTGTCGGTACGGAAATTTTCCGTTTCACCCGTGTACGCTATGCCGACAATGAGCCGGTGCTCATTGTTACAACCCATTTGCCGTGCAAGCGATTTCCCAATTTTGACGCAGAGCGCCTACACACGGATTCTCTGTATTCTATGATGACAGATACCTACAACGTGACCTTTAGTAAAGCCAAGGAGACCTTGCAGAGTGTATGTGCACGTGGCGATGAGGGTGTGCTTTTGCAAGTGGAGTCCGGTGCGCCGTGTATGAAGATTGACCGATATACGTTTGAGAAAGATACGCTTGTCGAATATGCGGTTGGAATTGCACGAGGGGATAAATTTGCATACAATGTAGAACTCTGCTGACGGGTTTTTTGCCATATTGCAAGTGGGTTTATTTCGGGCAAATTGGTAATGACGTCCATACCATATTGAGGATATTTAGATGAAACAGTTGAATGAGAAAAAATATGTTCTGGTCTCGGATTTTGACGGGACGATTACGCTGGAAGATTCCAATGCCCTATTGTTTCAGGTCTGTGGCAATGCGGAGAATGCGCAAATTGAGGTAGACTTTATCGCCGGTGCGCTTAGCAATCGGGAGGCGATGGAGCGGCACTTTGATGTGATGCGGATTACGCGCCGGGAATACGACGCTTTTTTAGACGCCAATATTCACATTGATCCCGGATTTGACGCATTTTTACAACAGACGAAACGATACGAGGTTCCACTTTTTATCGTCAGCGCCGGTTTTCGTCAAGGGATTGAGCGGGTGTTGGGAGCGGCACGGTTACAGGGTGTGGAAGTCTTTGCAAATGACCTCTTGGGTGGGGATCATCTGAAGCCCGTTTTTGCAACAGAACGCCCGGACTGCGAGAAGCCGGTTGGCCCTTGCGGGAACTGTAAGCGCGCTTGTCTTGCGGCGATTCAGAAGAGAACGGGTCAACCCATCGTGTATATTGGGGACGGTTTGACAGATCGCTGTGCAATGGAAGCGGCGGACTTGCTCTTTGCGAAAGATGCCTTAGCGGCGTATTGCGATGTGCAGGGCTTAGCATATACTCCCTTTGAGAGCTTCACAGATATCACAAACTGTTTGTGGACAGAGCGTAGCTACAACTGATCAATCAGGTCTCCGCAGTGGGGATAGGTGCTGAAAAAGGAGGTGAGGGATATCATTACAAAGCTATTAGAGAAAGAAGGTCATTTTCTAGCGGAGGTCATATGCAAAGATTGGGAAGAAGTGGTGGATAAGGCTGCGGCGCCGTTGATTGCGGAAGGGGCGGTGGAACCGCAATTTGTGGCGTCTGCCAAGGAGGCGGCAAAGCAATTCGGCGGATATGTGGTGCTTATTGAGGATATCGCTTTTTTTCACGGCCGGCCAGAAGCGGGCGTACACGAGATCGGGATGACGCTGGTGCTGTTGAAAGATCCGGTATATCTTTTTGAAAAGCGTATCAAAGCGGCGTTTTTGTTTGCCGCAGTCGACAACGCCAGCCACCGCAACCTGCTCAAAGCGTTGTCTTGGATTTTGAACGACGACACGTGCTTAGAACGCCTGCGTGATGGCCGTGACCCGGAGACTATTATGAAAAGAATGAAAGAAGTGGAGGCGAAACATGAAGTATCTTGAGTATTACGAGATTATCAAAGAACAGATGGAACAGCAGTTTAAGGAAGAGGGGAAGAACATCGAGCAAGCGGCGGCTTATTGTGCGGAGTCCATCAAAAAGGGTCGTGTAATCCATGCGTTTGGCTGCGGACATTCACAGATTTTCCCCATGGAAATTTTTTATCGGGCAGGCGGACTTGTGCCGGTAAATGCGCTCCTCATTCCGCATTTGGCGCTATTCCCAAAGGCAAAGCTGAGCACTTTGCAAGAGCGCATAGAGGGGTTTTGTGACGAATACCTGGCGCTGGAGAACACGGACGCCGCAGACACGATGATTATCATATCCATCTCCGGCCGCAACGCCGCTGTAGTGGATATGGCGCTGGCCGCAAAGAAAATCGGCATGAAAGTAGTGGCATTGGTATCTCGCCAATTTGCAGATAGCACCACGTCCCGCCATTCCAGCGGAAAGAATCTCAAAGATGTGGCGGATGTGGTCATCGATGTCAAGTGTGTCAGCGGTGACGCCGCACTCCGGATGGAGGGCCTGGAGCCGAGTTTCTGCGGGACATCTACGGTTTTGGGTGTCACGATCATGGAGGCGATTGTTGCGCAGACGGTGGAAAATTGTGTGAAAGCCGGATGTATTCCGCCGATCTATGTCAGCTCCAATCTGGATAAAGGCGATGCGATCAATGCGGAACACATCAAAAACTACAGTGATTTGATTTCGTGTCTCTAGTCCGGGACTTCAGAAAGGAGAAGTTATGAAAATTGTGTGTGTCTGTGGATTGGGAATGGGCTCCAGCCTGATTCTCAAAATGAGTGTTGAATCTGCGATGCAGCAGCTCGGCATCAAGGAGTGCGATGTCGAGCACATTGCGGCAGGGACCATGGAGGGGTTGAAACCTGATATCATCGTCACAGCGGAAGATTTCCGTGACGAGTTCCCTGACAGTGAGAATGTTGTATTTGTGCAAAACGTTGTGAAAGTGGACGGCGTGAAAGCGGCGCTAAAGGAGTACCTGGAGGCAAAAGGTCTTCTTTAATGGGAGGCTAATATAAACTGAATCGCCAAAATTTGAAGGAGGAAACGAAGTATGCAAGCTCTAGAATTTCTATTGTCCGTTGTTCAAACCCCCGCATTAATCCTCGGTTTGGTTGCGTTGATCGGTCTGATCGTGCAACGGAAAAGTGGGTCTCAGGTATTTGCCGGCACGATTAAGACAGCGCTCGGGATGCTGATCTTATCCGGCGGTGTAGGCGTCCTCATTACTGCAATTTTGCCCTTCGTGTTCATGTTCCCGGTGGTGTTCAATCTCGAAGGTTTTGCAACCGGTTCTGAGCTGATCTCCGCTGCTATGCTCGAGGCGGCGCCGGTCATTGCGTCCACCTCGGCCATCATTATGGCCATCGGGTTCCTAGTCAACATCGTGCTCGCACGCTTCACACCGCTCAAGTACATTTTCTTGACCGGTCACATGATGTGGATTTCTTCCGTGTTGGTCGCTTATGTGCTGTACGCAGCAGGCATGGGCTCGACGATGATTGTCATCATCGGTGCTGTTATCCAAGGTGCATTACTTACCATCTTGCCTGCCATTGCACAACCGATCATGCGGAAGATCACGGGTTCAAACGACATTGCGCTTGCGCACCTTACCACCCTCGGCACAGTACCCTCTGCCTATATCGGAAAACTGGTCGGCAATCCTGCAAAAAATGCAGAGGACATGAACTTGCCAAAGGGTCTTTCATTCTTTAAAGACACAGCCGTCGCAATTTCTGTTGTGATGCTGTTGTTCTACATCATCCTCGTCCTCATTGCCGGCCCTGAGGTAGTCGCAGAAGTCGGCGGCGCAGGCGAACAGAACTTCATCCTCTTCGGCATTTTGAATGGTCTCGGGTTTGCAGCCGGTGTTTTGATTCTTCTCCAAGGTGTCCGGATGTTCCTGGGTGAAATCGTCCCTGCGTTTAAAGGAATTTCTGACAAACTGGTTCCAAACGCTGTCCCGGCGCTTGACGTTCCAGCAATTTTCCCGTATGCGCCCAATTCTCTGATGATCGGCTTTATCACCGCAGTTGTGGGTATGATCGTTGCGATGTTCGCATCTGCCGCCGCATTCGGTGCGGTCCCGCTGGTGTCTATCATCGGTGCATTCTTCACCGGCGGTGTGGCCGGTATCATGGGGAACGCCTTAGGCGGCCGCCGCGGTGCTGCTGTGGCCGGTTTCTCCTATGGCTTTATCCTCATCTTCCTGTCCGGGTTCACCTACAACCTCTTCAATGGCTTTAGTGCGTTGAACGACGGGGTTGCACTTGGTGTCGGACACGACTGTGTGGACGCGATGGTGACCATGGTCGCATTCCAGAACACCTGGGTTGGCCTTGCAATCTTAGCGGGTGTCTTCGCACTTCTCTCTGTCCTTGAAGTGCGGTACCAGAAGAGAGTGCGTGAGAGCGCAGATGAGACGGATGAGACGGATGAGACGGATGAGACGGATGGGATAGATAAGACAGATGAGACAGATGCGTAAAACTGGCTATTAAATCTATGATTATGTGGCGGGGATATGTTATACTATATTCCTGCCACATAGTTGCGCCAATAGACACAGCTTGCGGAGTGATTGCGGTCGCTGCAAGACAGGGGAAAGGGGGTGGTTTGATGGAGTACAGAGGAAATCCGGTCTCTCACGGCATCGCCATAGGGGACGTGTATCTCTACACGCCTTTTCAGGCTGAAATTACGGAAAAAACCATCGGGACCGATGAGATAGAGGCGGCGGTGCAGGCGTATTTCGATCTGCGTACAAAAGCCCAGGCGGAACTCGCAATGATCCAGGAGAAACTCCAAGCGGGCAGCCCGGACAAAGCCAAAATATTTGCGGCACATGTGGACATGCTCTTGGATGCGGCTGTGAACGGAGAAATTGAGACGCTGATCCGTGATGCGCATTTGTCGCCGGAGTGCGCCATAGAGCGTGGGTATAGCAAATTCATACGCCTCTTCTCCAAGGCCAAGGTCTTGCAGATTCGGGAGCGGGCCGCCGATTTGCGGGATTTAAAGACACGGCTCCACCGGATTTGGGCTGGTGTGCCGGAGCGGAATTTGTCGGCGCTGGAAAAAGAGGTCATTATTGCCGCACACGACCTCCTGCCCTCTGACACTGCGACGTTGGACCGGTCTAAGGTGCTGGGCATTGTCACGGAAATCGGCGGGCGCACGTCCCACTCCGCCATTATCGCCCGCAGCTATGAAATCCCCGCTATACTGGGGGTTCCCAATATCATGGCCGCACTTCGAGACGGTGAACGGGTGATCCTGGACGCAGTGGAGGGCGTATTGTACACCTCCCCGGATGAGGCGGCGTGTGCGCACTACGCCGAAAAGCGAGGGGCATATCTGGCCCATGCAGCTGAATTGAAGCAGTATCGGAGCGCTGTACCTGTCACCCGGGACGGGGTTCCCATTGAGGTGCATTTGAATATGGGATCGGCTGATCCGGATGAACTCTCCGGATCTCTGTATACGGACGGCGTGGGGCTGTTTCGCACGGAGTTTATGTATCTATCCAGCCCGAGCTTGCCGACGGAGGAAGAGCAGTTTCAGGCCTATCGAAAAGTCGCCCTGGAATTCGGCCAGCGCCCGGTGATTTTGCGCACCCTGGATATCGGCGGCGATAAGCAACTGGAGAGTATGGAACTGCCCAGAGAGGACAATCCATTTCTGGGGCTGCGGGCGCTGCGGCTGTGTTTTGAGAATCTGCCCCTGTTTCAAGCTCAGCTTCGGGCGGTGTTCCGTGCAGCCTGTTACGGGAACTTATGGCTGATGCTCCCCATGGTGGGTAGTCTGGATGATATTCGGGCGGCAAAAGCGGTCATCGAAGAGGTCAAGGAAGCGTTGCGGCAGGAGGGGATAACGCACAACCCAGATATCCCCGTCGGCATTATGATTGAAATCCCCGCCATTGCATTGGTGGCGGAGTTGGCGGCGGAAGAGGTTGATTTCGCCAGCATCGGTACAAATGACCTCTGCCAGTATCTCATGGCCGTGGACCGGTTAAATCCTGCGGTTGCAAACTACTATCAAAGCTATCACCCCGCCATGTTCCGCCTGATCGGACAGACCGTGTCGGCGTTTTCTGCGGCGGGCAAGTCCATCGGCGTCTGCGGCGAGTTGGGCGGCGACCCCTTGGCGGCGGCGGTACTCATCGGCCTCGGAATGCGAAAGCTCAGCATGGGTATCTCGTCTGTGCCGGGGATTAAAAAGCTGATCACCGGCCTTACGATTCCACAGGCGGAGGCGCTTGCCAAGCAGGTCATGTCCTGTGCCACGGCAGATGAGGTGGAGCAGTGCTTGCGGGCGGAACTCGGAACTGCGCTCCCCGCGGTCTAGGCGAGGGAAATACAAAAAAGGAGAGATTCATATGTACACACGCAATGTATTGATCCAAAACCGCAGCGGGCTCCACGCCCGCCCGGCCTCTGAATTTGTCGCCTGTGCGGGCAAGTTTCAGTCGAAGATTACGATCCGGAGCGCCAGTGAAGGAGATGAGGTGGATGCCAAGTCCATCCTGTTCTTGCTGTCCATCGGCTTGGGGCAAGGGGACGAGGTGGTCATCACGGCGGACGGCGGGGATGAAGTTGAAGCGGTTGAGGCCCTGGCGGCGTTGATTGAATCGAAGTTTGGGGAGGAGTAAACCGAAAACGGCTAGCGCATCAGAATGCGGAGGGATGAAATTCCCGGAGGAGTTGGCAAGCAATCAACCGCTTGATAGGCTTCAGCCGAGACTGTATCGGCTCTAAAGAATCGCAGGGTAGAGAGAAGAAACGACAAAAACCGGAGCAAATTACCATGTTGCTCCGGTTTTTTTACGACTTACTCACGCAGTTACACTCTCTGCGCCTTGATCAGATTCGTTGTACCTTTCACGCCGATGGGGACACCGGCGGTGATGACGACCAGATCGTCTTCTTCCACCAGACCTGTCTCTTTTGCTTTTGCCAGGCCGGTCTCGAAGAGTTCGTCGGTGCTCTCCACGTCCTTGCCGTAGCAGGGGGTCACGCCCCAGGAGATGGCCAGCTGGCGCATGACTTTCTCGTCGGGGGTCACGGCCACGATGGGGCATGTGGGGCGGAAGCGGGAGATCATCCGGGCCGTGGTGCCGGAGGAGGTGACGCAGACAATGGCCTGGGCTTTTAGCTCCACCGCCGTGTTGCAGGCGGCCAGGGAGATGGCGTCGGAGATAGTGGTCACCCCGTCTCTGGCGCTCTTATACGCGGGGGCGTAGGCCTTGGCCCGATCCGCCCGCTCTACGATCCGGGCCATGGTGGCGAGGGATTCTAAGGGATATTTGCCGGAGGCGGTCTCCCCGGAGAGCATGACGCAACTGGTGCCGTCGAAGACGGCGTTGGCCACGTCGTTGACCTCGGCGCGGGTGGGCCGTGGGTTGCGGATCATAGAGTCTAACATCTGGGTGGCGGTGATGACGGGCTTGCCCCGGCGGACGCACTCGGCGATGAGCATTTTCTGGATAATGGGGACCTCTTCCGCCGGAATCTCCACGCCCAGGTCACCTCGGGCCACCATGATCCCGTCGGAGACGTCGAGGATCTCGTCAATGTTGTTGACGCCCTCTTGGTTTTCGATTTTGGAGATGATCCGGATGTCTTCCCCGCCGCAGGCTTTCAGGACGCGGCGAATGGCTGTCACGTCTTCCGCCTTTCTGACGAAGCTGGCGGCGATGTAATCAAAATCGTGCTGGGCGGCAAAGATGATATCCCGCTCGTCCCGCTCGGTGAGGCTGGGCAGAGCGATATTGGTGCCGGGCAGATTGATGCTTTTGTTGTTGCCCAATTCTCCGCCGTTTACAATCGTGCAGATAATCTCCTCCCCCTGGATCTCCAGCACGACCAGTTCAATGAGTCCGTCGTCTATGAGAATGTGGGTACCGGGTACGACCTCACGGCAGAGGTTTGTATAGGTGACGCTGACGCCTCGGGTGGACCCCTCCACCTCGCTGCAGTGGAGAGAGAATTTCGCGCCCTGTTCCATTTGGATCTTCCCCTCGGGAAATGTCTTCGTCCGGATCTCCGGCCCTTTGGTGTCCATCATAAGGGCCACCAAGAGACCCAATTCTTCCCGTAACTCCTTTACCATTTCGACCCGCTCCAAGTGCTCTGCGTGGTCGCCGTGGGAAAAGTTGAGCCGGGCGCAGCTCATGCCCTTTCGCATCATCTCCCGCAGGATATCCCTGTTCGAAACCGCGGGCCCCAGGGTACATACAATTTTTGTCTTCCTCGGTTGTTTTAAGTTCAAGCGCGTTACTCCTCTCCAGATTTCCGTATTTCCCCAATCTAGGCGGGGAAATACGGCTGTTCTTATGGGTTTAATTCGCCGCCTCGTTCTGTCGGCGCTGTGCGACGTATTCGTCGTAGGTCATCTTCCGGTCGATGAGTTGTCCCTCGGCGGTGATCTCAATGATCCGGTTGGCTACGGTCTGGATCAACTGGTGGTCGTGGGTGGTGAAGAGGATATTTCCTGGGAAAGCCTCCAGGCCGTTGTTCAGCGCGGCGATGCTCTCCATATCCAGGTGGTTGGTGGGCTGATCCAGCAGGAGCACGTTGGCCCCCGAGAGCATCATCCTTGAGAGCATACAGCGCACCTTTTCGCCCCCGGATAGGACGGTGACCTTTTTGTATACGTCGTCTCCGGCGAAGAGCATCCGGCCCAAAAACTGGCGGACGAAACTCTCCCGCTTGTCCTCGGAGAATTGGCGCATCCAGTCCACCAGATTGATATCGTCCTGGAAAAAGGCGGCGTTGTCCCGGGGGAAGTAGGCCCGGCTGGTGGTGACGCCCCATTTGATCTCCCCTGCGTCTGGTTCCAGTTCCTCTGCCAGCAGTTGAAATAGGGCGGAGATGGCGTTTTCATTTTCTCCGATGAAGGCGACTTTATCGCCTTTGCCCAAAATGAAGCTGATATTGTCTAATAACTTCACGCCATCTATTGTCTTGGAGACCTCGGTGACGAAGAGGATATCTTTCCCCACCTCCCGTTCCGGCTTAAAGCCCACCCAGGGGTACCGACGGGAGGAGGCGGGCATCTCTTCAATGGTCAGTTTTTCCAAGAGCTTCTTCCGGCTGGTGGCCTGCCGGCTCTTGGATTTGTTGGCGGAGAAGCGCCGGATAAACTCTTGCAGATCTTGGATCTTGTCCTCGGTTTTCCGGTTTTGATCCCGCATCAGCTTCTGCATGAGCTGGCTGGAATCGTGCCAGAAGTCGTAGTTACCCACGTAGAGCTTGATCTTGCCGAAGTCGATGTCTACGATGTGGGTACAGACTGTATTGAGGAAATACCGGTCATGGGCGACCACCAGTACGGTACCCTCGTAGTCCAATAAGAAATCTTCCAGCCAGACCACGGAATCGATGTCCAGGTTGTTGGTGGGCTCGTCTAAGAGGACAATATCTGGTCTGCCGAAGAGGGCCTGGGCCAGGAGCACTTTTACTTTCTGCCGCCCCTCCAGTTCCCCCATCTGTTTTTCGTGGAGGGCGATGGGAATCCCCAGCCCTTGGAGCATTTGGGAGATCTCGCTCTCCGCCTCCCAGCCGCCCAGTTCGGCGAACTGTTCTTCCAGCTCCGCCGCCCGGAGTCCGTCCTCGTCGGAGAAGTCCTCTTTTTCGTAGATGGCGTCTTTTTCCTTGCCGCACTGATACAGGGGCGCATTACCCATGAGTACCGTCTCTAGGACAGAGTAGTCGTTGAACATCTCCTGATCCTGTTTGAGTACAGACATCCGCACGTCGGCGCCGATGCTCACATGGCCGCTGGTGGACTCGATCTCCCCGCTGATGAGTTTCAGAAAAGTAGATTTCCCGGCCCCGTTGGCGCCGATGATGCCGTAACAGTTCCCCGCGACGAACTGTAAATCCACCCGGTCAAATAGTTTCTGTGACCCGTAGGTTAAGCCTAGGTTGCTGACTGTGATCATGTACTATCTCCTTTTTCAATTAACAATGAACAATGAACAGATAACAATGATCGTGTCCGCCGCAGGCGGACGGATTTCAAATCATCGCCAGAGGCGATTCCAAAATTGTTCATTGTTAATTGTTATCTGTTAATTGCCTAAAACATCTCTGGCCGTTTCCACTGGGTCTCCGGCGTCGGGCCTTGGCCTGTGATCTCCTGGTAGAAAAACACTTTGGAGGCGTTGAAATAGGGTTCCAGCCACAGGGAGATGGCAAGGGAGATGACGGGGATGGACTGGAGGATAAACCAGCCGAAGAAACTCAAAACCAATTGGAAATACGCCATCTTTTTTCCCTGCATCAGCCGCCGGGATTCTCCAAAGTACCAAAAGACGTTCTTGTCCGGGTGATCCAGCAGGAGCAGATGGATCTGGGAGAACGCACACATGGCTACAATGCCGGGAACCACAAAAAAGAACAGCCCCAGGATCACAATGACCGTTTGAATCAGCCGGATGAAAAATCCCCGGATGAAGTAGTTGAACCCCTCAAAGAGACTCCGAAAGCCCAGCGTCTCGCCTTTGACCGTGCCTCTGATATAGTAGACGTATCCCAGGGACATGATCCACTGGAAGATCAGGAACACGGCGAAAAAGAGCGTCCCCAGTACGGTGAAGGTAAACGCCGGCAACTCGGCGGGTAATGTAAATACGCCGTGTTGGGCAGCGGTTGTAGCTGCTGCTGTCCACAGCTGAAGTGCCTCCGCCTGGAACCGGCCCACATCCGACAGGGCCAGATCCATCTGGGCCAGGATTACGCCAATAAGGAGGAACACCATCGTGACGATAAACAGACTCGGCCTGCGGGGCGTCAGCATTACTTTTTTTGCTTGTATTTTAATTTGTCGCCTGTCCAACTGTGTCTCCGCCTCCCAGCCGCTCGGGGTGTTCTCCAAACCCTGTGTAATCGGATTTGAAACGATCTTCTCTAGGTATTCTACCAGAAAGTTGGCGCTGTGTAAATTCAAATCCCATTAACATTTAGTGAACTTGCCAAAAAGTGCAAAAACACCAAAGTCATCCTTGACAAGATATCCGGGACACTGTACTATATCTTTACTCTACAACAAGACGTGACCACAATATATTGTGTTTTGCGTCATTCAGGAGGAAGAGATCATGATCGTGACAAATACCATTACCGCCATCAAAAAACGGGATGGCCGGCTGACGCCATTTCACACAGAAAAGATTGCCGAAGCCATTCATAAGGCCTTTGTGGCCACGGATCAGCCGGACAGCGAGGAACTTGCCGCACGGTTGGCGGAGGAAGTCATTTCCAGACTGGAAATGGAGGGTGAGACCCAGCCAGATGTGGAACACATACAAGATATAGTAGAGACCGTCCTGATGGACAACGGGTACGACGCCACCGCCAAGGCGTATATCCTCTATCGCTCCGAGCGGAGCCGTCTCCGGGAGATGAAATCCCGCCTCATGCGCCGCTACGAGGAGATTACGTTCTCAGACGCCCGGGATTCGGACATTAAGCGGGAGAACGCCAACATCGACGGGGACACGGCCATGGGCGTCATGCTCAAGTTCGGTTCCGAGGGGGCAAAGCAATTTTACCACAGCTATGTGTTAAATCGGGATTTTGCCCAAGCCCACTCAGAGGGCGATATCCACATCCATGACCTGGATTTCTTGACTTTGACGACGACCTGTTGTCAGATCGATATTCTCAAACTCTTTAAAGGGGGCTTCTCCACCGGTCACGGCACCCTGCGGGAACCCAATGATATCAACTCCTACGCCGCACTGGCCTGTATCGCCATCCAGTCCAACCAAAACGATCAGCACGGCGGCCAGAGCATCATCAATTTCGATTATGGCATGGCCCAAGGGGTGTCCAAAACCTTTGTGCGCCTGTATCGCCAAAACCTGACCAAAGTTCTCATGCTCTGGAAAGAGATGGCGGATCCAGAGACGGAAATCCGGGCCATGATCGAAGATATCTACAAAACCCACGGTCTGCGCCCCACATTAGAGGGATATGACGCCTATCTGGAGAAAGAACTGCCGATCTTGGTGGCCCGCTTCGGCGACGAGATAGCCATGAAGAAGGCCCAGGCCCTCGCCATCCACCACGCCACAAAAGAGACGGATCGGGCCACGTTCCAGGCCATGGAGGCCTTTATCCACAACCTGAACACCATGCACTCCCGGGCCGGCGCCCAGACGCCTTTTTCCTCCATCAACTACGGCATGGACACGTCTCCCGAGGGGCGGATGGTGATCCGAAATGTCCTGCTCACCACGGAAGAGGGTCTGGGTGGCGGGGAAACACCCATTTTCCCCATCCAGGTCTTCCGGGTCAAAGATGGAATCAGCTTAAACGAGGGCGAGCCCAACTATGACCTGTTCAAATTGGCCTGCCGGGTCAGCGCCAAGCGCCTCTTCCCCAACTTTGCCTTTGTAGATGCGCCGTTTAATATTCAGTTTTATGACGGCCGCCCGGAGACGGAGATCGCCTACATGGGCTGCCGGACACGGGTCATCTCCAACATCCATGACCCCAGTCAACAGATCGGTAACGGCCGGGGGAATTTGAGCTTTACCTCCATCAATCTGCCCCGTCTGGCCATCCTGGCCGAGGGGGATGTGGACAAGTTCTTTACATCTCTGGATGAGAAGATGGATCTAGTCTGCAACCAGCTCCTGGAGCGGTTTGAAATCCAGGCCTGTAAGAAAGTGTATAACTTTCCGTTTCTCATGGGCCAGGGCATCTGGTTGGACAGTGAAAAACTGGACTGGAACGACGAGATACGGGAGGTCTTGAAGCACGGTACGCTCACCCTGGGCTTTATCGGCCTGGCGGAGACCCTGAAAGCTCTTTTGGGCGTCCACCACGGCGAGAACGAAGAGGCGCAAACCCTCGGGTTGGAGATTATCCGCCACATGCGGGCCAAGCTGGATGCAAAGAGCAAGGAGATGCAGCTCAACTTCTCCCTCATCGCCACTCCTGCTGAGGGATTGTCCGGCCGGTTCGTCAAGATGGATCGGACCCAGTTCGGCGAGTTGGAGGGGATCACTGATAAGGAATACTACACCAACGGATTCCACATCCCGGTGTACTATGATATCACCGCCTTTGAAAAGATTCGCCTGGAGGCCCCCTATCACGCCTTTACCAACGCCGGACACATCAGCTACGTGGAAATGGACGGCGACCCCAGCGAAAATCTGGAGGCCTTTGAGAAGATCGTCCGCTTTATGCAGCAGTCGGGTGTGGGCTACGGCTCCATCAACCACCCCATTGACCGGGATCCCGTCTGCGGCTTCTCCGGTATCATCAAGGACCAGTGTCCCGGTTGCGGCCGCCGAGAGGACGACGATGTACCCTTTGACCGCATCCGCCGCATCACCGGTTATCTGGTGGGCACCTTGGATCGGTTCAACAACGCCAAGCGGGCCGAAGAGCGGGATCGGCTCAAGCACGGCTGTTAAAGCGATACATTACAATGCGCGGGACCAGTGGAAACGACTCGTCCCGCGCTTTTTTGTGGAGAATCTTGCCCTTGACTTTGAGAGCATTGCCGTTGTATAATGTCAAAGCTGTCATGTGGCAATACACATAGTTGGAGAGATGTCCGAGTGGTCGAAGGAGCACGATTGGAAATCGTGTAACGGCAAAAACCGTTCGGGGGTTCAAATCCCCCTCTCTCCGCCAGGTTTCGAAACACCCTTGAAAACACTAGATTTTCAAGGGTGTTTTTTGCGTTTACACGTTTTTTGCACGATTTTATCTAAAACTTGTATCGCCCGCTCTTCCTCACGAGGATATAGGTGTGCGTATGTATTCCATGTGATCTCAATCTTAGAATGCCCCAACCGTCTGGCGATCTCTTGTATGTTGATGCCCTCATTGGCAAGCAGCGAGGCGTGGGAGTGGCGAAAATCGTGTATGCGAAGTGTATTTTGCTTTGCCAAGACAGAATATTTCACATTGCGCTTTTGGATGGTGCTGTCCCGAAGTGGACTTTGACCGCCACA
>Ga0131853_10000186_pt1 | contig 108355 bp, 90 predicted proteins | sample TergutLab28metaG_FD_92764 | JGI IMG/M metagenome (GOLD analysis project Ga0131853, IMG submission 92764) | Labiotermes labralis P1 segment gut microbial communities from Petit-Saut dam, French Guiana - Lab288 P1 (version 2) (version 2) | ecosystem: Host-associated > Arthropoda: Insects >...
GAGGAGCAGTTTAATGAGCAATGCAGAAGTTAATGCCGAGGGCATATCAAAACTCGAGGCTACAACCATAAATGCTGATACGGGCGGTGTAGGGCAAAATGCGGGCGAATGTGAGGCTCACAGAGATGCCTTTGTTGTTTACAGGCACTGGATTGACGCCATAAGACAGCTAGATACAACGGAAGAAAAGCTGCAAATGTATGAGGCTTTAATGGACTATGGGTTTACTTTAACTTATCCACAAAACGCAAAAGGCATTTGTAAAATGTGGATAAAGTCGTTAGAGCCTCTTATGAAAAGCACTAAGGCAAAGTATGATGCGGCAGTCAAAAACGGCAAAAAGGGCGGCAACCCTAGCTTCAAAAAAGGTCAGCCAAACCCGTATTATCCTAAAAATGATAACCCAAATGCAACCCCCGAGACAACCCAAGATAACAAAACATTACCACCCGATAACCTTAGAAGTAAGAAGTTAGAAGATAGAAGTTATGATGAAAATAATATAAATAATCAAACAATGCGTGCGTGCGCGGGCGCGAGAGATAAATCATTGTGGATAACTTCTAGTGAGCTAAGTCAATTAGTAGCACAGCAGGATAGTCTCCTAAAATGTTTTTCATACATTGACGAGGCAGGTTTTGCACTGCCTCAAAGAGTAGGTGCGATACTCGAAGAGATAAGGGAAGACGAGGAACACGGGTATCTGTTCGGCAGATTAACACGGGAAGTTTTTAGTAAGATTATGAATAATTTGTTTGAGCCTCTAAAAGACCAAAGAGGTGCTTGTTTCAAAGCAAAGCAGGTAACAAACCTTTATCGGTATATCATAACAGTCTTGCAAAACGAGGGAGATGTGTAATGAAAAAAGAGAGAGAAATTATAGGTCAGATAAAGGCGTACCTAAAAACGCTTGATAATTGCTTTTGCTTTAAGACACACGGCGGATTTTACGGGACGGCAGGCATACCAGATATTATTGCTTGCGTGAATGGTGCGTTTGTTGCTTTTGAGATAAAGGCAGAAAAAGGCAAGACCACAGTTCTGCAAGAGGTGTGTCTTAAAAAAATTAGAGAGGCAGGCGGGGCGGCTGTTGTTGTGCGGAGTGTACAAGAGGTGCAGGCGGTAATTGAAAAGTTGGGAGGTGGCAGATGAGAGATTTAATATTGCACAAAGTTAATCTCACGCCCGAAGCCGTTTTTGACTATGAACACTGCCTGCTTGTGCGTAAAAAGACTGCTTGTGAGAATTGCATGAGCAAATGCGGCGGGGACTGGAATAAACCCTGCTCGCAAGAAGCCCCGACACTTGTTATGCCAAAAGCTGAATACAAGCGGGAGTTAGAAGAATATATCCAGCGGAATGATAGTCTTAAACACAGGCATTATTTTAGATGCAAGTACCTAGACAAAGAAACAGGCGTAATGCTGATGTTGTTTATTTTAAGACGGCAAAAGTTTGGGCTTATGCAAGTTTGGGATATGGTAGGTATTATGCCCGCCGCCGAGTGGTGTGAGGAAAAGGAAGAAGACGGCGTTTATCGCAGTTGGTATAACGGGCGTATTGCAGGCACAGCCGAATATGACTGGGTAGAAGAATACCGCATAAAGCAAGAGCTAAGTGCGATTGAGCAAAAACTAGAGGAGGTATATGCAGATGAGTATGACCAAGAATGGCGGGCAGAGCATGACCGCAGATTCAATCAGAAAAACGCTAAGAAATCACAGACAAAACTGGATAAGATTAGAGGCACTAGAGAGAAGCTCGAATCTGACCAGCGAATATTCAAAGAGCGACATAAGCGATTTAAGAATAAGGCTGGAGTTTTTAGATAAGTGCATTGAAGAGCTAAAGCCCGATTACAAGGATGTAATAGAAATGGTTTTTTTCAGAAATATAAAAATAGACGAGCTGGCACAGGTGTTTAGTATATCTTATGCGGCGGCAAAAAAACGGATAGAAAGAGCTGCGGCAGAACTAGAAAGGTTATTTTCTCTTAAAATATTTTAGTTTTTTTGTAGGGTGTAGTAAAAGGTGTCCCTAAAAAGTAGTAAAAATTTCACCATAATAGAAATTAGGGGGTGTTGAAATGACACACAACCCAAACGGCAAGAAAAGGGAGCAGGTACGGCTCAAACCAAATCGGTTAGATTGAAGACCACAGGGAGCGGCAGACTACTGCTCCCTTTTGACTGCCACTATAAAAAAGAGAGGATTAAACGCTTATGCCAAGAAAACCACCAAAGCCTTGTGCTAGAACAGGATGCGGAGAGTTGACTTATGACCGCTTTTGCGAGAGACACCAAAAAGAGGCTAATGCTGAGTATGAGCGGAATGATAGAGACCGTCACGCCAAGAGGCACTATGGCAATGCTAGGTGGGAACGCTTAAGACGGGTGCAGTTAGCCAAAGAGCCGTTATGTCGGCACTGCTTTGAGAGAGGCAGGCTGGTGCAGGCGACACACGCCGACCACATCATAGAGATAAGTGACGGCGGAGCAGTTTATGATATTGACAACCTGCAATCTTTGTGTAAGAGTTGCCATTCGGCTAAAACTCTAAAAGAGCGGGCAAGACGAAACTCCAAACCATAGGGGGCTTCGCATCCTTGAGGGGGCGGCAGAACTGAACGAGAGGGCAGGCACACGCAAGTTTTCGCAAAATCAAAAATCAAACAATATGGCGCAGGCGGCGGTGCGGAAAAACGGGCTTCAAAATGCCAAAACAGCCAAAAACGCTGTTAAAATGCACAAAACCCCGCCCGCCGCTTATTAAGGCAACCGCAAAATCAAAAAAGCAATAATCAAAAATCAAACGCCCCAAAAAGCCCCGAGCGGGCGGGCGGCGAGGCGGGCAAAACGCCCCTAATGGAGGATAACAAATATGCCGAGCGGCGGATATAGAGCAAAGGCGGGAAGACCGCCAAAAAGTGCAATGGAAAAGGTGCTAGAGGGCAACCGAGGCAAGAGACCTATCAAGGTTGTAGACTTTGAAGATGGGATAGAACTGCCCCGCACCCCGCCCGCCTCACTAAGCAGCAAGGGTAAAGAGATTTACTCGTTTGTATACGAGTGGTTAGAAAAGATAGGATGCCTCAAAGGCATTATGCCATACCACCTAGAAGAGTACGCAACCAACAAAGCGTGGTGGTACGAGTGCGAGGCAAACATTACAAAAATAGGCTTAGTCATACGGGACAGTAAGGGCAACCCCATGCGTTCTCCGTATGTGGATATGGCAAAGGACTTTTTAAGGACAGCCAATGAGGCGTGGGGCAAAATCTATGTTGTTGTTAGAGAGGTAAAGCTCAAAGAGTGGGACAGTGCCAGCCCTAACGATGACATAATGGAGAAATTACTAAGCGGAAAAATGTAACAACAAAATATTCAATTCAAAAGACACAGGCAAAAACGCTTGTGCCTTTTGCGTTAAGGGAGGAATGGGCTTGATAAAAGCAATAGAATTATTTGCAGGCACAGGGGCAGTTAATCAAGCCCTAAAAAATATAGGCGTGCCGCACAAAGTAGTGGCAATTAGTGAGATAGACAAATTTGCAGTCAAGAGTTATGAGGCGTTGCACGGCGAGACTAATAATCTCGGGGACATAACTGCAATAGAGGAATTGCCCCCAGCCGACCTTTGGACTTATGGCTTTCCCTGCCAAGATATTAGTTTGGCAGGATTAAACAAAGGGCTGGATAGAGGCGGCGGGACACGGAGCGGATTGTTGTGGGAAGTGGAGCGTTTACTCTTAAAGGCAAGAGACACAGGCACACTCCCAAAATATCTGCTTTTAGAGAATGTCAAAAACTTAATATCCAAAAATCACAGGGCGAACTATGACGAATGGGTCGCCTTTTTAAGTGGGCTTGGGTATGAAACCCACACCAAAGTATTAAACGCCAAACACTATGGCGTGCCGCAAAACAGGGAGCGGGTGTTTGGGATTAGTATTTTGGGTGGCGGAGATTTTACTTTTCCGCAGCCGATGTATTCAGAGAAAAGGCTCAAAGATGTGCTAGAGGATGAGGTAGACCAAAAGTATTATCTAAAAGAACAAACTATCAAAAGCATTTTGGCAAGCTCTCACGGATGCCGCAAGGTGCTGATTCAAACACAAAATGAGATTTGCAGGACACTCGCCGCCCACAATGCCGTAGAGCCTAGATGCGTTGTTGTCGGAACTATTGACGAGGGCAAATGGGCAAAGGTTACGGAAATGCACCAAAGAATTTACAGCCCCGATGGTCTCGCCCCGACCATTACTTCTTGTGCGGGCGGCAACCAAGAAAAGAAGATTATCCTAGAGGATTTTTATCCAAACCGCATAAGGACTTATGATAAAACCGCCCCGACAATTAGAGCGGGACGGGAGGGGCTAAAGGTTGTTGCACTTAGAGGCAGGCAATATGGCAGTGAGGAATATATCCAAACGCTGGAAGAGCGGGCGGACGATTGCACCAACACATTGACCAGCGTATCAAAGGACAATTTACTTTTAGAAAATTGCACAATTAGAAAACTAACCCCCACCGAGTGCTGGCGATTGATGGGCTGGGCGGATGCCGAGATTACAAAAGTCAAAGCAGTTATGTCAAACGCACAATTATACCGCCAAGCAGGCAACGGAATTGTCGTCCCCGTATTAGAGGCGATATTCAAAAATTTATTTAGTGAGGATTACAATATTGAAAACAATTAAAGCAGCGGAGAGTGTCAACATAGGACACCCCGACAAAACTTGTGATGTTATTGCCGATGCCTTTTTGGATGCGGCACTAACCAAAGACCCACAGGCTCAAATGGCAGTGGAGTGTGCGATTAAGGATGACCTGCTGATGATTTATGGCGAGGCAACTACCAAAGCAAAGGTAGATTATATCGGCATTGCAACGGAGATTTTAAGTGGGTTGGGTTATAAAAAGCCGTTTCGCATATTACAACAAATTAGTGAGCAAAGCCCCGACATTAACGCTGCCGTCATAAAAGACGAACTAAGAGCGGGCGACCAAGGCATTGTTTATGGGTATGCCACAAACGAGACCCCCGAATATTTGCCCCTGCCACTTGTTATTGCACACAAACTTATGAGGCGATACGAGGCATGGCGAAAAGGGCGTGATGACTTTTTTGCCGATGCCAAAAGCCAAGTATCAATAGAGTATGACGGCAACAAGCCTGTCGGCATAGCGGCGATACTTGTGTCTGCCAGCCATGCAGAGAGCCTAGAGAATGGAGAGATTAGGAACTTTATATCAGAGCAAGTTATCACGCCTGTATTATGTGAGTATGCACATTTACTAACCGACAGCACCCAGCTTATAATCAACCCAAGCGGCAAGTTTACAGTTTGGGGCAGCTTTAGCGACAGCGGGTGCGTTGGCCGTAAAACCCAAGTGGATGCCTACGGCGGGTTAGCAAGGCACGGCGGCGGAGCGTTCTCAAGCAAGAGTGCAACCAAGATGGATAGAAGCGGAGCATACTATGCGAGATATTCGGCAAAGAATGTTGTTGCGGCGGGGTTGGCGGAGCGTTGCGAAATAGGCGTGAGTTATGGGATAGGATTATCCGAGCCGTTGACTATTGAGATTGATTGCTTTGGCACGGAGGCAGGAACGCTAAAAGAGGTGTACGATTATGTCGTTAAAAATTTTGATTTCACGCCCGCAAACATTATAAAGGAATTAAATTTACTCCATCCCATATACAAAGATACCGCTTGTTATGGGCATTTTGGAAGAGACGAGTTTTCGTGGGAGCATATAAAAAAAGATGATGAAGCAGAGGGAGCGGCGGGTGTAAAAGTAGTTGAAAAAACTTCCAAAAACTCCCGTTGTTCTCCTCGACCTATAAAGTCAAGTGCGGCATGATATGTCTGCCTTAGGGCAAAGGATGGTAAAAAATATGCAAAACGCATTATTAGAGTGGCTAGAGAGCGGCGACCCCGCCCCGCTCAAAATTGACAAAGAACATAGAGTAGTAGTCCGTATACCCGTTGACCAAAACTTTGATTATCTTTTCTGCCAGTGGAATTATAATCGCAATAAAGTCCAGCGGAGCAACAAGTTTGAATACACAGGGATTTATTGCAAAAAGGATAAAAAACTTTATGACCTGCAACATAGACTTAGCGAGTTTGACGACAAGTATATGGAGCTTAGAGCCGAAACATTAAGAGAGCAGATGCAGGGCTTAGTGCAACGGCTCATAGAAGAGACCATAAACAACGACCGCAAAAATCTTAAAGTCAAAGAAATTAACGACAGCCAACGCTTAAAAAACTTAGAGTATTATATTCAATACCAAGCGTATAAAGATGCGAGGGAATTATATCTAAAACTTGACGGCGAGACGGCAGAGGCTTATAGGTATAAAAATCAGTTTAGGGCGGATGCGTGGAGTGAGGAAACTTTGCTGGATTATATCCTAGACCCGATGTTGTATGTAACTATGGTGGCGGCGATGTATGTAGAAAACAACCAAGAGAATATATTGTCCGACTTTTTAAGAGGCGATGCGTTGCTGGCGGAGTATGCTAAAATCCTAGCAACGCCCGAAAACAATATACACACTATCTTAAAAATCAGAAAAGGCATAAGCACAGTGAGTGCCAAGCAGGTAACAATTACAATGATGGTAGGCGAAAAAGAGCTGACATTCAAATACGATGCCGCCCGCTTAACATGGGATTGTGAAAACAAGTTTTCTAGTTACGGAGCGGACAGGGACGGCAGAGACCAACTAGAAGAGGCGATGGGCAGAGGCTGTAATGACTTTTGCCCCAAAAGTATTGTCCGTATAACCTACGGGCGGAACACAATATATGAGGCGTAAAAAATAATTAGTTGTAATTAGAGTAATTAGACTAATTACAAAATAATTAGCGACACAAAAGGACGGCGACACCCAGCCGTCTTTTTGTTTTGCCAAAGGGAGGCGAGACAATATGTTTACAAGAGAGGATTTGAAAATCCTGCAAAGAATGCCTTTTGGCATGAAGATACAAAAAAGCGTTGCAAAAATAATTGAGTGGTACACCCGCCATGACGGCAAAGTATATATCAGCTTTAGCGGAGGCAAGGACAGCACCGTCTTACTACATTTAGTCCGCTCTCAATTTCCCGATGTCCCAGCAGTGTTTGTGAATACGGGACTAGAGTACCCCGAGATAGTAGACCATGTAAAAACTTTTGATAATGTGATTATACTGCGACCCAAGAAAAACTTTAGACAGGTAATCGCTGACCACGGCGTACCTGTTGTTAGTAAAGATGTGGCGGGAGTTATTTGTGCATACCGCCGAGGCAAAGAATGGGCAGCGGAGCGGTTAAGTGAGGATGCTAACGATTTTCGCAAAGGGCTTTATAAAAAGTGGCAATTTCTAAAAGAAGCCCCTTTCAAAATCAGCAATATTTGTTGCTACCACATGAAAGAAGCTCCGCTCCATAAGTTTGCTAGAGAGACAGGGCTAAAGCCGTATGTCGGTACGCTTGCCGCAGAGAGCCGAGTGCGGACACAGGGCTGGCTTAAGGCGGGGTGCAATTCCTTTACAACGGGCAAGCGGGCGAGAAGTGCGCCGCTTAGTTTTTGGTTAGAGGATGAGATTTTGCAATATATTAGGCATCACAATTTGCCGATAGCAAAAGTATACGGCGAAGTTGTGGACGGCAAAAAGGGACTAGAGACCACAGGCGTAGAGCGGACGGGTTGTATGTTTTGTTTGTTCGGATGCCACCTAGAAAAAGAGCCTAACAGGATTCAAAAAATGGCAGTTACACACCCCAAGCAATATGAGTATTGTTTGCGGGACTTTGAGGATGGGGGATTGGGGCTTAGACAAGTGATGGAGTATGTGGGTATTCCTTATGAAAAAAGGGCGGAGCCTTAACGGTCACGCCCTACAAGATAATCAAGGGTAACGCCGAAAAAGTCGGCGGCAATAATCAAGGTTGCCATAAGCGGGTCAGTGCCTTTTTTCCACTTATTAAGATGCGCCCCTTTTATTGGGCTTTCTTTTCTTAAGCGATATGTGGTATAACCGCATTCTTCCATTACGGCAAGAAAGCGGGGATAAAATGGCGGACAAGGATTTGCCGCATATTCGGTTTCATTATCACAACGCCCGACAAGGTATTCAAACGAACATTTAAAAAAATCAGCAAGTTTTATAGCATTGCTTAAAAACAGTTGAAACTTGCCCCGTTTCCAATTATTTACCGTTGTTGCATCAACGCCGACAGTAGCGGCGAGTTGGGGAGACCCGATTTCTTTTTCATTCATCAAATCAGAAATCCGCTCCGAAAAAGTAGCCATAAGCGCACCTCCGATGGATAATACTATTATGTCAAATCCACTCCCTAAAAGTCTGCAATCGGGAGTTGCGTTGACACTAACCTCATACGACAAAACTTCTTATAAATCGACAAGGCAATATGTCAACTCAACACCTTAAATACTAGACATAGGGAGTTGAGTTGACATATAATATAATTGTGGTCACAAACAATAAATTTTATAAGGAGGTACACACAAATGTCCGAAATTGAAATACTTACCACCAAAATAGGTGAGTTGGTCTCATGCGAGATTGACGAAGTAGACAAAGTGGAATATACAAGAGATAAAGAGGCAGCTTTTATAATCGTGATGCAGGACGGCAAGCGTTATGCGTTAGAGATAAAACATTAGTCTAAACCTTTATTATATCAAAAAAAGAGCAAAAGACTGTCTGGACGCAGGCAGTTTTTTCATTTTGCCATAGGAGAAAAATGATAAATATTCAAAATATAGAGCTGGGCAAATTAAAGCCCTATAAAAATAATCCCCGCAAAAATGACGGAGCGGTGGATAAACTCGCCGAGAGTATTAGAGAGTTTGGATTCAAAGTTCCCGTTATTATTGATAAAAACTTTGAGATAGTGGCAGGGCATACAAGAGTTAAAGCCGCCACAAAGCTAGGGCTTGATTCAGTGCCGTGCGTTATAGCCGAAGACCTAACCCCCGAGCAGGTAAAGGCATTTAGACTTGTAGAAAACAAGAGTGCCGAGTGGAGTGAGTGGGATATGGAAATGCTGGCGGCGGAGTTAGAGGGAATAAAGTTTGACTTAACCCCGTTTGACTTTACTCCTGCCGAGAGCGTATCAGAGCAGTATACGGCACATCCATCTTTAAGAGAAAAGTTTATCGTTCCGCCCTTTAGTATTTTGGATGCAAGGCAGGGTGAGTGGCAAAAACGCAAGAAGAAATGGAATGAGATTATTCAGAGCGGGCTGGGCAGAGACGAGGGTTTGCTGGGGCAAGGGCTTTTGGATTTAGCAATTAAAATGAACTCTAAAAGCCTAACGGGGACGAGTATTTTTGACCCCGTTTTGACGGAAATATTACTGCATTGGTTTTGTCCTAAAGGCGGCAGAGTGTTAGACCCTTTTGCTGGAGGCAGTGTAAGAGGGCTAATCACGGCTTTTACGGGTAGAAGTTATAATGGCGTTGACCTTAGCGGAGAGCAGGTAGAGGCGAATATTGCAAACTATGAGGCAGTGTCGCACAATGTGGATGTATACGGCGACCCGCTCAAAAAGCCGAGCTGGCAGCAGGGTGACAGCACCGAGATAGATAAGCATATTAAGGAAAAGGATTTTGATATGCTCCTAACTTGCCCGCCGTATTTTGACCTTGAGCAATACAGCGATGACCCACAGGATATAAGCAATATGACTTATGAGGATTTTTTGACAGCGTATGAAACCATATTCCAAAAAGCAATAGCCAAAGTAAAAGACAACGGATTTATTGCCGTTGTGGTCGGCGAGGTTAGAGACAAAGACGGAAATTATCGAAACTTTATCGGCGACACAGTAGAGATATGTAAGCGGGCGGGAGCGCAGTATTATAACGAGATTGTGCTTATCACAATGCTGGGCAGTCTGCCGATTAGAATACGCAGGCAATTTGAGGCAGCGAGAAAAGTGGGCAACACCCACCAAAAGGCACTTATATTTTTTAAGAGCAAAGGCGGCAAGGCGGAGCTTAAAGACTACCTAGAGGATATGTCTGATACCCGCCACCTTACAAATATGAAGCAGAGTATTTTGGTATTTCTAAAAGGTAAGCCCGTAAAGAGCGGCGAGATAGAAAAGTATGATTTTAATCTTTTTTAGAGGCGATAAAAAAATTAAAATACTATGGTTTATCCCCGCTTTTCTCCTCGACATAAAAAACAGGGTGCGGCATGATGTGTCTGCTTGCCCGATAGGCAAAGAAAAGGAGAACAATTAAAAATGGCAAAATCAATATTAAAAGAGTTCAAAGGCACTATAGTCCAAAACAATATAGATGACATAGCCGAAACGCTGGATATGAATCATGTTGTAGACGAGGGCAATTTTACCTTTACGGGTTACTACGGAGACCAAGTTTGTATTATCAATACCGAGTTACATGACAAAGCGGCAGATTTGGTGCGAATTATAAGCATTATCGCAGTTACAATCAAAGAGCAAAAATTTACTTATCCCGTCAATATTTTTAAGACCCTGCCGAATTACGAAAAAGGCTTTTTTGGTAGAGCCTGCGAGATTGAGGCGGAGAGTTACCGCACCGAGACCTCAAGAATTAAAGATAGGATTTTGGCAGGGTTTCAACTGCTGGAAGAAATTATATCAGAGGAACAGCAGGCGGTAACGATTAAGCAACTAAAGGCATTGTTTACAGGCGATGACGGCACGGCAGCCAAGCAGGCTCAAGGATATTGGTCTGCGGTAGAGCTTATAAAAAATTGTCTTACCGATTCCAAGCCTTACAGGGAGGGTAAATAGTATGGCAAAGTATATTTTAACAAACGAAACGCAAATAGGCGTTGTTAGCTACACGGGTGACAAAACGGATGCCGAGGTGCTAAAAATGATGCAGGAAAATGAGCCTGATGCAAATTGGGCGACCTGCACCAAAGTACCGAGAGGCAAGCACCCTTGCCCTTACTGCGGCAATATCGCAGAGGGGACATTCAAGGATTTACTATGCCAAGAGTGCCGAGAGACATTTGGTCACTCGCTTATTACGGAGTTATGAGGGGACAAAGTAAAATGAAAAAGAAGCTATTTTTTACTTCCGCAGTGGCAGGAAAAGCCGAGGCAAAGATTGATACATTTGCAAAAGAGGTAACTGCCTCTATAGACAAATACCTTAAAAACGATTGGGGCGACACCTGCGAGAGCGATAAGAAATTAAATGACCTTGCCTTAAAGGATGGCTCAAGAATTGTTGCTAAGTATCGTACCAGTGAGGGCGATATTTTAATTATTACCGAAGTAAACCGAGCAATTACAACAGTGTTATTTGCTAACGAATATTAAAGAGAGGACAATGCAAAATGAAAAAAATATATATAACAATTATCCGCTCCATTGACGAGAGCGGAACGCAACCTATAAATGAGTGTGCTGTTTTTAGTACAAGAGCAAAAGCCTGCAAGCATCTTAAAAATATTGTCGGGTCATATAAAGAGGATTGCTTTAATCAGTATATTGAGGATGGCGATGTGGGCTTTGACGAAGAGACCGAAAAAGATTATGTAATGCTTGAGAGTAAAGACAGCTTCAGTTTCTACGCTCAAGGGCGTTATAACGATGACCATTGTGAGGTTTGGATAGTAGAAAAACAACTAGACGATACGGGAGGTTTTGACTAATGGATGAAAAAGGCGTATGCCCAGCCTGCGAGGCGGCAGCTTTAGATTACAGCTCCGTGCAAACGGATGACGGCGGAGTGCATTATCCGTGGGAGTGCGGGAGTTGTGAGGCGAGAGGCAAGGAATATTACACGATTGAGTTTAGCCACCATGAGGAACTGTCTGCAAATGAGATAGAGGAATTGGTAAAAGCTGAACTCAAAAAAATGCACGGCGACAGGATAAAAACAGGTAAAGCTCTTAGTAAGAGACAGCGAGAGAGCGGATAAAAAAACTTTATTTTTTATGGTTTATCAAGGGTTTTCTCCTCGACATAAAAAAGTGTCTGCGGCATGATGTGTCTACGCTTGACCCAAGCGGGCAGGCAAAGGAGACAAAAATATGAAATGCACAATTTGCAAAGAGACAATCACAGGCTACGGCAACAACGCCCAGCCAATCAATGACGGCAGATGTTGCGATAAATGCAACGACAGCCATGTAGTTCCGCTTAGAATCGCTTTAATGAGCGTAAGGCACAGCCTAGTAGAGAGTCAAAGCATGATAGGCATGGAAAGACTGCTAATCAAAAGTTTGTATAAGGGGGAGGCAGCTTAATGAGTGAGGCAAAAACATTTGAGCGTGTTTATCACGCCATAAATGAAGACACCGCCCGTCTTGCTAAAAGAGCTAATAGTTTTAACGACTACAAAGCAGGGTCGGCAACAGCAGAATATAAGGCGATGGCGGACGAGGCGTATGACCTAGCCGAAGAGAAAATCAAGGGCGGACTAACGCCCGACAATGCCGAGACGGTTTGGTACTTAGCGACAAAGTATGCTAGAAAAATAGCACAATGGTTAAACGCCAAGAGCAGTAACAGTGCAAGTTGCCCGTCCGTTATGATTAGCGGAGCGGGCAATTTCCCCGTAAGGAAAAAAGAAAAGCAAATCGCCCGTGAGGGCAAATTATGGGACGAGTACGAATACATCCAAGGCTTACTTGTTAGAATCCGCAACATTGCATACAGCAACGCCATAAAGAGCAGCGACCCGAATGCAATAGAATTGTTAGAGGCAAAGCTGGAGCGGTTAGAGGATGCCCACGAAGAAATGAAAGCCCAAAACGCCCACTGGCGAAAACACGGCACAATGGTGGGTTATGCCGACTGGACGGAAGAGTTTGCTAAAAAGACGGATGCGGAGCTTGCGGCAAGGACATGGGCAAACCCAGCATCACAGCCGTGGGCTTCGTATTCTCTTAGCAACAGCAACCAAAACATAGCCAGCATAAAGAGCCGTATAGAGCAAATCAAAAAGAATAAAGAGATAGCGGCGGCAGGCGGAGTGAAATACGATACGGGCGACATTTGCGAGGTTGTAGAGGATGAGGCGGATATGAGAATACGCCTATTATTCGGCTACAAGCCCGATGAGGACACTCGCAAAATTCTCAAAAGCAACGGGTTTGTATGGTCGCCAAAAGCTGGAGCGTGGCAAAGACAGCTTAACAACAACGGCAGATACGCCGCAAGGCGGGTGCTAGAGATTTTACAGCGGGAGGGCAAGTGAGGAAAAAGTATTATAAACTAGGCAGATATAAGCCTGCCCGCAGGGGCAGAGAGGCAGTGATAGAGCGGGAGGGTACGCAACAGGGCTATGTGTATAAAGACGAGCGGGCATTTTATAAACGCAAGAGAAAAGTTTGTTATATCCCCGAGCTTCACGATTCGCTCTACACTGGGCAAGATTTTTTGGACTTATGTAACGGCAATGTCAAAATGGCGGAGTATATTTTTTATGCCGTTGATTGGCAAAGCCCCGAGGCATTGATAGAAGAGATGTTTGATGCGGGCGAGTGGGAAGAGTGCGAAAAATGCGAGTTTTATTATTGCCCGCATAACCCGCCAGACAAATGCGAAAAGTGTGGGGCGGAACTACAAAAAAACTAAAAGGGAGGCGACAGTTTGAATATAGACAAGCAAAAAGCGATGGCTGATAGGGCTGTCGCTTTTATCAATCAATTAAGGCATACAAAGGGCGTGTGGCACGGCAAGCCGTTTGAATTGCTAGAATGGCAGGACAAAATCGTGCGGGAGCTGTTTGGGACATTAAAGCCCAGCGGATATAGACAGTATACAACTGCGTATGTAGAGATACCAAAAAAGCAGGGCAAGTCCGAGCTGGCGGCGGCAGTGGCGTTATACCTTACCTGCGGGGACGGGGAGCATGGGGCGGAGGTGTATGGCTGTGCCGCCGACAGGGCGCAGGCTTCAATCGTATTTGATGTTGCTGTTGGTATGATAGACCAATGCCCAGCGTTAAAAAAGCGTTGCAAGGTAATACCCAGCCAAAAGAGGATTGTGTATAAACCGCTTAATTCATTTTATCAAGTGCTTAGTGCAGAGAGCTACAGCAAGCATGGACTGAATGTACACGGCGTAATTTTTGACGAACTTCACGCCCAGCCCAATAGAGCGTTATATGATGTAATGTTACATGGGAGCGGGGATGCAAGAAAACAGCCGTTATATTTTCTTATAACCACAGCAGGCACTGACCGCAATTCAATATGCTGGGAAGTGCATAGCAAGGCAAAGGACATTATAGACGGCAGGAAGAATGACCAGAGTTTTTATCCCGTGATTTACGGAGCGGAGGATAATGACGACTGGACTTGTGAGAAAACATGGGCAAAAGCAAATCCTAGCTTAGGAATAACAGTAGAGGTAGATAAACTCCGCACGGCGTTTAATTCTGCAAAGGAAAACCCAGCGGAAGAGAATTTATTTAGACAGCTCCGCCTTAATCAATGGGTAAAGCAGTCTATACGCTGGATGCCGATGGATAAGTGGGATGCTTGCAGCTTTAAGGTTTGTGCCGAGAGCCTAAAAGGACGGGCGTGTTATGCGGGGCTGGATTTATCGTCTACCACCGACCTAACCTCATTTGTTCTTGTATTTCCGCCCGAGACGGAGGGCGGCAAGTTTGAGGTCTTGCCGTTTTTTTGGTTGCCAGAGGAAACGCTTAACTTGCGTGTCCGCCGAGACCATGTGCCTTATGACATTTGGGAACGCAAGGGGCTTATTATAACAACCAGCGGCAATGTCGTCCATTACGGGGCGATTCAAAAATTCATTGAGGATTTAGGCAAGGACTACAACATAAAAGAAATTGTCTTTGATAGGTGGGGAGCAACGCACCTAGTCCAAAATTTAGAGGATGCGGGCTTTACTGTCGTGGCGTTTGGGCAGGGCTACAAAGATATGTCGCCGCCCACAAAGGAACTTATGAGGCTCACGCTTGAGGGCAAGATAGCTCACGGCGGGCATGAAACGCTAAGGTGGAATATGGACAATGTTTTTGTGCGGACTGACCCAGCGGGCAACATCAAGCCCGATAAAGAAAAGTCTACCGAAAAGATAGACGGGGCGATTGCTCTCATTATGGCACTAAACCGAGCGTTGACAGCCAAAGATACCGATTCAGTTTACAACCACAGGGGGATATTGATTATATAAAAAAAGAGTCACCTAATGACTCACAGTTATAATACTTTATGATTGTGCCGTTATTTATCCCAGCGATTCCACCATTACCTCCATGTCCTCCATTTCCGCCTCTTCCACCATTACCTCCAGTTAAGAGTAAGCTCTTTTAAGATTAGCTTTAATCTTTCTTTTTTCTGGCACGATTTGTACTCTTGCGATTGGTGTTGGTTTTACGCCGTGGTCTTTTTTTAGTGAGAGATTTAATTTTGCTGATTAACCAAATCCCTTTAGACCTTTGTTTAGTGCGATTAGTGGCTTTTTTTTGCCGCCAAGAAGCCAATTTTTCAATCAGCAAATTTATTTTGCTAATTAACCAAATCCAACCTTTGATGGTACTAATAATTGTGCCAGTAGCAATTAAGAAGTAAATTGCCTGCAACACCTTATCAATATAACATAAAGACTGTTGCAAGGCAAGCATTTTTATATAAAAAATTAAAAGAGAGAAAAATAATTATGGGACTACTAAATTTTTTCAAAAGGACAAGAGCCTCGCCACAATACGAGGGTAGGTCAAATAAACTTGAAGACTTTATAAGAGGGGCGGACATAGTGGATGCGGGACTTAGCAACAGCGGAGTGCCTGTGGACGAAGACACCGCCCTAAAGATAAGCGCCGTTTATGCTTGCGTAAAAGTAATATCCGAGACAGTGGCAAGCCTGCCCTTAAAGCTATTAAAAGAGGAAGAAAACGGGGATAAGGTAAAAGCAAAGCATCACCCGTTATATTTCTTACTAGCCGACAGCCCAAACAATGAGATGTCGGCTTTTACATTTAGGGAGCTTATGATGACCAACCTTTTGTTATGGGGTAATGCTTATGCACTCATAAGGCGAAACCGCAGAGGCGAGATTGTGGAATTATATCCGCTCCTTGCTAAAAATATGGAAGTCACCCGAGACCCCACCAGCCGAGCCTTGCGTTATCGTTATACAAAAGAAGACGATACGCAAACTGTGGAATACCGCCCGAGACAAATACTCCACATTCCCGCATTTAGCTTTGACGGCGTTGTGGGAGTAAGTCCCATAACATACGCCCGAGAGGCAATGGGGCTAAGTTTAGCAACGGAGGAATTTGGTGCTAGGTGGTTTGGCAATGGGGCGAGACCCAGCGGAATACTAGAACACCCCGGTACGCTCAAAGACCCAGAGAGACTGCGGGATAGTTGGAATAAGGTTTATCAAGGGACGGCAAACAGCCACAAAATAGCAGTCTTGGAAGAGGGGCTACAATATAAGTCCGTTGGGATGTCGCCCGATGACAGTCAATTTTTAGAGACGAGGCAATTTCAACTAACCGAGATATGCAGAATTTTCCGTGTTCCGCCCCACATGATAGGCGACCTAAGCCGTTCTACCTTTTCAAACATAGAACATCAGAGCATAGATTTTGTGGTGCATACCATTCGTCCGTGGCTGGTGCGTATAGAGCAGGCGATAAGGCGGAGTTTACTATCCGACACCGAGCGGACTATTTATAGCCCTAAGCATAAAGTGGATGGACTACTAAGAGGCGACTTTACAAGCCGAATGCAAGGCTATGCCACCGCCCGCCAAAACGGCTGGATGAGTGCAAATGAGATACGGGCGTTAGAGGATATGAACCGCATACCAAACGGGGGCGATGAGTTTTTAGTCAACGGCAATATGGTTACTGAAACCTATGCCAGCAAAAATATGGAGGATAACGATATTGAGTAATCAAATCAGAGGGCAACCGCTAGAGAGGCGGGCTTTGACCCTCAAGGAATTAAGGGTAGCCGAGGCGGAGGGCAAAGACACACATATAGAGGGTTATGCCAGCGTTTTTGACAGCTGGAGTGAAACGCTGGGCGGGGAACTACCTTTCAGAGAAAAGGTTTGTAAAGGGGCATTTGCCGAGAGTATCGCAAATGACGATATTCGTGCTTTATACAACCATGACCCGAATTATGTGTTGGGGCGTAACAAAGCAGGAACGCTGGAGCTTATAGAAGACGAGCGGGGGCTATATGTGAAAATTAAGCCGCCAAAGGCACAATGGGCAAAAGACCTTATGCAGAGTATCAAGCGGGGCGATGTGGATAGTATGAGCTTCGGCTTTACCGTTATTTTGGATAAGTGGTACTCGGCAGAGGGAGCGGATGTGAGAGAGCTTATAAAAGTAAAGCTCTACGATGTGTCGCCCGTTACATTCCCAGCATATCCAGCCACCGAGTGTGATGTGCGGAGCGTTTATGATACCCGCAAAAACCAACTCGCCCAAGAAGCAAAACAAGCCGAGCAAGAGGCACAAAAAGCCGTCCTAGCACAGGCACAAAGACAACAAAAAATAGACAGCCTAAAAAAGGCAATAATGGAGGACAATTAAATTGAAAAGAAAAGAACTGTTGGCACGATTAAAGGATGCCAAGATGCGAGGGCAAAAAATCCTCGACAAGTCCGAGCAGCGAGAGCTGACGGACGAAGACATTGCTTGCTTAGATAAAATCAAGGCAGAGATGGATAAGTACAAAAAGCTCCTTGATTGTATCAAAGACATTGACACTACCGATACGCCAGCGGATGAGGAAAACTCCGAAGATGGCGGAGACAAGGATGAGGAAGACGAAGCTCCCAAAGGCGACCCCGCCAAAAAGGAAGAAAAATCTTTTAGGAATTTAGGGGAGCAGATGATGGCAGTGTATCGTGCCAGCCAGCCCGCCGCGAAAATAGACCCAAGACTTACCACCCGCAGTGCAAGCGGACTAAACACTACCAATCCTAGCGATGGTGGTTTTTTAGTTGAAACGCAGTTTGTAAAGGAATTGCTAAAGCGGGCTTATGAAACAGGCATTCTTGCCAGCAGGTGCAAGAAAATCCCTCTTACCACAAACGCAAACTCTATTCGCATTAACGCCATAGACGAGACCAGCAGGGCAAACGGGGCGAGGTTTGGCGGCTTGCAGACTTACTGGGAAAATGAGGCAGACAAGATGACCGCCTCTAAGCCTAAGTTTAGACAAATGGAATTATCGCTCAAAAAGCTAACGGGGCTTTGTTATGTGACGGATGAATTGTTGCAAGATGCCTCTGCTTTAGAGAGTGTTGTCAAAGAGGGATTTGCTCAAGAGTTTGGATTTAAGATGGACGATGTTATTTTAAGAGGCACGGGAGCAGGGCAACCGCTGGGCATTCTTAATAGCGATTCGCTTGTTAAAGTGGATAAGGAAAAAGGGCAGACGACTAAAATTACTGTAGAGAATATAGTTAAAATGTGGTCAAGGATGTGGTCTCGTTCTCGCTCAAATGCCGTGTGGTTTATTAACCCCGAGATAGAGCCGTATCTTTATACGCTGGTTGTCGGCGACAAACCTGTTTATATTCCTGCGGGCAGTATGGCAAACGCACCTTACTCAACGCTTTTAGGCAGACCCGTTATCCCTATTGAGCAGTGCAGCGAGATGGGCGAAGTGGGCGACATTATCCTCGCTGACTTGTCTCAATATCTGCTAATTGACAAAGGCGGGATTAACACGGCAAGTTCTATCCATGTCCGCTTCCTGTACGATGAGGCAGTGTTTAGGTTTATTTATAGGGTGGACGGACAGCCGATTTGGAATAAGCCACTAAAGCCAGCAAACGGCGAGGCGACTATAAGTCCATTCATATCCTTAGCAAAAAGAACGGGAGGTAACGGCTAATGGCAGTTATACGAAATTTAGATATTAGGGTGTTAGAAAACCCTGCGGCGATATTCAACGCCGAGATTGAGACTGCCCCTGTCAAGTTAGACAGCGGGCAGGCGGCACATTTTGTTGTGGCAACGGGCGAGGGTGCAGTGCAAACCTTAACCGCCAGCGTGTATGGCGTAAAGGGCGAGGGCGACCCAATCCTGCTAAGGACGGCAGAGATAAAAATAGGCGACAACGCCGAAAACAAAATAGTCTTTGCCGCAAGGGAATTATGCCACCACGAGCTAGACAGCGTTTATTTGACTATCCCTACAGCAGGCGATGCAACAACGCTAGGCACAGTTTTTGTGATTCTTACTAACGAGAGGTACAACTCATAAGGGGGCGGCGGGTCGCCGCTGACGATATTTTGGGAGGTGGCGTAATGCCGACATTACAGGAAATCAAAGATTATTTGGGAGTAGACGGGGGTCATAGCGACCCCTTCTTACTTTCCCAGCTTGAGGCGGGGCGGGAGATGGTGGAGAGCATTTTGCGTTATAGCATTGCAAAAATCAATCCCGTCCCAGCGACAGTCAAGCAGGCGGTTATGTTTGCCGTTGCCTATATGTTTACGGGCAGGGAGCAGGCGGACATGAGGGTGCTAGAGCAGATGCTCCGCAATATGCTCTCAAGTTTAAGACGGGAGGCTTTTTAGATGAAACAAAGACCTCGTTTGCAAAAAGACAAAAAGGTAAAGGCGTATAAGACCGCTGTTCGCAGTGTGTGGGGTTTTGAAAAGGTGTTCAAGACTTACTTGCACTGTGAAGACAGCGGGGGTGTGTGGGCGTATGTCCGCCACTTGTCGCAGGGGGAAGTGATGCGGGCAAGGCAGGTGCAGAGCAATGAAACGGCACAATTTGTTATAGCCTACAGCCCAAAAATAACCACCGACCTATACCTAGAGTTTGGCGGCAGGACTTATAAAGTGGTGTCGGTTGACCCTTACGAATACAACAAAACCGACCTAGAGCTACGAGCGGAGGAAGTCTCGCCGCCCGCATTTGATGAGGTGGAATATGAGGAATATTGATGCAAGAGCAAAGGCACGGGCAGAGGTAAAACTAGCACTAAGAGCGGCAGGATTACTAGACGGCATATCCTTACAAGCAAGCCAGTTACAAAATGAGACCCGCCCTTGCTTTTGGCGGGGCGTTGTAAAAGACCCTGTTGCTAGGCAAAAGGATATTTATGTCACATGGCATATTCCAAGCAGTACGGCGGCGGAGCGGGCGGACGATAAGACATTTTTGCGAGAGGTAACAATAGCGATTGATGTGTTCAGCAAACGCTCTTTTGAAAGCGAGGCAAACCACAAAATGCTAGACCGCTTAGAGACCGCCTTTGACGAGGCGGGATTTGAGGTAGAGTTTGCGGATGAGCAGTTTGAAAACGACACCAAACTATTTCACTACCCGCTTACACTATATAAACTTTATGGAGGAACTATTATTAAATGAGTACAACAACAGACACCAGCAGCCTATATGAGATAGGCAACAAAAAATTCTTTGCCGCAAGCCTTAACCCTAATGGCACTTTTGGCACAAAGGAATACCATGAAGGGCTTATGGAGGTGGAGCTAGAATTTAGCTCCGAGACCACCGACATAAGCGCCGATGACGAGCCAGCATTTGTCCGCCTTAACTCTCCCTTAGAGGGCGAGGGCAGTGTCAAATTTGCCGTCCTGCCGTTTAATGTATATAGCAAGTTTTTTGATGTATCAATAGACTCTAACGGCGCAGTTGTAATAAACAGCCGAGCCAAAGGCAAAGAAGTGGCATTCGGTTTTTACACAACGCTAGGCGATGGCAGCGAGGCGATGTTTACACTGTATCGTGCCGTCTTTCAGCTTCCTGCTCTTAACTCCGTTTCTTTTGACGGGCAGACCATAAGAGACTTAACCCTTAATGTAAAAGTCTATCCTTACGCACCGACAGCAGGGGCAGCTTTAGGCGACAGGGTAACATACACCATTCTTAATTCAATAACAAACGCTAGTATTTGGGCAAGGGTGCAGGATATGATTTATATTCCTAACATGACTGTCCCGCCAGCGTAAAGGGAGTAAAACAATGACTAAATACGGATTAGTAAAAACACTTAAGGACGGCGAAGACGAGATAAAACTCGTGGGCAATGCCCTAACATTCGTCCTATACAAAAGTTATTTTGGCAAAGATTTATTAAATGACATAGTAGCCTTTGCAAAGAAAAACACCAACCCCGAGATGCTGGATAAAATTTTGAGCATAGGCGATGTAGAAAAACTAAAGGATGACGAGGCGTTGTCGTTATTAGAGAGCATGGACGATTATCAGTTTGACAGCGAGTTTATCCTGCAATTTATAGCCGCACTTATGGCAACAGCTCAATATCCAACCAAGCCCGATGTAGGCGAACTTATTATGAGCATCCCGCCGCACTTTATCGTAGACAGGGATGTCGTGCAAGAGGTAATAGAGTTCCTTAGTCTTTTCGTAAAACAAAAACAGCGTTAGGGGTGGGCGGCACACCCCTAACCAAAAACGCCGATGCAGACTTTACCACCCAGCTGTTATACGCCAGCGTAAAGACGGGACTGAATGTAAGTATAGCCGATATGGGCTTAAATGTATTGTGCGACCTAATAGAATACGCCGCCAAAATAGACAGCGAGGCGATAAGCGGTAAGGGGAGCAAAACCAAAGCCCCAAAACTCGGCATAGAGGGAATGCTAAAAGCAGGGAGGCTAAAAGGATGAGTTGGAATGATGGCGTAACCAAAGAGCTGGCGGAGTATTTAGAGAGTGTCGGTAATATGGCAGGCAAGTCTAAAGAGGCAATAAAACAGCAGGTAGACATAGAGGCGGAGGCACTGCGGGCAGAGCTTCACAAAACCACGCCCCGCCGCTATGGCAACCTAGTCCGTAGCCTTAACAAAGTAGAAATAACCAACCGCTACAACTGGTACGGGTATCGCCTAGAGTTTGAGGGCGAAGACAAAGAGGGAACGCCGTATCAGAAAATTGCTAATGTCCTCAATTTTGGCAGTAGCATAATCAAGGGGACAAGATTCATAAGTAAAGCGATTCGCAAGCTACGAGGGATAGATTCAAGAATTGCCGAGAGATTTGAGAATATGGCGGAAATGGATTAAAAAAGTGCCAATTCCACTCAAAGTGTACCTTAAAAAACGAAAAAGGCATAAAAAGCAAACTCCACTCCACATAGAGTATAGTCAAAAACACATTAACTTACAGTAGAATTGTTGACATCGCCGCATATAATCTGCTATAATTCGTGTTGTAGAAAATACTACACGGAGGTACACAAAATATGACAACAGGCGAACGCATACTAATTTTGCGTAAAGCAAATGGACTTACTCAAGGAAAACTAGGCGACAAGTTGGGTGTGAGTGATAAGGCAGTATCAAAATGGGAAACAGAGGGCGGAACACCTGACATTGGAGTGCTAACAACTATATCGGAGTTGTTTAGTATATCATTAGATTTTTTGCTTAAGGGCAATGCAGTAACCGATGGTGACAAACAAGCCACTGAACTTATTAGTCAATACATTGCACAAGAGCAAAAGAAAGTTGGCAATGCCGAGGCGATAAAGACCTGCAAAAGATTATTGTCAGAAAACAAGATAGAGTTAAACGATGACTATTTGCCAAAATATAATGGTGACAAAACGGCATTTGTTTCTTTTGGTGTTTTTGACGAAAACGATGTCTCAAAGTTTAGTTTGCAGGGACTATTAAAACACGGATTATCCAAAGTAGCATTAAAATACTTCGGTGGAATGATTTGTTTTGAAGATGCCGTTCTTAGCGATGATGTAGATGTTTATGCACACGCACAGGCAAATTATATTGAGGCAAAGAAAAACCATGATGCCGAGACTGCTAAAAAGAGAGCAGGCGGATATGGTTATATGCACCAAGCAACAGAGTTTGCAGGCAAAAACAAAGATTGGGCATTAGAAAATCTTGATGCAACTTTGCCAAAGTATTATGAGGCAATAGTTTGGTTAGTTGATAATGGTGCGACATATTGGACGCAGGAAGTAAACACAAATAGTCATTATGCTACAGCAAAATATGTTGAAGATATATCAAAGACAAAATTTATATATCGTGTGGCAAAAGACATGGCGGCTAGGGGGTAATAATGACATACTTAGAAGCCATATACATTGAAATTGGTAAAATCATAAATACAGTGCAGTATATTGAGTGGAATTTGCTCAACAGGTTAGAGATGGATACATTTGAGTCTATGACACTAGGGCAGATTATCAACCTCATCCGCAGGGAGAAAGTGATTCATATTACAGCTATAGACGAATTAGAGAAAATACTTACAAGGCGTAACGATTTAGCTCATGTGTATTTTAAGCGTAAGGACTTTGAAAAACACGCCAACAACGAGGCGTTTCTAAGAACAGAGCTAGGTTATTTAAGTAATTTTGCGAAACAAGTTTTAGCTTTTAATGATTGGCTAGTAAAGCAGAGATAAAGAGGTGTGCCTATGATAAATGATTTTACAAGAGAATTAAAATGTGTCTATAAAGGCGAAACATATTCCGTTAGAGATAACGGGGCAGTTTTGCGACATCCAAAGAATAAAGTTAAACCTAGAATCACAGATAATAAGTGGACTTTTGGTAATCCCTGCAAACGCACAGGATATATGGAAATTTCAAGTGAGAGGGTGCATAGAATTGTAGCATTTGCCTTTTTGGGAGAGCCGCCCACATCACAGTATGTGGTTGACCATATAGATACCAACAGAAGAAATAACCGCCCCGAAAATTTGCGATGGATAACAAAACTAGAAAACGCATTACAAAACCCAACAACATTAAAGAAAATTATTCTTGTTTGCGGAAGCGTAGAGGAATTTTTGAAAGACCCGTCTAAATTAAGAGATGGGTCGGTTGAAAGAAATTATGAATGGATGCGTACTGTAAGCAAAGAAGAGGCGGCGGAGAGTTTAACACGAATGCAAGAGTGGGCGGAGAGTGATAAAGTTCCAACAGGCACGGGGTCGCTAGGCGAGTGGATATATGGTAGAAGCGGAGCGGGCGAAGTTGCCGCAACAGTATCGCAAGAGCCGACCTTTGATTTTTCGTCTTTAACTGGCGATGACAGGGAAAAGTTGTTGAGTATATGTGAGCCTATTGGTGGTGCAGGTCATGGAGTTCTTCACTCATATAATATTTGCCCATTATATAATGACAGTATTGATGACTTAGAGTGTATGTGTTGCAAGTATAGAATAGAGGGCAAAGAAATCAAAGACGAGCAATACACATATCGTGAGGCTCTTTGTTTTGGTAAGTCGGGCATTAGGACTTATGAGGAATTTGTTTCAATAGTTGATGTGGAAAAAAGTGATGGCAAAGTTGTTGGCATTTCATTCAGTCAAAACAGAGAGATTGTTAAGAAAAAATTTAGTAAAGAAATTAAGAAGAAATACAATACCTTGTTTCAATTATGGAAAAAGAAAAAAGGCGATATTTTAATGGCACATAACCCTAGAAGTGGATGGTATGTTTTATTAGAAGAAGACCCGCATATTTCCTTTGAACGAGAGGAAAAGGTTTATGCAAGATTATCAAGAGACCCAAATGAGTTGCCGAATTGTGCAGTTCGTGACATATTCAGTGCTGACAGTCATGTTTGGGAAGAAGTTAAGAAATAACGACAACTAAATAATAAAATATCAAAAACGGTTTCTTTATAGAGACCGTTTTTTGTATACGCCAAAAACTTAACGGGAGGTAAAAGCGAGATATGGCAACTAAGGTCGGGCGGAGCCTTGACGAGATAGATAGTAAGGTCAAGCAGTTGACCACTAGCATAAAAGAGAGTTCTAAAAAGACAAAAGAGCTGGATAGGACTTTGCGGCTTGACCCTAGCAATACTCGTGTCGCCGCCCAGCAGATGCGGGCGTTATCAACGCAGATAGGGCAAGCAACGCAAAAGGTGGCATTATTACGCCAGCGCAAGGCGGAGGCGAATAGGGAGCTACAGCAGGGCAACATCACGGCGGCGGAGTATAAAAAGATTGAGCAGGCAGTAGAGAGTGCCGAGTGGGAGCTAGATAGATTCAACGCACAAATGCGTGCCACCAAGCGGATGCAGGTGCAAGTTCTCGCCCAGCGTTTTGACAGGGTAGCCCGTAGTATGCAGCAAGCCCAGCGGGTGGCAAGGACATTCAGCCGTCTTATGCTAGGACTTGTGGGAATTATGGCGGGAGCTGTTACTGCCTTTACTCGTAACGCTGTCGCCTTCAATGAAACGGCGGAAGATTTTGGTGTGGGCATAAGACAGTTGCAAGTTAAGAAAAGAGTATTTGAAGAGGTAACGGGGAGTGCCGAGAATTACACTAGGGCTTTGGATAGACTTAGAAACCGCCTCAACCGCATTACACTAGGCACGGGCATAGCGTATGAGCGGATTCTAAATCATATCGGGGTTGCCAGCAGAGATGCAGAGGGGCGGACAAGAAGTCTCGGCGAAGTATATGACGAGGTTATTATTGCCCTTAGAGAGATGGACGATATACTCCTTAGAAACCGCCTAGCGTATGAACTTTTTGGCGAAGAGGCGATTCACATCATAGAGATTTTGGAACTTTGCATAGAAGAATACGAGGCGTTGATGCTTGCTCAAGAGCAGGCAAACCTTATATCGGAAGAGCAGGTAGAGGCGGCACTAGCGATACAGGCGGCGTGGGAAGAGGTACGGGAGGAATTTATGGCAGTGGGGGCGGAGCTTGCAGTAAGTCTCTTGCCCCTTATTCAGACCCTCGCCACTCTCCTAAAGGATTATATACTCCCGCTCCTAACACGCCTAGCCGAGTGGTTTAGCAACATGACACCATTTCAGCAGGCATTTGTTATATTCCTAATATTCCTTATTATCGCCCTGCCCAAGATAATAATGATGACCAAAGGGCTGGTTTTGGCGACAAAGGCACTGGCAAAGGGCATTAAGAAAATAGGACTTGCAAAGAAAAAGGCGGCAGTGGGAGCGGCAGCTTTATCCACCGCCTCTATGCCCCTGCAACCAATATTACTCGCCATAGCGGCAGTGGTGCTAATTTTGGCAACGCTGTTTATGCTCCTCACAGGGCAGAGCCGAAGATTAAGCGGGAGCCTAGACCAGCAACGCAACTCACTAAATCGTTTGGGCAATGCGTATGAGGATATGGGCGGAGGGCTAGAGACACAAATGAAGCAGGTTTGTCAAAACCATAACAACCGCAATCAAAATATAAATGTGAGTATCGAGGCAAGCGGCGACACGCCTATAAGTCAAGAAAACGCCCAGCAGGTGGCAGACCTTTTGGCAGAGCGGATTAACCAAGAATTAGGGGGTAAGATATAATGCGTAGATTTTGGCTAGAAAATAGCAGCGGAGCTATATGGGATTTGACGAATAATAACTTAAGCTCAACAACAGCCAACTTTATGGCACAGCCGCAGGGCTTAGGCATAAGGACGAGGGTCAATAGCTTTGCCGTTGAAAACACATATTTTATAGAAAACATAACTACCCAAACCCAAAATATACAGGGCGTTTTGTTCTTTAAGGACTATGCCCATTTTACCAGCTTTGTAAATTTTGTGGGCAACATCAACACTGAGACCCCGATAAGGCTGTATTACTCAACGGACGGGGCGACACATCTCTCTACCGAAAAGCAGTGGTATAAGGATGTCCTCATAACCGACTTAAGAAAAGAAGAGATAGAACTCCATTATTCAGCTTTAAGAGTGCCTATTACTTTCACGGCAATGAGCAGGTGGAAACGGGATGTAGAGATAACGCTAGAACTTGCAAGGACGGGGACACCGCTTGTGTTCCCGTATGTTTACCCTTACTTTTTTGGCGGGTCAAACAATATGGCAGTGCAAATCACTAATGACGGCTTGCCGACAAGTGCAAGGATAAGGACGGAGGGCATAACCGACACGCCGCTGTTTAGACTTATACGGGACGGCGAGATTTTAAGCCAAGCTAAGTATCATTTGACAGTGGGGGCAAACAGCCACCTTATTGTAGACAGCGACCCCGCCAACCAAGAGGCACGGCTGTACACTCGGAGCGGCAACTCGTATCTAATCGAGGATGTATACAACGCAGGTGAGGCGGATTATGCTTTTGCAAATTTTATCTCAATCCCTAGCGGAGTGAGTTGGTTTTTGGCAAGTGCTACAAATGCAAATTTCGGAAAAATTACAATTTCAATGAGCTGGCAAAAAGAATTGTTATAATCTCGAAAAAAAAGTTTTGCAAACCCATAAAAAACATTTGACCACACATATATGGTTTTGATATACTCATATAGACGGTTGTCTATATGTCAAAAACAAACTCCTACGGACACGGCGAATACGCCCTTATATTTAAGGCAATGAGTGACGAAACACGGCTCAAGATTTTGTCTATGCTTACAAATGGCACAACTTGTGCTTGCAAGATTTTAGAGGCGTTTAATTTTACCCAGCCGACACTCTCATACCACATGAAGCAACTAACCGACAGCGGACTTGTGGATTCAGAGAAAAGAGGCAAGTGGGTGCATTATTCACTAAATGTTGAGAGGGTAGAAATAGCGACAGCGTTTGTAAGCAGTTTGCAAAACATAGACAACACAGCGGAGGATTGCTATGAGTAAATGTCAAAGCGTAAAGGAATGTGCCTGCCCAAAGGTAGAATGCCCAAACCACAGTAAATGCTGTCTTTGTGTGATAAAACACCGAGAGACGGACAGTTTGCCGTTTTGTTTGTTTTTGGATAATGGTGGAGACAAATCCAACCGCAATTTTTATGAAGTAAATAAAAAGAGGTTTGAAAACCCGCAGGAGACAAAATAATTATGAAACCAAAAGTAAGAGACAAAAACTGCTTTGCAAGCCAAAGCGTATGTACAGCGATTAAGTGCTGTCCCACAAAAGCAATAAGCTACATTGAGGTAGAAGAGCCGATTATGGATAAGGTGCTAAGTTGCAACTGCAATGACCCCAATAGAGTGGGCAAAGTCCCCGTTGCTTGCACCGACAGCGGATGTTGCGATACAAGTTGTGGCGATGATTTGTACTCGTGCGGAGGCACACCATACGGCAGAATTATCATTGATTATGACAAGTGTATTGAGTGCGGGCTTTGTGCAAAAGAGTGCTGCGGGTCTGCCATTGATATGGTAGAAGACATAAAAAAGGAAGTCAAACCAGCAGGCTGTTGTTGTAGCGGCGGAAAGTGCTAAGATAAGCAACTTAATATTAAAGAATAAAAACAAGTCTCAAAGCGGGGCTTGTTTTTTGTTTGGGAGCAAAAATGATTACAAGATACAAAATTTATGACAGGCTCACGCTGGAGCTAAGGGACAGCGGAGTGGTGCGGGACTATGTTGTGGATATGGATTATTTGACCAACAATAATAGCACCCTCCGCCTTGTGGAAGAGAGCAAAGGTTTTAAGGGCGACATTCTCGCCATAACAGCGGGGGTGGATTTGATTGTGCTAGGTGTAATAACGGCAATAGACAACACCGAGCTAAGGATTCAATTTAAGCACCCAAAAGAGATGTTTAATGACGATATTCTAAATGTATTCAAATGGACGGGGCTGCTCAATAAAAGGTTTGATGCAGTGGCGGGATTAAGGACACTCATAGAGTTTGCATTTATAGGCACAACCGACACGCTCCGAAACCTGCCGCTTGAGATACGCACCTTTGGGCAAGACTTGGATGCGGTGTGGGTGGACGACAGCGACACGATAGATTTGTTAGAATTTATAGACTGGTGCTTTGACCACTACAATGTATATTTGGCGTTTGATATAGATTTTGTTAATAAGAAAATCGTTGTGGATATTATAAAGAACGCAACGGAGGGACTACTCTTAAAAGACAACATCAAGCTAAGTAAGCCCGAGTTTGATTCAAATGAATTACCCAGAGAGAATAGGGCATTACTTTTCAACAAATATACGGGCGTTATCGTGCGGAGCTTTTTCTTACTGCAAAACAACACACTAACCACAAACGCCAGCCACGCCCAGCGATTATTCCCCGTGTCAACCCGTTTTGTAGAATGGGACGAGATAGAGGCAATTAGAGAGGGCTACACTCAAGAGCAGTTGGCAAAATCAGAGCTTCAAGGCAACATATACAATCATCATGTTCAAGTAAGGCTTGCCAAAAAACAAACGATGGTGCCTGCACGCAGATTTAATTATGGTGACCAAGTAAAAATCGTGTACGAGGGGCGAAGTTACGACAGTATTTTCACAGGCTTAAAATACCGCAAAGACGACCCATTCTACACCTGCATATTTGGTAAAGCCCGCATAGACTTTACCGACAGGATGAAAATATTTAATCAACGCCACTACCAAAGGAGGGCATAACAATGGCATTTTTTCTTAAGGGGCTGGGCGACCCCGCAACTGGGCATAATGAGATTTTGCCTAGTTTTGATGCGATGATATACGCATACCTAGCCCAAAACGCCGCAGGGGTGTGCAACATGAGCAATCTCTTTGCCTGCACTACAACCGACAGGGGTGTAAGCATAGCAAGCGGGCTTTGCTTTGTAAATGGGTATTTTGGCATGAGTGACAGCCCGACATTACTCAATGTTACATTCCCCAGCGGGAGCGCACAGTTCGCCCGAGTATTCGCAGAGGTCAATTTATCCGTTACACCACACAGGTTTCAAGTAAGGATAAGCAACCAAAGCACCAGCAACAACATTCCGTTGATTCAAGATAATCTAGCAATAGCGGCGAGTGGTATTCATCAGATACCACTTTTTCTTTTGCAGATAAATAACAACCGCACTATAACAATCACAAACCAGCGGAATATGCTTAATCGTATTTTACACGCAGAAAACGCAGTCAACCTAACAGGCACGATTGAGACAGCAGTGACGGGAGTAACGCAAGCCGCCAATAATAACAGCACCCGCATAGCTACAACGGCATACGCCGACAGAGCGGCACAAAACGCCCTAAATATAACCACCGCCTCTATCGTTGGTGGGAATGGCACAGTTCGCCGTCAAGGCAATTTTGTTGTTCTTAACGGCACGGGTACAACGGGTACTGTCCCAGAGGGCTTTCGTCCGAGAGCCGCTGTAGCGATAGGGGCGAATGCAAGTTTATCAGGGCAAGGCTTTGCACAATGGCCAGAGATGATAAATGTATCGGGAGCGGTAACGGGGTCGGTATCAACAGCGGGAGTTATTTCCATAGCAGGATTTTTTGGAGGCAGTGGACAAAACATGGCTGTTGTCGGGCAAATAAGCGGAACAGTTACCTACAACGGAGGCTGGGAGGTTTAATGAAAAATAAAGACAAACGGAGGTATTGCCGTATATGGCACAAATAAAAATAAATTTACTTGCAAACCGCAGGCATCAAGTGAATATGGCAAATCGCCATAAGCTCATAGCGGGGGAAAACTTATCCACCGCTATTTTAGTATCATACCCTAAGGAATTTGAAAGCCACAGTAAAAGGGTGGACTTTCTTAACGAGCGGGGCGAAAAGTGGACGATAGGATTATACACACCCGAGTTTAACGATTACGATATGGATTTTGACCGCCTCAATTTGTCGTTTAGGTTGCCTAACGAGGTAACAGTGGACGGGGAGTTGACAGTGCAGTTTTTGGCATACTTGCCGCATGAGCATATAATCACGCCGTTTGATGTGGTTAGTTTTGTTATAGAGCGGGGCATTATGTTTGGCAAGAGACGGGCGCAGGATAACCCCGATTTATTGGTGCGAAGTTTTGAGCATAGCGTTTGGGCAGTTGACACTGTAAGGCAAGCCGTCAAAGATGTAAGAGAGGCGGAGGGGGTGGCTAACGATGCTTTGGATGCAAGCCAAGAGGCACTAGCAATATCCGCAGAGGCGAGAGATTTATCATTATTAGCAGAGAGCCACGCCCTAGAGGCAAGAGACGATGCACAGGCAAGTGCAGAATCCGCCCGCATTGCAGAGGAAAAAGCAATAGAGGCTTTAGAGAGTGCGGACATGGCAGAGGCAAATAGCATAGAGGCAAAGACCCAAGCCACCCAAGCTCAAGAGGCGGCAAGTGAGGCAGAGCGGCAGGCAACGCTGTCGGCGGATTCAACACGGGAAGCTCGTGAGGATTTAGCGACAAGTAAAGAACTTGTTGTAGAGGCGACCCAGCAGGCGACTAATTCTGCTAACTCCGCCGCAGAGGCAGTGAGATTATCCGCAGAGGCTCAAAGCATTGCAACGGCAGTAACGGATGAGGCGTTGGCTTTAATTGCTAGTGCCGAGACACAGGCAACGGCAAGTGCTAATTCTGCAAGTCAAGCCTTGACCCGAGCAGAGGCGGCAGAGACAAGTGCGGCAAACGCTTTGACGAGTGCCGACAACGCACTAGCCCGAGCCACCACAGCGGAACTCGCCGCCAGCAATTCTGCACACAGTGCAAGCGAGGCATTGCAGTCCGTCCTTGATTCAGAGGCAAAGGTGGGGCAAAGTTTGACCTTTGTGCAAGAGGCGAGAGACAGTGCGGATAACGCAGAGCAATCCGCCAGCACCGCCGAGGCACACGCAACTCAAGCCCAGCAGGCGGCAACGCAAGCTCAAACACAGGCGACTAATTCTGCTAATTCAGCAACCGCAGCTTTAGCAAGGGCGGAGGCGGCAGAGACCCAAGCGACACAGGCAAATACAAGTGCGACAGCTTCCGCTAACAGTGCAAGCCTAGCCCAGCAGGCGGCAACCAACGCAGAGGGCATGGTGGCTCAAGCCGCCAGCTCCGCAAACCTGTCCGCTCAAAGTGCAAGTGTAGCAGAGGCAACAGCAGTCAACGCCGCTAACTTAGCCAACACCGCAATGGTGCAGGCTAACCTAGCAAGGGAGGCAAGTCAAGCCAGCGAGGTAAGTGCGGGTATAGCGGAAGAGCGGGCGACAGCTTCGGTGCAGTTGGCACAGGTAGCAACTGACAAAGCGGCTCTAGCAAAGCAGGCGGCGATTGATGCGGCAGAGAGTGCGGCTCAATCCGCAGGGTCGGCTCAATCAGTAGAGGATGGAGTGGAGGCAGCTTTATTGTCTGCTCAAAACGCAGAGGCAAGTGCGGGGGTGGCTCAAACGCAGGCGACAAACTCGGCTAACAGTGCGGCAACCGCTTTAACAAGAGCAACAAACGCTGAGACCCAAGCTACAAATTCTGCTAACAATGCCGCCTCTGCAAACACTAGAGCAACCGCCGCCGAGACAGCAGCGAATAACGCAAATACGAGAGCGACAGCCGCCGAGACGGCGGCGGGCAATGCTCAAACATCCGCCAACAACGCCGCCTCATCAGCTTCCGCCGCTCAAACAAGTGCAAGCACAGCCAGCACCCAAGCGACCAATTCTGCTAACAGTGCAAGCCAAGCCAACACTAGAGCGGGCAATGCCGAGGCAAGTGCGACAGCGGCACAGGCTAGTGCTTTAGCCGCCCAGCAGTCCGCCGCAAGCAGAACGCAAGTAACAGTTGGCGGAGTTGGGCAAACCACATGGAACGCCGACACAAAACTTAATAATGCGGCGGGAGCAGTTACAAATACGCATATTGCTAATAACGCTGTGCGGACTGCACATATTCAAGATGCAAATATTACGCAGGCAAAAATGGCGAATAACAGCGTGGGTAATTCTCAAATTATTGATTCATCTGTTTCTGCCGCAAAGATAGGTGCGGGAGCAGTAACAGCCAGCCACATAGCGGACGGCAATGTTACGGCAACTAAAATGGCAGCCAACAGTGTGAATACGGCGGCGATAGTAAACGGGGCAGTCAACAATGATAAGTTAGCCAGCAACGCTGTCCGCACAGCTCATATTCAAGACGGGCAGGTAACGGCGGCAAAATTAAACGCTAATGCTTTCACGGCGATGTCGAGTAATACTACTGCTTTTGCAACACCCGATGTTACGAATAATAATGGACTAAATGTTGCAAGTGCAAGGCGGGTCTACCAAGCACTAAATCTACCCAACACTACAACGGGTGCATTAGCATGGCCAGCGGATTTTAATGACCTTGTTATCCCCGGCACATATCTACTGACCAATACGCAGTATTCGGTTATAGCCTCACTCAACCGCCCCGACTTTAATCGTTTTAGTAGTAATAATTCTCGCGCTATTCTCAATATTTCCACCATGCACAACAGCGGAATTTTGCAAGAGTTGACTTGTTGGAGCGGTGTGGCAGGTAACGGGGTAGTTAGATTTTTACGCAGCCGCTCAAGCAGTACCACAACGGCATGGAGTGCGTGGGCAGAGAGCGGAGTATCGGCGGCTTTGCAGACAGCAGTGACCACCGCACAAACTACAGCGACAAATGCCCAAACGACAGCGACAGCGGCACAGTCAACGGCTAATACAGCTAACGCCACAGCAAACGAAATAAACACCCGCTTTGCCCAAACGGCAGGAGCTGACATTGATGCCAACAGCGTTATTCATTCAAGGATATTCACAGCCAACAGTGCCGCAAACCACAACCTGCCGACAGGACTTGCTCAAGGTGTATTATTGAGTATGGCAAGAAATACAACAGTCAACGCTCAATTTTATATGCCAGCAACAAATACCGAATCAAACAATGGCAGAGCGTTTGTGCGTGCAAAAGGTGCAAGTACGGCACACAGTGTGTGGCGTGAATTGTTGACTACAACTCATCAATCGTTTGCTCAAAGCGGATTTATTCGTTTTGTAAACGGCTTTCAGTTAGCGTGGGGGCGAGTTAGTTTTGCGGCTAACCAGCCAAACCAAACATGGACTTACCCTCGAGCATTTACAATAGTAAACAATGTGCAAATGACAGCGTGCAGTACAGGCAGCACGACTGCCGCTTTTTCAAATGTCTCAATGGGAAGTACAAGCATAACCATTAGAACTAACCTGCCAAATGCTCATTCCTGTTTGCTTTTTGCAATAGGTAGAGCCGATTCATAGGAGGAATCACAAAATGCCAAAAAAAGAAAAGATAGAGCCAACGGCTCACGAAGAATTGCAACTAGCTCCCGAGGCAGTAGCAGATGTAGAACTAGACCCGCCACAAGTGCGGGTTTTTTCAATCAACTCCGAGCAAAGTTATATACGAGGCGGCAGGGTGTTTGTAAGCGTGACGGAATTTCTAACCATAGAGGATAGAGACCGCTATGCCAGCAGGCATCCCATTATGCACTTAATGGCGGCAAGCGTACATGAGGCAATCGCCCAAGATGCAACGCTTATGGATACGCTTTATCCGCTTGTCAATCGCATACTGCTACAAGAGCAGATGCCCAGTAGCCTACCCGAATTTGATGTTCTCATCTCGTTTGGCTTTGACCCAAGCTGGATAACGCACCCTATCCGCATAGTAGGACAGTCAACTATAGAGGCGGGCGAGTTTGACCCGCAACCAATAACAAGAGAATTTTTTAGGCACAGGCTAGAATGCACACTCGGCAAAGAGTTGTGCAACTGCCTATAAAGGGAGGACAAAATAATATGGAAATTTTAATAGCAATAATATGCACAATCGTAAGCGCTCTAGGTGGGGCGCTTTTATATTTCCTGCAACGCCATTTCAAACGCATGGAAAAATACGCCGAGGCAAGCGAAGACCGCAGGACAAAAAAAGACTTACTCGTATTGAAGTCCTTAAAAGCAATAGGCGACCTAACCTGCGCCAACGCAATCGCAATTAAAAACGGACACTGCAACGGCGAACTTGACCAAGCCAAAAAAGCCTTTGAGAATGTAGAGCGGGAACTGGATGCTTTCATTTTGGAGAGTGCCGTCAAAAAGGTAAATACCAAAGGGGGCAAATAGATGGAAGTGAGTATCAGAGACAGGGGCTTAATTGTACTCGCTATTCAAAAGGCGATACTGGACGGGCTTGTGGTGCAAAAAAGAATAACAAAGTTTGAGGCGGAGCGGGCGTTTAACATACTTTTAGAAAACTTAAGTTTTCTTGAAAAAACCACCAGTCTCTCCTCGACTTCTTAATCCAAAGTGCGGCATTGTCTAGCTGTCCTACTGGACACGGAGGTAAAAATTAAAAATGACAACAGCAAAAAAAGTAATACTGATGCCCCAAGCGGCGGCGACAATGCCTGCAATAGAGTTACAGGCAGCCGCCTACATTAGGGTAAGCAGTAAGAGCTTTGTGCAAGAAGACAGCTTTATTTTCCAAAAACAATACTGGGAAGATAGGCTATCCAGCTTGCCAAACCACAAAAATGTCGGAGTGTACAGCGATACCATAAGCGGACACTTTGACAAAAAGCGGACGGGCTTCACTGCTCTTATCAATGATGCCCTAGCTGGCAAAATTGATATTATCTACACAAAAAGCATATCCCGCTTTTGCCGAAATATGCCGCTTCTGCTAGAGACACTCCGCAAGCTGGCGGACAAAGGTATTGCCGTTATATTTGAAAAAGAGAATATAAACAGCCTAGACAGTAAGAAAAATCTCATTCTGCAAGTACAAGGTATACTAGCCGAAAACGATATTACGAATAACAAAGCTCTTGTGGAAAAGTCCCGCAAGCAGCAATTCGCAGAGGGCAGACCATATATGTGCGTTATGCCGTATGGATTTTTGCAAGAGCATTATCCCGAGTTTGTTATAAATGAAGAAGAGGCACAGCACATAAGGACTATATTTGAAATGTTTACTAAGGGCAGGGCTTGGGAGCAGGCGGGATATAGGCAAATTGCCAACCACTTAAATCAATTAGGCGTAAGAAGTAAAACGGGCAAGGGCTGGCAGGATAGCACCATAAAAAGAATTTTGACTAATGAAAAGTATGTGGGCGATGTTCAAATGCAAAAGACATATAAGGACGAAAACCACATACAGCGAAAAAATAACGGCGAGGTCAAAGGCTGGTACATTGAAAACAATCATACGGGAATTATAACCCGTGAATTGTGGGATGCCGCCCAAGCCAAACTGCAAGAGAATACTAGGACTTATCTAAAAAAGCGTTCTTGTATTGCCAGTACCGAAATCCAACCCGCCGAGCCAGCAAAGCGGGGGCTGCGTGAAAAAATAGTATGCGGCTCATGCGGGCGTAATTATAAAGTAAGGCGGGACTACACTGGTAACGGGCTAAGAAAATATTATAGCTGCAATAAAACAAAAGCAGGTTTGTGCAATGGTAAAGCCGTTCCCGTTCATGCCTTAGTGGCGTTAGCTCAAGATGCGTATGATGAATATGCAAAAAGCACCCAAAGCCAAGCGGGAGTTTTAGAGACACGCTTAAAAGAAGCACTGGCGGAGCAAGCCTCAATCACAGCACTTAAAGACGGCAGGTACATCACGCAAGATGCTTTCAATAAAGAGCTGGATAGGATTTTAGCGGAGCTTAAACGGGTAGACGATTCAATGCGTAAAACCGAGAGCCTGCGGGACGGCGGAATTGAAGACCATATAGACAAAGTTGAAGTAAGAGACGGGATATTAGTTTTCTCGTTTATTGACGGACAAATAATTCAAAGGGGGATGGACTATGCAAGCAGCAAGGCAAGTTAGAGAGATACCCGCAGTATTCAAACCCCGAGAAGTGATGGGCGAGATATTAACGCACCTACTAAGGACGGCCGCATACGCAAGAGTATCTACAGATAGTGAGTGTCAAGCAACTTCTTATTCAGCCCAGCTCAAATTTTACAGTAACTATATTAAGGCAAATCCTAAATGGACTTATGTTGGAATTTATGCGGACGAGGGAATAACGGGAACTCAAATGCGAAACCGCAAGCAATTTCTAAAACTAATTGCAGATGCCAAGGCGGGCAAGATTGATTTAATTGTTACCAAAAGCATATCCCGCTTTGCCCGCAACACTGTAGATTGTTTGTCGGTTGTGCGTGACCTGCGGGATAATTATGGTGTGGCAGTATTCTTTGAAAAGGAAAATCTACTAAGCACCGACCCCACAGCCCAGCTAACCTTATCTATTCTAGCTTCAGTGGCAGAGGAAGAGAGCCGCTCTATTTCTACTAATATGAAATGGCGTAACCAAAAGAAGTTTGAAAAAGGCGAGGTTGCTGTAGGATGCGGGTTGTATGGATATTTTATTGACGATAACGAATATACTATAAATCCCGCCGAGGCAATTATAGTCAAAAGGATATTTGAAGATTATCTAAAGGGTAAGACTATCAATCAAATTTGCAGAGAGCTGGAGGCGGACGGCATAAAGCGGATTCGCAAGCTCAAGCACAAAAAAGGCGATAGAGAAATGACAGTGCGGGAAAAGTGGGAAAAATCCACTATTATGTATATGCTTAAAAATGAGAGATACACAGGCGATGCCATAAACCAAAAGTCTTACAAATTGGATGTATTAAGTAAAACGCAAAAAAATCTCAATGACGGCACTGTAAAAATGTATTTTGTAGAGGGCAACCATACTGGTATAATTAGCAAAGAAATTTTTACAGCCGTCCAAGCAGAGATAACCCGCAGGAACGCCGATGATTGCCGAGATAAGTTTGCCAGCAAATATGCCTTTAGCCAAAAATTATTTTGCAGCATTTGCGGGGAGCAGTATACCCGCTCTCACTATGACACTGTAAAAAAGGGCGAAGCGAAAAGAGTTGTTGTATGGCAGTGTAAGACCCGCGCCAAGTCTGCCAAAAAATGCCGAAGTCCAAAATACAAAGAGCGTGAGATAGAGGATGCGTTTATTATGATGCTCCACGAGATTTTGTGTGATAGGGATAGCATTATTGCCGAGATTAAAAATAGCGTAGAGCAGGCAATACAAGCGGCTGGCGATTTTGATAGCGAGGCGATAGCACTTCAATTAAAACAAAAACAAGATGAGATGCTGGAACTTAGCAAGTCCGCTCAAAACGATATACGCATAGCCGAGCTGATGAATGAGATTGATTTATTGAATAACCAGCTAGACATTTGCCACCAAGCAGGAACAAGCACTGTCGCCATGCAATACAGGATAGAGGAAATCGCCGAGACACTAGAGCGGGAGGATGCCATAGAAAAGTTTGACCCCGATATTTTCAGAGCCTTAGTAGAAAAGTGTAAGGTGGACGGACGAATGCTGACGGCGAGATTTAAGTGCGGATTGGAATTGTCCCAAGATTTTTAGAGCATAGCCTCTGCCAAGTGAGGCAGGGGCTATTTTGCGTTAGCGGGAGTAAAAATACAGGTGCAAGGGCTGCACGATGTCCCCCTCAAAATAGAGAGTTGCGATACCCCAAAAACTACAAGGGCTGCACAGTGTCTCCCTCTAAAAACATTATGGCAAGGGATAACGGACGAATAAGCAGGAAAAAAGGACGGGCGAAAATTGGTAATCGTGAGAAAAAGCCAAACTGCAAACCTCGCCCTTAATTGCCCGATATGAGCCGATATGCGACAGTCTCCGAGGTGTTAGGCGGGGCGGTCGGGAATAAACCCGTCTGAAAAATAAATTAAAATATTTTCAAGAAAAGTTGAAAAAGTGGCGAAAAACTGTTCAAAATTCTCCTGCTAACTCAACTGTAATTTGCCCGCCACTTCAAATAATTTATCATATTTTCAATATGGTTTTCTCCTACTAACTTAAATAAAATTCATTCTAAGCCCCGAAACGCCAGCCGTTTTGGGGCTTTTTATTATTTCAAGGCAAAAAAGTATATTATAAAAACACATATAAAAATACTTGTGCTTTATATAAGAATACGCTATAATATAATATAGGTCGCTATAAGAGGTGGTGCAAGCAATGATATTTAGTCAAAAGGTACAAGAAGTAAGAGGGCGTTTGATGCTAACGCAACAGCAACTAGCAAACGAGCTAGGGGTTGCTTTTTCTACAGTCAACCGCTGGGAGAGAGGTCATAGTGAGCCACAATTTCTTGAGCGCCGCAAGTTTGATGATTTCTGCAAAAAGCACGAAATTGTTTTTGCAAAGAGGGAGGAATAAGAAAATGTTACAAAAGATAGAAAACCCACCAATCCCCAAAATATTGATTAACTCGATTAGACAAATTGGCTATTCGTTTGAATCAGTCAGAGCAAACGCAAGTGACCAATATCGTTGCGATGAATAAAACCTTTACCAGCCTTGTGGATGAGGCGAGATGTATGGGGGCAGAAAGTAATTTAGCTAAATAAATGGATATACCAGCAGGAAAACTAGAATACATTGGTAGCATTTTGCATCGCTTTTATGAGCAAGCAAAGAGTGCAAACAAGTTGGGAGATACGGCTCACAGCAAATTGATAGAGTCTATGTTTTGTCGTGAACTTTTCCCACTAATTTTCACGAGTTGTGCATTCGTTCAGGGGGAAAGAGATGTTTGCAATAGAAAAGCAATAGATTTAGTTGATGATGCGAACAAGTGTGTATATCAGATAACAACGCAAAGCGGAGTTAAAAAGAAGGTGGAGGAAACAATTAAAAAGTTTGAGGGAATGTCGGAATGTTTACAGGGATACAAGCTAAAAATATTGTTTTTCAGATATTTGAACTCTACGCCTCAAATTGATGATGCGATAATAGATAAGATTAAATTTGATGTAAAAAATGATATATGGGATTTAACTATACTTAGGCAATTTATTAAAGAGGCTGGAATTGATGCTGTTAATGAATGCGAAACTTTGTGTCGCAAATATGCAGGAGAGCATATAGAACCAAAAGCCGAAGAAATTAAATTAAAAGAGACGGCGGTGGCGGAAGCAGGACGGGGTAATCTTAGGGTAAGTGAATACTATGTTCCTAGAGTAGTTAGTGTTGATAATAAAATTAATAAATTATGTGATTTGATTGAGGAGAGTGAAAAAATTGTTCTTTTAGGTGGTGCGGGCAGTGGCAAAACGGAAGAGATAAAAAATCTAAACAACTTATTAAGTAATATTGGACAAGTAGTACCATTTTATTTTGAACTAAAAAACTATAATGGGGATAGTATAGATAGCATAGTACCAGATGACTTAAAAAACAAAAAAAATGTTGTTTTGCTTTTTGATGCTTATGATGAAATTCAATCTGAACAAAACTTATCAGATAAATTTACGAAAGCGTTAAATTTGTATTGTACGAAATATCCTTTGACCCGAATTATTGTTTCTTCTAGGCTTAATTTTTATAATTATTTCAGTGATGATTCACAGGCTTTTACTGGTTTTACTCGTGCTTACATGACAAATTTTGGTGAACCACAGATAGCTGATTATTTAGGAAAAAGGCTAAAAGGTGATAAGGATACTTTTATTGCAGCCGCCAACAAAGCTAATATTTATCCGTATTTGTTTATTCCGTTTTATCTTGTGTCTTTTGTTGATTTGTATTTGCAAAAAAAGACAGTTCCTGAAAAACACAAACTAATGGAAATGATTTTTGAGGCGACTTATGAAAAAGACAAGTCAAAACTACAAGGAACTACTGATAAAATTAAGAGAGACAAATTATTTAGTGGTCTTTCTAAAATAGCACTAACGCTAACACATTCGGGTGTTGCAGAAGTTGATGAAACCGAATTGCTTTTGCATCTTGAAAGTGAAACCATTAACAATTTTAAGAATTTTTCACTGCTTAATTATTCTAATGAAAAGTTTAGTTTTATACACAATAATTTCAAGGAATACTTTGCTGCGATTGAATTGTTTAATTTAAGCGAGGAAGACTTAATTAAATATGTAACAGTCGAAATAGGCGATAAGTATATAAAACCCAAATTTTATAATACAGTGTCGTTTCTTTTTGATATGAAAAAAGATGAAAATACCTTTGTTGAGTTTTTATTTGTAAATGGCAAAGAGATATTGATAAATGCAGATAATGCGATTGATTCCACAAACAAATTAAGACTTCTTAAAAGCATAATTGAGGAATATAAAACTAAGCGCTCATGGATTGATTCAGGAAGATATAACGCTAGCTTGTTGGCGAAATTAGTTGTTTCTCCAAGTGCCATAGATTATTTGATTGAATGTATTTCTGCTAAAGAGCATAGGACTACAATTATTACTGTAATGGAGATTTTTAGGGATGTAGTCTGTTATTACAGCAAAGAGGGGGAAATCTTAGCAAACCTAGAGGCGATTTTGAATAGGACAAAGGATGGAAGCGATTCTAGCTTGGTAGGCAGTTGCCTGCGTTGTATGGCATTGATAGGATTAGGAGACGAAAAGGCAAAAAAACTATATCTCAAATATTCTGCCAGCAAATATAGTGCTATAAGAGCAGGTGCAAATTACATCGTTTATAAAAATAATCTTGGAGAATTTTTTGTTGAAAAGTTACTTAAGAGCAAAAGGTATTCAAGACGCTCCGCTAGACATATAAGTAAAGATGTTGAAAATGATGTGGAAGAGGATATTCAATATGCGGACGAGGATTTTTATATCCAAGCAGCTCTTAAAAATATAGTCACATTAGATGCTTTGGCACAGTGGGGCGAGTGTATACTAATTGATGAGAGGCAGGATAATTATAAAGATGATAATAGGCAATATTTTGAGAAAATATTAAATTTAGAAACATTAAATGAGAAGGTTATAGTGGTAGTATATAAGGCATTGCTATTGAGTGCAAGATTTAAGTTTCGTAATTGTAAAGACATATTACGGGAGATAATAATCAAACACAATTTAAGAGTTCATTATTTTGAAAAAATAGTTTTATCAACAATTATGCTGCATGAAAAGTTAGAATTATATGCATTACTGTTTGACGATTCTATTGCAGATAAGATTTTGAAAATTTTCCAAACGAAGAAAGATTATTATGATTTTGCAGATAGGTTTATAACATATTTGAGTTGGTACAAGAAAGAAGATATTGAAAAATGGATTAAATATTTCAATACGAATAGCGTTCCTTGTAAAATTCAAGTTGACCATTATGAAGCAAAAAGAATTAAAATGAAAACAGCTTCTTTTGAAGCTTTGTTTGATGAAGTAGCTACCAAAGAAGAAATTAGGAAAATTTTCAAATTCAAAAATAACAAACCATTCAAATACAAAGAAATTGAGAGAAGACTTTTCAGAGATTATCCAACTTTTGTTTGGGATTATTTTCGTGATGGAGATGAGCATATTTATACGATTGAAGAGTTGGAAAAGGTAGACCTAACATTCTTTAGAGTACACCACATTTATGACTTGCTAAGAGAAAAGGGTTCACCACTGCTTGTTCCAAATGATAGCCAAATTAGCTTTTTACAAGCGTGGGTAGACGAAGCAATTACTAAATTTTCATTTAAGAATGCAATAACATATAAAGAGGGCAATTCTTTTAGTATACTTTCGTATGCGGTGTATTGCGATTATTTTATTACGAATTATAATATAATGGTTTCTAATAACATTTATGAAGATATGGTGTATTACAATCAGTTGGACGATAATTATAACGATGATGTGGTTTTTGATTTCCTTGAAAATAAATTGGGTAAAGATTTACTGATACAAAAGTCAATAGAGGCAGTTAATTCAAATAGATTACGACGCTACGAGCTAATAGGTAATATCAATTATTGTGCCAAAAACGCCGTAAGAGAAGTCTTGTCAAAAATATTAAGTTTGCTTAAAGAAAAAAGTAAGCTTCTTGACTATTTTGGCGTTAGAAAGTCTCTTATTGATTATTTGATTGCCATACAAGAAGTTGATAACGCTTTATATTTCTTTGATGATTTTGATATTGAGACAAAAAAAGAAATAACATTCCGCTTGACTGAGACGGGTAAATTTAGCATTGCTCCGTATATTGAAAAAGAGATTACTGCAAATAATGAAACCTCCATATATTTTGCAGGGCGTGGTCTGCTCATAGGAAATAAGTCGTCATTTGAGTATTATTTGAAGTGGACTAAAGAAAACGGCAAACTTTATCATAGCGATTATTTTAGGTCTCCCTTGGGGGAAATAAGGCATATTGAGAGCATAGAATATATTTTTAAGTTAATGGAGCTATGTCATGAATTTAATATAAAAGATAGATTCAGAAGTCCCATTCATTATTTGGTTGAATCATTAGAACATATTGCTAAACAGTCTTTTGAAAATTTAGCTAAGGTGGCAACAGAGTTTGGCAACTATATTGCAAAATCAAAGAACAAAGACATGACATATTATCATTGGAGTATAGAAAATATGGTGTTTAATTTTCTTAAAAATAATCCTGATATTTAGTATATTGGTTTCATGACCGCTGCTGGAAATAAACAAAAAAAAAGGAAGAATTCATGGAAACAAAAGGAATAGTTTATATACTATCAAACGAGACACTGCCGGGGATATATAAAATCGGCAGGACAAAAATCGGCGGTCTAAAGAATAGAATTAGGACGCTGAATACGGCTAATCCAAAGCCGTTTCGCCCTGTGATAGCAGTTGAAGTCGAAGATATGAAAAAGACGGAAACAGCTTTGCATACGCTGTATAGCAGAAATAATGAGGGCGGAGAATTTTATAAATTTGAGCCAGAGTTAATTATCCCATTGCTTGGACTTATGGGTAAAGACATTACAAATACCTTTGATAGAGTTGTTGATGAAGAATTAACTGTCGAGCAGCGAGTAGCAGAGACAACGGAGGCAAAAGCCGAGGAAAGTAAGTATAAAAAACTAAATGGTATCGCATTTCATTTGCGAAACATTGATGTAGAAATGATTGTACGAGATGGTAAATTTGTAGTCTTAAAAAACTCGTGCGCAAAATTAGATAGTGCGGAGCATTTGCAATACGGCACATATAAGCGGATATTGGATAGGCGTAACGAGTTGATTGCACAGGATATGTTTATACTTGAGGAAGGTATTTACAGGCTTTCAGAGGACATAGTGTTTGATAACCCATCTTTTGCGGCGGCGGTGATTTTGGGTCGTTCAGTAAGCCGTGATGTTTGGTTAAATGCAGACAACAAAAGTTTTAATGAGGTATTGGGCTCAGTATAATAAGGTAAAAGTGCAAAAGCAAAAAGAGACAATTTCATTTATAGATGCAGAGGTCAGTCTAAAAGGCGAGGTTTTGGACATTGGCGGCATTAGCGACAGTGGCAAGGAATTTCATTCAAACAATATGGGTGAGTTTGCTAAGTTTTTGCATGGGGTTAGGTTTGTTTGCGGGCATAATTTATTAGAACACGATGTTAAGTTTTTAAGAGAGGCAATAGTCAATGCGGGTGTTGGGAAATATATCGACACGCTGTATTTATCGCCGTTATTGTTTGCAAAAAAGCCATATCATCATTTAGTTAAGGATGATGTTCTTGTGACGGGCAATAATGAAGTCTTGATTGCAGGCAGACGAAAAAATCCTCTTAACTGTTCTAAAAAGGCAAAAGATTTGTTTTTTGATTTGGTCGCTAAGTGGGAAAAATTAAGTGAGAACTTGCAAATTATTTATTATTCGCTGTTAAAAACTACGCAGCAGTTCAGATGTTTTTTTGAATATATCGGGTATGATAATTCTTGCGATAAATTGCACACTCGAATCAAGAGCGTATTCAGAGGCAAGATTTGTGACAGTGTTAATATTAGCGACATTATCAATTCTAATCCGATTGAGCTAGCGTACGCTGTCTCACAAATTGATGTGATGATAATTGACAATACCTCAATCACTCCGCCGTGGGTACTAAAAACTTTTCCTAAGGTAGAGGGGATTTTATCTAAGCTAAAAGGGGCGGACTGTGGCGAGTGCGAGTATTGCAAAGATAATCTTGATGTGGTTAAGGGGCTTAATCGCTGGTTCAATTACCCAGCGTTTAGGACATATGATGGCGAGGCATTGCAAGAGACCGCCGCAAAGTGGGCTATAGAGAGCAAATCGCTTTTGGCGGTATTCCCAACGGGCGGCGGTAAGTCTATTACATTCCAACTTCCTGCACTTATGCAAGGCGAGAATGAAAAGGGATTGACTGTTGTTATTTCGCCTTTGCAGTCGCTTCAAAAAGACCAAGTGGACAATCTGGAGACGGAGCATAACATTACAAAAGCCGTTAGACTAGATGGCTCACTAGACCCGATAGAGCGAACAAAATCAATAGAGCAAGTAGAGAGCGGAGGGGCAAGTTTATTATATATATCGCCCGAATCGCTAAGAAGCAAGTCGGTTGAGCGGCTGCTCATAAAACGCAATGTAGTAAGGTTTGTTATTGACGAGGCACACTGTTTTTCTGCATGGGGTCAAGATTTTAGGACGGATTATTTATACATCGCTGACTTTATAAAATCATTGCAAGACATAAAGGGCAACGCAAAACAAATCCCCGTGTCGTGCTTTACAGCTACGGCTAAGGTCGAAGTTATAGAGGACATAATCAAATACTTTACCGATAACCTAAACATAAAGCTAGAAAAGGTTATATCAACTTCATCTCGCAAAAACCTTGCCTACCACGCAATTCACGCTAATGACGAGGCGGACAAAAAGGACAAGCTAAGAGGACTACTCACCGAGCATAATTGTCCCACAATCATATATGTATCAAGAACTTACCGAGCAGGAACGCTCGCCAAAGAGCTGACGGATATAGGCTTTAGTGCTTTATGCTATCATGGTAAGATGGAGAAAAAAGACCGTATTGCTAATCAAGAGGCTTTTGTTAAGGGCAACTGCAATATAATCGTTGCTACAAAAGCGTTTGGGATGGGGGTGGATAAAAAGGATGTAGGGCTTGTTATTCACTACGACATATCAACAAGCCTAGAAGACTATGTGCAAGAGGCGGGCAGAGCGGGGCGAAATGAAAAGCTAAATGCAGTATGCTATGCACTATTTAATGATGAAGATATAAATAAGCATTTTTCGTTTTTGTCGCAAACCAAAATCACCGCCGCCGAGATTGGTCAAATTTGGCGTGCAATAAAAAAACTCACCTTAAAACGAGACCAAATCACCGCATCGGCACTAGATATAGCAAGAGAGGCGGGTTGGGATGACGAAAAAGAAAGTGAAATTTCAACACGGGTCGCAACTTCTATCAACGCTCTAGAGCAAGTGCACTTCCTAAAACGGGGGCAGAATATGCCCAAAGTTTATGCTAATAGCATTTTGGCAAAGAGTATGATTGAGGCAAGTGAAAAGATTGAACAATCCACAATTTTTGACAGCGACAAACAAAAAGAAGAGGCACGGCGAGTGCTGGCAAGACTATTTAAGACTAGGGCTAAGGGTGGCAGGGACATTGATGATAATAATGAGAGAATAGACTATATAGCAGACAGGGAACAACTAGATACCGAAAAGGTTATTAGAATTATCCAAAAGTTAAAGGAAGAGCGTATACTAGACGACACCAAAGACCTATACGCATTTTTACAAAGGGACAGCGGAGCACACGCTAAAAAGGCATTAGAGGTTCATAGGAATATTGAGTTTTTTTTGCACAGTTTTTTATTAGAGCATGAGGATATAATAAAAGCAGAAAATCAGTTTAATATTAAGGCTATCAATGTTGCACTCCACGAGAAGCACCCCGAGGCAACTATTGCACACCTAAATAGGATACTTAACTTTTATGACCTAAAAAGACTTGTAAAGCGTTCTAAGGCGGAAAACAAGGATTATGTGCTACTTAAGCCCTATTTGTCGCTGTCCGAAATAGAGGAAAAATCCAAGAAGAGATTAGAGATAGCGGTGTTTATTGTTTCTTATTTATATAAAAAATTGTCGAAAAACAAAAAGGGCGAAGATGATAATAAAATCGAGTTTTCGGTTTTAGAGCTTATGCAAGAGTATGCTCACGAAAACTTTATGTTCAAAAAAACAGCGGATGCGGATGAGATAGAGGATGCTCTGTATTACTTAAAGCGCATAAACTCGCTTGAGATTGATGGTGGATTTTTGGTTATTTATAATCGCATGAGTATCAAGCGCACCGAGAATGATACTAAGGTTAGGTATACAAAAGAGCATTACAAAAAGCTAGATGATTATTACGAAAGTAAAAAAGAACAAATCCATATTATAGCCGAATACCTAAAGCTACTAAGCACCGATTATGATAGGGCATTAGAATTTACGCATGATTACTTCTCTATGGACTATGGTTTTTTTAAGGATAAGTATTTTAAGGGTAGGCTAGGTGAGTTAAGGCTGAATATGACTCAAAAAAGATACAGCCAGCTTTTTAAGGGCTTGTCCAAAACGCAACACGACATTATAAAAGACAAGAAAAAATACATTGCTGTCATCGCTGGGCCAGGCAGTGGCAAGACAATGCTTCTAATACACAAACTCGCCTCAATCTATATGCAAGAAGATATTAAGCATGAGCAAATACTGATGCTTACATTTTCTCGTGCGGCGGCAAGCGAATTTAAGTCAAGACTTATAAAGCTAATTGGTGGAGCGGCGAATTTTATTAAGATTAAGACATTCCATTCATATTGCTTTGATTTGCTTGGCAAAGTTGGCAACCTAGAAAAGTCCGACAATATTGTGCTGGAGGCGGTTAAGAAGATTGAAGAGGCTGGTGTTTGCAACATAAAGCTCACTAATGCGATTATGGTTATTGACGAGGCACAGGATATGAGCGAGGCGGAGTATTTGCTTATAAAAGCACTTATGACCCACAACGAAGAGCTAAGAGTGATTGCTGTCGGAGATGATGACCAAAACATTTATGAGTGGCGGGGTTCGTCTAGTGAGTTTTTAGGACGGATTGGCGAGGCGGAGGGTGCAACTAGATATGAGTTACTAGAGAATTTTAGAAGCAAGGCTAACATCATTGAGTTTAGTAATAACTTTGCCAAAAAAATTACAAAGAGACTAAAGACACAAGAATTGACTGCTGTCATAAGCGAAAATGGAATCATCAAGCCAAACAAAGAGAATGGCAGTATTACGATTGGAAGTTTAACAAGTAACCACATAGAAGTCCCCATTGTCAACGCACTTATGAACGATAAGCCGACAGGCACAACTTGTATTATTGTAAGGACGAATGAAGAAGTTCTTAGTATAGCAGGCTTATTAAATGAATTAAATATAAAAACGAAAACACTCACATCTCGAGAGAAGCAAGAGCTTTTTAATCAAGATTTTAATTTACTTGATTTACATGAAATTAGGTTTTTTATGGAACTTGTAGAAAAAGGTACAAGTGCCTCTATTGATGCTGACACTTGGGATGAGGCTAAGGTAGCGATAAGGAAAAAGTTTAGTACAAGCACTAACCTAGAAAATGTTCAAAAACTAATAAGAGATTTTGAAAGTATAAACACTCGCTCAAAATACAAAGTTGACTTTAGGCAGTTTGTATGCGAATCAAGGCTAGAGGACTTTGTGACACAAGATAATACGGTTTTAGTGTCTACCATTCACCAAACTAAAGGACGGGAATTTGATAATGTTTATTTAGCATTAAGTAGCTACTCTAAAATGGCTGATGCCGAATTTAGGGCTATTTATGTTGCAATAACAAGAGCAGAGACTAATTTGCATATTCAATATGTAGGTAAGTATTTGGATAATGTTGAGGCTTTTGGATTAAAAAGATTTGTTGATAAAACAAATTATGACAAACCCAAAAGGGTAGCGTTTAGCCTTTCACATAAAGCAGTTTTTCTTGACAGCTTTATAAATGCGCAGAATATTGTTGAAGGCTTACGGGCAGGTCAAGAATTGCAGGTAAATAAAGAGGGTTGCTTTTTTAAGGGCAAGCTGATTCTGAAATTTTCAAAAGCATTTGTAGAAAAAATAGAGGTTCAAGAAAAGGCAGGATATTCAATAGCCAAAGCAGTAGTCAATCACATAGTCTACTGGTATCCAAAAAACATCGCTAGGGAAGAGCAAAAATCAAAAGAGAGGATGATAGTTCTTGTGAATATAGAGTTTATAAGAGTATAATTGAGGAACTTATTTATGATAGAAAAAAAAGACAAAAAGCAAATAGCTGTACGCAACAGCACACATGATTTCCTTGTTTTTTATAGGGAGAACGGCGGGGATGGCGTTGATGTGTTGGTAACGGAAGAAAATGTTTGGCTTACGCAAAAATTGTTATGCCAATTATATGATGTTACTAAAAGTACGATTTCAGAGCATCTAAAAACTATTTTTGATAGTGGCGAACTAGAGGAAAAATCAACTGTTCGGAATTTCCGAACAGTTGCCTCTAATGGTAAGCCTTACAATATGCAATATTATAACCTGCAAGCTATCATCGCTGTAGGGTTTAAAGTCAATTCTCAAAGAGCCATTGAATTTAGGAAATGGGCGGCAGATGTTTTAGCAGAGTTTGCACTTAAGGCTTATGTTGTGGATAAGGAAAGATTGAAACACGACAGAGTTTTCTCTAAGACCTATTTTGAAAACCTCTTAGAGGACATTCGTGAGATAAGATTATCCGAGCGTAAATTTTATCAAAAGATTACGGATATTTATGCTTTAAGTTATGATTATGACCCGCAATCTAAAAAGACGGACAAGTTTTTCAAAGTTGTGCAAAACAAGCTACATTTTGCTATCCATCAGCATACGGCGGCGGAAGTAATCGTAGAGAGGGCAGATGCAGATAAGACCCACATGGGATTGACTACTTGGGAGCAAGCTCCAAGTGGCAAAATTAGAAAGTCCGATGTGACTATAGCCAAAAATTATTTAAGTTCTCAAGAGATGGAGGGGTTAGAGAGGATTGTAATGGCATATATAGAGTTTGCCGAGTTGCAGGCACTCAATCAAGTTCCGATGTCGCAAGATGATTGGGAGCAGAGACTGAATTTGTTTTTGATGGCAGCAGGAAGACCACTATTGGCTGATGCAGGAAGTGTAAGTGCATTAGAGGCAAAAATTCACGCAGAAAGAGAGTATGATAAATATCGGGTTATTCAAGATAAGTTATACAAGTCAGCTTTTGACAAATTTTTGGATGAAGTAAAGTCAAATAAAAGCGAAGACGGGGATGATAATAAATAGCGCTGTATGACCTTAGTAGAAATTTAGTAGAAAATCATAATTAAGAAAAGCTATGAGCAAAGAAATTCTTAATGAAATTGAAAAATTAGCGATTAAGATAGTGCCCGCCGAAGTGGTGGGCACTATTATGTCTTTGCTAAAGAGTTCGGTTGAAGTTAAGAATAGAAATGAAATACATGTAGTTGCGAGGACAGATACTAATAATGATGAAAATGAGGAATTTAATAAACATGCTTCTGTAGAAGAAAAGATAGCACTATATAAATCATTGTTTCGTGGACGGGAAGATGTTTATGCTAAAGGTTTTAGAAATAAGAAAACTGGCAAATTAGGGTATACTCCCGCTTGTGGAAATGAGTGGAGATACGGGTGCAACAAACCAAAGGTTAAGTGTGTAGTTTGCAAAAGTAGAAGTCTTTTGCCACTAACTGATGAAGTTATTCACAATCACTTATCGGGCAAAAAAATAGCTGGCGTATATTCGTTGCTAGAGGGCGATGAGTGCTATTTTTTGGCGATAGATTTTGACAAAGAAAATTGGCAAAAGGACATTAGAGCGTTTTGCGATGGATGCAAAGGACTAGGACTAAAGTCACATATTGAGGTTTCAAGAAGCGGTAATGGCGGACACGCTTGGTTCTTTTTTGAGAATAAAGTGTCTGCAAGATTAGCTCGAAAATTCGGTATTAAGTTATTGACTCATGCTATGAGTCTCCGCCACGAAATACAATTTGCTTCTTACGATAGACTGTTTCCCAATCAAGATATAATGCCAAAAGGCGGGTTTGGCAATTTGATTGCACTACCACTGCAAGGCGATGTTCGTAAAGATGGCAAGACTATTTTTGTTAATGAGCAATTTACACCATTTGATGACCAATGGGCATATTTGGCATCAATAGAAAAATTAAGCTATAGCGATATAAAAAGCATTATTGATGCGATACCAGAGGACGAATTAGAAAAAGAAGATGTTGTAAAGCCGTGGGAAACGCCAAGAGAGGTAAAATTATCCGCAATAGATTATCCTAAAAGTGTAAATATAATAGTGGCAGATATGCTATATGTAGAAAAATCAGGAATGAGTGAACGATTATTACACAAACTTAAGAGATTAGCAGCTTTCAAAAACCCAGAGTTTTTTAAGGCACAAGCCATGCGACTTAGCACCTATGATAAAGCAAGGATTATTTCTTGTGCAGATGACAGCAAGGAGTATATCCATCTGCCTAGAGGGTTATTAGGTAAAGTCAAAGAACTATTATTGCCTTGTAAAATAGTTATTGAGGATAGGCGAAATGAAGGAAAACCGATTGATATAGTTTTTGTTGGTGTACTTAGAGACAATCAAGCTGACGCTGTGGAAGAATTGCTTAAGCACGATAATGGAGTGTTGTCCGCTACAACAGCTTTTGGCAAGACTGTTGTTGGTATAAACCTTATAGCTCAACTGAAAACCAACACGCTAATTCTTGTTCATAGGGCACAACTTGCTATACAATGGAAAGAAAGATTGGAGGAGTTTTTATCTATAAATATGGAGTTGCCAAATGAGGCAGAGGGCGGTAGGTCAAAAAGCAAGTCAAAAAAGAAGCCTAGCCTAATAGGACAATATGGGGCTACCAAAAATAAATTGACGAACATTATTGACATAGCACTTTTGCAGTCCTGCATAGAAAAGGGCACTGATGGTGCGGTTATGGAATTTGTCAAAAATTATGGACTGGTTATAGTTGATGAATGCCACCATGTATCGGCATTTAGTTTTGAAAAGGTGCTTAAAGCAATAAACGCAAATTATGTTTATGGTTTAACCGCCACGCCAAAAAGGCAAGACGGGCATGACCCTATAATTACAATGCAGTGCGGTGCAATTAGGTATACAGCGGATAATAAGTCAGAAAAGAAAAGCCGCACCTTTGAACATTATGTCATTCCTCGTTTTACAAAGTTTATCCACGAAGAGGATGCGGATATAAATCAAATTTATGCGGAGTTATCTAATAACGCATTTAGAAATGAGTTAATAATTAAAGATGTTGTGGCAGCGTATAAGCAAGGCAAAACACCGATAATTTTGTGCAATAGAAAAGACCATGTAAAATTGTTGGCAGAGAGTTTAGAGCCACATTGTGATAATGTGCTTGTGTTGATAGGTGGTGGCAAAACAAAAGAAAAGCGAGAGGAGTTAGCGAAATTAAAAGCAATATCATCAGACGAGCAGTTAGTGATTGTGGCAACAGGCAAATATATCGGCGAGGGTTTTGATGAGCCACGGCTTGATACGCTATTTTTAGCCGCACCTATTTCATGGAGAGGCACACTAGAACAATATGTGGGCAGATTACACCGAAATTATGAAGGTAAACAAGAAGTGATGGTTTATGATTACGCTGACATTCGCTCAAGAGTTTTAGAAAAAATGTATCATAGTCGCCTAAAAGGTTATGCAGTTCTAGGTTATCTAACAAGAGCATTAGGTGGAGAAGATGGTGGGGCAATTTATGATGAGACAAATTTTGCGGATGCGTTTTACAATGACATTGCTGGAGCGACAAAGAGCATTATAATATCAAGTCCATACTTGCATGAAAAAAGTGTAATGGCGTTTATTGAAAATTTATTGGATATAAGCGATGTTAAAATTGAAATTCAAACAAGGGCACCCAATGAGAAAAATGCAGATAAAGTAGCAAGGCTTATTGAACAATTACAAATGGCAGGTGTTAAAGTGAAAATTCACGCAAAGCTACATCAAAAATTTGCTATAATAGACAAGAGCATAGTGTGGTACGGTGGCGTAAATATTTTAGGTGCGGGATTTAATGATGAAAGTATAATGAGAATTCCGAGCCGAGAGATAGCGGAGGAATTGGATACTATATTAAGATAGAGACACCCTTTATTTGATTTATATAAGAGGTTAGTTCTAAAATTGATAACAAACCAAAAGCGTGTTATCAAAATGGCAACTTTATAGGTAAATATGCTATAATATTAGCGGAGCGGGAATAAAACCTGCTTCGCTTTTTAAGTGAGGTGATGCTTATAGATTAGGACAAATTGACAACTGAATAGCACCCAAGGCTTAAGGGTGCAACCGTAACATGATTATGCTTTTTTGGTTTTGCTTCTTGTCTTGATTTTTTGATGGAGCGGAATTTTGTGTGAGTGTCTATGTGCTTGCAATAATTCTAACAACAAAAAACAAATAAAAAATAACAATACAAGGAGACAAAACAAAAAATGATTACAATAAATCAATTCAAAGAGATAAAAAAATTACAGTTAGTTGGCACGAGCCAAAAGGAAATTAGTGAAAAGTTAGGCATCTCTATCTACGCTATCAAAAAATGGTGGGATAAGACAGAGGAAGACTTTTTAAGTGTACAGGCACAGTTTACGCCGTATTTGGACAAGTATCGGCAGTTTATTGTTGACCAACTCAAGCTATGTCCGCAGATAAGGACTACAAATTTGCTGTTCAAACTGTCGCAACACTTTGATGAATTTGCAGCCCCCGGTAAAAATACTTTCTTTCGCTATATCAGAAAATTAAGAGAAGAACTCGGGTTGTTGCAATTTACTAAAAAACTTGCAACGGCAAGAGAGACAACGCTTCCGGCCGAGTTAGCACAGGTAGATTTTGGGCAGATGAGGCTACAAACAATGTATGATACAAGTGTTAAGGTTTACTTTTTTTGCATGGTGTTGCCATATAGCAACTTTAGATTTGTGTATTTTGAGTCAAAACCTTTTACTACCGAAACGGCAATCAAAGCACATAATTATGCTTTTAAGTTTTTTGGCGGACGACCTCAAAAAATAATGTATGATTTGGATAGAGTATTTGTTCAAAGCGAAAATTATGGCGATATTGTGTTTGTTAAAAAATTTGAAGAGTATGCTCGCAAGATAGGTTTTTCTGTGCTTTTATGTCATGCGTATTCTCCGATGGAAAAATCTAAAGTGGAAATTTTGGTTAATAAAGTTAAGAAAGATTTTTTGACAAACCACATCTATACAGGAATTTGCTCTCTTAATATGCAATGCTTAAAATGGTTAGACATGGCAGGAAATGAGAGGATTCTCAATTCGCTCCGTGGCGTACCGGTTGAAGTTTTTGTTAAAGAAGAGCAATCGCATTTGATACCCGTTTGCGGCAAATTGCTAGAGGATAAGCAAAGAGTTTTTAGCGGCATTAAAAGTAACAACGCTATCAAATATAGTGGAAAACTTTATGAGCTTCCGCTGGGGACGAATCTTATTATGAGCAGGGTGCAAGTTGAGGAGGTTGATGGCGAACTTCATATATTCTGTACAGAGACAGGCGATGAAATATGCCGTCATAAGATAAGTAAGAGCGAGGGATTAGTGGTTAAGCTAAAGCAGGAAGTGGAAGAGAAATCTTCAGTGCTAATAATTAAAAGTCATTTTATTGATGATGAATTATTTGAGAGATATTTTGAAAAGCTAAAATCTCAAGAGCCACGCTATTTGCCAAAACAGAGTATTGCATTATTAAGGACGACTCGGCACTACACTACACAGCAGCTACATGAAGCGTTTGTTTATTGTCTAAATATAGGAAATTGCAGATTTACACAGCTAATGGCATTTTTAATTCATAAACATGGAATTGAAGTTGCCAAGAAATTTTTAAGTAGAGAGAAAGTTGCTCATTATAGCAAAAAAGCTAAAGAATTGGAGGTAAGTGGCGATGGCGAGTAAAAATAGACTTAGGGAGTTAGGAAAACTCTTAAATATTCAAACAGTAGCACATAAAAAATACGAACTAGCGGAGCAAGATATTCCCAACCTAGATTTTTTGCAATTTGTATTTGAGAGGGAACTGCAGGTTAGAAAACAAAATGCTGTAAGAAGGAATCGTAAAAATGCTAATTTGCCGCAAGTGATGCTGGATAAGGCAAGATTACATGAGGGATTGCTGTATCAATTAAAAAAGCTGGAGCAATGCGAGTGGATTGAAAAGTCTGAAAATCTTTTACTTGTAGGCAAATCTAATTCACATAAGACTGCGATAGCTGTTCATTTAGTAAATAGTGCTTTGGACAGGGGTTATAAAGTGATATATCTAGCAGTAGATGAGTTGTTTATTTTGCTTGAGAATAAAGACAAAACTCAAAAAGCCAACCTCGTTCATAGTAGGTTAATGTCAGCAGATGTGGTAGCATTAGACGATTTTTTGTATCTTGACCTAGACAAAGAAAAGCTAGAACTACTCTACAAAACCCTCATGACACTTACTGGTAGTACAAGCATAATATTTGTTGTCAACAGAGACCCACTAGAATGGGTAGAGAGTGCGGCAGATAAATATACAATGCAACTTTTAATCAATCGCACCATAGCCACCTGTGAAAAGATTTTAACTTAAAAATAATACAAATGTAGATAGTTCCTATTATTCTCACGAAATCAGCTAATCTGGTTGATTGATGAGAATAATTAGAATTTTTTTAAGGGGGTGGGCTCCTAGGGGGGTCTTAATCCTCCCAAACACCCCGTTTCTCAACGGGCAAAGAGGCACACGCAAGTTTTCGCAAAATCAAGAAATTGCACAGTGTCCCCCTCAAAATAGAGAGTTGCGATACCCCAAAAACTACAAGGGCTGCACAGTGTCTCCCACTAAAAACATTATGGCAAGGGATAACGGACGAATAAGCAGGAAAAAAGTGCGGGCGAAAATCCGTATTCACAAAGAAAAGCCAAACCTCAATCCACGCCCCTAATTACCCGATATGAGCCGATATACGCCAGCCTCCGAGGCGTTAGGCGGGGCAGTTAAAACTAAACCCGTCCGAAAAAATATTTCAAAAAAATTAAAAAAATATTGAAAAAGGGGCGAAAAACTGTTGACGAGATATTGTGAGTAATATATAATAGTAAAGTTGTCCCGAGTTTTAGGGGCAAGTAATTCTAAGGAACTAATAAATAATAATCATGTCTAAAACTTATATGGCAAACGCACAGACGGTAAATCGTGTGTGGTTCGTAGCAGACGCATCTAATATGCCTCTTGGTCGTTTAGCAAGTCAAGTAGCGTATGTGCTAAAAGGTAAGCACAAACCAACCTATACTCCTCATGTGGATACAGGTGACTTTGTAATTGTAATAAACTCAGATAAAGCAGTTTTAACCGGTAAAAAACTAGAGCAAAAATTATACCGTAGACACACTCAGCATATGGGCGGCCTTAAAGAAGTGCCTTATAAAAAATTTATGGCTGAAAAATCAGACGAGGCTATTTATAAAGCGATAAAGGGTATGCTTCCTAAAAACGCAATGGGGCGTGCAATGCTTAAAAAGCTGCGTGTTTATAAAGGCGAAACTCACGAGCATCAAGCTCAAAAACCTCAAGAATTAAAACTTACTAAGAAAAACGAGGGAGCAAAATAATCTTGGAAAAATTTCGGCAGAAACTATAAAATTTGATTACTTCAGTAGTTTTTGTAAAAAGTTATTTCGGACAAAAAATATGGCAACTAAATCATTATCAAAAAAGAAGCTTCAATTTTGGGGCACAGGAAGACGCAAACACGCAGTAGCAAGAGTAAGACTTATTCCAAATGGAACGGGTATGGTTTCGGTTAATAAACGTACATTAGACCAGTATTTTGGACTAGATACAATGAAGTTAATTGTAAATCAACCACTGGAGCTTACACAAACAACGACGCAATTTGATATTTTCATAAATGTTAAAGGTGGTGGTTTCACAGGTCAAGCAGGAGCAATTAGACATGGTATCGCTAGAGCTCTTTGCGAAGCAGATATACTTCATCGCCCTGCACTTAAAAAGGCAGGTTACTTAGTGCGTGATCCAAGAATGAAAGAGCGTAAGAAATACGGTCTTAAAAAAGCAAGAAAAGCAAGTCAATTTAGTAAAAGATAACTTTTGTTATATATTCGACATTTTTATAAGGCGAACGCAAGCGTTTGCCTTTTTATTTTATAAAAGATAAAAAAACTAGTTATTCAATGTCAACAAAAAATAAAACTCTCTAATTAAATATGATATTAGATTGAAGAGTTTTTTTATTTATATTTGATAAATAAGGTTTCAAAACAATTCAAAAGTGTATAATTCAGTTTACAATCATTTTACAATATGGTAAACTAAACTTGATGAAAAAAATCTATAAATTTTATAAAGAGCGACTTATTGAAATTAGCGGAAAAAACCGCAGTTTGTATTCAAAGAAAATTTCTCAAACATATTCATATGACATTGGACGAATTTTAGAAGGGGATAATAGCGAGATTGATTTGTTTTTAGAGTTTTTATGGAGTTCTAAAAAACCGATTTTTAATTTAATAGATAAAAAATTTATAAATCGACTTATTAGCAACCTTTCTAAAGCAAAGCTAGCTGAAAAAATAGATAAAAAAGAAAAGGCTAAAAAGAAAAAAGATTCAATAGAGCTAGAAGTGAAGGCGACGACTATTAAACCACTTGATGAAAAAACGGTAATTCCGGCTCAGGTAAAATTATTAAAAAATCTTCGTCGTACTATAGATGATTTTGAAAAAGAAACAGGTAGATACGAATTATTTATTGGCTATCCTTTTGTAACTGGCTTTATAGATAAAGATACGGTTGTTAAAGCACCACTTTTGCTTTTTCCTGCTGTTATAAACATTTCTGATGGCGAAAACTCTGCTTCTATTGAGTTAAAAAGCGGCGAGCCAATTCAATTTAATAAGGTATTACTTACCGCTTATGCTAGACACTATAAAATTTCTTTAGATGATTTTGAGTTGGAATTTGACGACCTTAAAGCAAGTAAACTAAAAACTATTGAGGATGTGCTAGAGCGGCTTGCTAAAATGGGCATAAGGATTACGCATAATAATAAAAAGAATAAATATGACATAAATACCCTTATTCCATTTGATAGCTTAGACGAGCCAAAGTCTAACGAAGCCCTTTCGATAAAAAGCTGTGCTGTTTTAGGGCGTTTTCCGTTAGCTAATTCAATTTATAACGACTATACAGTTTTAGAGCAAAAAAACCTAACAACTCCCGCTATAGCAAGTTTGCTCGAAAATAAACAGGCAGCATTAGCTAAATTATCTAAGAAAAAACCTAAAAAATACGATGAAAATATTTATACAATTCATCCGCTAGACTATGCTCAAGAAAATGCTATAAATAACCTTAGTAATAGTGGAAATCTCGTAATCTATGGTCCGCCCGGCACAGGCAAAAGTCAAACTATTGTAAATATTATCACTGATGCTCTTGTTAAAAATAAACGAGTTTTGGTTGTTTCGCAAAAAAAAGCGGCACTAGATGTTGTATTTAATCGTTTAGGCAAGCTAAATAAAAAAGCGGCATATATTATAGACCCCGAAAAAGGTAAAAATGCATTTTACGAGAATATTAAAAATACTCATCATAATGCAATCAACACTAAAGCGGTGGATATGAGCACACACACTAGGCGTTATAATGATGTTACTACTACATTAGAGAACGAAATGATTCATTTAGAAAGCATTTCTGATATTTTATTTAGTTCAACAGACTATGGCATAAGCTTGGCTGAAATGTATTCCTCTAGTCGTATTATAAATAGGGAAGACGGCGAGTATGTTTTATACGAAAAGCTATTAAGGCATCCAAGATTAAAAACAATAAATCATAACTTATTAAAAGAAACCCTACGCACAATCAGCGAAAAGTCTAGAGCGGATATTTATTATAAAAGGCTAGAAATGCAACGCTCTAACCCTTTTACCGACCATTTAGACGCAGATTTAGATGTGCATACGCTAAATGGTGCTAAAGCCTTTTTAAGCGATTTTTTAGCAAAAAAAGTATGTCCGTACGATATAAGTAAGCACTCTAATATGCGTCAGTTATTAGGGTTTTATTTAGAAAACGGCTTAACTAAAGAGAAGGAGTTAATGCCGATTATAAATTATGTGGCTAAACTAAATGGCAAAAAGGAAAGTCCCAAAATAATTCTCGAGAATTTTTGGCGTACTTTAGACGAAATTAAGGCTTATGTAGGTGAATATTATTTGTTTAATAGAATTTTTGATAACAGAGGTTTTGCTCTAGCGATAGAAGCACTGATTAGCTGTAATACATTTGCTATAAAACTAATGCTGCAATCACTAGAGGATTATATTGCTATAAAGGACCTTAATGCTACGCTTAGTGCTTGTAGTCCGATAGAGAAAACAATTCTTAATTTTGCCTACGAAAACTCAAGCACGCTAGCCGATTTTAAGAAGGTTTTAGACAGCCTGCTTTTAGTTAGAACCTATGCCGAAATTGTTGTGTTAGAAGAGGAATATAAAAACGAATTAAGCCTTTTGGCAGATTTTGAAAATATTAAAAATAGGGTAGTATCGCTTAAAAGCGAGCAACAAAAGGTTGTATTTGATATGTGTGCAGATACCTTTACTAATGGTTATAGAGAAATTTGTGCTAAAGATATAGAAGAAAAAAATAATTTTGTTGCTCAAATTACTAGACCTCAAAATTTATGGCCAATACGCCGACTTGTTGACGAATTTGGCGAGTTTTTATTTAACCTTTACCCTTGCTGGCTTCTTTCGCCTGAGAATGTGTCGCAATTATTGCCACTTCGCCCTGAGCTTTTTGATTTAATTTTATTTGATGAGGCTAGCCAAGTATTTGTTGAAAGTACAATCCCGACAATCTATAGGGGTAAATATATTGCTGTTGCTGGCGATAATAAGCAACTTCGCCCAACTGCCCACTTTGTGCGTAGATATATGGGTAATGATGATGAGGATTTAGATTTAAGCACTCAAGTTGCACTAGAGGTAGAAAGTCTATTAGATTTAGCAACAAGTCGTTTTTCATCATCTCGTCTTAACTATCATTACCGCTCTAAGCACGAGGAGCTTATAAATTTTTCTAACTATGCTTTTTACGATAGCAGATTGCAGGTTGTGCCTAATCTTAACAAAAGCCTGCAAAATCGCCCAATTGAAAGGATTAAGGTGGATGGTAAATGGATAGATCGCAAAAATGAGACAGAGGCAAAAAAGATTGTAGCATTATTAAAGAAGATTTTATTAGATAAAAAAACAAACGAAACAATCGGCATAATAACCTTTAATGCCGAGCAAGGTAATCATATCTCCGATCTTATAGACCTAGAGTGTATAAATGATAAAAAGTTTAGAGAGGCGATAGTGCTAGAGAGAAACCGCAAAGAAAATGGCGAGGATGTTAGTTTATTTGTTAAAAATTTAGAAAATGTTCAGGGTGACGAACGAGATGTTATAATTTTTAGTATAGGTTATGCTGAAAATGAACATGGCAAGGTTGTATCGCAGTTTGGTCCGCTAAACCAAGAGGGTGGCGAAAATAGGCTAAATGTTGCGATAACAAGAGCAAAAAATAAAATTTTTGTTGTAACCAGCATAGAACCGGAGCGACTAAATGTAGAGGGTAGTAAAAACCTAGGACCAAGATTATTTAAGAAATATTTAGAATATGTTCGGGCGGTTTCTACTGGCAATCAAAAAGAAGTAGATATTATTTTAAGTGCTTTAGCTTATCAATCTAATTCTCAAGCCGTAGAAGGTGTAGAAAATATCTTTAGCAAAGAACTTAAAAAAGCATTAGAAAATCATGGTTTTATAATAGAGACTTCAATCGGTTCTAGCGCAAATAAGTTAGATATGGCAGTATATTCTAAAGAGCATGATAGTTACCTAGTTGGTATAGAGTGCGATTTAACAGCTCTAAAAGCTTCGCCTTCTATTATAGAGCGAGATGTTTTAAGGCCAAAATTCTTAGAAAGCCGCAGCTGGAAAGTAATTCGTATTTGGTCAAGAGACTTTTGGCAAAATAGAACTAAAGTAATTTCACAAATAGAAAAAGTTGCCAAGTCAGAACTTGACAAGCTAAAAAAACGGAAATAAACATCAATATAAAAAAATCCCTTACTTTTTTAGTGAGGGATTTTTTTATATTTACGATTGACAAGTATATAAATATATGATAAAATGACCGTATATTTATAAAATGTGTTGCCAATTGTGCAATGCGAATAAGGAGAATAATAAAAAAAATGAAAAAAAGAACCATAAAAGTGCTTGCGATTTTTCTTGCCGTTGCAATGATGTTTTCGCTTATGCTAATAGTAGCTTGTGATCCTGTGATTAGTTCTACAGACACAAGTTCGTCGGATGGTCCTACTATTACAACGACACCGGATGATCCAACTATTGCTGTAACTAGCGTAATGGTGGCGGGTGGTCCAATTAGCATTCAGTTAGGTAGTGCAACTTTAACGGCTCAGCTAACTGCAACGGCTTTGCCTGCAAATGCAACTTATCCGGAGATAGTTTGGTCTTCTATAAACTCAGCGATTGCAACTGTATCCGAAGCCGGTTTAGTTACAGCAGTAGGTGCTGGTACTACACAAATTAGAGCTACGGCACATAATGGTTTATTTGGCTCTGCTAATGTTACTGTAACAGCAGCTCCTGTTTTAGCCACTGGCATAGCGATAGCGGGTGGCGATTTAAATGTTGGTGCAGGTGTTACTCAACAACTTACTGTAAATTTTACACCTGCTGATACTACTAATCGTACTGTTACTTGGGCAACTAGCAATGCAGCAGCAGCTACAGTTTCAGCTACTGGTTTAGTTACGGCTGTAGCGTTAGGCGAAGCTACTATCACGGCTACAGCGGCATGTGGTAATCATACAGCTAGCATAGTAGTTACTGTAAGAGAAAGGTTGCAAGGTGGTATAGCTACTGCAGAAGAGTTCCAAAACATGACTCTCGACGGTTTTTACTTCCTAGAGAACGATATTGATTTTACTGGATTTGAACTTTTATCTATCCGTGGAACTGATGTAGCTGCTGTTCCGAGTGATGCAAATTCTTTTAGAGGAACCTTTGATGGAAGAGGCTTTGCTTTAAACAATATTACTACAAGAGCACCCGCGGATAACTATGTTACATTTGATACTGGTGCGGTATTCCATAGAGTTTTTAATGCAACAATAAGAAATGTAGTTGTTTACAACGCAACCTTAGCTCAACCGGGTGGTTCTAATGGACTATTTATAGGAAGGGTGGCAGGAAACAGTTTAATAGAAAATGTAGTTGTACATGGACAGATTACTGCTTATTATGCTGGTGCTAGAGGCTATTGGGACCGTAATTCAGCTTTATTTGGTCAAGTTGATGCGGGCTCTTCTATTATTCGTAATGTAGTAGCAGATGTTACAATTGCTAGTCCTCATCCAGGTTCTAGAAATCTAGCAAGAGCTTCAGTTGCGGGAGCAACTTTTGAAAATGTGTTTATTGTAGGTGATAATATTCCTGATTTTAGTGCTACTCGTCACTTTAGGGAACCGCCTGGGGCAGCAAGCACGCCAACTCTTACAAATGTTCATGCGTTTATGAGAGCTAATCTACCGAATTTTTCGGCACTAACTCCGAATACTTTATGGGATTTATCGGGTACTCTTCCTACGCTTATACCTAATCAACCAGTTCCTGATGTTCCACCTCCACCACCACCTCCTGTAGCTGTTATTTTATATACAGGCTTTACTTTAGGTGGAGCAACATGGAGACTTTGGACTGGAACAGGAACCACTAGTGCAACAACCCCTGCCAATACGGCACCAACATCAGTGCCGGCAGGAGCAAACTTCACTTTTGGACTTAGACATACAACGGCAACTGCTCCTGCTACTATGAGCATTGTTGTAAGTATTGACGGCACTCAACACACCTTTTTAGGTGAGCGTGTTACTGCCGGTGGAGGCGGGGGAGGAAGTATAGATTTCAGATTTAGTATTCCTTCTGCACAAATAACAGGTCCTATTACAATTATGAATATTGTTAGAACTTAAATTAGATATTTGCTATGATTTAATTACACAAAAACCCCTTACAAAAAAGTAAGGGGTTTTTTCTGAAAAAAGTTGGTTTAAGTATTTGACGAGGGGGAAAAATAGAAGTATAATGTAAAGGTTGTGGGTAGAGAATTGCTTTCTCTAACACAAATTTAATTTAATATTTAATTTTAATATTGAAAAAAGTAATGGTTTATTAACTAATAAATCAAAAGAATTTCATGTTTAATATTTAAATATTCATTGTAATTATTCGGAGCTTATTTATACGAAATGAAAAACAAAATGAACAAAATTAGAAAACCGTTTATGATAGCATTAACGCTGGGAATAGTAGCAATACTTATGTTTACTGTTGCTTGCGGTAATCCTAGATTGCGAATTGAAGACCCTCAAATAGACACAAACTTTGTGGTTAGAGGCAATGGCTCTATTGCCGTGCAATACGGTCCTTATGTGTATTTTATCAATGGCACAAGAGGCTCATTTGAAGATCCCGACGCCGATATGAATCGCTGGGGAGATGTAATTCAAGGTGGATTATTCCGTACAAGACTAAATGACGGTGAGATTATTGAAAATGGTAGGCGTTATTACCATGCGACTTATACAACAAGCCAAGTAGAAGATAATGATGCTTTATTTGACTTTAGAATGGTACCTCATACTGCAAACGACGAACGTACTTTTCGATTTAACAGAAATCCACACGATTTTAGATTTGATAACGATGAGTACAACGAAGAGTTTTTGCTTAGAGAAGAATTGTTCGAGCGTGTAGATGTTGTAGAAAATACTCTTATTGCACCAAAAGCAATAGGAACGGCTAGTGGTGGCGGTTTATTTATTTTTGGTGAGTTTATTTATTTTGCTACTCCAAATAATAGTCGTAATCGTCAAGGAGTGGTAGAGTATGGCTTTACAGACTTTTATCGCTTAAGGATTACCGATAGCAGGGCTCGTCCTCAACATATTTTTAGAACTCGTGGCGAAGCAACAGGATTGCCTTTTGTATTTCATCCTGTTGGCGATAGAGTATATCTTGTAGCTGCCTATCACAATGATAATGATTTAATCAGTATAGTTTCCGTTGGTATGAGAATGAATGATACTAGAAGGCCTTACCGTGCATATTATTTAACTCAATCTGCTACCGATGTTCATATGCCTTTTAGAAGCGAGTTTTGGCGCAATGAAAATGGTGTTCCTAGTATTACCTTAGATGACTTTATCTTTTTTACAAGAGATGTTGTGCCTGGCGAAGATAACCAAAGAGCCGGTAATCTTATCGAGGTTAAAAGTCCCTGTGGAAACGAAGGTTTTTCTTTTCAAGAAACCGGCGAAACTACATCTATAGAAGGTGTTGGCGAAAATACAATTTTCTATACAAGGGAGAGGAACGATATTCAAGAAGTTATGTTTAGTAATTTGCATAATGCTTTAATGGAACATTCTTCTAGATATCAAAATTATCAAAATGCTACTGGTACAATTAGAGTAGAACAAATAAACGGTATTGCGGTACAAAATGTAGGTGCTTTTAGTACAAGAGTATTCTTTAGAGGTCATAGAGATAATCATGCTGGTTATATGCTTGGCTTTGGTAGTGAGGGAGTTCAGCTTATATCTCATATAGATTATCAGTTTAGTCCTTTTGCTAATGTTATGCTCGTGCAAGGCGATGCAGATTTTCTATTTATAGATAACGGTTATCTGTATTACGAAGCGGGCGGAGCGATATTTAGAATTAACATTTTTACTATGGGTGCAGAGCCTCAATTATTAACCGATAATTTTGTTACAGCAGGCGGAGCACTTCATGCAGCAGTAGTAGCAGATCATTTTATGTTCTTTGCTCAAAGAGACGAACATACTCCGTTCTCAACAGGATATGCTCATTTTATAAATATGAATCGTGTTGGTAGCGAGCCGTTTTTTATCGGAACATTGCACGAAGATCACATTATTTCCGACCAAGAGCTGTTAAATGTATTAAGAGGTTTAGAGGGCGGGTATGTTAATGGAAACGGTTAATTATTAAACTTATATATTAGAGTTGTTCAATAACCTACTGTGGCATATCTAAAGTTCATCTTTTTTGCTCAAAAATCCCCTTATTTCTTGCGAATACCGCTAGTATTCTCTATGTAGCCAGCAAGCCCATTGGCTTGCGAACGCCACGAAGTCAAAGCGGTCTTTTTGGTCTAAAAGATCTACTCTTTATCGGACTGTGTTAGGCTGCTGAACAAGTTTATTGAAAATTTAAAACTTAAAAATATCAGACAAGCAACAAAATTGTCTGATATTTTTTTATTAAATAATAGCTTTTATATTTATCGTCGAAGTCTTATAAAAACAACTTGACTTTATTTTTATTTTTTGTTAGAATATAAATATCTTGCAAGATTTAAAACACAAAATAATATTTGTTCTATTTGCATTAGTGACAACTGCTATTGTGCTTAGCTTATACATATTTTTGCACGAAATGGGTCATGTGCTTGCCGTTTTAGCATTTGGTGGCACAGTACATGAAGTAGTATTCTGGGGTTTTAATGCTGGTGTTTGGTATTCTGGCATAAATGGCACAATCGCATTGGCTGTAGTATTCGCAATGGGAACGATTTTTCCGTTAGTAATTTTTATTATCGTTTTTATTTTTTATGATTCAAACATTTACATAAAGTCTCAACTTATTAGAGATTGCTATCACTTTGTTCATTTAATTTTTGCTGTTATATTTGTCGGTTCTCTATTTGCTTGGATATTTCTATTTTTACCCGCCGACCAAGACCCTATCTCGTTTATTATCATAACAGGCGTTCATCCGCTTATTGTTGCATTTACTTCTTTTCTGTTATTTCTTTTATTCGGATTTTTTGTCTACAAAAAAAGACTGCCACATAAAATTTTCGAAATTTTTAATTTTATTAAACCAACACCAAAACCCCTAGAAAATAAAGACGAAAATTTAGTTTTTGATAAAGATGCTAAACCGCTACTGCCCATAAAAAGAAAAAAGGTAATAGAGACTTTACTAAAAATAACTACAACAACAGCTTGTTTTTTTCTAATAATTTTCGGAATTTTTGCTACATATTCGTTTAATGATAATTTTAGAGGGCAGTCTCAACCACCACGGATTCCACCTTCATCAATTTTAACACCTCTACCACCGCCACTTCCTAATTCAATAATCCACATAGGTAGTATCGAAGATGTAAGAAAAGTTGGAAATTTTCCTAGAAAATCTTTTCGTTTTGATTTAACGCAAAACACGACATATACTTTATGTGTAAATATAAGAGTTGGCAATTTTGTTAGTTATGTAGGAATAATGCTTGTAGGAATATCTTACTATTCTAGTATTGGAAGAAACTTTGCAGATGAATTAATATTTACTCCTACAATTTCAACTATGATATTTGTAACTTTAGACATCTTGTCAACTCTAGAAACTTTTGATATGAATCGATGGGTTTTTGAAGCAAGAGGGGACGCTACTTATGACGAATTAAATTATTTTAGAAAATTCTACGAAAGTGGTACTGATTTTAGCCTTGAATATAGAATAGAACTAAAAAGAAAGGAGTAAAAAATTATTCATCAAAAAATTTAACCATTCGCCCTAAAATTACTTCAGGGCAAAAAGTCTTCACAGGTTTTAATCCTTGAGGGCTTTTTTGATTGCTGTTTTCGCCTTGATGTTTTTTTTGCATCATAGAAAGCGTGTTCACTAGTTGCATTTTATTTTGCATAGACGGGTCGCTACCGCCTAACATCCCCATCATAGAAGCAGGATCTAATTTGTCTCCCTTTGATAGCGATTGTAATAACGCCATTTTTTGCGGATCTAAATTTTGATTTTTGCCACTTGTAGCTAATAGTGGCAATATTGTAGATAAGTCCATATGTACCTCTTAAATTGAGAAATTAAGGATAAATAATATAAGTTAATAATTTCTCATTAAATTTCAATCACTATTTATTATATGCTTGCATAAATATATTAGGAACAAAACTTTTCAAGAGGTAATAAATTTATGAGACAGCTTCGTAATTTTAAGTGCAAAAATGCAGGCAATAAAGACCCACAATTTGATTCTAAAAACCAAGAAACTTTCGAGCATATGAAACAAAAATACGCAGGTTATAGCGAGGATGCACTATTAGAACAACTTATCGAAAAGGTAAAGCAATCTAAGCAAAATGGTTCATATAACAAAGCTCAAATGGATACATATATAAAAATGCTATCGGGACATTTATCAAGTGAACAATTGCAAAAACTAGATAATGTTTTAAAAATAATTGATGCGGAATATTAAATAAAACATAAAATGCAAAAGAGAAAAATAGACCCCATAGTAAGATTAAACGCATCCACCGAAGGGCAAACTAAATGCGTTATTTTTGTAGATGAAATAAATAAGGCAAGAGCATCGTTAGAGCCATATGCTAATACAATTGTAGGCAAATATCCATTTATAAATGCTTTTGGAGCACTTTTAAACATTCACTCACTTTCCGATATTTCAAAGTTTCCTTGTGTAAAGGCGATTGCTCCGCATACAACAGTAACAACTTGTCTTAAGGCTCAAAATATAAATTTAACTTCTTCAAAAATCGTTGTTTCAGATGCTTTTCAATCTCAAGCTTCTATCGCAGTAATTGACACAGGACTGTTAGCACACCTTGATTTCTTTATTCCTAGAATGCGAGTGCATTTTATTGATTTTATAAATGGTCAAAAAATATGCTATGACGATAACGGACACGGTACAGCGGTTAGTTCAATTTTATGTTCGAATGGTTTGCTTAGTGGGGGAGTGAATGCCGGGATTATTCCAACGGCTAGATTATTTGCACTTAAGGCGATTGGCGGTACAGGCGAAGGTGGAGCATTTGCTATTTTAGAGGCTATGCAATGGATTTTTGATAATGCTGAAAAGTATAATATAAGAGTAGTATGTATGAGTTTTGGTAGCGACCCAGTTAAAAGTGGGGTAGATCCGTTGAGTAGCGGAGCAGAAGCATTATGGAAAAAGGGGATAGTGGTTGTAGCAAGCGCAGGTAACGATGGTCCTGAGTTTAATACAATAAAGTCGCCTGGGATAAATCCTTATATTATAACTGTTGGTGGTGCAGAGTTTAAAAACGATGAGGAAGATTATGAAAAAGCTGATATGGCGACTAAAGTAAAGGTACCGGACTTTTCTTCTAGAGGTCCGGCAGGCAATTTTTCAAAACCCGATTTGATTGCTCCTGCTGTAGATATTGTTACGGCTAGTATTTGCAATAATTACTATACTTCGCATACAGGTACATCAATGGCTGCCCCGATAGTAGCGGGTTTTTGTGCTAAACTTTTATCTGAAAATCCCAATTACACTCCCAATAAAGTAAAAGAAGTGCTATTAAACTCTTGTATCCCAATCCAAGAAAACGAATTTACTGTAGGCAGAGGTTTGTTTTTACCATAGAACGATAAAATAGATAATAATTTAGCAGTTTTTTGTATTTTCTAATTATTTTAATTGGACAAGTTTCAGATTAATATTCATATTGAATATTTTGTGATTTTTTTATGATTTTTTTCAAAAAACGATTGACAAGCATCATAAAATACATTATAATAGTATTGATATATATCTTAATATTATATATTAAATCGTTTTGGGCGTGTTGTATTATAAAAAAACTTGCAAGGAATCCTTTTTTTAAGATTATTATGCGGGTTGTTTTGTTAAGCGATACTTAAATCATGGCAAAAGGAAGAATACGATATTCATAAAAATTAACCGTTAGCACAAACTACCTACATAAATCAATAGTGAGGAGGTAAAGTGTTTTGTTTCTACGGCAAGATTTGCTTGTGTGTTCTTTTTATAAATTAAGAAAAAGCCACTAACTAGTTTAGCTTTTTTTCGAGTGAAAACTCGTTGAAAGATATTTGGTTGCCGTAAGGAAGCCATTAAAAAATAACAAATCAATATAAATCATTTTTTTAAGAGGAGAAAAAATATGAAAACAAGAACAAAAACATTTTGGTACAGGGTTGTAATGTTTGCGTTGTCCGCTTGCTTTATTCTAGCGGGGCTAGGAGTTGCATTTCTAAATGCAGAGCAAGCTAGCGCAGCAATTCAACCGCCCATTTTGGGCGAAACGGGACTAACTCTTAACCAACAAAGGGAAGCAGCTAGACTAGCTGGTAGCCTTATAAGTGAAGAGGCCATGGAGGAGGGCGTAGTATTACTTCGTAACGAAAATAATGCGTTGCCTTTGCCACAAGCAGCTCCTAGAGTTACAGTATTTGGTAAAAATTCTGTGCATTGGGTAACAGGTGTTGGTGGCTCGTCCGGCGGCGGTGGCAGTAGACATAACTCTCCAGCTTTCCATAATGCTCTTAGGGCAGAAGGCTTTGAAGTTAATCAAGTTATGCAAGAGTTTTACATGAACAATAACCCATCTACTCATGCCAGTCCAGGTAGTTATGCTGGTCGTCCTGATATTCCTATTTATGGAACTTCTGGCGGTGGAATAGATTCTTCATGGCTTGGTTTAGCAACAGGCGAAACACCTTGGAGGGCTTATACACCTGCAATTCAAGCTTCGTTTGCTAATTATAGTGATGCAGCGATAGTAGTCTTTTCTCGTCAAGGTGGTGAGGGATGGGATCTTCCTCGTATTTCTACTAATAGACTATACCGAAGTGATGATTTTCAAGTAAATACAGGCGGTAGTGGTAGATGGTTTTCTTTCCATGGTGGAAGATACAATTTAACTGCTGGCGGTACTGCGGCTCAAAGGGGTGGTGCAGCAGTAGGTATTCATCCTGGTAGTGGTCGTGCTTTAGCACCACACGAAATGGTAGATCGTCGTAATGATCATTATTTACAACTAGATGTTCACGAAGAAGAGCTTCTTCGTCAAATTCAAATGTCTGGCACATTTGATAGAGTAATAGTTCTACTTAATGCGGCAAATATGTTGGAATTGGGTTTTTTAGATGAAGCTCAGTTTGGTGTAGATGCTGCACTTTGGATAGGACTTCCAGGTACTAACTCTCGTACAGCAGCAGGGGCATTAGATCAACAAAATCGTCTTGCACCTATAGCTAGAATTCTAAATGGCGATGTTAATCCTAGTGGAAGATTAGTTAGTACAGCTTCTAGAGATCATACAGCAAACCCTGTGTGGAGAAACTTTGGTCAGGTTATTCGCGAAAGTAGAACAGGTACTAACGCTGATAGAATGACAAATCATTATCTTACCGCAGGTTTAGCTACTGTTCCATCTCCGGGGGGAAGTGGTTATCGAGGTTCAACACAGCATGTTGAATATCACGAAGGCATATACTTTGATTATTTCTACTATGAAACTCGTGCTTTTGAAGAAATGTTTTTAGGAAATTATGATTGGCATAGAGAAAATGTAGTGTTCCCATTTGGTCATGGCTTATCTTATACTAGTTTTAATTGGGAAATAATAAGAAATACTACGGCAATTACAGCTACTAGCATGGTAGAGATTGATGTTCGTGTTACAAACACAGGTACTCGTGCTGGTAAAGATGTTGTTCAACTTTTTTATAATGCTCCGTATGAATTTGGCGGAATAGAAAAAGCGCATGTAGTGCTAGGTGCTTTTGAAAAGACCTCACTATTAGCACCTAATCAATCAGAAGTGGTAAGATTGTCTATGCCGGCTAGAGATATGGCTTCTTGGGATCAGTTTGGTCTAGTAGGTTCTAGACCTGGTTTATATGTATTATCTCAAGGGGAATATAATCTTTTTGTAAGTCGTAATGCTAATTCTTGGGCAGATGCAAACGCTGCTCTTACAGTAACAAAAAATCTTGCTAATCCTATAGAAATTACTCATAGTGCTACTGGATACGAGTACCGCAATCTCTTTGAAGAAGAAACTCAATTTATGCACGGTCAGCATCAACACTTTACACTGCCTGGCGGTGCTTTGGTTGGTAATGTTTTTGAAACTCCTAGAATCCCAGGTCGTCCTAATCCTAATAATGTAATGATGAGTAGGTCTAATTTTGCAGCAACTTTCCCAGTTTTTCCTTCAGTTCAAAACAGGGCAATAACTGCAGACGGTGCAACTTGGATGCAAAATGCATTTAGACCTGGTGGAGCCGGAGCACCAAACTTTGCAAACGGTGGAGGCGAAACATCACTAGCTCACATGAATGCTATGGATAATCCTAGCCAGCCTTGGTATAGAACTGCAGCACAAATGGCGGAATCAGTAATGGAGTATGGTGGTACAGGTTCGACTATACAAGTTGAACAAGGAGCAGGTCCTCAAAGAGCCGATGGCACATACTATACACTTCATGATTTAGGTGGCTTGCCATTTGACCATCCTAGGTGGTCGGCATTCCTAAATCAATGGACTATTGGTGATATGTTAGGTTTTACTGGCGGTGGTGGTTTTAGTACAGGAATGGCTCATCGCAATAACACTGTTAGAGGTCGTCCGGCTGATACTTCTCGTTTTGCTATATTTAATAGCATTGCACCAGATGGTCCGTTTGGTTTTGACGGTCATACCGGTAATAATACTAACGGTGGTATAGGTAGCCTTAATATCGGAACAAACACAGCTTCTTTTGTTAGCCCAATGATCGTTGCTCAAACCTTTAACCAAGAGTTAGCTGAAGAAATTGGTGAAATTATGGGTGAGGAAGGCTATTTATTAGGTTTTGGTGGTATTTATGCTCCTGGTCTTAATGCACATCGTTCTGCGTTTGGCGGTCGTAACGGTGAATACTGGAGTGCAGACTTCCACCTAACAGGAAAAATGGTAGCAGCATTTGTTCGTGGTATTCAATCTCGTGGTGTACTAGCTTATATGAAACACTTCTTTATGAATGACCAAGAAACTCATCGTGCTAGCGGATTTAACGGTGCTGCACACGGGCTTATGGTGTGGGCAGATGAACAAACTATTCGCTTATATGGCGAGGCTTGGCGTATTGTTGTTCAAGAAGCTAATGTACTTGCTGCTATGAGTAGCTTTGCTAGAGTTGGTAGAGTATGGGCAGGAGCTAACTACGCTGCACAAAACACATTGCTTCGTTACGAATGGGGCTTTAGAGGTGTTATGGTTACTGACTGGTGGAACGATAGAATGAATCGTGACTTTGGTATTCGTACAGGCGGCTGTCTTCCTCTTAACGGACCTGCCGGTGCCGGTACTGGTGGCGGTTTCAGACCTGCATCAGGTCATGATACTCCTCATCAAGTATACTGGTTAAGACGCACTACGCATAATGTTGCGTTTGCTTTAGCTAACTCTAATAACACTATTCACTTTGCTAGCTCGCTAGAGCAAAACCTTACTGAGGGAGTACCTGTAGAAATACATCTTACTCCAAGACTTTCTATAATGGATGTTTCAGGAGGATTTGCATCACAAACCGCAGGTCCTGTAAGCTTTGTGCATGATCCTACAGGAGTTGCACATGATTCGTTCTCTATTACAGGCATTGATAATTTGCCTGCAGGATTGACTTTCGATCCTGCACGGAATGTAATTCACGGTACTCCTACACAAGTTTCGGCAACACCAACAGAAGTAACAGTTGAAGTAAGGAATTTTGATGCTCGCTCACGAAACCAAACAGCTGCAAACGGATTTACAACAGAAAGACTTTCAACTAACACATTTAGTATAACAGTTGCAGAGGCTCCTGAACCAACGTCACCAACACCAACACCAACACCACCAACGGAAACCACACCGGAACCTGGTCCTGGCTGCCAAGGTTGCGGTTCGATGGCTGGTCCTAGTGGTGGTCTTATGATTGCGGGTCTTGGTTTAGGTCTTGCTGGTTTAATACCATCTAAGAAAAACAAAAATAATAAAGATAAGGATAAAAAATAAATATGAAAAGAAAAATTAAATTATTAAGTATTGCTGTTGCTGTCGTGATGCTTGCCGCATTTTTTGTGGCATGCGGCGACTCAACAACACCTAACGGTCCTGGCGATAGTATTAGTTTGCCAACAGCTACTCTTACAGTTTCGGGTCATGTAGGTTTGCCGTTTAGTGAAAATATCGGTACAGTATCTATAACCGGTAATGTGCAAAGAAATCAAATCAACTTTAGAGTAGAAGCGAGTAGCGGAGCTTTGCCTGCCGGCTTAACTCTTAACGCTACAACAGGATATATTACTGGCACTCCCACAACGGCAGGTAACTTTAGTTTTAGAGTAGAAGCTTTTGGTATTGGTGATGCAGCAGATCTTATTCCTACTAGTAGAAATGTATCTATTACAATAAGCGAAGTGGAAGGATTATATCTTATACCTGCTGTGGTTAATGTATATTATAACTGGTATTCAAATCATACTTTTTTAGATAATTTGCATAATGCTCCTAATTTTAGAGAGTTGTCAGTGTTGCTTCATTTAGAATCTGATCCGGCTGATATTCCAACAGGTATGATATTTATAGGTGGAACTATTATGGGAACACCTACAGTATTAGGCGAAGAATTTGAACTTACAATTCGTGCTACACTAGGAGACGACGAAAGTACGGCAACATTTACTGTTAGAGTTATAGAGCCTATGCCAACTATTGCTACAACCATGTACGCTAGTGCTAGAGAAAATGCACCATATGCCCATATGATTCTTCAACCGACTTTTGTACACCTACCAGGAACTCCTAATGAGCGTCCTCACCCAATAGAGGGCTTGGCTACATTTGCTCTTAGCACAGCAGAGGATGAGGCTGTTTTAGCTGCTGTTGGATTAAACCTTCATCCAAATGGTCTTATTGAAACTCTTTCGTTTAATGAAGTTAATGCATCCACTCCTGGTATTACGATGCGTCCAATGGCTCCTATAGGTCGTCCGTTTGCAGATTTAGAATTTAATGTTAGTTTTGATATAGATGGCTTTAGTACAGGAACTCACACCGTTAGAATGGAAGTATTTAGACCTTTTACAGAGCAAGGTGTTTTTAGCTTTGCTGGTAGAGCCTTAGACAATGCTACCAGTTTAGAGCGTTATAGTACTCCTGAAATTAATGCAAATGCACCTAACAGGACTACTCGTTATTTCTTAGCGGCTGGTAGTACTCTTCCGCAAGGCTTTGCTCTTCATGAAGCAGGTATGTTATATGTACCACGCACAGAAGCTAATCCTTTAGGAGTTGTATCTAACGATTTAAGAAATACTACGCATACTGTTCGTGTTGAAGCAAGAGCAGAAGGTCAAACTCCACTACAAGCAGACTTCACATTTACAATAGATCCTGCGTTCTTGCGTTTCCCACCTACACCTATCAATTATGTATTTACAAGAAACGAGGCTATAGCTCAAGGTATAGTTCCTGTAACAGGAGCATTATCACCTATAACCGGTCAGACACCAGCTAATGTAGTATATACCTTCCGTGATGTGGCAGGTAGTGTTCTTCCAAGAGGTTTAAGCATTGTTGATGGACACATTGTTGGAACTCCGGAGCGTGCTTATGGGCGTTATTCATTCCAAGTTACAGCTACTGCAGAAGGATATACTACCCGTCATAGTGAGGTTACAATTTATATACAAGAGGCTATAGTAAACACAAACGGTGTTTTCAACGCTGAGTTTACAGAAATGCGGGGTAGATCCGGTTCTGGTTCATCGGGTGCAGCTTCGTATGTTGGTATGATTCAACAAGTAGCTTATGGTGCTCGTAACGGTTTTTATGTAGGCTGGCACTATATGAACAGCACAGATCCAAATGCAGCATCAAATCCTCCGTTTTCTTTTGTGTTTAATTCTACTGCAGCGGTTGCTTCTGCTCCTCTAATCATTCGTTTGGCATCAGAGACTATGGATATGACTTTTAATCCTACTAATTTTATAGTAGAGCTTAACGGAACTGCTATTAACTTTGCACCGTTTACTGTAATCGGTATTCGTGGCGGACAGTTTAATATAGCAACATTCCAAGATTTTAATTTAGGTAATCATCCTATTTTAGAAGGTGAAAATGTTCTAAGAGTTATGGTTAGAGAGAATAACTTTGGTTTCTATGGGCAAGGTGCTCCTGGATTTGATCATATTCGTTTTGAGAATTTTGGTCCGGCAGTACTAACATGGCGTCCACACACTTATAATTTGCGTGGTGCAGATAATGATTTCTGGGAAGCTAACGCACCTAATATTTTCTAAAATAACCTAACATACAAAGCAAAATACGGATAAAATATATTTGTTCGTATTTTGTTTTGTGTGTAAATATTATTATAATTAAAAAAATAGTCAATTTACATAAAACAATTTACATAATATAAAAACTTAAGATTTTTAAGGAGAAAAATAAAAAAATAATAATGAAAAAATTCTTTACTCAAAGTATTCCTAATGCCTTTAAGTGGCTATGGAGAAATAAAAGAACACGAGTATGGTTATCCGTATTTGTTTCAGTGCAAATATTTATTTTTGTACTAACAATGGTTGTGTTTAATATTTCAGTACCAGATTTTACTAATCCAAATGTAGATGAAAGAGTTAGAGTAAATCTTGCTAATACAATTGATATAGCTCTCGGTATGGAGCCTCGTACTGTTCTTAGAAGAGGTGATCCAGTACCTTTTTCTCGTCATAGAGTTATAAATGATTTTATAGAATCTGATAATAGAAGAGAAACACATGGCTTTAGACAATTTACACCGTCTCAAGATATTACATCCAAAGAAATTGCCTATTATGAGGGTAATAGATTTGCTCAAGAAGTTGTAGGTGAGGGTATGGTATTACTAACTAATCACAATAATACTTTGCCGCTTACTAATACAAATCCTAGAGTTAGTATATTTGGTAGAAACTCATTAGATATAGTAGTAGGCGGTAGCGGTTCGTCTGGTGGTGATGGTGGCGGTGGCGAAGTTTTGCTTTATGGATTTCAAGATGCTGGCTTTGCGATTAACACACAATTGCGTGATTTTTATAGAACTAGCACCTCTCGTGCTGACCCTCCTGGTATGGGGGAAAGACCTCCTGGTTTTGCTACAGCTGAGGTAAATCCTACAGCTTTTACTTCTGCTGTACGCAATAGCTATGCTAACTTTAGTGATGCTGCGATAGTAGTAATATCTCGTATCAGTGGCGAAGGTTATGATCTTCCTAGAACAATGGCATCAGACTGGAGTCTTAATTCAGCTATTGCTGGTGGTAGTCATCCGCACGACCACTATTTACAACTTTGTGGTAACGAAAGGGCACTTATTTCATATTTAACAGATCTTAGAGATACAGGTGTGTTTGATAGTGTTATTGTATTACTAAACTTCAGCACGACCTTTGAAGCTGGTTTTATTACTGCAGAATTAGGTGATCCTGAGTATCTAGGTCGTATTGATGCAGCTCTTTGGATGGGTAGCCCAGGCAACGAAGGCGGAAGGGTAGTAGCTAGAGTAATAAATGGCGAAATAAATCCATCTGGTAGACTTTTTGGCACATTTGCTAGAAACTTCTTACGCAACCCTGCTCTTCAAAACTTTGCTAATAATACAGTTTCTTATACTCCAGCGTTTGACGCTGTAGGCGAGGTTCGTCATCATGCTTATGAATGGGGACATAGACTATTAGCAGAAGGAGTTACTCAAACAGGTAATTATCCGCCGGGACCTGATTTTTATATCGTAGAATATCAAGAGGGTATTTATGTTGGTTATCGTTACTACGAGACTCGTGCCTTTGAGGAACTTTTACGAGGAAATGCTAATTGGCATCAGAACAATGTAGTATTTCCATTTGGATATGGTCATTCTTATACAAATTTTTCGTGGGAAATAGAAGGAGTTTATCAAGGACGTCAAAGCCAATTAAATGATGATAGAAGGCTTCCAAATTCTTCCAGAATGGATTCGAGTAGTAATACTCCATTTGATATGGTAGCCCCAGTACAAAGAGCAGACGGAACTGTTGACGATACTGTTATACAGGTTGTTGTAAATGTTCGTAATACTGGAAATAGAGCAGGAAAAGATGTGGTTCAGCTATATTTTTCTCCAACTTATCGTCGTGGTCAAGTTATAGATGGCATTGAAAAATCTATAGTAAATTTAGGTGGTTTTGCAAAAACAGGACTTCTTAGACCAGGCGAGGTAGAGCAGGTAGTTCTTACAGTAGAGGCATTTTATATGGCATCTTACTGTATGGGGCCTCCAGAGTTTACGCATGCTTGGGGTTTTGCTCAAGATGATTACGGGCGTCCGCTTTTACCTGATGGTGGCTTTGTGTTAGAGGGCGATAGTATTCATGGACCTGCTGTATATTTGTTTGTTGCTAGAGATGCTCATACTGCTTGGAGAAATCCGCTAAATGAGTATGGTTGGTTTCCGAATGTTTCACTAGTTGATGGTACGATGACATTAGCTTTTAGCTTAGAAGAATCAATTACATATACAACAGATCCTGTAACAGGCACACCTATCCATAACCGTTTTACAGACCGCGTTAATATTCAACTTACAGATGCTGATGGCAGACCTCTTACAAATCCAGACGGTAGTCCAAGAATGTTTTCTAGTGTTGATAATCCTTCGCAATATGCAATAAGCGGAATGATGCCTGCTAGAGGCCGTAGGTATATGTCTAGATTTAATTTTTATGCAACATTTCCTACAACTCCTACGCTAGCTGACCGTGGTTACTCACTTCAGATTAGACATACTCTAAACTCAAACTCAATTGCGTTTACAATAGATGATGAAACTCCGTTAAGATATGGACAAACTCATGCGCCTTGGTACAATCTGTGGGAAAATCATTTTTGGAATACACAGGGTACTGCTGCTCCAACATCAGGTGCTTGGCAGCGTGATGGAGCTAGGCTATATCATCTTGTGCGTCCAGATGGTTTTCCTAATCCACAGCGAAATGCTCATGGTAGATATACCTTTAATGATTTACGAAATGATGTACACGGTGCTATAGAGGTTGATTTTTACGACCCAATTTTCCAACAAATTCTAGATCAAATGACTATCAGAGAAAAGGCAGAGCTTATCGAAACTGGTGCTTTTGCTACTATGCAAATTCCTCATATTGGCAAGCCTCGTACAACAGATCCTGATGGTCCGTCTGGTTGGACTGTATTTATGGCAGGGGGAGATAATGCACCAGTATATGGTACTGTGTTTTATCCAACAGGACCTACTTTTGCAGCTACCTTTAATGTAGACCTAGCATTTGATTTCGGTGTTATGATAGGTATAGAGGGAATTTTTGGTGATGTGCGTGGTGACGGCAGACCTTATAGTGGTTGGTATGCTCCTGGTATGAACATACATCGTACTCCGTTTTCTGGTAGGAATTCAGAATATTATAGCGAATGTCCGTTTTTATCAGGTATGATTGGTGCACATACTGTACTTGGTGCAAGAACCAAAGGTGTTAACACTTATATAAAGCACTTTGCTGTTAATGATCAAGAAACAGAACGCTCTAAAAATGGTCTAGTAACTTGGTTACACGAGCAAGCTATGCGTGAGATTTATCTGCGTCCTTTTGAAATGGCAGTTAAAATTGGCGGCTCAAGAGCTATGATGAGTAGCTTTAATCGTGTTGGTTTGGTTTGGGCAGGCGGAAGCTATACACTAATGACAGAAGTTCTTAGATATGAATGGGGCTTTAGAGGTACAGTTATAACAGACTTTAATATGTATCGCTTTATGAATGTAGATCAAATGATAAGAGCAGGGGGAGATTTAAATCTTTCTCAAGGTGGTCCAGATTCTATTCCATCTATTAGTTCAGACGATCTTACTCCTACTCAGAGAGAGCGATTAAGAGCAGCAACTCATAGCATTTTATATACAACTGTAAATAGTAATGCTATGAATGGTTGGGGTGATGGTGTTGTATGGGGTGAAAGATTGCCTTTATGGCGTTCGCTTTTGATTCAGTTCAATGTATATTTATTTGTTGCCTTCCTTATTTGGGGCTTTCTAATAATATTCTTTTTAGTAAGAAGAGAGCGTAGATTAGCTCATCAAGGTGGAGAACAAGATGCTGATAGTAATAATGAATCGTCAATAGAGTAAAGAATTCAATTATTTTCAGCAGAGAAATTTTATTAAGAAAATATAGATTACTATAATTTTATTAGTATATTTTTTGAAAGAAGATAGAAAAGTATTATATTATAGTCCTTACAAATGGTTCTAAGTGCTATAATATAATACTGATAAATTTCATAAATAAAAACAAGACCACTGGAGTCCCCAGTGGTCTTGTTTTTATGAAATAGTACTGTGATCTCATTATACTTTAATCGTATTCAAATCGTTAAATAAATAAAGTGGTTGATAAATACCTTTCTCCAGTATCAGGTAGAATTACTATAATCATTTTCTTTGCGTTTTCTGTTCGTTTTGCTACTTGTGCTGCTGCCCATAGTGCTGCTCCGCTAGAGATGCCCACTAGTATACCATCTGTTTTAGGTAGAATATTAGCTGTAGAAAAAGCATTGTCATTGCTAACAGGTATAATTTCGTCATAAATTTTTGTATTTAGGGTATCTGGCACAAAACCGGCACCAATACCTTGTATTTTATGCGGTCCTGCAGTACCTTTACTAAGTATAGGGCTATCTTCTGGTTCTACAGCTATAATTTTGATATTAGGATTTTTTGATTTTAAATATTCACCTGCACCGCTAATTGTGCCGCCTGTGCCAATGCCGCTAACAAAAATATCCACCTTACCAGCGGCATCTTCCCAAATTTCAGGACCTGTTGTATTTAGATGTATAGCAGGATTAGCAGGATTTATAAATTGCCCGATTAAAAGCGAGTTTTTAATCTCTTTTGCTAGTTCTTCTGCTTTAGCAATAGCACCCTTCATACCTAACTTGCCATCTGTAAGAACTAGCTCTGCTCCGTACGCTTTTAGTAAACTTCGTCTTTCAATGCTCATAGTTTCGGGCATAGTTAAAATAATGTGATAACCTCTAGCTGATGCTACACTTGCCAAGCCAATTCCAGTATTGCCACTGGTAGGCTCAATTAAAACAGTATCCTTTTTTATAAGACCCTTTTTTTCAGCATCAACAATCATAGCATAGGCAATTCTATCCTTAACGCTACCTGCTGGATTAAAACTTTCTAGTTTAGCTATAATTTTTGTGTTTAGATTTTGTTTTTTAACAAATCCTGACAATTCTACTAGCGGAGTTTTGCCGATAAGTTCTGTAATGCTAGAATAAATTTTCATAAAATATTTTCCTCATTTTTTTTGCTTAGGGATATTTAGAGTATACACATATTTTTATAATATGTCATCAAAAAAATAAAAACAGTTTATGTTTTGCAATATAGCATTTTTGATATGTGATATATAGTAATTTCTCTTGAAGAAGATTGCTCTTGCTAACTTGTTTGTTTGGCTGTATTTGCGGATATCGCGGTGGGTAATGGAAGATAATAGTGGCAAGATATTTTGATTCTTCATAAAAAAAGATTAAAGACTCTTATAAACAATTTTCTTAAAGACATCAAGCTTAAAACCTCGTTAGATAATTTTTAGCGAAGCTTTTTGCTAACTTACTAAGTTCCGCAATATGTTTTATAATTGCAAGTTGCTTGAGCAGGTGAAATTAAATATTCTTCTTGAATAGAGTTATAATTATATGGGTTTTTTAGAGTAATAAGTAATTTATGGATTAAAGATAAATCACTTTTTTCAGCGGCAGTTAACGCTTTTTCAACTTCATAATTTCGTGGTATAATAGCAGGATTGTTTACTTGCATAAGCATTTTAACTTCTTCTTTAGAATAATCCTGTTCATCTAGTTTTATTTGCCAACGATTATGCCAATTTTGAAATTTTATAGAAAAATATAAAGGGTTATTGTTTTGTTTATTTAGTGTTAGATTGCGGAAAGTGTTTGTATAATCAGCTTCATATTTTTGCATTAAATCTAAAAATTCTTTAATAAATATATTATCATTCTTACTTTCAGTAAACAAACCCAACTTAGACCTCATGCCACTTAACCAATAATTTTCATATATATTATGAAATTTGATTACTTCTTCTTTTGCAATTCTTACTGATTTGCTTTCATTCTCATGTAAGAGCGGTAATAGTGTTATTGCAAGGCATCCTAAATTCCAAAGAGCAATATTGGGCTGATTTTTATAAGCATAGCGTCCCTTAATATCAATAGAACTAAAAACGGTATCCGGATGATAAGTATCCATAAAAGCACACGGACCATAATCAATAGTTTCACCGCAAATAGTCATATTATCTGTGTTCATTACACCATGTATAAAACCTAATAACTGCCACTTAGATATTAGCAAAGCTTGGCGTTTTATTACTTCTCTAAGCAAATTAATATATTTATTTTCATTGTTGGCGATAAAAGGGAAGTGGCGTTCTATTGTGTAATCAGCCAAAGCTCGCACATCATTTTTAGTGCCGTAATGAGACGCATATTCAAATGTGCCTACTCTAATATGACTTGCTGCTACACGAGTTAAGATTGCTCCCGTTAGCATTTTTTGTCTTTGTACTGTTTCTCCCGTTTTTACTACAGCCAAACTTCTTGTTGTTGGAACACCTAAAGCATACATTGATTCGCTAATAATATATTCTCGAAGCATAGGTCCTAATGCGGCTCTACCGTCCCCATTTCTAGAATATGAAGTTTGTCCGCTACCTTTTAGTTGAATGTCAAAGCGTTCTCCGTTAGGTGTGACTTGCTCGCCTAATAAAACAGCACGGCCATCACCAAGCATAGTAAAGTAACCGAATTGATGTCCGGCATATGCTTGTGAAATCAGTTCAGCTCCTTTGGGAATTTCATTGCCAGCAAAGGCATTTAATTCAAAAGGTATTCCTAAGGAAGTAGCTAATGTGTTGTTAAATAATATTAGCTTAGGTTTTTTTACAGGTATAGGCGTTTGTTTACTATAAAATAACTTTGGTAGTTTCGTATAGGTGTTATTAAAATTCCAATTATTATTATCCATATTTATCTCTTAAGTTTTTTTGTTTTGGGAAGTTTTGGATCCAGAAATTTTAATCAATAGTGGGTATATTTAACATGTCAAATGTGATAAGCCCCTAATTTATGGATGTTTTTATATAAATAGTATGTGCAGAGTTTAGGCTTTTATAAATTGGTACGGAAATACAGAAAGTAGCATAAGATAATTAAGTATACATATCAATATTATAAAGTAGCTGGAGGAAATAAATTTTATGATTGCAGATTTTCAATTTGGTACTTGGATACCGTCTTTACAAATTGGTAACGGAATTATTCAAGGTCAATATATGGATAGAATCGGAAATTGGACAAGAGTAGGGCATCAAGTCTTCATTAATGGTTTTTTTAGATTAAATTATAACGAAACACAAGCTGAAGAGGCTCGTCTTAGAAATACTACAGTTCCAGAAATTAGAATAGGAATATTGCCTTACGAATCAAGTAGCGGAGCGTCTGTTTTTAATCTAGTGATTTCAAATAATCAATTTATATTAAATAATCAACAGAGATTTTTTCAACCCCGTGGTTCAAATATAGAAACAGAAGTTTTGTCTGTAGGTGCACGAAGTATTTGGGGCAGTCCTCGTATGCGTGTTTTTGCTACTGAGCGTGCTATTTCGGAATATGCAAATGGTGTTAGTCGCATGCCACTAGCTATAGATTTATCTATTCAAGACTTAAGACCTTCTACTTACGGAATATTTACGGAAATTCGAGTATCAGGAACTTATACGGCTTTTCCTGATTTATCGACTACAGACCCTGTAAACACTCCTCCGCCAACTATTACACAATCTAAAGCATTACGAGAAGGTTCTTTAGTACGAATAAATCAAACGGCACAAACATGGGCTACTGGGCAAAGTATTCCAAAATGGGTTCTAGGTCAAACTTATATTGTTAGCCAATTAAGAAATTACAATACGGAACTTCTTTTAGAAGGAGTAAACTCTTGGATTAGAGTAAAAGATGTTACTTTAATATAAAAATAGCTAAAAATACTAATTATTCTATTTATTTTATTTAAGATGATTTTTTAATGGACTCTAGATATTATACAATAAATCTGAATAAATACCTTATGTATTTACAAAAAATAAATATATGAAAAAGAGATTTTTTACTTTAATAGTAATAGCTTATGCGATATTTATTGGTATAGGTGCAGTGCAAGTTAATGCTGTTTCAGAAATTTGCTTCATGCAAAATCAACAGAAAGAAGTACTAGAAATTTATCAAACTAAAAAAGAAATTGCACTTCCTGTACTTATGTATCACAGAGTTTTTAATGGTGGTCATAAAAGCTCGTATATTATTACTCCCAAACAACTAGAAGAAGATTTAATAGAATTAAAAAAAGCTGGCTATATTGCAGTATTGCCAAGCGAGGTTTTGGCGTTTGTAGAAGGGAAAGGTACATTGCCGTCTCGTCCTATAATGATTACTTTTGATGATGGGCATTATAATAATCTACATTATGCTTTGCCACTTTTTAAGAAACATGGCTTTAATGGTGTTATAAATGTTGTGGGAAAATTTTGCGAATATGCCACGGTAAGCGATAATAGGGGGAAACCTGCAAGCTCGTTTTTGACATGGAATGAGGTGGCGAAGTTAGAACAAAGTGCTTTATTTGAAATCGGTAGCCACACATACAATATGCACGACTATAAACCTCGCTTTGGAATTCGTAGATTAGAGGATGAATCGGACGAAAAATATTATGAAGCACTAAAGCAAGATGACACTCGGCTTAAAAAAGCATTAAAAGAAAAAGCAAACATAGAAACAAATGTTTTTGCATATCCGTTTGGTGCATATTGCGGCAATAGCCGTGATTTGATAACCGGTCTAGGCTATAAAGTTATTTTTACAGCTAATCAAAAAATCAATTATATAAAGCAAGGTGATTTTGAAGCGTTGCGATGGCTAGGTCGTATTAACCGAGAAAGCGATTGGACTAGTAAACAAATGATAGAAAAGATTTTAAATTAGCTTTTTTATAATGGAAAAAATCCTGATAAAGCTTCTAATTTTAAAAGGATGAACTATTATAGATAAACTTACTACAAAGTGCATAATAATAAATCATTAAGATCATAATTTATAGATGAAGTTCTTTGAAGGCTTTTATGTAAAATGTGTAGGCAGAAAGGATGCTCTTGCTGTAATATTCGGTCGGCAAGTATCTAAAAAAGATAAATCATCTTTTGTGCAAATTGTAACAAAAGATAAATCGTATTTTGTAAATTTTAAGTATAGTGATAAAGATGTATTTAGAAAAAAGAAATTTGAAGTTAGGGTAGATAAGAATTTTGCAGATACAAAGGGGTTGTTTTTAGATATAAAATCAGCAAATTTAACCGCTAAAGGTCATATTGTTTTTGGAGCATTTTCTACGATAAAATATGATGCAATGGGGTTATTAAAATTTTTGCCTAAAATGGAATGTAAGCACTGCATTATTAGTATGAAGCATTTGTTAATGGGGCAAATTACTATCAATGATGAGATATATAATTTTGATGGCGGGGTAGGCTATATAGAAGGAGATAGAGGCTATTCTTTTCCTCAAAAATATTTTTGGTCGCAAGTAACTGAGCAATATATTTCAATTTCTACTTCAGCTGCCCGCATTCCTTATATGGGTATAAGATTTATGGGAACAATTTGTGTTGTGCTTTTTAATAGTAAGGAATATCGTTTTGCTTCATATCTTGGTGCTAAAGTTAAACAAATAGATGGTAGGGGATTGATAGTAAAACAAGGTAATAAACAGCTGGAAATAGAAATTTTAGATGATAAAAAAGGATTGCCACTTATGGCACCAACTTTAGGTAAAATGACCAGAACGATAGAAGAAAGTCTATCAAGAAAGGTTCGCTACAAATTAGTAGTGGGCAAAAAAATATTATTCGATTTTATTAGCAACAATGTATCATATGAATATTCGGCGATTTAAGAATTTAATAGTTATGCTGTTAAATAGGTTAAAGCATTGCTAAAAGTAGGAGTGACACTCCGTTATTCCTACTTTAAAAAACACTATTAGCATTCGAAAAGAAAACCTTATTTATCTCTTGTTTCTTATAACCTAAATGCTCTAGTTTGTGTGATAGAATTGCAAAATCTGCATAGTTTGTTAGGCAGGATAGAGGAGTTGCACCAAAAAAATCGGTACCAATGCCGATATTATTGCAATCAAACTTTTGGCAAAAGGTATCTATTTGATAAACAAAATCGTCTATTGTGGCAATGCCGTCGATTTTTTCATCTTTCATAAAAGAACCGACGGGAGTTAGTCCTATAGTTCCGCCTTTTTCAATAATTATTTTTATTTGTTCATCCGTAATGTTTCTGTTATGCTCAAATATACTGTTTTGACAGCAATGAGAATTTATAATTTTAATGCCTCCAATATTGCAAACATCATAAAAAGAATCCTCATTTAGATGTGCTGTGTCTAATAGAATATTGTGCTGTGCTAGTTTTTTTACAACTTTTTTACCAAAAGTACTCAAACCACTATCGCTAAAAGTACCGCCTGCTAAAGCATTTTCGTTATTCCAAGTTAAACTAGCGTAAAGAATAGGCAAGTGGCAAATTCTTTCTAAAATCTCACCATCGTTTACAAACCATAAATCCTCTATGCCGAAAAATCGATTTTCGGTAAGAGGATATTTTTTTATAAATTCTATAATAAATTCTAACGGTTTATTTATTCTTGTAGTCCAAAATGCCGACACGCTTTTATGTAGTTGTGTTTTTTTGTACCATTCCGCAATAAAATTATCATTTATTCCCTCCGCTGTTGGTAAATCTTGATGTAAATCAAATAATAAAAAATCATTTTTCATACTAGAATATATGTTAAATAAATAAAAATATAATCATTTTTGAAAAACAATTGACTTTTGAGTTTTTACATTTTCACATCATTTTTTGTGGTGCATATATTAGAAAAGATGAATTAAATCTATTAGGCAAAAGAGACGGTTATGTGTAAACAGAATAGAGTAGTATCAAATCAATCTAGTATTATAGTAAAATGCTGTGGAGAGGAAATAACAATAAAAAGTAATATTGTTTCGACTCCGATAAGAGGTGGCAACTGTAGATGTTGTTGCTGTTTTTGTTTATGCTGTTTATTTAGATATTTATGTTACGACCTAAAAAACATAACATCCTGTCTTACTTGTAGATAAATTCAAAAGGAGAATAAAAATGCCAATTCAAGAAAATAAAATATTTCTAGACCTTACGCTTTGTAATCAAGCAGTATCGGCAGAGAGTCCACCTGCTACAACGGATGTAATAGACCTTCAGATTACAAAAGTATCAAATTGCGAATATGCCGTTGTTGGCGGTAATATTTGCTACACTACAACTATTGTAAATAATAGCGATGTCGATTTTGTCGATGGCGAGATGGGCGGAATAATTTTTAGAGACCCGCTTACTAGCAATCTAGAGTATGTTTTAGGCTCTTTTGAGTACACAATAGGCTCTGAGCCTCCCGTTCAAGATGACCCTGTTGTAGACCCGATTACAAATGTGCTAACATATGATAGCTTAGAAATTCCGGCAGGCGAGACGGCAGTTGTAACCTTTTGCGTAAAAGTAGTTAGTGTGCCAACACCACCTGCACCTTAGTTTTTGCGAATAGGTGTTAGGATTTAGAATTAAAAATAGAGGATAGTCATGGCTTTAGTTTCGGGTTTTTTATATTACGATAGCAATAGGTCTGCAAGCGTTGGTTCGTATGCAGTACCTATTGCTAATGTGCCGATAGTGTTACAAAATACAATATCGGGCCTTGCCACTGCTGTTTTAACAAATTCTAGCGGAGCTTTTAGTTTTACAAATGTTCCGATAGGTAGCTATCAAGTAGTAGAGAAGTATGGTTTTTCATATAACGACGGTACTGTGCCAGCCACGATAGGAAGCATTGATTATACGCTAAATGCTGTAACAACAACAATGCTAAATGGCGGTACGGTGCCACCGCTAAGGGATGAAAATTATACTTATGTTACAGTGCCTATGGGCAGTACGATTACTAGCCTTGACTGTACGGTACGCAACACATGGTTAGAAACGGTAGGAAGCTCTGATATTACAAATATCAATATGCTAAACGGTCCTGTGCGAATATCGCCACTAATTTTAGATCCCAATATAGTAGTCTATCAGACAAACCTTGTGTTAGATGCCGACAACGGTACTTTCGGTTCGTTTATAGCAGGTACTATCGCTAACACAGGTGCGGGCAATTATCCTGCTAGTCAAGGTCCGTATCCTGAAATTGCGTCAATGTTTTTATACACTCAGCCCGACTCTACTAAAGTTACTCCGCCAGACGGCTCATACACGGTGCAGAATATTATGAATAATGCTCATAGTAATCTAAACCCCACTCCAACGCCACAAAATTCATCATGGTGGAGGGTTGCTGACCACACAGTAGGCAACGAGATGGGACGAATGATGGTAGTTAATGGCTATACGGCGGGGTATGTTATAGGTAAAACTAGCGTAACAGTAGAGGCTAATACTAACTATCTAACGAGCTATTGGATACTAAATCTATGTAAGCAGTCCACTGGATATGTTAACCCAGAATTTAGTGCCGTAATCCTCGATGTGAACGGTGGTGTGATTTATTCGCACGATTTTTCGGATGAAATCGGCGTAAATACAGAGTGTCCCGAATGGGTGCAAATTGGTACGATATTTAATACAGGCGATAATACCGAGATTACGGTTGAATTTATTAGTCAAGGCGGTCCTCAAACGGGAAATGATTATGTTCTTGATGATGTAGCTTTAAACAAAGTCGATATTTTAGAACTTAATATAACAAAAGCAGTAAGCTGCGATTACGCAACAGCGGGTGGAACGCTTTATTATTCTGTATCTATCGAGAATTTAACGGATTATTTGGCAACACAAATTATTTTAACAGATGTTCTAGATAATCAATTTGATGATTTAGAATTTACGCTAGATGGTGAAAACTGGTTGGGTTGGGAGGGGGTTTTATATATAGATGATTTAAATCCAGGGGATTCTGGCGAAATTGTAATAAAAGGAAAAATTAAACAAGGTATGTCAGGCATAATAACTAATTCGGCTAGTGTTGAAGCAGTGTTTTGTGTGATAGAGTAATTGTAAACTTAAAATATTCCATATGTAAAAGGAGGTAAAATATGAAAATTCAAAATATAGCAAGGCTTGGAGGCGATTTAGAGGGTTGTGATTGTGAGGAGATTCTTCAAAGATTAACTGCTTTGGAAGAGGGTACTTGCGACTGCGAAGCGATAGCAAATAGCTTAACGAATCTCGATAATCGCATAACTAATATAGAAAATGATATTACTACAATCAACAACACAATATCAAATATCCAAAGCGATATAATAGAAATTAAAGAAGAAATAGTTTCAATAGAAAATAGACTCACTGTTGTAGAAAGTTCGGTCGCTATATCGCCAGTCAGAACTTTTATGCGTACAACAGATAACGGCATTCCTGTAACAGACTATATGTATGGTTTAGGTGTTTCGGTAATAAGTATTGGTCCAACCTACAACTATTGGGGAGAAGGTGCGTTAGGAGCATCTCATGCCACTTGGGGTCAGGGTAAATATTATTTAGTTACAAATAACGAATTTAGTGAGCTTAGTTTATATCAAGGGGAGGCTACAATCGGTACTGCGTGGTTTCCGTCCGGTGGGAATAATGTGGCAACCTCTATTCCCGTTTATGCCGATGCTACAGGAATTTATATAAGTCCTACAACGGGTACAAATCCTAATAACGGTGGGTATTTTAAGTTTACTCTAACATTAATTTTAGTTGAAGCAACATCGCCTTAGCCGTAGGATAGTAGTATAAAGGAGGGTATATTATGCCGGATTGTTTAGGACCGTTTACATTTGAAAGCGACAAAGTCGAAACGCAAATAATAGATTTGTCAATAGTAAAAACAACCTGCCCTTATGCTCTTAAGTGGCATGATATTTGCTATATGATTATTATTTCTAATAATAGCGAAATTGATATGTTTGGTTTGTTATTTAGCGATAAATTAGCCGATAATATGGAATATATTATCGGCTCGTTTACAGTAGCTGATAAACCTCAAACTCCAATGATGGCAGAAAATACTATACAATATCCAGTAGATATTTTGGCTAATTCAACAATTGAGATTAAATTTTGTGTGAAGGTAATATATTAAAAATATTACTATATTAAATTTATTTTTTTAGTTAGAAATTGTTATTTTGTGTTATATGCAAGTTATTAGAAAAAACAAATGAATTATTAAAACACTATTTTACAGAAAAAAAGTGAGTGATATATGTGAGAGTGAGTGGGTTGGTCTAGTAACAGCAGTATTTTTAAGATTATAAGATCTAATACTAAAATCTAGTTAAGCTAAAATTGTTTGACTGGATTTTTTTATAGGTGTATAATAAGGGTAAGACTTGAGGAGAGTTAATAAAAGAATTAAACAAACATTTATGGATATTAAACAAACATTAGCAACAGAATTTAGTATGGTTGACCAGTATGTAGTCAACATTATGGATCTTATAGCAGAGGGTAATACTATACCTTTTATCGCAAGATATCGAAAAGAAATGCACGGCGAAGCAGATGACCAGGTACTTAGAGAATTTGCCGACCGTTTAACATATTTGCAAAATTTAGTTAAGCGTAAAGAAGAAGTTGAAAACTCTATTAAAGAGCAAGATAAATGGACTAATGAGTTGGCAGTAGCGCTTGCAAATGCTAAAACTTTAACCGAAGTTGAAGATATTTACCGTCCTTATAAGCAAAAAAAGAAAACAAGAGCCAGCGAAGCTATAAGAAAAGGTTTAGAGCCTCTTGCTGATATTATATGGTCACAGGAACTACAAGAAGGTGTTGTTTTAGAAATCGCTACCCCTTATATAAACGAAGAAGTTCTTACGGCCGAGGATGCTTTGCAAGGTGCTTTAGATATTATTGCTGAACGAATTTCTGATGATGCTGAAGTGCGTAAAGTCTTGCGTGCTATGCTTTATGAAATCGGTAATATTGAGGCAAAAATCGTTGAAAAAGATGATAAAAATTCTAAGCATCAAAAGTTATCTATTTACGAGATGTACAAAGAGCATGTCGAGCCTGTCGGTAAAATTCCACCACATAGGGTGCTTGCTATCAATCGTGGCGAGAGCGACGAGTGCTTAAAGGTAAATATAAAAGCTGACGAGGAAACAGCACTTAATAAAATTAAAGCACTTCATAAACGCAGTAGTATTTTTGATACGGTCATGGATATAACGATTGCCGACAGTTATAAGCGACTAATTTTCCCTAGTATCGAAAACGAGGTTAGGGGAGAGCTAACCGAAGCAGCTGCTGAGCAAGCAATTAAAATGTTTGAGCTTAATCTTAAGCCGCTACTTCTTCAACCTCCGCTTAAAGGTAAAGTTGTGTTAGGGCTAGACCCAGGGTATCGCACAGGCTGTAAGATTGCAGTTGTTGACGCTAGCGGTAATGTGCTAAATCATGGCGTTATGTATGTTACTGCCAGCGATAGTGCTACTTCGGCCGCTAAAGAAAAGGTTTTAGGTTTAATTAAAAAACATAAGATAGAGATTATTAGTATTGGTAACGGCACAGCAAGCAAAGAGACAGAAATTTTTGTGGCAGATTTAATTAAAGAAAATAATCTAGATATAAATTATGCGGTTGTCAACGAGTCCGGTGCATCTGTTTATTCTGCGTCTAAATTAGGAGCAGAGGAATTTCCTGATTTTGATGTTACTATTCGTGGTGCTATTTCTATTGCTCGTAGACTTCAAGATCCGTTAGCCGAGCTTATTAAAATTGATGTAAAAAGCATCGGTGTTGGGCAATATCAGCATGATATGCCTCAAAAAAGACTTACAGAGGTACTTACGGGTGTTGTTGAGGATTGCGTTAATAGCGTTGGTGTGGACTTAAATACCGCAAGCTATTCGCTACTTAGCTATGTCTCGGGGCTAAATATGACTGTTGCCAAAAATATTGTTAAGCACCGAGAAAAAGAACCCTTTAGAAGGAGAGAAGAGCTGTTGCAGGTTGCTAAACTTGGTCCGAAAGCTTATCAGCAAGCGGCAGGCTTTTTGCGTATTCCTGAAGCAGAGGATGTGTTAGAAAACACGGCAGTTCATCCGGAGAGCTATGAAGCGGCGGATAAATTGATTACGAAGTTAGGGTACAAAGACGCTGATGTTAAGGGCGGTAAATTGCACGATATTAAAGAAAAATTACAAGCAATGGGTAGTGCTAATTTAGCTAAAGAAATTGGTGTGGGTGAGCCTACTTTATTAGACATAGCGGACGAAATTCAAAAGCCTGGTAGAGATATTCGTGATAGTTTGCCTCCGCCTGTTTTGCGTGCAGATTTATTAGATATGAAAGACTTGCGTGAGGGTATGGAATTAGATGGCACTGTTAGAAATGTTATTGACTTTGGAGCGTTTATAGATATTGGTGTGCATCACGATGGACTTTGCCATATATCTGAGATTTGCGATAGATTTATTAAACATCCAAGCGAAGCGTTAAAGGTAGGTCAAGCCGTTAAAGTGCGTGTTTTAAGTGTAGAGCCGGAAAAAGGCAGAATAAATTTATCTATGCGTACTCCTGGCTTAGAAAAACCACCAAAAAGAGAAGTAGGGGCTGCTATTTCTCGTCCGCAAGGTGACAGACCTTTAAGACCTCAAGGTGAAAGAAAGTTTGAAAGGCGAGATTTTGGCGATAGACCACCTCGTCCACAAGGCGACCGTAGTGAAAGAGGAGAAAGAAGAGAGGATTTTAGACCTCATCACAATAAGCCTCAGGAAAGAGAAATGAGTATGGAAGATAAACTTAAAATGCTACAAAACAAATTCGGCAAGAAGTAATTTATTAAAACTAGTTGTCGTCGTAAAATAAAAAGGAGAAGCACAAAATGGAAAATCAAGAAATCCAACATCAATCACCTCCACAACCGAATATTTTGGTTCGTTTAAAAATAGACGAATGGTATTTTAAGGCACTTTGGAAAACCTTCTTTAAAAAGCGACTTTTATTCTGGATTTTTCCTTTAGTAGTAATTTCAATAGTAGTATTATTTTTTATTATTGAAGACCTTGTTTCATTTTATCCTTCGTTGTATACTTTGCTTCTTGCTTTAATTCCTCCTTTAGCAATCGGATTTATTGTTTTGTTTGAATATTTTTTATATAGCTTAGGTAAAAGAAAATTAAATAAAAATAAAGTATTATCTAGTGAGAACATAGCTCTCTTTTATTTTTACGATGATTTTATGCAAATTTGCGAAAGAACTATAGCGGGAATTGATAGTAACTCAACACATATTTATTTGTCTTTTAAGAAAATTATTGAAACCGATAAGTTTTTTATTATATATTCTGAGCTAGGTCAAATTTTAGCTTTGCCAAAATCTGGCTTTGAATTAGGTACTCCCGACGAATTTTATTATTTTCTAAAAACAAAAGTTTCTCATAATAAAATAAAATCTAAGATTAAAAGATAATAAAATGGATAGAATACTCAGTCTACAAAGGAGTATTCTATTTTTTATGAAAAGGCATATTGAAAAATTTATCACAGTTTCGTTAGCGGGTGTGTCGCTAATTTTTGTGGTATCGTTATTGGCATTAGTATTTAATCAAAGTTTAGCCTATCAAACAAATAACACTATTGTGCAAGCGTTATTTGCGGTGTTTGGTATAGTGTTTTTAGCTCTCACAGGTTATAGCATTTTCTCTGTTTTTAGCGAAAAAAATACAGCTAATCAAGTGCTATTGTTTAATAATGGTGGCGGAGCAAAAAAGGCATCTGTATCCGTTATTAAAAGATTAGCGAAACAAGCGGTGGATACTGTTGTGGGTGCTAGTCTTACTTCTGTTAGCATTTTTGTCAACGAAAACAACGAACCAACTCTTAAAGCAAATTTAGTAATTGCTCCAAAAAAACATAGTCGAATGCCGTTAGATAGTGTTAGTGTTATTTTTGAAAAGGTTAATTCTGCCTTAGAAGTAACTTTTGACGAAATTTTGGGACTAAGATTCAAAGATATAGAGCTAAAATTAGTATCAGCAAAGCATTACAAATCGCCAAGTTTTTATAAAAAGCCAACAAAAATTATCGAGCCAAAAATTCAATTTTATAATCCGGCACAATATAATCAAACAATAGAACCTCCGATATTTACAAGCGAGATAAACGATGTAAACAATGAAAATTTATCAGAAATTCTAGACATCAAATCGGAAAATCCACTTACTGAATCGCTAGAGCAAATAGAATCTCTTAATCTTATATCGGTACCACAAACAGAATTTAGTCTTTTTGAAACTGCTATGGATGAAAGTTTCGATAAGAATTCTTTGAGTGATAGTAAAGAAAAACTTATTAGCGACTAGAGTATTTTTTTGTATATCTATCTTAAAACTCCAAAGACTATCAAGAGGAAAAAGTATATTGATAGTCTTTTTGGGTGTGGTAATCTTAATAATTTATTTGATTTCGGTTGTGCTAAAAATAACGGTACAGGCGGAGTTAGATATGCTAAAAAATCGTGGGACTTTGGTGGTGCGATTGTTTTTTATTAAAGTTTTTAGTAGAGATTTCTTTTTGGATTTAGATAATTTACAAATTAAATTCAAAGAAAAGAGGCAAAAAAGAGTTGGAAATGCTAAGCTATCTAGACATAATAGTGGAGACAAACTAGGTGTTTCGAAAAAAGACACGCCCGAAATTCATTTAAGCATAGATAAAAAAGATAAGCAGTCTATAGCATCAATGCTTTTTACTCCAATAATAAAGGGACTACAGATTAAAAACGCAGATTTAGAGATAAATCTAGGTATTAAAGATGATGCATTTTTAACCGCCTTAGCATTTGGTAGTTTTCAAATTTTTCTAAATATTGCGGTTGCTTTTTTAGTAACAAAATTTGGTACAAAGGTTATAACAAAAACTCATACAGATTTTAACAATAATAAACTACAATTAAACGCTACAATATATAATTACCTTTCGATATTTTCGATTATTAAAGGATTATTTGTTATTGCTTTGCACAAGATAAATAAAGTCTTTATTTTTACTAGGAGATTATTCAATGCAAATAATAGGCACAAAAACAAACAGCGAAAAACCGCTCGAGAGAGTAATAGATAACGCATTTTCTAAAATGCGTCACTTGGTAGATGCAGATGTTATAGTAGGTACTCCGATTATGACTGCTGACGGAGCAAGTATTATCCCTATAAATAAAGTTAGTATGGGATTTGTTACGGGTGGTGGCGAGTATGGTGAAGGTAGCGATTTTAGTGGAAGTCATCCTTTTGCTAGCGGAACAGGTGGCGGAATGACGGTTTCGCCAATGTGTTTTTTAGTGTCTGATGGCAAAAGCGTTAAGGTAATAAATATAGACAACGACCAGCCGATTGATAAATTATTAGGACTTATTCCTGAAACGATAGGAAAGGTTGTAAAAGGCGTTCTATGTAAGGAGAAAAATAAATAAATGACAAAATCAAGACCATTATCTAAATCATTAACTAAATTTTTAATTGTAGTAGTAGCATTGGTGATATTTATTACGATTGGCACTACTCATAAAGCTGTATTTGGATTGGAAAATTATCATCAGAATGCCAGTTCTGTCACGCATACTTCGGCAGAATGTATGGCGGTATTAGAGGTTAGCACAGGCAGGGTGCTTTACAGCAAAAATATGCATAAGCAAAAAGCACCTGCTAGCACTACTAAAATTCTAACGGCAATTGTTGTTATTGAAAACACGCTGGATTTAGATAAAAAACATAAAATCCCAGATTCTGCCGTTGGTGTAGAGGGTAGTAGTATTTATCTAGCAAAAGGCGAGAGTCTTAGTATTAGAGATTTGTTGTATGGCTTAATGCTTCAATCGGGTAATGATTGTGCTGAAAGTTTAGCGATTATAACAGCAGGCAGTAAAGAAAAGTTTGCCGTTATGATGAATGAAACAGCTAAAAGAGTCGGTGCTAAGAATAGTAACTTTGTTACAAGCCATGGCTTAGATGCTGAAGGTCATTACACCACAGCATATGACTTAGCAATCATAAGCTGTTATGCTTTGCGTAATCCGATTTTTGCCGAAATAGCTTCAACTAAAAAATACTCATGCGAATGGGAAGGGCGAGATTATAGCAGGGTAATATTAAATAAAAATAGATTGCTAAATTCTTTTGAAGGTGCAGACGGAGTTAAAACGGGCTATACAAAAAAAGCGGGACGCACATTTGTAGCCAGCGCAACTCGAAATGATATGCAGGTTGTGTGTGCAGTATTAAATTGTGGACCGATGTTTGAGGATAGCGCAAGATTACTAAATTCTGCATTTAATGAATTCTGCCTGACAGGATTAGGAAAAATTGGTGAAAAGGTGGCCGATTTAAATGTAACTAACAGCCGAACAACTTTTGTTGGCTTAGCTATTAAAGACATTGGCTCATACCCACTCCGTCAAAGTGAGTTAGAAAAAATCGAAATTAAAATCAGCAAACTAACCTCTCTTACTGCTCCGATTAAAGAAGGCGATATTATTGGCTCTGCTGAATTTTATTTAGAAAATCAGTTGATTCATACTTCTGAACTTGTTATAATGGAGTCAGCGGATTCACTTAATCTTGTTGACAGACTTAAAGATATTGCAAGCCGTTGGAACAAGTGAATTTAATTAGAAATGAGAAATTAGGAATGAGAAATGTCGGTTTAGTATAAATTTGCATATTGTAAAAGGCAATTTTATTTCGTGCTATTAGTCAACATTTCTCATTCCTAATTTCTCATTTCTAATTACAAAAAAGTCCGCACCTAAATAAAAGAAGGTATATCAAAATACAAGTACGAATAAACAAATATCTTGCTCTATGCGGAATTGGTTCTCGCCGTAGCGTAGAGGAGATTATATTAAGTGGCAGAGTTCGGGTAAATAATAAAATTGTCCGAGAATTGCATATCACTGTTGATACCGAAAAAGATAAGGTGTCGTTAGATGATAAAAAGGTGCAACCAATAGGTAAGCATCTCTACATAGCAATGCACAAGCCTAAGGGTTGCATTACAACTGTTAGCGACGAAAAGGGTCGTAAAACGGTTTTGGATTATTTAGATAAAAAGTATAAGCAAAAGCGGATTTTTCCTGTTGGTAGACTAGATTACGATACGGAAGGACTTTTGATTTTAACAACCGACGGCGAGACGGCAAATCGTATTATGCACCCCTCAAATGAGTTAGCAAAGACTTATGCGGTGCGTATAGAAGGCGAGGTGCTAGAAGCCGATTTAGAAAAGTTAAGAAAAGGTGTAGAGATAGACGGTGTTAAAACAAAGCCATGTAAGGTGCGTAGATTAGATGCGATGGACGAGCAACATACAAGGATAGAAATCGTTATAAAAGAAGGACGGAATCGTCAGGTTAGAAGAATGATAGAGGCGATTGGCAAAAATATTGATTTTCTAAAACGCACCGCCATCGGTGAGGTTAGGCTAGGCGGTTTAGGGAGAGGTGAAAGCAGGGAGTTGACTGCCCGAGAAATCGAGTTTTTGAAGAAGTTTTAAGGAAACAATATTACGATGTATAAAAGAAAATTGACTATTTATATAATTTCTGTATCACTGTGTGTGCTAACAATAGCCTGTATGTTTGTTCCGTTTATTGGTAGGCGTGGTACTTATGATATGTTTTTTGCACTCATGAGAAGAGGTAATGTGTCTGGTATGTCTACCACAATGATAGAAAGAATAAATGCTACTGTGTTTAGAAGCTGGTTGTTTTTTGTTAGTGTTTTAACTATACTTGCCTTAAGTATATGTCGACTAATTCAAGCTGTAAAAAATAGAAAATCATTTACAGCACATGTGCCGATATTATTTAGCTTATTGTTGTTTCTTCCCATAGTTATGTTTGCGTTGCTTGAAGTGTCTCTCATTGAATTGTTTTTTAGAGGAGGGATACTTCAAGGAGCGTGGGGCTATGACATTATGGTAGGGTTGAGTTACTTTTTTGCAATAACAGCTATCATAATGTTTGCCTTTACAATGCATGCATTAAGGTTAAAGCGTAAGCAAAATAAATCTAAATGCACAAAATAGAAAATATAATTTGATGCGTATTTTAATTACAAATGACGACGGTGTTTTAGCACCGGGAATACATGCTCTTGTAGAAGCCTTTAGAGAAGAGCACGAGGTTATAATGATAGCTCCTGATGAGGAAAGGAGCGGATTTTCGCATAGTGTAACAATTTTTAAGCCGATTAGCTACTCTGGTGTAGGGGATAAAGTTCCATTCAAAAAAGTAGAAGCATATGCGGTGTCGGGTACTCCTGCGGATTGTGTTAAATTAGGTGTGTTGCATATTCTAAAAAACCGTCCTATCAACCTTGTAATTTCGGGTATTAACTCGGGTCCTAATTTAGGTGGAGATATTATGTATTCGGGTACGGTTGGTGCGGCTAACGAAGGGGTGTTTTTGGGTGTTCCTGCTATAGCGATTTCACTTGGTTTTTGGACACGGAAAACCGATTATTATAATGAAGTTGCCGAATATCTGAAACGCAATTTGGACATTCTTTATAAGTTGGCAAGCGAAAGTACAGGTAAAGTGCTACTAAATGTAAATTACCCTATAAAAACTGAGTATAAAGGGACGGTTTTTACAAAAGCCGGCACTAACAACAGTTACGACGATTATTTTGATTTTTGCGAAGAAAAAGAAGGGACTATTACACTACAATTAAAAGGCGATATTGTAATATTTAATGACGAAAATAATAAATGCGATGTTGACTATGTTAAAGATGGTTATGCCACAATTACACCCATAAAACTAGACAGAACTCATCACGAGTTAGTAAATAAGTATCAACAGGAGACAGAAATAAAATGAGTAAAGTATTTGCTATAAGAGGTGCTATTACAGTAGATGAAAATACTGAGAGTGCCATCAAAGCTGCTAGCGTAGATTTAGTAAAAATTCTACGAGTAAAAAACAAAATAGGCGATGATGAATTTATTTCGCTTCAAGCATCCAGTACACAAGATATAACAAAGGCTTACCCCGTAAAATTTATGCGAGAAAGTCCATTTATTCCTAATGGTACACCGTTTTTTTCTAGTCAAGAACCACCGATAGAAGATACTCTTCCATTGTGCATCCGAATAATTGTGTTAGTGCAAAAAGAAGACATTACCTTCAAGCCTGTACATTTTTATCTCAAAGGTGCAAAGGTACTAAGACCTGATTTATTGAACGCTTAATATTTTCTGTATATTGTAAATACATAACGGAATTTATTATCATAATATAAATATATAAAATCATAATATTTGTAAGCCTAATATGTTGTTGCTTATTTTTAATAGAAAACGCAGAAGAATTGTTAAAATTTGTACTGCGTTTTTTATAAATTTCTACTTGACAATCACTTCACAATATGTGATAATGTTTAAGTAAAGGCTTCACAAATTATGGATGTATTTGAAAAACTAAAAATATTATGCGATGCGGCAAAATACGATGTTGCGTGTACCTCTAGCGGTGTGGATAGAAAAGTGCCTGCCGGTAGTGGTGGAATTGGTACTGCTAAATCTTACGGAATTTGTCATAGCTTTTCAGCTGATGGGCGGTGTATTTCGCTACTAAAGGTGCTAATGAGTAACCAGTGTATTTATGATTGTCAGTATTGTTCTAATCGCTCTTCCAACGATGTTCCTAGGGCTAGCTTTACTCCTAAAGAGCTAGCGGAACTTACTATCAATTTTTATAAACGCAATTATATTGAAGGGCTTTTTTTATCTAGTGGGGTATTAGGTTCTCCAAATAATACAACTGAGTTAATGATTTCGGCTCTTAGAATTTTGCGAGAAGAGTATAAATTTTACGGATATATTCATGCAAAGGCAATTCCTGGTACAGATAATGAGCTACTGCAAACGCTAGGTACATTATGCGATAGAATGAGTGTAAATATTGAATTACCTAGCGAGAGTAGTTTAATTAGTTTAGCACCGCAAAAATCCAGACAATCGATTTTAGCACCAATGAAATATATTAAAGATAAGTTAGTTGAGGGAAAGGAATTAAGAGTATATGGTAGCAATAAAAATACTCTTGTTTCATTACCGCAACGCTTTGCTCCTGCGGGACAAAGTACACAAATGATTATAGGAGCTTCGCCCGAAACTGATTTTTCAATCATAAAGTTATCTGAAGGTCTTTATGATAGATATAAACTAAAGCGGGTTTTTTATTCGGCATATGTGCCGATTATAGAAAATTCTAACTTACCCAGTTTAGATACTAAGCCGCCGCTTCTTAGAGAGAATCGTTTGTATCAAGCGGATTGGTTAATGCGAGTATACGGTTTTAAGTCGACGGAAATTTTAGACGATAAAAATCCTATGCTAAATCCATATATTGATCCAAAATGCAATTGGGCAGTAAATAATCCACAGTATTTTCCTATGGATATAAATAAAGTGTCGTATGAGATGCTAATCAGAGTACCGGGAATTGGAATAGTTTCTGCCAAAAAAATAATTGCGGCAAGGCGTTTTAATAAATTAAATTTTGTAGACTTAAAAAAACTAGGGGTAGTGTTAAAGCGAGCACAATATTTTATTTTGTGTAGCGGAAAGCTACTAGATGGTTTAAGAATAAATCAGAGCAGAATAATAAATTCTTTGTTAAGTAAAACTGCTCTTGAAAGATTTGAAAGCTTTCAACATGGAATTCAATTATCTATGTTTGATGAAATAACACCGCAAGATGATGTGATAAAAAGTATAACAGGGCAGTTATAGAATAAAAAATACAGGCGGCAGAAAGTTTCTGCCGCCTGTATGAAATAAATTTGTCTTATCTAATTTCCACCGCCTTGAGGCCAAAAGCCAGTAGCTCTTGCTGTTGTCCAAGTAGGAGGACGCATATTCCAAACTGGATCCCAACCCTCCGGAACGCCTGTTCCGCAAGGTTGCATTACCCATTGTAATAGGTAATCTAAGTCGCCACAAAGTGGTTCGAGTGCCACATTATTAGGGCTAGTTGTAACAACCTCTCCATTATGAAAAACTCGTATATGGCGTCTAGTAGTTCTGCCGCCTGGACCATCTTCAGTACAATCGCCAGTGCCATTTATAACACGCAGTGTTCTACCGTTTCCGCCACCACCGGCACCTCCGATTTCGTTAGTAAATAAATCTCTAAACATAACTCCTGGTCTATGCGGTGCTTCAACAGCATTTTCACGCACCATAGCAAATTGGTTATGTACACCGTAAAAACCTAAACAATAAGCAAAGAAGTATTCCACCTCGTTACAGATTTTTATATCTGCCCAACCCCGTGTCCATTCTTCTCTAGGTCTTCCTACCGTATGACTCCAAACTTGGAATGGGAATTCATATGGTGTTTCGGATTGATAGAAATAAATTCTGCCTCTTTCTCCTCTCCAAACGGTTTGATATTTTTGATAATGCTCTACAAATAGCCCGTGCATTGTAACATCGTCACCTAGTACTACAAGCCCGAATGTACCAACATTTCTATCCCATCTAATGCCTCGCCCATGGTCGCCTCGCCAAATCCAAAAGTGATCTCCCACTACATTATTAGAGTTTATTTGCACGCTAACCTCGGTATGAATGGCATGATGCACTTGTCCACCAACCCTAACAAAGACATCAGAAACAAATGTTGGATTATTAGAATGATCTCTATCTGCTCCAACTTCACCCACTCTAATGAGATATTTTGACATATAATGAGCATCTAGCACTATACTAGCTACAACAACACCGCCGACATCGCTAACCATAATTGCACCTTCGTAATTAGTGCGACCTGGAGCAACCGTTGCCATACCTGTACCTAGTACGATTGTATTTTCGTTACCTACAAAAATAGGGTCTTCTGCTACAAACATAGCAGGTGCCAAAAGTAGGTTATAACCATAATCTAAATGAGCATTTATAATTTCTGCATTATCTCCTTCTCTAGCAATAAAAAAGTAATCTTCTAAATCAATTGAAGTGCCTAAGCCAGCTCCATATGTATCAGTACCTGGCTCTCCGCCCCAACTTGGTCCTATCGCATTTTCTCTCCAACCGGGTACAAATACCATATAGCGATTTGTTTCCGTGTCAAAATAAAGAAATGGTTTTTCTCTAAAATACTCCATACCTGTTGGATTATTTATCCATTGCATATCTGGAGTATCATATAACCAAGGCATATCAGGCGTTAACCAAGTATTTATACCACCAGTCATATAGTTGTTTGGATGAGCCGCTCCGGTAGACGCGTTGGTAAAGATATTCCACGCACCACCACTTATAGCACCACTACCAAAATGACTACTTCTAGTATACCATTGTTGTTGAGAGCCTGCACTTACAGCACCATTAAAACGCATATCGGCAGCAAATCCACCTGACACCCAACCACCTACATAATGAAAATTAGTTACGCCGTTTGCTGCAATTCTTCTAATTGGAGCTGCTTGAGAAACACTCCACTCTAACAAACCATTTATTTGAAAGTTTTCTGCCTTTCTCCAAAAATTGTGTGTGCCATTTCTGCCTTGTGTGGAAGCATTGCCTAGTTCGTTCCAAAGAGTTAAAGCAACAGGAGTAAACACACCACTTCTACCACTAGCAAAATTAAGAGTAGTATCTCTTGGGTCTCTACCTAATCCAGAGATTGTCATATAAAAACCAATATTTAATCTAGCACCAATGCCCTCAAAGTCAAAATCACCAGGCATAAAATAAAACGCATATCTTTCTTGAGCAAATTGTGCTACATTAGCGTGAGTACGCATGGCGTCGCCGACACGGTTTACTTCTCTTTGGATTTCCCAAGTACAATCATCTGGCCAAAACACAAAAAAGTGTTCGCCAAATAATTGATGATGAAAAGATATTGTGCGAGGATACTCAAAGCGAGATACTATATTGTAGCCTTGATAATTTGTTCTATCTGCTCTTGCTGTGCTTTGATTACGCCAGTTATCTATCATTCTAGGAGCAGCGGGTGTGAATGCTGGACTAGAGCCGGCACCGTAGCCAGGCACTGTACGGGGGACTGCAAACCAACTATCAGCAGCAGGATTTCCACCAACTCTACTAGGACCGCCTGCTGTACCGCCACTACTAGCTGTATGATTAAGCGGAGTTATTAAAAACTCAGTTTCATCTAATACAAAATTAGGTATAAGTGCTGCAAAAACACCTCTTTCCATAAAGGAACCGGCTGGTTGAGTATAAAGATGATGCCACTCTTGTTCGCTAGAATTTCTAAAGTAAATAGCATATTCTTGAGCGTTATCTACATAATTCCAACTAACCGCCACTATGGCACGACCTTCGGCATCCATTGGAACTATTGTATAATAATTTCTAAAGCGATTTTCATGTGGATTGGTGTGTATAAATTCGCTAGTGTGCACTATGCTTAAAAGTGTTTTTTCACTTAAACGGCTAGTTGCATGATAAACTTGATAACTAATTGCCCCCGGAACATCATCCCAAGTTACATGCATGTTGCCGTTAGCTGCTTGATATATAAAAATCTCTCTATCATCTACCGGTCTATTGGGTGTAGTAGTGGGTGGGCTTACACTTACTGATGATGAAGTTTCGTCAGATGGCGTACTAGTTGCATTAGTAACGGGACAACCTGTAAAAAAGGCTAGCCAAAACACCATACTAAAAGACAACAGTATGGCAAAAATGATGGATATTATTTTGCGTTTCATTATGTAATTTTCTCCTTAAAAATACCCCTAGCACAAAATATCAATACTATTTTGAAAGGATGTATTTAATTTTACACACTCATTATAACATATAATTATACATAATGCAAGAATTATTTTTTATTTTAAAACAAAAATCGTATCATTTAATAATAGATGTACATATATAATAGGTATGTGGATTGCTGTTTTATCAGGACTTTTGGTATCTATTGATGCGTTATTTATAGGTGTATCGTTTGGCTCGCAAAAAAGATGCCGTTTTTGGCACTTGTTAATTATCAATGCCGTGCTTATCGGACTGTGCTTTGTTGGTTATGCTTTAGGCATATGGATAGGAGAAGCCATCGATATAGAATTAGATATTGTTATTGGAATTTTGTTTATATTACTAGGTACTTGGACTATTGTACAGTATTTTATTTTTGAGAAAAAGAAAGCAAAGCTTTGTGCTGAAAGTTCTTTAGATAGTAATGCCGAAAAATTAGATTTTTGCTCTAGCTATAACAAAGTTTCTAACATAAAAAAACTCCCGACAAAAAATATCATTTTAACAGGAGTTTTTATGAGTATTGAAGCGATGTTTATAACAATCGGCTTAACGCTAGTGCTAGATTATACTACAATTTTAATCCCAATAACAGTGGGGCTAGCACATTTAATTTATTGCATTAGTACTTTTTTCTTTGCTAAATACTTGCGTCGGTTACCGTCGGCTGTCGGCCCTATAGTAGCAGGCATAGCTCTAATAATTTATGGTATATTAGCATTTTTTCTTTAGCCGCAGTTAATTATTTATCATAATCAAAAATTATAACCAAACAAGAGTAATATTTTATTTAACTCGTCAGATACTATATTTATATCTCTTTTGGTTTCACTTAGTAGCCAATTTTCAGTAACTCCTATTAAACCGGAAATTATAAATGGAATTTCTGTTTTATAACATTCTAGCATTAATTTTTTTGGTATTATACTATATACCTTTTCAATAAGAGAGCCTCTGATTTTTTGCATAAGTTGACTGCTATGTGTTTGTTGGCATTGACTTAAAAGCAGAGAGAGATGTTCGTAATGCTCTAAAATATAGTCGAAAATAAAAAGATACAAGCTTTTAAAATTTGTTACTCCTGTGTAATTTTGTTCAAAAATTGTTAAGATATCTAAACATATATCATCTTCTACTTTTTCTTGTAAATCATATACATCCAAATAATGCAAATAAAAAGTGCCTCGCCCTATATTTGCGATAGTTGTTATTTCTGATACTGACATTTTTCCAACACATTTTGTTTTTAATAAATAAAAAAATGCTTGTTTAATGGCTTTTTTAGTTTTGATGCTCCTACGATCTTCCATAAATAAATTCATTTTCTATATAATTTCATAAAATATGTTCAATAAAAAACAATTATCAAATTATTGTTTAGTAGAACACATTGTTTTTTATCTCTTACAAGTTTATTATAATAAGCTGATGAGCAATTTGTCAATAACTATTCATATGTTTTTTAAGACATAACGAATAGATTATAACACATACTATATGTGTAGATTACGCATATGAGTGCTTTTAAGGCTAAAATTTATGGATAATAACAAAAGAAAAACAATAAGAAAAATATTGGGAAGCATCTTGGGTTGTTTTGCTCTTTTAATTTTGCTTTCTTTAACTGTAGTATTAACTACAATAGTTGGTGATTTTAAATTAAGTGGGCAATCATATAGAATTGCTTCTGCTAGTGTAGAGGGCACTTGGTTAGATGCTGGGTATTTTGATTCAAGTTGGCTTACAGATAATTCACTTGGAGAAGGTACTGCAGAAAATCCGCATGTTATTACAAGGGCAGAGCAACTTGCAGGTATCGCATATTGGGTAAACGGTACAACCGGTAATCAACTTACTACTATTACAGGGGCTACACCTGCTAATAATACAGCTCTCTTATCGGGTGTACATATTCATTTAGGTGCCGATATCGATTTAAGTAGTAGGGCGTGGGTTGCAATTGGTGGACATGCTAGGGCTTTTCGAGGAGTACTTGACGGTAGGGGATATATGATAACAATGCCATCTATAGTAAGGTCGCATGCTACAGGCGGTGTTGGTTCGGATAGGGGCTTTGGTTTATTTGGTGGACTTGGTCATCCTACAGCAGCTATATTTAATGCAGGTAACGGAGGAATTGTCCGTAACCTTGTTATGCGTGGTACAATCAATCAGTTTATTACACACGAATCTGTAACAGGGGTTAATGCTACTCCTACATCGGCAGGAGCCGCCGCTGTTGCGGGACATACTCGTGAGTGGACACGCATTGAAAATGTGCGTTCTTTTGTGAATTTGGTGGGTCCCGGTCCAACAAGTATGAGAGTAGGCAGTATGGTAGGAGTTGTATTAAGTGATCAGATAACTACAATAATAAATTCGTCTAATCATGGGAACATTACGGGGTTTACAGGAACGGCTGCACGCATTGGAGGAATAATTGCTCTTAGTGGTACCGGTTCTAGCTTTCACTTATATAATGTCGCTAATTACGGTAATATTTCTGTTGGTGCAGTCAACGGTGTCGGCGGATTAGCGGGTGCAGTTAGAGCTGGTGGTACAGGGGGTGATAGAATAATAAACTCTTATAATAGAGGTAATATCACTACGGGTACGATTACAACAACAGACGGTGGTGGTGTCGGTGGAATTGCTGGTCAATCATTTACTACAGCAGCGGCGAACCCTGTTACAATTACTAATGTATTTAGTACCGGTGTAATCACTACTCCTGCTGCTGCTAGAGCAGCACAGATTATGGGGATTCAAAATGCTGCTGTTGTAAATGTATTAGATGCTTATGGTATGGATCAAGCTGGTATTCATTTATCAAGACACAGCAATGCAGCGGCGACAGCTGCTGATAGAGGCACTCATGTTGCTAATAGACGGAGATTTTTAGATGTAGATGCAAATAATGGTAATCTTACTCTCCGTGGAGGTAATCATGCTGGTCAAACTTTGCTTACTAGAATGAATACTGTTGCCGCTGCTTCAGCAACAGGCAACAGAGAGTTTTTTTCAACATCTATACACAATATTGGTGCAAATGCCGCAGGGATTTTACAAACAAGCAATGTTCCTAGCTTTTTCCCTGCACTTAACCCTATTAGCGATTTAGAGATATCTAATGTAACAGGCAATTTATATTGGACAGATAATCAAACAGAAGTAGGCGGCTGGGCAGTATTTGTTAATGGGGAGTATGTAGATACAGTAAATACTCAACAGTTTAATCCTAAAAACAGAGGCTTACCAGTAGGTGTGCCTCTACATATACAAGTATTTGCAGTTCCTGTTTATTATCCTAGAACAAGCTCAATATCGGTTAGTGTTGATAGCTTGATATTACCGACTCCTCTTAATGCGGAAATTAGTTATTATAATGACGACGAATTATTATCTTGGGAATCTATTGATGATGCAGATTATTATGTCGTTAGAATAAATGGAATTGAGCATATAATACCTGCTGGCGGAACAGGTAATGGAATACCGCCTGCCGGAGATTATTATTTTAATTTAACTCAACTTAATTTAGGAGCGGCTATATATCCAATAACACTTGTAGCTCGTTCTAATCAATGGCATATTTTAGAATCATATCCGTTTGAGACCGATTTTATAGTTCGGCTTGATGCACCTGTTATATCAAGGCGGGGAGATAGTGCTGACCCTGTTGTGCTTTGGAATGTTGTGCCTTATGCAACTGGTTATGAGTTTAGATTTACTGGCGGTTCTCACACGACATGGACACCTATAACTAATTATATTTCTAATGAAGGCATAGTTTCGTTTGATATAAGCTCATATAGATATCCTTGGATAAACGGTCACGAAATAGAAGTTAGGGCAATTAGTACTATTTCGGATTTACTAACCTCAGATGCTAGTAATCGAGTAACAAATCAATATTTATTTGTGCCTCCTGCTCCTACAATTAGTAGAGATGTAGGTACTAATACTATACGCTGGAATCCGATAGATATTAGTAATTGGTTAGGGCATATAAGTGGAGCTCCCGGAGCATTTATACCTGCATTTGCGATATATAATAATGGTGTTAGAGTAGCAACTCTTGGAGATCAGTTTGCCGTTAATAATAGTCCAGCACAGTTGGCTTTTAATATAACTTCTCATTTAGTAGCGGGTAATAATAGAATTACAGTAAGGTCGTTAATTGGCAATCCGTTTGATCATAGACCTTCGGAGCATAGTAATTATATAGATATACTTATGCATGCCGTTACTTTTACTAATCATGATGATTATGAAGTGCATAATCGTTTGGTAGAGCAGGGTGGTAGTTTTAATTTGCCTGATATTATAAATGATAGATTTCCAACTCAACATTTTAGTGGATGGTTTGTGTCGGGAATCGGTCAATCTACTGCACTGCGTCAACCTGGAGTTCTAGTAACTAATGTTACTAGTAATCTTTCAATTAGTGCTGAGTGGTATAATTTACAGACTGTTACTTTTATAAACCATGGCGATGGAGACGGACATAATATTGCGGGACTTTTTACTACAGAAGATTTTAATTTGCCAGCCTTATCGAATAGTTATCTAACAATAGGAGATAGGGCTAATCAAAATTTTCTTGGTTGGTATGCTCCTGATGTTATGGGGATTTGGGCACTAAGACAGCCTGGTGACACAATAGGGCATCCCGGTGGCGGCAATATAAATATAGCTGCTGTATGGGGTGTTGATATTACTTTTACTAATCATCATTCTTTAGAGTTAGAAAGTCAAGAGTTTATTATTTGGTCGTCTTATCATCCATTAGGAGCACAAAGTATTATTCTTCCTGATGTTTCTGAAGTAGGTACATTAGCAGGGCATACTTTTATAGGCTGGAGAGATTCTACTTGGACTCCTCCTTATCCTCCTAATCTAATAGGCGGGGTGTCTTTAGATTGGACTCCAAATGCTCATGCAACTTTGATTGCTCAATGGCGAGGAAATAATTTTATAATACAATATAATTCTAATAGACCAGATAGAGCAAGCAATAGTATTAACGGTTCTACAGCAAATAGTAATCATATATTTGGTGCAGGCTCTGGTGTAGCTAGCAACGGCTTTAGCTTACTTGGCTGGACATTTCAAGGTTGGTCAACAAGCCCTACTTCTACAGCTAATCCCTTTCTACAACCCGGTGATAGTGTAGACATAGCTTTCCCTAATGTTGCAGATGGTTCTACCATTACTCTTTACGCTAGATGGGCAGCTAATGAATGGCGTGTAACCTTTATTTATAATAATGCAACTAGTGGCAATGATACTTCTGGATTAGATGTTTTCTTTGATAGCCCTTACGGTTGGTTGCCTGAACCTGAAAGAACGGGCTTTATATTTGATGGTTGGTGGACACACGACGGTACAAGCGGAAACTGGGGTGCAGAAGTTTTAACTACAACGGTAGTTTCTATCAATAATAATCACAATTTATATGTTAGGTGGCAATCTACTAGTTATAATTTAATCTTTAATAATGTAGTGGCTAGTGAGCATAGTAATCCGTCAACTTTTACGTTAGAAGATTTTATAGAGTTAGAGGGTGGGGTTTTAGGTTTACCTCTTCTTGATGCAAGTCGTTCGGGTCATACATTTAGAGGTTGGTATACTACTTCTAATTTTGCTAGTGGCACTCGTATATTTAATATAACAGCTTTAGAAAATCAAACA